>Ga0209811_10000243_pt1 | contig 25269 bp, 17 predicted proteins | sample Coa_R1_6_FD_187161 | JGI IMG/M metagenome (GOLD analysis project Ga0209811, IMG submission 187161) | Surface soil microbial communities from Centralia Pennsylvania, which are recovering from an underground coalmine fire. - Coalmine... | ecosystem: Environmental > Terrestrial > Soil >... | reverse complement strand
GCTCCTGATCCCGTTTTAACCGGCGAGGATAGTCTGCCCCGCTGTTCTCCATACTCATGCCGACTCGTGCAAGCGGCCAGCGCACCGTCCCCGCGGGACTACGTCGAATTACGTCGGGCGGAGTCCGGCGCACAACCTGCTCCTACGTTATCGGTAAGACGCGCGGAAGCCGCCGTCACGAAAGTCAGTTTGTTTCGGGGATGGAAAATCTTTGGTTCAAGACTGGGAGGCGGTCCGCAAACGGGAAGACAACAACTCGTCCGAAGCCTTGCGAATCTCCTGCCACAGTTGTTCCTTGCCCGCCCCGGTCTTCGCCGAGAACGGAACAATGCGCGCCTGCGGATGGCGCTCGCCCAGCGTGCGCAGGGCGCTCTGCAACTGGTTGCCGGAGAGCCGATCGCTCTTGGTGGCGACGATGGTGAAGGGGCGCTCGGTGGCTGACAGGAAGTCAATGAGTTGCTGGTCGCTTTCCTGCGGAGCGATGTTCGAATCGACCAGCACAATGCAGAGCGCGAGCACCGGGCGCTCACGCAGATAAGGATCAATAAAGCTCGGCCACTGGCCTGAGATCTCGCGCGAGATCTTGGCGTAGCCATATCCGGGCAGGTCGGCGAAGATCAGCTCTGGCCGCGGCTTGCCCGCGATCCGCAGTTCGAAGAAGTTGATGGCGCGCGTGCGCCCCGGAGTGGAACTGGTGCGCGCCATTTTCGTGCCGACGAGAGTATTGATCACGCTCGATTTGCCGACGTTCGAACGCCCCAAAAATGCGATCTCCGGCAGCGTGGGCGTAGGGAAGTGCCCAACATCGGTGGCAGAGAGCAGAAATCGGGAGAGGACGCGCACACTTTAGTGTGGAGGTTCTGTGCGGAAGTTGCAAGTGCGTGGCGTGGATTCGTGAGGTATAAACGCGCTGGAGGTGCATCCTGATGCGCTACTTCGCGTGGAGTTTCATCTTCTGTTGCTCGCTATCCTGGGCCCAGATCCCATACGACAAACCGACCGTTGAAGTCAGTGGCGACGCTGAAGTGAAAGTTGTGCCCGATCGAGTTTCCATCTCATTTGCAGTAGAGACACGGAACATGGATCTTGAAACCGCAACGGCTGGCACCGACGCTGCCGTGAAGCGAGTCATGGCAGCCGCCCGTGGATTAGGCATTGAAGTGAGCGACATTCAAACAGACTTCATCCGCGTAGAAATCTCCTACTCCGACAAGGGCCAAGGTACACGCGTAGCCTTCTACACCGCCAGCAAGGGAATTCAAGTCCTGTTGAAAGACGTGTCGCACTTCGATCAATTGGTGGAGGCCGGCCTCAAGGCAGGCGCGAACAAAATCGACGACGTGAGCTTCAGCACTTCTGAACTGCGCAAGTATCGCGATCAGGCTCGTTCCATGGCCGTGCAAGCGGCCAGTGAGAAAGCGCATGATCTCGCCAAGGCAGGAAATTTCCACATACTCGATAAGCCACTTCATGTCAGCACGTCGTCGTCAAATTTCTACGGGTCGTCAGCTTATGGACGCGGGCGATTCGGCAACTATGGGTATTACATGACGCAGAATGCGGTGCAGAACGTCGCTGGCGGAGAAGGGGACACGCAGGACAGCGTGGCGCTCGGCAAAATCAGCGTGACTGCATCCGTTGAAATGGTCTTCCAGATCGAGTGATCCGAGATTATCGGGACTCTATTGATCAAGTCCGAGAGGATGTTTGTCATCGTGCACGTCCGACTCCTTCAAGGGCTTGCGCTTGTGCCAAACGCGTAGGACGGCGGCGATCCCAAAGCCCAGAAAGACACTGATCACTAACAAAACGGCGACCGCAGCGATGCCCTGGACTAACTTGTCGGAAATCATGACAACGCTCTCTATCGATATTGTAGCTCCCCAGATCGTGACCAGAATTCCACAATGCCCTAAAGGCAAACGGCCCGCCGAAGCGAGCCGTTGTTTTAGCGTTTCCTGAGACCTAAGGCCTGCCTACTGATGCGTAGCCGGGCTCTCTCCCGCGGTCGGCGCAATGGACGTAATGGTCTGTGGCGTTTCCTCGAGGATCTGCGGCAGAGGGCCTTCCAGCGCGACCTTCAGCACCTGGTCCATGGTGTCGACAAAGTGCATCTTCATTTCCTTGCGCAGATTCTCCGGGACTTCCGCCAAGTCCTTCTCGTTGTCCTTGGGGAGAATCACTTCGAACAGTCCCGCACGATGAGCGGCGAGCAACTTCTCTTTCAAGCCGCCGATCGGCAGCACCTTACCACGCAGCGTGATTTCGCCAGTCATGGCCAGATCGCGCCGCACCGGAATCTTGCTGAGCGCGCTCGCGATGGCTGTGGCGATCGTGATGCCGGCCGACGGGCCATCTTTCGGGATGGCGCCTTCCGGCACGTGCACGTGAATGTCGAGGTTTCGATAGAAGTCGCGAGGCATACCCAAGCCGGCGGCGCGTGAGCGTACGTACGACATGGCGGCCTGCGCCGACTCCTGCATGACGTCGCCCAGCTTTCCGGTCAGAGTCAGCTTGCCCTTGCCGTCGACCACCGTGACTTCGGTGGAGAGGATCGAGCCGCCGACTTCCGTCCAAGCGAGGCCGGTCACCAGCCCGACTTCGCTCTTCTCGTTGGCCAGCGTGTCGCGGAACTTGATCACGCCCAGGAAGTCGCCGATGTTTTCACCCGTGACGACGATCTTGTACTCGGGGCCTTCCTTCACGACCTTGCGCGCGATCTTGCGGCATACGTTTCCGATTTCGCGTTCCAGGTTGCGAACGCCGGCTTCCCGCGTGAACGAGCGGATGATGGCCGTGATCGCGTCGTCGGTGAACTTGATGTTCTTGTCGGTCAGCCCAGCCTGCGCCAGTTGCTTGATCACCAGAAACTGCTTAGCGATCTCGACCTTTTCCGGCTCGGTGTACCCGTGCAGGCGAAGCACTTCCATGCGGTCCTGCAAGGCGGGCGGGATGGTGTGCATCACGTTGGCTGTGGCTACAAAGAACACCTGTGACAGGTCGTACTCGACGTCTAGGTAGTGATCGACGAACATGAAATTCTGTTCGGGATCGAGAACTTCGAGCAACGCCGCTGACGGGTCGCCGCGGAAGTCCATCGACATCTTGTCGACTTCGTCCAGCATGAAGACCGGGTTCTTGGTGCCGGCCTTCTTCATCATCTGGATAATCTGCCCGGGCAGCGCGCCAATGTAGGTGCGGCGGTGGCCGCGGATCTCGGCTTCATCTCGCACGCCACCCAGCGACATGCGGACGAACTTGCGGCCGGTGGCCTTCGCGATCGACATGCCCAGCGAAGTCTTGCCGACGCCCGGAGGTCCAACGAAGCAGAGGATCGAACCTTTGGGATTCTTTACCAGCTGGCGGACGGCGAGGAACTCAAGGATTCGTTCCTTGATTTTCTCCAGCCCGTAGTGATCTTCATTGAGAACTTTTTCGGCCCGCCCGATGTTGCGGATTTCCTTCGAGCGCTTCTTCCACGGCACCGCCAGCAGCCAGTCGAGATAGTTGCGCGAGACGGTCGACTCGGCCGACATGGGCGGCATGGCTTCCAGTTTCTTGAGTTCCTGGATGGCCTTGTCTTTGACCTCTTTCGGCATGCCGGCGGCTTCGATTTTCTTCTTCAACTCATCGAATTCGCTCTTCTCGCCGCGGCCCAGTTCCTTCTGGATGGCCTTGATCTTCTCGTTGAGGTAGTACTCTTTCTGCGCCCGTTCCATCTGCCGCTTCACGCGCGACTGGATGGTGCGGTCCATGTTCAGCTTCTCGATTTCGATGTCGAGCACGTCGGCAATGCGCGTCAGACGCTCGGCTGGATCGAAGATTTCGAGCAGTTCCTGCTTCTCTTCGATGGAAAGCTGCAGGTTGGCCGCGATGGTGTCGGTCAGCTTCGCCGGATCTTCCATGCGGACGGCCGCGATCATGGTCTCGTAATTCAAAGACTGGCACAGCTTCACGTACTGCTCGAACAGGCCCGTTACCCGCTGCATCCCCGCTTCAATCTGCGGAGTCGTTTCCGTCGCATATCGCGCCACGCGCACCGAGGCCTGCATGAAGCCATCGGTATCGGTGACCTGCAGGATCTTGCCGCGCTCAATGCCTTCGACCAGGACCTTGATATTCCCGTCGGGCAGCTTCAGGCTCTGCACGATGTTGACGACCGTGCCCACCTGGTAAATCTCATTTGCCTTGGGTTCGTCGATAGAGGCGTCATGCTGCGTGGCCAGAAAGATCTTCTTATCGGCCGCCAGCGCCTCTTCGAGCGCGTGCACGCTCGACTCCCGGCCCACCACGAAAGGGGTCATCATGTAAGGGAAGATCACGACGTCCCGGATGGGCATCATCGGGAGTTTTTTAGTTTCGAATTTTTCCTTGGATTGGGTCACTCGGTCTCCACACTAATTTGTAGCGCCGGCGTCTCGCCGGCAGTCCGGTGGGCGTCCCGCCCACCGCCTATCCAGCTTTGTCCATCATCGCGAGCGAGACGTCACGTTTCTCCACCATCTCGCGCGTGACTTCAAATTCCTTGACTTTCTTCTGGCTCGGCAAGTGGTACATCAAGTCGAGCATCAGTTCTTCCAGAATCATGCGCAGACCGCGGGCACCCACCTTACGGGCCATGGCCTGCTTGGCGATCGCCCGGGTCGCCTCTTCGCTGAACTTCAAGCGTACATTCTCAAACTCAAACAGGCGCTGGTACTGCTTGATGATCGCGTTCTTCGGCCGAGTCAGGATCTCGATCAGCGCGTACTCGTCGAGATCTTCCAGCAACCCAACCACTGGCAGACGGCCGACGAATTCCGGAATCAATCCGAACTTGATCAGGTCTTCCGGCTGGCAGTCGGACATCAGCTGGAACTTGCTCTTGCCGCTTTCGGCGCTTTCCGTTTCCTGAGTCTCCTCGGGACCGGTCTTGAAGCCGAGCGCCTTCTTGCCCATGCGCCGCGAAATGATCTTGTCGAGGCCGACGAACGCACCTCCACAAATGAACAAGATGTTGGTGGTGTCGACAGGAGTGAATTCCTGGTGCGGATGTTTGCGACCGCCCTGAGGCGGAACGTTGGCGATGGTGCCTTCCAGAATCTTCAGCAGCGCTTGCTGCACGCCTTCGCCGGACACATCGCGCGTGATCGACGGGTTCTCGTCCTTGCGGCCGATCTTGTCGACTTCGTCGATGTAGATGATGCCCGTCTGGGCGCGGCCCACATCACCTTCGGCCGCCTGCAACAGTTTCAGGATGATGTTCTCGACGTCCTCGCCCACGTAGCCCGCTTCGGTCAGGGTCGTGGCATCCACGATCGCAAACGGCACATCGAGCATGCGCGCGAGCGTCTGGGCCAGCAGCGTCTTGCCCGTGCCGGTAGGCCCGATCAGCAGAATGTTCGATTTGGTGAGTTCCACGCCGTCGCCTGTCTTCTGGCGATTCATGAAGATGCGCTTGTAGTGGTTGTAGACCGCTACTGCCAGCTTCTTCTTGGTCTGTTCCTGGCCGATGACATACTCGTCAAGGAAGGTCTTTACTTCTTGCGGCTTGGGAAGCTGGTTGGGAGTCGAGGACTCCGGGGTTGTGGTGCGGTCATCTTCGAGGATGGAATTGCAGACCGCTACACACTCGTCACAAATGTACGCCCTGGGATAGTCACTGGGGGACGAAATCAGTTTCGCGACTGCGTCCTGCGATTTGTGACAGAACGAACAGCGCAAGATTTCGTCTGTGCCCGACCGGTTTTTCACTCGGCTCTACTCCTTATTTCTCATCCCGACCGGCCTGCCCTGGAACCTCGTTCGCCCAGTCGGCACGCCCAGCCGCTTCTCGCCGAGACCTCCAGTAGAGCTGACCGGCGAACGCCGATCATAACTCTACTTCGTCTTGTAGATGATATCGTCGATGATTCCGTATTCCTTGGCCTGCTGCGCGTTCATGATGAAATCGCGCTCTACATCCTTTTCTACCTTGTCCAGCTTCTGGCCGCTATGTTTCGAAAGTAACTGGTTCGTAATTTCCCGCATCCGCAGGATCTCGCGGGCATGAATATCGATGTCCGTAGCCTGCCCTGACAACCCGCCCATCGAGGGTTGGTGGATCAGGATGCGCGAATTGGGTAAAGCCAGTCGTTTCTTCGCTTCCCCGGCAGCCAGCAGCAGTGCCGCCATGGAGGCCGCCTGTCCGATGCAGATCGTGGTCACATCGTTTTTCACATATTGCATCGTGTCGTAAATGGCCATTCCGGCTGTGATCGATCCGCCCGGAGAGTTGATGTAAAGCTGGATGTCTTTCTCCGGATCTTCCTGAGCCAGAAAGAGCATCTGGGCAATCACCAGGTTGGCGATGTTGTCGTCAATCGGCGTTCCGATGAAAATGATGTTATCCCGGAGCAGGCGTGAGTAAATGTCGTACGCGCGCTCGCCGCGTCCGGTCTGCTCGATCACCATCGGCACCAGCATCATCTTTGGATCGTTCACGTTCACCTGCCACACTCCTGCCTCACCAACCAAGTTCATATGCGAGGGAGGATCGAAAGTGGTCCGTTTTTTATGCGGACTGGTGATACAAAAAGTCGAGGGTCTTCTCGTTGCGGATTCTGTTTCTAATCCTATCGAGCGCCCCATCGCGTGTCAAACGTGCGCGCACCGCTTCCGACGTCTGTTTCGTCTGCGTTGCGAGCGCTTCTATTTCACGATCGATTTCCTCATCGCCGACCTCGATTTTCTCCAGATCCGCGACCCGGTCCAGCAGCAGCGAAGCCTTAACCTCCTGCACTGCCTGGTCGCGCTGCCCGGCGCGCAAGCGGTTCAAATCCATCTTCTTCATGTCCTCGGCTCGCATGCCTTGGGACGCCAGCGCACGCAGCCCGCGCTCCAGCCGAAGATCAATCTGCCGGTCCACCATCGCTTCCGGCACTTCAAAGTCGTTGCGCTTCACCAGTTCGGCCACCAGCTTATCTTTGGCCTCGTGCTCGGCGGTGTGCTTCTTCTCCGCTTCCATGTTCTCGCGGACCCGTTTCCGCACATCGTCGATCCCGGTGAATTCTCCCAACTCCTTGGCGAACGCATCATTCAACTCGGGAAGCGTCTTCTTCTTCAGCGACAACACTTTCACGTTGTAATCGAAGGTCTTGCCTGCAAGTCGCTTGTCTTCGGTATCATCCGGATACTTCACTTCAAAAGTCTTTTCCTCGCCCGCCGATGCCCCGCGCAAGTGCTCGTTGAACTCGGGCATGGTATTCTTGCCGCCGATTTCCACCAGCACATCGTCCATGTGAACGGGCTGCCCTTCGCCTTCCCGGGGTTTGCCGTCGAGCGCTACCTGGGCGAAATCGCCGTCGGCCGCCGGGCGACCTTCAATTGCGTCGAAGGTCGCGTGCTGCTCCTGCACGTGATTCAACGCCTGCTCCACTTCCTCGTCGGTGACCTGAATCACAGGCTTGTCGGTGCGCAATTCCCGATAGCCCGAGACCTCGATTTCCGGCAGCACTTCAAAGCTTGCCTTGAAACGCAAAGGCTCGCCGTCGTGGATGTGGAGGTCGGTCACGCGGGGCGCAGAAACTGGGACCAATCCCTTCTTTTCGGCCTCCTGGCGGATGTAGCGCGGTACGAGCGCCTCTACCACCTCAGTCTTGATGTCTTCTGAGAAGCGCTGGCGAATGATCGACGCGGGCGCGTGCCCCTTGCGGAAGCCCGGCAAACGGGCAAGCTTCTGATACTTCTGGATCAGCGCGTCGGTCTCGCGCTGGACTTCGGCGGCGGGAACCTCGATCGAGATTTCCCGTTTGGTGCTTTCTTTTGTTTCTGTGGCGCTCACGATAGGCCTTTCCATCCGCGCCTTTCGGGCCGGCCGATCTAGCCGGCGGGCAGAAAAGCGGGTCAACCCAAACTTTGAGTGTAAAGACTAGGAGAGAGCAGCGTCAAACACTGGAGGGCTGTAGGGCGCTAATGGGCCGGTAGCAGTATTGGTTTCGCCGAGCGAAGGCGGGACGCCCTCACGACTGCCCGCAAGATGCCGGCGCTACGGTCTTGTAGCGCCGCCGTCCCGGCGGCAGTCCGGCGGGCATCCTGGCCGCTGATCGCATCGAACACCGGCGTCAATATCTATTTGCCGCTTTGCCCGTGTCCTTGTGCAGAGTCAGCAGGCTGACCTTCGGCGGACAGTTCAACCTCACCGGTGGGTTTATGACGCCGACCCCATGGCTGGTAAAGACTTGCAGGCGTCCCACGCGATTCAGTCCGGTGTGGTACTTGTGCGCCATCTCGGGCAGGATGATGGGCCCGATCCCGGGGATTCGCACTTGGCCGCCGTGCGAATGGCCTGACAGCTGGAGATCGATCGGGAATTTGGCCGCGTAATCGGCGAAGTCCGGCTCGTGGGCGAGCAGAATGGTCGCGTCCGTCGGTGGGATCTTCGCGATCGCCTGTGCGACGTCGGCGCGCGCCTCAAGCGCATCGTCGGTTCCGGCGATCCACAACAACTGCTTGTCGCGTTCGAGAGCGTGCGACGCGTTGCGCAGAACCAGGATGCCTCGCTCCTGCAACAACTGAGTCACGAGCTCGGGACCGTTCCAGTGGTCGTGGTTGCCGAGCACCGCAATCATCGGCGGCGCACCCTTCCAGCGCGCGAATACTTCGGCGCATGGCTCGGCGTTGCGCGCACCTTCCGGTCCGTTGCTCTTGCCTAATCCGTGCGAGACGAAGTCGCCAGTCAACGCTACGAGGTCCGGCTGAAATTCCTGTGCCAGTCGCACTGCGCGCTCCAGACCTAGCTGATTCATGTACGGGCCAAAGTGGATGTCGGTGATCTGGGCGATGCGGAAGCCCTCAAAGGCTTCCGGCAACCGCGTCAATTGAACCTGGATGTGCTCCGAAATCGGGTGATGGGGTTCCCGGAAAAAGCCTTCAATGGCAAGTCCAGTACCGGAGAGTGCCGTCAGTCCGACGACGGACCGGCGTACGAATTGCCTGCGGGTCAACACGAGATGCGTTATTTCAAGTCTATCATTCGACGCGGCGTGTCTCTCATGAGCGCTTCTCCCATAAAATGGAATCGTGGGGACTGCAAAAGCGATTTCTGCGGACTGGCTGGTAACGCTTAACCGGGAAGTAATCGCGTGTACTAAATGTCCGCGCCTGGTGACCTATCGGGAACAGATTGCCCGCGAGAAGCGGCGTGCCTACCGCGACTGCGAATACTGGGGGAAGCCCGTGCCGGGGTTCGGCGATCCCAATGGCCGCGTTCTGGTCATGGGGCTCGCGCCCGGGGCGCACGGTTCGAATCGCACAGGGCGTCCGTTCACGGGCGACGCTTCGGGAAACTTTATGTACCCCGTGTTGTACGAGACCGGCTTCGCCAACCAGCCCACCGCCACGGCCTGCGGCGACGGACTCGAACTGCGCGACCTCTACATCACGGCGGCCGCGCGCTGTGCACCGCCCGACAACAAGCCGCTTCCGTCCGAACTCGCCAACTGCGCGCCCTTTCTGGATCGGGAAATCGAGGGCTTGGGTCGATTGAAGGTCGTTGTGGCGCTAGGGAAGATCGGTTTTGACGCGTATCTGAATTTCGTGCGCCGGAGCGGTTTGGTGCAGAGCAGAGCCGGATATCTGTTCGGGCACGGGGCGAAGTACGTGTTACCTGATGGCAAGGTCTTGCTGGCTTCTTATCATCCCTCGAACCAGAATACCCAGACCGGGAAACTGACCAAGCCCATGTTTCTCAACATATTCAAGCAAGCGGCCCGACTGGCCGATAAGTAAGGCGGCGGGGCCGTCTGAGCCGGATCATGAGCTTTCTCCGGAGCGTCTGTGACTTCACCTCACAGCCTGGTCCGGGACGGCTCCCGCCGTTTCCGCACTCAATAGAGACCGAATTCACCACAGAGACACAGAGGCACAGAGAATTTGTAGTTTGCAATTTGGTAATCGGTAAATTTGAAAATCCTGCGAAAGTTACAAACTGCAGGCCCCAATTTTTCAAGAGATTCTCTCTGTGTCTCTGTGGTGGATGGGCCTTTGCCAACGACAAACGACAAACGACCAACGACCAACGACCGAAGCCAACGACTGAAGCCAACAACTGACGATCGAAGCTGACGACTGGCGACTAGCGACTGGCCACTGACTCAAACCCCACCATCACCGGTTCCATCTGTAGCCGCACGCCCCATTGTTCCTCGACGCTACCCTGGATTTCATCCTTGAAGCGCATGATCTCGGCCGCAGTGGCACCGCCACGATTCACAATCGCGAGCGCATGCTTGCGAGAAATTCCAACGTGGCCCTTGCTGTAGCCCTTCGAAAATCCAGAATGCTCCACTAGCCAGGCTGCCGATACCTTGTTCTGCGAAGCGAGCGCGGGGTAGCTGGGAATCTCCAGCCCACGCGTCGCAGCCTTTTGCTGAAGCGCCTCGAAATCCGCCGCCGCAAGCACTGGATTTTTAAAAAACGATCCGGCACTTTTCGAATCCTCATCGCCCGGCCGGATCAGCATTGCTTTGCTCGCGCGAATCTCCAGAACCGCATCGCGAACCTCTTGTACCGTCGGCTTCGTTTCCATGCCGGCGAAGTACTTCTTCACATCGCCATAAGCGATCCGCGGATCGCCGTCGTGCACCAGCGCGAAGGTTACTCGCAGAATTATGTAACGTCCGCGGCCGCTGGTGTTAAACATGCTCGTGCGATACCCAAATCCACAATCTTCCTTGTCGAATTCTTCTTCCTGCCCGGTCTGCAGGTCCAGAGCAGCTACCGCAGTAATCGTTTCTGCCACTTCCTGCCCATACGCGCCGACATTCTGCACCGGAGTGCCGCCCACGCTGCCCGGAATTCCGCTCAGGCATTCAACGCCCGCGCAGTGATGCTGAACGACGATGGCGACAAAATCGTCCCACGACTCGCCTGCGCCCGCGTCAAAGTAAGCAGTAGCGTGCCCATGCCGGTGGTTGATCCCCTGAATGGAAACTTTCAGCGCAAGCCCCGGCCATCCAGCATCCGATACGACAAGATTGCTGCCGCCCCCCAAAACAAAAAGAGGAACGTAGTGGGCCTTTGCAAACGCAACCGCCTCGTGCACTTCCCCGGTGCTCAATGCCTCCACAAAAAAGCGCGCCGGCCCGCCCACGCCCAGCGTGGTGAACGGAGCCAACGGAACGTTTTCCTGGATATGCATTGGGGAAATATATATGAGGTGACTGGTCACAGGGTCTCGGGTCACAGTTCTCAGTTCTCAGTTCTCAGTGCCGATGGAGGTCGCGAAAAAACGGTTTCACGAATGGGCAGCCATGGGAAGGGCATGGCTTCAGCCGTGCCGATAGCCTTTAGGAGAAAAGGGGGCTTTAGCCCCTGAGGTCGCTTTCGCAATCGCCCAGAACTGTGTTCTCGGCTCTTATCCTGACACCGGACAGCTAAGACCTGAGACTCAAAACCCGTGACCTGACACCTGTCCCTCGGGTTTCTGCTACTCTCAATCTATGTATCCAGAATTAATGCTCATCCCGATGCGCGAAGAACTCACCAAAGCCGGTGTCCAGGAGCTGCGCACCGCCGCCGATGTGGACCGCGCTGCGACCGCCCCCGGTACCACCATGATTGTTGTGAACTCGGTCTGCGGATGCGCTGCTGGACGGATGCGTCCCGCAGTGCGTCTGGCCATGCAGCACGGCACGCGGCCCGACCACGTCTACAGCGTCTTCGCCGGACAGGACAAGGACGCCACCGAACGCGCTCGCTCGTTCTTCACAGGCTATCCGCCGTCGTCGCCGTCGATCGCCATTCTGCGCGACGGAAAACTCGTCTATATGCTGCAGCGCCACCAGATCGAAACGCGCGAAGCCCAAGCCATTGCTGCCGATCTGACGAACGCATTCGACGCGCTCTGCACGACTACGTCGGCGAACGATTGACGACGTCAGTTCCTGTACTACTTGTCCGAAGGTGAGTATGCGGACCCGTCGCCTGCTGCTCTATCTCACGCTCGCTTTGCTTTCCCAGCCTGGGTTTTGTGCGGTTCGACCGTCCTTCCGGCTCGACCTTTCTGCGTGGCGTGCCACGGACATCGTCGTCGTTACTTCGACACCCGACGATGGTGTGTTTGAAGTGGCTGAGTCATGGAAGGGTGAACTTGCTGTTGGCGAGAAAGTAACCCTCCCCGAACTACGCCCCGACCGGCACGCGCCACCAATATCCAAGTACCCCAAATCCGAGTCAGACATGCTCCAGACTGGAGTGTCGGAACAGATACCGCGACAGCCTGCGGGCGCGCGCATGATTCTTTTTCTCGTAGGTCCAGGCGTTTCGAAAACATGGAAACCATCCGATCTGATGAGCTCCATGAAGGCGTCGGTACTATGGATGGATCATGGGCAGATATTCAGTTTTGGGCAACTGTTTAATCCCGGTCCTTCAGTCTTGCATTTATCGCGACTCTCCGAAGGAGAAGTACGAAGCCGGGTGGCTGAGATTCGAGGTACCCAGGAGAGAGCAAAATCGGCACTCGCTGTGTTGGATGGCGCCGAACGGGCAGAACGCCTCAGGGTGTTTGTGAATTCAAATATCCCACCGGCGCGCACATTCGCACTCGAAGAGTTGGGCAAATGCGGGCCCACCGCCACGCGAGCTATCAGCGGCATGCTTGATGATCCGGCCTTCGCCGACGAATCCCCCGAACTCATCAAGGCACTCGCAGATGCAGGAGGGAGCGCGACTGGACCGGAGATGCATCGGCGCTTACAACAGGAGTTGACGTTCTGGAAATCAATGGCGCCGTCACTCGCACCTGATTGGTGGAATCAGAATCCGAGTATTCACGTACCGCTCTGGCAACATTATGGTCAGACCCACCAGTTGATTCTGGGTCTGAAACAGATCAACTACCTGACTTCACTGAGCACAGTGGTCGAACTTCGTGATCTTTGGCAATCTTCTCGCTCGTTGAGTGATGGCAAGCAATTGATTGAGGAGTGCAACGAGTGGATCGCTCATCCCCGCGACTGAGTGAGTATCCACCCCGCTAGGGAATCACATCGCTGCGTGCGACCTGTGAGATTTGCGGCCGACCTTACAGTCCAGCCCCTGGACCCTTGCCCGCCGGTCCGCGCGGTGTCGCAGCACCCTTCGTTGTTTCCTTCAGATCCAGATTCCGAATCAGCCGGTGGAGGTAATTGGGATGCACGCCGAGCGCCTTGGCCGCCTCGGTGATGCTGCCGTGCGCTTCTTCCAGCGCATTCTGGATCAGGCGCTTCTTCAAGTCTTTGACGGCGCCGTGGTACTTTGCTTCGCCTACACCCGGAGCCGGATCGCGCTCCAGCAAGTTCTCGGGCAGATCTTCGGGCAGGATGTCGTCCGAGGCGCCCAGCACCAGCGCGCGCTCAATCACGTTTTCAAGTTCGCGCACATTACCCGGCCAGTCGTAGTTCAGCAGGCAGGCGAGAGCTTCGCGCGACAGCGGCTTCGGCTTCGCGCCGCATTTCTTGCAGTGTTTCTCCACCAGGAAGCTGACCAGCATCGGAATGTCTTCTTTGTGCTCGCGCAGCGGTGGCATCTTCAGGCTGACCACGTTCAGTCGGAAATACAGATCCTGCCGGAACTCGCCCTTGCGCGACGCTTCTTCCAGATCGCGATTGGTCGCCGCGATCAGCCGGATATCGACGTGAATCGGCCGGTTGCCGCCCACGCGCTCGAACTCGCGCTCCTGCAGCACGCGCAGCAACTTGACTTGAAGCTGCGGCGCCAGTTCCCCGATCTCATCGAGGAAGAGCACGCCGCCGTCCGCCATCTCGAGCCGCCCTTTTTTCTGCGATACCGCGCCGGTAAACGCGCCCTTCTCGTAGCCGAACAGTTCACTCTCCAGCAAGTTCTCAGGAATGGCCGCGCAGTTGATCGCGACAAAGGACTTGCTGGCGCGAGGACTCCTGCGATGGATGGCGCGTGCGGCCAGTTCTTTTCCAGTGCCGCTCTCGCCCCCGATCAGCACGGTCGCATCGGTCGGCGCAACGCGTGCCAGAAACTGGAACACGTCTTTCATGCGTTGGCTCTCGCCGACCAGCGTTCGGTCGAGCGTGATCTCGCTGGTGAGCCGTTGATTTTCTTGCTCCAGCCACTGCAGGCGACGCGCGTTTTCCAGCGCGACCGCTGATATGCCCGCAATCGCGGTCACCAGTTGGAGATGATCTTCGTTGAAGCGGTCGGCAACGTTGATCGTATCGAGATAAATGCAGCCGATCGTTCGTTGATAAATCGTGAGCGGCACGCACAAGAGCGACCGCACCTGCAGCGCGATCAAGCTCTCGACGTTGCCCAGGCCGGTTGACCCCGGAACATCCGACCCGAGAACGGCTAGCCCCTGTTCCAGCACGCGTTGCGCAATCGTGCGGCTCACGCGCACCGATTTCTCGCTCCGGCTGTCGCGGTTGCGCCCGAACACCGAGTTGAACTCGCGTCCATTGGTGCCGTCGAGCAGGATCGCTCCCCGCTCGGCCGGGGCGACCTCGAAAATCAGATCCAGAATCTGCGCCTGCAATTCATCCAGATCGCGGATAGCGTGCACCACGCGGCTGATCTTAAGCAGCGCGCCCAGGTTGCGCGCCAGCCGCGACGTCGCCGGAAGCTCGCTCAGCAGCTTGTCGGGCTGAAGGTAGAGAACATCCTGCGGGCGGATTTCCGCCGTGGCATGCGTCTGGCCAAGGTCGTCGAACTCCACCGACCGGCTCGATCCCGAAGGCCGGTCCGCATCATCATCGAGCAGGAAGCGGAACACCGAGTCGCCCACGGCGATCTCGTCGAGATGATGCAGCCAGTGATCCTTCGCCGGTTCGCCGTTCACGAGCGTGCCGTTGCGGCTGTCAAGGTCGCGAATCTTGAAGCCAGATCCCTCGCGCCGAATCAAGCAATGCCGACGTGACACCGACGGATCGCTGATCGGCAAGCCGTTTGACGCATCCCTTCCCAGTGACAGTTCCGACTCCGGCAACGCAAACACCGACTCCCGCAGCGGCCCGGCCACCGCCACCAGCCGCGGAGTGCTGCGACTTTTCGCGTCGCTGGGCGTGTTGCGGATTGGGTTCGTGGCCATGAAAATCTACTGGCGATCTGGGATCTGACTATCCGTCCAGATAGTCGCCTATCCGATCGGATAGGGCTTTCATAATAAGTGAAGATTGCCGCCAAAGCGCTTCATGCCTCGAAAAATAAATCTAACCCATTGATTGGACGGGAATTGCGCGATTCATGCACAGGCCTTGCAGTGACCGTCGCAACTTGGCCGCAAGCTTGCAATATGACTGGGCGACGACTGGCCTGGCAAGCGACGGGGGAAGCGCTTAAGTTTTATCGCTAGGCAGTAGCGGGAATCGAGAACCCGGAGGGACCCCCTCGCCGGCTGCTCGATTCCCTTTTTTCTTGCCGACGCTCTTTAAAGCGAGCGCGCGGCCTTCCATCCTCTTGTACTTTCCTGCTGAGCCGGAAATTGCGGACTGCGTGATGGACTCGGCTATCGGGCGACGGCTCGTGGCGAGCCACCCGCGACTGGCTCTGTTTGCGAGCCTGCGTGGGTAGGCTTGAAATATCGCACAGTCACATCGTCAGAGACCTGATGAACCTCACTGTCACCGGCGGTCTTTATTACCGCGGTGCGAGGCGTGAAGTAGCGCACGGTGACGTCGTTGCCGAAGTGTTTGACACGAATGCCCAGATCGGAGGAACGCTGTCGCCCGGCGGACGCCACGTAACGAGCAGTTTGGTATTGAAACGGTGCGGGAAATGACGCCGGAGGCGTGGCAGTCACAGGTGTCTGGCTTGCCCCCGCCGGCGGGGTTTGCTGCGTCGCCACGTTCAGCGACTGCGGAGGGGGATCCGTCGCGGGTGTCACGGTTCCCGGCCGAGCGGTGCAAAGGATCCAGATACAGACCAGGGTGACCGAGGCCACGACCAATCCAGAAAGTCGCTTCCGCTGATACACGGGGAACTTGAAGCGAGGCAGGTCGGATGCGCGCAGCTTCCATGCGCGGACTCGATTCAGACTGGGCGTGACGCGAGCATTAAAAAACCGTAACCGCTTCAGCGGCAAACCTCGCTGAACGACGGGAGTCAAGACTTCTTCAAGGGGAGGTGGCACCTGGGCCACTTCCACAGGCTCACCCACGGTTACATTTTCCCTTGCAGGCGCAGGAAAATCTTCAATGACTTCTTCGACTACTGGCGGCGCAACGTTCGCACTCGTTTTCTGTACGACCGGCGCTTGCGACATCGCTTCACCGATCAGTTTCGCCAGAATCCAATAAGTGCGAACTTCCTGATCCTGAAACGAGTGTGGTTCATTAAAGAGGACTTGCAGGACTCCGCCAACGAAGCGTCCCCGATAAATGGGCAGAATGAGCAGGGATTTCACGCCGAACTGGCGGCATACCGCCGCCTGAATTCGGCCGTCCGTTGTGGTGTCCTCGACGCGCAGGATCTCGGAGCCAATTTCGTTGGGAGCCCACGTGCTGAAGGTGGCCATGACGCGCCGGCCGATATAAGAAGCCGCGCTGCCGCTGCCGGCCGTGTAGATCAGTTGATCGCCTTTCAGCCGACCCATGGCAACCCCGCTGGCATTGGCCACGCTGCGAGCCCACTCTGCGATCAGATGGGCGGCCCCGTCCACATCCAGTTGGCCTTCGCGGATGGATCTTTGAAGTTCGAGGATCGCCGTAAGGGACTGGCGCTTCATTCCGCTTTCTTGCACGGCGAAGGCGCTCGCCAAAAGCTTTTGAAAAGATTCCCGATCGAGGGTGGGATCACTGCTCAACTGAAAACCCCTGTTCTGTGCGACTTGCTAGCAAAGACTGCGGGATGGGTAACAGAATTCTACTCGCGCTCGCAGTTTTCCGCTTTCGCTAGGGAACTGTCAATACGGAAAACAACCAAGGAGCGGCTAATCCGGGCCCTGAGAAGCAATTCCGGCCCCCTTGAGTGGAAATACGACAGCTGTGTAGCGGAACGGGACGGAATCCACCACCACAGCGAACGTGGCTAGACGTATCAGGCGGTGGCAGCGACGTCTTTCGCAATCGTATGGGGCCGTGCAGGCACTTCGGCCACTCCGTCCCGGAAGGTCACGGTCTTGCCCGAGATGGCCGGCACGCGCTCGCCCGGAACGAGAATCCCAACCAGATTCAGCGGATCGGCGGCCGAGATCGTGATGATTTCATTGGCTGTAGGCACTTTGCGCATCGCGCGCACTGAATCCACCGCGACGGGCAGCGCAAACTGCTCGCCGAGGAAGCCGTCGACAAAGCGGCCGCCGCGAATTTCTCCTCGATCTTCCAGGCGCCGGAAGGCCATCAGCAGTTCCCGCCACGTGGGCAGGTTGGCTTCGCGCGCGATCACATCGCGGAACACGATGCCGTAGCGCTTCAGCAACATCCAGCAGGCCGATTCGAGCGAGCGCCATTTCTCGATCGCATTACCGGTATGCAGGAGGGCCCAGCGGCCGGCGCTGTGGCGCGGGCGCGACATGCGACCATTGCCGTTCGACGAACGGCGCTTCGGGTCGATGAGCGATCGCAGGTTGTCGAATCCATCGGCGGTGATCAGGCCGCCAGCCACCAGTTCCCATAAGGCGGTTTCCACTTCCGATTTCAGTTTGCCAGTGCCGCGCACGATGTCGGCAAAGAACGACGCACCGCGCTGGTGCAGAAAGTCAAGCACCTGGCGCGCGTCCGGGCTAAGGCCACGCCCTTCCGGTTGTGCGGTGCCCGGGTGCTTGGGCGTCATCCAGTCGGCTTCCTCGCGGATGAAGAACGTGATGGGCGCGACGCTGGTGGGGATGACGCGACGCTTGCCTTCGGCCGCATTCTCGAGCGTCGCCGGATGGGGTGAGAGGCGTCCCCATCCGACGGCGCCGGTCAGACAAAGCTGGTCGAGCCACTTGGGATCGTAGTCGGCGATGCGCCGCGCCAGCACGTGCCGCTCCCATGCGCTGGCCGGAATTTCAAAGCCTTGCAGCTGCCGCAGAATCTCGAGCGCGCCGCGTTCGCCGCCCACTTGCGTTTGCGGCGACACATGTTGCCACCGCAACAACCAGCGCATGAACTGTGCCTGCGTGACCGGCTCGATCTGCTTGCGCAGTGTGGCGACGGTCAGGCGATGAATGCGCGCCAGCAGGCGGCGATCGCACCACTCGGTCTCTGCGACCTTCGGATCCGTAAATTTCCCGCGAAGAATCGAGCCAGTGGCTTCCATGCGGAGCAACGCCTTCTCGATTTCATTCTCCGCGATGCCAAGCATGCGGCTCATGCGTCCTGCGCCGGTTGGGCCGAGGTGCGACATCCATCCCTGCACGAGTGAGAGCGTGGCATCGTCGCGGGAAGGCTGTTCGCTCGGAACCTCAGGCAATGGATGCTCAAATTGCGCAGAAGGGAACAGAAGACAGAAGCATCGAGCCTTCTCGGTAGCCACCCAGTAGCGCCGGCGTCCCGCCGGCAGTCCGGAGGGCGTCTCGCCCTCCGCCACAGCGGCTAAACCCACGCGCCCCTGGAAACTGAGTTGCTCAAAAAATTTCCGCCAGGGTTGGGTGGCGTTCGTGGTCACTGCACCCAGCGCGCCTTGCGCCACGACGCTTGGCGGCCCCGGGCAATCCTCGGGCAATGCAACCAGAGTGTGCAGAACATCGTGCAATTCGTCTGCATCGCGCACATCAGGCCATGCCTCATCCTGAACCTGCGCGATCGCCACGGGCTCCAGCTTTCCGACTTCTTCGAGTATCGACTCAGGCAGCACGCGGCGCATCTCAACCGCCCGCGCCCGGCGTTCTTCGAGCGGAGCATCGTCGAGGTAGGCGTAAGGATTCGCGTTCAGGATCTCGTGACAGAACTGCGAAGGCACCGGCGTATCGACTGCGATGCAGCGGATGCTGCCGTCCGCCATTCCCGAAAGCAGGCGCCGCAGGCCGTCGATATCCATGGCCTCGTGCAGCACATCTTTCATGACTTCGTGGACGAGCGGATGATCGGGAATCTGGATGTCCCCTTCGATGTTTTCCTGGCACGCCGCCACATCGGGGAACACCGAGGCCAGCAAATCATCCGAGCGAATGCGTTGAATCTGTGGCGGGACCTTCTTGCCGTTCTGAAAGCGCAGCAAGGCCAGCGCGCGCGACGCGTCCCAGCGCCAGCGCGTTTTAAAGATCGGCGACGGCAGCGCCGCCTGCTCCAGAATCGGCTGCACGGTTTCGGCCTGCAGGAACTGGAATACATCGGCCAGCGGAAAGCTGTGCTGCTCGGCCAGCGCTATGTTCAGACCGTTATCTGTCGCCGCCGCCTGTAATTCGAAATTGAAGCTGCGGCAGAAGCGCTTGCGCAGCGCCAGTCCCCAGGCCTTGTTGATGCGTCCGCCGAAGGGAGCATGAATCACGAGTTGCATGCCGCCTCCTTCGTCGAAGAAACGTTCAGCAATGATCGTCTGTTGCGTCGGCACGGCACCCAGCACGGCGCGGCCCTGCAGGATGTATTCCACGGTTTGCTCGGCGGCAGAATCGTCCATGCCGCATTCCTGCTTGAGCCAACTCACAGCGGCCGCCACTTTCGGATTGTGCAGTGTGATGCCGACCGCAGGCGTGTCGCCGAGCAGATCACTGACGTGCTGGCGTAACTCAGCCACGTGTGCCGAGAGTTCTTCCGTGCGTGCCGGAGCCTCGCCGCGCCAGAATGGAACGCTGGGTGGCGCGCCGTGGGCGTCCTGCACCAGCACACGTCCCGAACTCACTTCCACGCGCCGGATCATCCACGAGGTGTTGCCCAGCAGCATGATGTCGCCTTTGCTGCTCTCGACGGCGAAGTCTTCATCGAGCGTACCGACAATCGAGCCTTCCGGCTCGGCGACCACCGTAAACAGCGCGTTGTCGGGAATCGCGCCGCCGCTGGTGATGGCAGCGATCCGGCTTCCACGACGGGCGCGCAGTTTTCCGTTCACGCGATCGCGATGCAGGTAAGCGCCGTAACGACCCCGGCGGGCTGAGATGCCTTCCGCAAGCATTTCGAGAATTCCGTGATAGGTTTCGGGCTGTAGATCTCTGTACGGATAGGCGCGACGAATGCGATGAAACAGTTCCACCTCTCCACATTCCTCCGCGGCACACGACGCCACAATCTGCTGCGCCAGCACGTCGAGCGGGCAGTCGGGAATGATGAGGCGGTCGAGATCGCCATGCCGGATCGCGCGCACTAGCGCTGCGCACTCGAGCAAATCGTCGCGCGTTGTGACGAACAGGCGTCCCTTGGGAACCGCGCCCCGCCAGTGGCCGGAACGCCCGACGCGCTGCAGGGCGACGGCAATCGAGCGCGGCGAATTGATCTGTATCACCAGGTCGACGGTGCCGATGTCGATACCGAGTTCCAGCGACGCGGTCGCAACCAGCACTCTCACCAGCCCGTCTTTCAGTTTCTTTTCTGCCGCCAGCCGCAGCTTGCGCGAAAGGCTCCCATGGTGCGCCGCGACATTGTCTTCGCCGATGCGCTCGCCCAATTGATGCGCGATGCGCTCGGCCATCCGGCGCGTATTCACGAACACCAGCGTCGAGCGGTGCTGCTCCACCAACTCGATGATGCGGGCGAAAATCTCGTCCCACATTTCGTTCGAGGCTACTGGGCCCAAGGGGCTGGGCGGCACTTCCACGCCGAGATCGAGTTGCCGCTTGTGGCCAATGTTCACGATCACGGGATCAGGCCGACCACTGCCCGTCAAGAAATGCGCGACGGTCTCGATCGGCTTCTGCGTCGCGGAAAGCCCGATGCGTGCGGGCGGCTTGTGCGTCAAAGCTTCCAGACGCTCGAGCGAAATGGCGAGGTGTGCGCCGCGTTTGTCATCGGCGACCGCGTGAATTTCGTCGACAATCACGGTCTCGACGTCGTGCAGAATGCCGCGGCTCTTCTCGGCCGTCAGCAGGATGTAGAGCGACTCGGGCGTCGTGACCAGGATGTGCGGCGGCCGCTTCAGCATCGCGCGCCGTTCGTGGGGCAAGCTGTCGCCCGTGCGCACTGCGCAGCGGATTTCGGGCATGAGCAGCCCACGTTCCCCTGCCAATTGAAGTATTTCGCCCAGCGGACATTCCAAATTCTTCTGGATATCGTTCCCCAGCGCCTTGAGCGGCGAGATGTAGACAACCTCGACGCGATCGTCCAGTTCGCCCGCGAGCGCTTTGCGCACCAGTCGATCGATGCAGGCCAGAAACGCGGCGAGCGTTTTGCCCGATCCAGTGGGGGCCGAAATCAGCGTGGTGCGTCCGGCGAGGATGTGCGGCCACCCCTGTTCCTGCGGCTCCGTGGGCGTGCCGAACTTCTGGACGAACCACTCCTGCAATAGAGGGTGGGCCCACGCTACCGACTGGGGAACCCGGAGGGACATTGCGGCTATTCTATCGACGTTTTCAGGTTTCGTAAATTGTTCGCCTTACGGAAAAATGGGTTCTGGGCTTTTGGCTCTCGGCGAATGCTAGAATCCCGCGATGCCCTCAAAGAAATCTGCCTTGGCGCGCGCCAAGAAAATCAAACTGATCCTGTTCGACGTTGACGGTGTGCTCACCGACGGCAAGATCTGGATTTTTCCCGCTCCTGCCGGTGCCCAGCAGTCCACGCAGGCACTCGCCGCCCAGCGCGGCAGCAAAGGGGGCTTCGCGTTTGTTAGCCAAAACATGGTCGAAGCCAAGGGCTTCAATGCCCACGACGGCACTGGATTCTCGCTCGCCAGGCTCGGTGGGATGCAATGCGGGCTCATCACCAAGCGGATATCGGAAACCGTCGCGCTGCGCGCACGCGATCTCAAACTCGAACACGTCTACCAGGGCATTCAGGACAAGCTGACCTGCTTCGAAGAAATTCTTCGTAAGGAAAATCTGAAGCCGGAGCAGGCCGCCTTCGTGGGAGACGACGTCATCGATTTGCCCGTCATGCGCAACTGCGGACTGGCCATCGCCGCGGCCAACGCGCGCAGGGAAGTGAAGGCCGAGGCGCACATGGTGACCGAGCACGCTGGCGGCGACGGAGCCGGCCGCGACGCGATTGAATTCATCCTGAGAGCCCAGGGCACGTGGAAACGGGTGGTCAGCGAATACATCTGCGAACGAAGTCCGAAGACGGGCGTTGGGGAAGACACTAAGATCTAGTCGGCTACCGCAGTCATCAGTCTCCAGTCATCAGTCTCCAGCACAGGCAGCTTTTAGCGCGGGACTGGCGGCTGTCTTTCGTTCTCAATTAGCTAAGTTGTTGAAAGTGCGTAAAGGGCTAGTTGCGGCTGCAAAAACACCCCACGAATGATTCGTAGAATGCCCACTGCTGGTGTTTGCAGCACCGCAGGATGCACTCTGAGGGCGGGGTGATGGTTTGGGTCACGGGGCGCTATTCCAGTGCGCTGTAGGTCATCGTAACACAAAATTTATCTTTTAGTTAATGCGAGTGGATTGGTCGGTTTTGGGAGCAAGCCCCGGTTGCCCGAAGATAGCCCGGCACTTCAGTGGCGGGTTTGAGCCCTGAATTGTTTCCGTGCCGGAGGCACGGTTGAAAGACCTGCAGACCCTTTCAGGCGTCCCTGCCGGGACGCGCTTGCCTTGTGCGCAGACACCCGGCGCTGAAGCGTGGCTATTTTCGGAAGTCGCTTCGCGACTTGGATGTCATGGTCAAATTTCACCTCCGCGTTCGTGACGCCCGCAGCGTTGCGAAGTGAGTACAGGCTTGGAAGGACCTACGCGGGAAAGCTCGCGACCCGAAGCTCACAGCTCAAAAATAAAAAACCCACTGATTGCCTGCTTGGGGCGTGCTCGGGTCGGCAATCAGTGGGTTTACCGTTTCTCCTTACTCACCCTGTTGTTTTCAGGAGTTAATGAAGACACTCTAACCCGTGGAACCCCGCCCTGTGTAAGGTTTTACAAAACTTTACCTTGCGGATCGGCTGGAGACGAATGGTTTCCAGCCAACCATCCGCTTCTCTCGTAAACTTGAACAGCGGCAAAATCATGCAGAAGAACAATAGACGGTTGTTAGTTGAGTTGATACGCCCACCCCTTCTGCTCGTAGGGTTCCTTGTGAACATGATCTATCGAACTTTTTTCAGATGGTGGGTCGATCAGTGGCTGCAGCGAAAGGCAAATAAGTCGCTAAGTGAAGACGTGCGTGCGAACCTGCCTTTTCTATTTTCGAAGGGCAGCATCGTGGAGCATCCCCGGATCAGGGTGCTTCCGCTCGATTATGCATCAGTAGAAATCGGTTGGGAGAACTTGTTGTTCTCTTTTACGAGGGGGAGAGAAGACACAAACGTCGTCGTTGCTCCCTGCCATGCTCCAAACGTCTCTTACGAGGGGGTTAGCGAGACGACTGGCTAGTCCGTGATCGCTGGAATCCGCGAAGCCATCAGCTGATTGAAGCGCGGATCCTTGCGCACGCCGGAAAATTCCGAGTCCTTGTAGACGCTGTTGATGCCTTTGTAGCCCTCTTCGAGGGCCTTGCGCAGGTACTCCAGCGAACGGTCCGCTACACCCATCTTGGCGTAGATCTTCGCGACTACGTAGTCGTAGTGCGCGCGGTCTTCTGGGCGCGACATCTGCGCAGCCACGCCGTTCTTCGATGTGCGCTCGAATACATCGGGGTCGCGACTTAAGGCCTCGGCGTAAGCGGCCGCCGATTTCTCAAATTCCTTCTTCGAGAACAGCGCGGCGCCCAGGTTGCTGTAGTACGAAGCCATGTCTTCGTTGAGCTTGATCGCCTTGTTGTAGCGGTCGATGGCCTTTCCGTACTTCTTGCTGATGTAGAAAATCACGCCCAGATTGTTGTAGGCGTCGGAGTAGCCCTTGTCGGCATGGATGGCGTTTTCGAAATCCTTGCGCGCTTCCGGCCAGCGCTGCATGAGCAACTCGACGATCCCCATCTTGTTGTAAAGGGGTGCGTCGTGCGGCTTCTTGGAGATGGCCGCGCGATAGTAATCCAGCGCATCGAGGTAGAGCTTCTCCGCGCGCAGCGCATCGGCGCGCTCTTCAAGCATCTGGGCGGTCGCCTCCTGCGGCGGCGGCTCGATGCTGCGCAAGGCCGGCGTAGTGACCTGTACCTGATCGGCGCGTGGCGGCGCGGCAGCGAAGAGTGTTCCAACTGGTAGGAGAAGCGCAATCAACAGGAAGGAGACAATGCAGACCCGGCGACGAGGCATGACAGGACCTCCGTGAAACTTTATCGGCGAACCTTTTTCCCCACTGATTCAAGCCGATGAATGTCGTCCGCTAATGGGGATCGTTTCCCGTCGCGTCCGCTGGTTTGGACGGTTTGGACGACGATTTGTCTTCCTTAAAGATACCCACAATTTTGCCGAAAAAGCCTTTTTTCTTTTTTTCGGCGTCCGAATCCGACTGGTTCTCGTTGGCGGCCTGTGCGCCATTGGGCGGAGGCGGCAGGGGCTTATCCCCGAGACCCAACAGGTGCGAAAAGAACCCGCCAACTCCGCTTGACTGATCGCAGGTCTCGCGCGGCTCGGTGCCGGCTACGAACGCGGCCGTGTATGTTTCTGGACAAGAAGGGGTTGCGAGCCGATTAGTGGACTTGTCGAGCTGCACATCGACCACGCCCGAAGGCTGGCTGAACCCGCGCATATCGGAATACCCGACGAGAGCGCTGGCCTTCTTCATGAACTCGGTCCAGATCGGTGCGGCAGTCTGGGCACCGCTGAGGTGCAGGTCGCTGTAGTCGTCGTACCCAACCCATACGATACAGAGCAGGTTGCTGGTGTAACCGGCGAACCAGCCGTCATGGGAACTGCCGGTCTTGCCGGCGGCCGGTTCTTTGAAGCCTCGACCTCGGACGGCGGAGTACCCCAAGCCAAAATTCACCACACCTTGCATCATGTCGGTCATGACGAAGGCCACGCGAGGATCAAGCACCTGGCGCTTCTCGGGAGTGAAGTCCTGCATGACATCGCCCTTTGAATTGCGCACAGAACTTACGAGGATCGGTGAGATGCGGACTCCCTCATTAGAGAACGCCGTATAGGCGCTCGCCATTTCCAGCGGCGTGGCGTCGTAGGCGCCTAGAGCCATTGCGGGCGTGGCTTTCACTGAAGTGATGCCGGCGCTCTTCGCGAGGTCCGCGACCTTGTCGTAGCCGACTTCTTCCGCGACTTTCACGGTCGCGTTATTCAGCGACATGGCCAGCGCGTAACGGAGCGTGACCGGGCCGTGGTACTCCTCTTTGTAGTTGCGTGGCTCGTAGATCTGATCGCCGTAGGCGAAGGTGGTGGCTGAATCGTCGACCATCGATGCGGGTGTCAGAACGT
>Ga0209811_10000242_pt1 | contig 25296 bp, 17 predicted proteins | sample Coa_R1_6_FD_187161 | JGI IMG/M metagenome (GOLD analysis project Ga0209811, IMG submission 187161) | Surface soil microbial communities from Centralia Pennsylvania, which are recovering from an underground coalmine fire. - Coalmine... | ecosystem: Environmental > Terrestrial > Soil >... | reverse complement strand
ATACGTTCCCGTCCGTGCCGAGCTCGGCGCGCCCGCCACCCTCCAGGCGCACGGGCAACTCGGGCAGAATCTTGCCGCGTGCCTCCCAGCTCTCGACCAGCTGCGGCGACGCGGGCTCGATGACCGCGACCGCCCCCTCCTGCAGGGCCTGAAGAACCGCCGCTCGGATTTTCTTGCGATCCTGCCCCGTCACCAACACCACGCGCCCTTCAAAAGCCTTGCCGGCGGCGGGCGTGCCCGGGTGCTTCTCCTGCTCCGTTCCCGCAGTCTTGTCGGAATCGAGTCGCTTCAGCGCGCCGCGAAAGTTGGCATCGCTCAACAGGACGACCAGCATTTCTTTGCCATGCGTCCAGGTCATGGTCTGCGAGGGAATGCCGTCGCCCGGCGTCATGTAGTGCAATTGTGGCGAAGCCGTAAGGTTCTGTCGTATCAGCGTCCCACGCTGAATGTAGGTTCCGTTATCTCCGGCGGGCTCGACGCCATACTGCTCGAGCTGCGCGCCAATGTAGGTCGCAGCGACGAACTCGTCCTGAGTTGCGCTGCCCCGGCCACGCAGCGCGTCCGACGCCAGAAAATTCATGTTGGCGCGGATGCACGCCGCACAAACCTTGGCGTTCGCCGCACTTGGCTTAGCCGAAGGCGTGAGGTCCATGTCGGTCGATGGATTCGCGGGTTGCTGCGTCTCCGCTTGCGAAGAGTGGGGCGCGACGTGGTTGCCCGACGCGGCGGCGAACACCGCCAGCGCCAGCAAGCTGAAAACAATAAGAAATTTCTGCAAGGTTGAAGAAAAGACTCGTTCTCTCATGGGGATCGTGCCAGCGATTATAGCGAGAACGAAGTTCCGTCATGTCCCTTGCCACGTCCTGACGGACATCGGGCGCGGGCCAGTCGGACGAGGGCGTCTTGAAACCGAATAGTTACTTCAAGGTCCCTCTGATTCATTGGGATGACCGAAACACCGGGCCGGGGTCTGCTACAATTTGCTTCAGCCCTGAACAACCCATTGCGGGTCTGATTACGAGGGTTTTCCGTCTATGTCGAGTTCCGGTCGCAAGCTCCAACTGATTGCTTCGTTTGCTCTTCTTCTGCTCATCGCAGCGGTGGGGGTCGGCTGCAATGGATTCTTTGTCGATCCCATTTTGCAGACGATTACGGTCGGGCCGACGGGCGTAGGCATCCTCGTAGCCAAGACGCAGCAGATGACGGCGATCGGCACCTACGACGACGGAACGCAGAAGAACATTACCGGCTCGACGGGTACAACCTGGACGACGAGCGATGCGACTGTCGCAAGCGTCTCCTCTGCTGGGCTTGTCACCGGAGCAGGAGCAGGCACAGCCAACATCACCGCCACCAACGGAGTCGCGACGGGTTCGGCCAGTATTACGGTGTCTCTGACGGGTGTAACTTCCATCACAGTGAACCCTTCGTCACAGACAGTTTCCGTCGCCGCCGGCATCCCATTCTGCGTACAGGCAATCGCCTCACCCTCCGGAACCGACATCAGTTCGACCGCTACCTGGGCTTTCACTAACTCCGTGGGCGGTGGAGCTGTAAGTGGCATTACCAAAACCACCGCCACCGGATGCACTTTCGGTCAGGGTCAGGCTTTCTCGGTTACTGGGGTATCCCCAGTTACGGCCAACGTCACAGCCTCTGCTCCGGGAACGAATGGCACCGTGACATCAAACCCGGTGACAGTGAGCATCACGCCGTAAACCTGTCCATGAGAGCGATCTTCCGGGGCGCCGGGAGCGCCCCTGTTTTTTGCACGCACCAATCTTTGAATTCTCTCTTCCCAAAACGATCCGCCGCTCTTTCTGCAATCCGTCTCAAATTGATTCACTATTAGCTAAGTTATTGAAGACTCGTTTGACGCCTGTACGGATGCCACAAACACGGTCCGCCCATGGCGTAGAATGCCTGACAATGATGATTAGAGGAGATCTGGGCGCACTTTAGAGCGCAAGGCAGGCCCCTCTCCCCCACCCCGTCTCTCAATCGTCGATCCAGAGTCATCCTGACGCAAATGTATCTTTTAGTTAATGCGACAGAGTGGTCGGAGACGCCCGGGCGCGGTAGACGACAAAAGCAAACGTCCCTGCAGGTGCCCCAGGTGATGGTCATAAGTGACAGGCACGCGTGGCTGAATGCTCAGAGTTGCCGAAAGCCAAGAGCCCAGCGCCCGACCCAGCACCTCCGACAGCAACGGCTCCCTTCTCCCGCGCTATATTGTTAGAAGAATCCTGTGAAAGCTCCGGCAACACTCTCTCGCCGATGCGCATATCTGATGGCGCTCACGCTCGCCCTGGCCATGGCGCCAGCGTGCGGGCGCGGGCGCGGGCACAACCGCGAAGTCATGTACGTCACAGCACCCCAGACTTTTCTGCGCGACCGTGTAGCTGCGGTCTACAGCAAGACTGGCACTGTGAAGAATGGCGATGCGGTGGAGATCGTCGATCGCGAAAAGCGCTTCGCGAAGGTGCGCACTTCGGCGGGCGCGGAAGGCTGGATGGAACAGCGCTTCCTGATCAGCCAGCAGACCTTCGACAAGTTCCTCGCGCTCACGAAAGATCACCAGAACGACCCCACCCAGTCCACCGGCGCCACGCGCAACGACACCAACCTGCACCTTGAGCCGGGTCGCGACACCGACCACCTCTACCAGTTGCCAGCCGGAACGAAGCTCGCCCTGCTGGCGCGAGGCATGGCAGAACGCACGGGGGTGGTTGCGCCGCCGACTCCGTCGAAGAAGAAGAATGCCGATCCTGCCGGCCCTCTGATGGAAGACTGGTGGCTGGCACGTGACGCGCAGGGTCGCGCCGGATGGGTGCTGGCGCGCATGGTCGATCTCGACGTGCCGCTCGAGATCGCACAATATGCCGAAGGCCAGCGCTTCACAGCGTTCTTCGTGCTGAATGAGGTGCAGGACGGCGACAAGAAAGTTCCGGAATATCTCGCGCTGCTGACCGAGCCGAAAGACGGCCAGCCCTTCGACTTCGATAAAGTGCACGTCTTCACCTGGAACGTGAAGAAGCACCGCTACGAAACCGCCTACCGCGAGCGCAACATGACCGGCATGCTGCCGGTGACGGTGACGCACGAAGACTTCGAGAAAGAAGGCAATCTGCCGGTGTTCATCCTGCGCGAGAAAGACGAGAACGGAAACATTACCGAGCGCAAATACAAACTCAATACGCCCATCGTGCGCCGCGTCCTGGCGCCGGGCGAAACGCCGCCACCGAGGCCTGCTGCTGCGAAGAAGAAGCGGCGATAGAGGGGGGGTGAGTTCCGAGTGTCGTCCTGAGCGAGGAAAACCTTTAACCCCAAAGGTCGCTAAGGCAACGCAAAGGACGCCAAGCAAAGCAAGTTCTTTGCGGCCTTGGTGTGCCCTTCGCGACCTTTGCGGTTAAAAGCTCTTCTTAAGCAGGCTGATAGTGAGGGCATCCGGAGGCGCCTCTTTGCCTCTCACTTCGCATCGACTCACACGTCTATAATGCGTCGCGGCTCGCCAGATGCGACTCCATTCCCTTTCCGGAGAATTCATGCGCACGATTGCTGTCTCGCTGGTTGCCCTTGCCCTGTCTGTCACCATGTTCGCGCAGCAGTCCGACACCACGAAGACTCCCGAGGCTCCGCGGGCGCGCGAGAAGAAAAGGCCCGAGACGCCTGCCGCGCCGAACTCGGAGACCAAGCCTCCCGAGTCGCAACCCGGCTCTCCCGAGGCCAAGTCCGAGCCCAAGCCCGAACCGGGCAAAGAAGGCGCTAGCGAAGAGCACTACGACATGACGGAGATCCCGCCGGTCGTGACCCATCATCAGACCACGGTCGACGGGAAGGTTCTGCGCTACACGGCCACCACGGGGCGCCTCCCCATCAAGCGCAGTGACGGGAAGATCGAAGCCGAAATGTTCTTCGTCGCTTACACGCTCGACGGGCAGGAAGCTGCCAAGCGGCCGCTGACGTTCTGCTTCAACGGCGGCCCGGGGTCGGCGACCGTGTGGCTGCATATGGGCGCCGTGGGGCCGAAGCGGGTGGTGCTCGAGGCGAATGGCTTCATGCCGCCGCCTCCCTACACCATTGCCGACAATCCCAATACGCTGCTCGATCGCAGCGACCTGGTGTTTGTGGATGCGATCTCGACCGGCTTCAGCCGCGCCGCGAACGCCGAGGCCACCAAAAAGTTTCTGGGCGTGAAGGGCGACATCGAGGCGTTCGGAGAATTCGTCCGGCTGTACGTAACACGCTACGAGCGCTGGCCTTCGCCCCTGTTCATCTTGGGCGAAAGCTATGGCACGACGCGGGCGGCGGGCATCGCCGGCTTTCTCGCCAATCGCGGAATTTCCTTCAACGGCATCACGCTACTTTCCACCGCGATGGACTTCGGCACGCTCGAGTGGGCGAAGAACAACGACATCCCCTACTTCCTGCTGGTGCCGACCTTCAGCATGATCGCCGCCTACCACAAGCGCCTGCCGCCCGACCTGATGCAGGACCTCGGGAAGACGCGCGAGGAAGTGGAACGCTGGTCGATGAACGACTACGCGGCGGCGCTGTTGAAAGGCGATCGCCTTGCCCCGGAAGAACGACAGAAGATCATCGATGCGTACGCGCGCTACACCGGGCTCGACAAGAAGCTGATCGACAACGCCAACCTCCGCATTAACGTCGAGCAGTTCACGCACAATCTGTTGCTCGATCAGAAGCTACGCGTCGGCCGGCTGGACGGACGTTTTACAGGAGTCGATCCCGAGGGCCTGCTCGATCAGCGCTTCTACGATCCGACGAGTGCGGCCATTCTTCCTCCCTATACGGCTGTCTTCAACAATTACGTGCGCACCGAACTAGGCTACAAAGTCGACCTGCCGTACAAGGTGTTCGCATGGGATGAGCCGGCCTTTCAGAAGTGGGACTGGGGCGAGGCCGACAAGGGCTTCCCGAACACGGCTCCCGGATTGCGCGCGGCCCTGGTGGAGAATCCTTACCTGAAAGTCCTGGTGATGGAGGGGCACTACGATCTCGCCACCCCGTACTTTGCGGCGAACTATTCGATCGATCATCTGAATCTTGGGCCGGATTACCGGAAGAATGTGTCTTTCACCACCTATGAAGCCGGGCACATGGTGTACATCGACAATGCGTCGCACGCCAAGATGAAGAAGGATCTGGTGGAGTTTATGGGGAAGAGCATGAGGTAGCTGCGAGTTTCGAGCGACGAGCTGCGAGCACACAGTCCCAAGGTCTGAGGCGGGCGCCTCGCTTCGAAGAGAGGGTACGCCTTGAGGCGCCGTTTAAGTTTTTACATGAGAAGCGCCTCCGGGCGCTGGACTTCCCTTCCCGGCGTTCATAACATCTAGAAAAGAACCAAGATTCTCGCCCGGGTCACTTCGGCGAAACTTTTACTGGGATTGGAACTCCAATCCAACGACGGATGGCATGCGTTCTACGAAGGGTGGTCCTATGACGAAATCATTGTGGGTACGTGGATTAACCGCGGCTTTGCTGGTAAGCGTTGCCGTGTCGCTGGCTCTCGCAAAAGGCTCCAAGGCGAATCCAATTCCGGCCCCGTCGGCCGACGCGGCCTTGGCCGCGAAGCCGGGAGAGGAATCGGTCGTCTTCTCGGGCGGCTGCTTCTGGGGAGTGCAGGCCGTGTTTCAGCACGTGAAGGGCGTTAAGAGCGCAGTCTCCGGCTACTCCGGTGGTGAAGAGAAGACTGCACACTATGAAATCGTTAGCACGGGCGAGACCGGGCACGCGGAATCGGTGAAGGTGATTTATGACCCGTCCCAGGTAACGTACGGTCAGTTGCTGCACGTCTTCTTTTCGGTGGCGCACGATCCCACGGAATTGAACCGCCAGGGGCCCGACGACGGAACGCAGTATCGTTCCGTTGTGTTCTACACCACGCCCGATCAGTTGCGGCTCACCAAGGCGTATATCGAGCAACTGGATGCGGCGCACGCATTCAAACATGCGATCGTGACCCAGGTGGTGCCGCTGAAGGCGTTCTATGCCGCTGAGGCGTATCACCAGAATTATGCGACGGAGCATCCCGACAGCATGTACATCTGGGCCAACGATGCACCCAAAGTGGAGAACCTGAAGAAGGAGTTTCCGCAACTGTACCGCGGATCGCCGCAACTGGTAGCGGTGAAGTAACCGCGTCCCTGCGGATCAGTATTGGAGTGATTTATGTTTGATTCGGATTTGGACCGGAACGCGCGTCAGATGCAGCGGCGCACGTTCCTGACATTGGCGGCAGGTGCGGTGGCGGGGATTGCCTGGTCGCATCTGCGAAAGCCCACGCTACTCGCGGCCGCAGCGGGCAACCCCGGTGGTGTGCCCGGAGAGGTGAGCATCGTGCAGTTTTCGGACGACGGCAAGCGGCTTCGCAAGGTTCGCATCGCCAAGGTCGTCAAGACCGAGGCCGAGTGGAAAGCGCAGCTGTCGCCGAATGCCTTCGACATCACGCGCCATGCGGATACTGAGATAGCTTTCACCGGGCAGTACTGGAATCTGCACGACAAGGGGATCTACCGGTGCATCTGTTGCGACAATGCGCTGTTCAGTTCGGATACGAAGTTCGAGTCGGGGACGGGGTGGCCGAGTTTCTGGGCTCCGATTGCCGATGAGAACGTGCGGAGTGGGCGCGACACAACCTTTGGGATGGTGCGGGATGCCGTGAATTGCACGTTGTGCGATGCGCATCTGGGGCATGTGTTTGACGACGGGCCGAGGCCGACCGGGTTGCGGTATTGCATGAATTCCGCTTCGTTGAAGTTTGTGAAACGCGGGTAACAAGCATTTAACCGCCAAGGCCGCTGAGAACTGCCGCTAAGGGCGCGAAGAGAAGCTTTACGATTTTCTTTGCGTGCTTAGCGGCTTTTCTTTGCGTGCTTTGCGGTTTAAGAGCTTTTTCGCAAATCTTAAAACGCAGAGTTCGCGGAGAAGTGCCGCCAGAGGCCGCAGAGAGAATCTGCCTGTCGTTTGGCGGCGGGCTTGCGTCCGTTATATTCTCGTGCGGTGCAGCGCGCATCTGTGCGGTCTCCTTCTGCGGGACTGTTTCTCGGGCTTGTCATCACGCTTATCGCGGTCGTGGCGTACGCCTGGTACACCACTCAGCAGATTTCCGGATTGCGTGCCCTGCAGAATAATCTCGTCGACCGCAACCGCCGTGATTCCCTCCAACTCCTTCGCATTCAAAATGACCTCAACTCGCTCGGGCTGGGCATGCGCGACATGCTAGATAGCGATGAGCCCTATCCGCTGACGGCGTGGTCGGCGCAATTCCAGCGCATTCGTTCGGATCTCGATGCGGCGCTGCGCGCGGAAGAGGAACTGGCTCCCACGCATCGCACACCGGAACAGAAGCAGTACTTGACGGCGTCGCTGGCGCAGTTCTGGGATGCCGTCGATCGCACCTTCGCGCTGGCGCAGAACGGCAAAGCGGAAGATGCGCGCGGGCAGATCCGGCTCACGTTGCAGGCACGCCAGTCCGCGCTCAGCACCGCCGTAGCCCGCTTGCTGGTGCAAAACAACGAGAGCGAGGAGCAGGCCAACCAGCAGATTAGCGATGTATACGATCGCGTTCAGCGGCGCGGCTATCTTTTCCTGGCGGCCACTTTAACGGCCATTCTGCTGACCGGACTGTACGTGATTTATGCGAACCGCCAGCTGTTTGCCCAGTTGGCGACACTGTCTGAGCAACGGAGCGATCTCGCCCAGAAACTAATCGCGACCCAGGAGTCCACGCTGCGGCACATCTCGCGTGAGTTGCACGATGAGTTCGGCCAGATTCTTACCGCGGTCGGGTCGATGCTGGGCCGTGCCGAGAAGCACACGCCCGAAGGCTCGCCGCTGCGCACGGAACTGAAAGAAGTCCGCGACGTGGCGCAGACCACGCTCGACACAGTGCGCAGCCTGTCGCAAGCGCTGCATCCAGTCATGCTTGACGAAGCGGGTCTGGAGAGCACGATGGACTGGTACCTGGCCACAGTGGAAAAGCAGACCGGGACTGACATATCCTACGAGAAATCAGGAAGCCCCTTCCTCGTAAGCAGCAGCGCCGGAATTCACGTGTACCGCATCTTGCAGGAAGCATTGAATAATGTGACGAGGCACTCGGGAGCGCGGGCAGCATGGGTGCGGCTGCGATTCCTACCTCAGAACCTGGAGTTGGAAGTGGAAGATCACGGGAAAGGCTTTAGCACAAATGGATCAACGCCCGGGATCGGGCTGGTAGCCATGCGCGAACGTGCCGAACTGCTGGGCGGGCGCATTGAATTCCTGCAGCCCTCGGGCGGGGGAACGCTGGTGCGCTTGCGCGTTCCACGCGAGAGAGCGGAGGCTCATGCCGAATAAGATTTCCGTCCTGCTGGTGGACGATCACAGCCTGGTGCGGCGCGGCTTTCGCCGCATGCTCGAAGACGAGCCCGACATGAACGTGGTCGGCGAGGCCAGCGATGGAGCCGAGGCCATCAAGCTGGCCAAGGAACTCAAGCCGAAAGTCATCGTGATGGACAGCGCGATGCCGGGTACCGGTGGGCTGGTGGCGACACGCAAGATTCTCGAATCGACGCCCGAGCAGATCATCCTGATGCTCAGCATGCATTCCGAGGAGACGCTGGTGCGGCAGGCAATTGAGGCCGGCGCGCGCGGCTACGTGTTGAAGAATGCCGTAGACCTGGAACTGGCAGCCGCGATCCGCAAGGTGGTGAAGGGCGAAGTGGTGCTCGACCCGCAGGTGGCACGACGGGCATCTCTGAAGGGCGAGCGCAATGGCGGTCTCACCACGCGCGAACTCGAGATTCTGCAGTTCATCGTCGACGGAAAATCGAACAAGGAAATTGCCGACCACCTCCATCTCAGCGTGAACACCGTCGCCGTGCACCGCGCCAACATCATGGACGCGCTGGGCATTCACAAGACAGCCGAACTGGTGGTGTACGCCATCCGCAACGGGCTGGTGAACATCCCTTGAGACGGCGAGAATTCCTGCAGGGCATGGCGGGATGGGCCGCAGCCGGACTCGGCGTGGAAGCATGGGCTGCGCTGGCGGCGGCTTCCAACCTTGGCTTCGCTCTCACCGATGTCACCGCTGCAGCAGGACTCGACTTTCACCACAACAGCGGCGCCTATGGCGGCAAGCTGCTTCCGGAGACGCTGGGCTCGGGCTGCGCTTTTCTCGACTACGACGCCGATGGCTGGCAAGACATTCTGCTCATCAATGGAATGGACTGGCCCGGCCACCAGCGTCAGCGTAGCACTCTGAAGCTCTATCGCAACAATCGCAACGGAACCTTCACGGACGTCACACGCGCGGCCGGGCTCGAAATCGAGATGTACGGTATGGGCGTCGCGGTGGGTGACTACAACAACGACGGATTTCCCGACATCCTTATTACATGCGTGGGCCAGAACCGGCTGTTCCGCAACACCGGCAAGGGCACGTTCGTCGACGTCACGCAGAAGAGCGGGTTGGGCAAGCGGCAGGCGTTGAGCACGTCGGCGCTGTGGTTCGACTACGATCGTGATGGGCTACTCGACTTGTTTGTCTGCAATTACGTGAGGTGGTCGACCGAGCACGATGTGTTCTGCTCGCTCGACGGCAAGCATAAGTCGTATTGCACGCCCGAGGCATATCGCGGCGAGACGTCGTGGCTGTTCCACAATCGCGGCGACGGCACGTTTGAAGATGTCACGGCGCACAGCGGAATCTTCGACAGTAGCTCGAAGGCGCTGGGCGTCGCCATGCTCGATTTTGATCGCGACGGCTGGCCCGATCTGCTGGTCGCGAACGACACGCAACCCAACAAGCTTTACCGCAACCAGCAAAACGGCACGTTCCGCGATGTGGGAATGGAGGCGGGCATCGCGCTCAGCACTGAGGGCAAGGCGCGCGCTGGGATGGGTGTGGATGTAGGCGACTTTCTAAACTCGGGCATGCCGGGACTGGCGATCACGAACTTCGATAACGAAATGATCGGGATGTATCGCGAGTCGAAGCCGGGATCGTATGAAGACGTATCTGTGCAGTCGGGGATCGGGCTCGCCTCGAAAAACAGTTTGGGATTCGGCTGCGCGTTTCTGGATGTGAATCTGGATGGATGGCTTGACCTGGCGGTGGCGAACGGACACATCGATGAGACCGTTCGCAATATCCGCGGGAACGTCGGGTACGCGCAGCCGCCGCAGTTGTTTCTGAATAATGGGAAAGGCGTGTTTCGGGAGGTTGCGGGGGAGGCTGGAGCCGGGTTCGTCCAGTCGAAAGTCGGCCGGGGCGTGGCGTGCGGGGATTTCGATCGCGACGGCGACACGGATCTGTTGATCACGACGAATAATGGACCAGCGTATCTATACCGCAACGATCAGAACTCCGGAAATCGCAGCGTGCGGTTTCGGCTGGTGGGCACGAAGTCGAATCGCGACGCCATTGGGGCAGAAGTGCGAATCGAGTGCGGCGGCGTGACGCAGTCGCGGCTTGTGAAGAGCGGGTCGAGTTATCTGTCGCAATCGGAGTTACCCGTGACCTTCGGGGTGGGGAAGCGGGATTCGATTGATCGAGCGGTGATCTTATGGCCGGGCGGGCGAAGCGAGGAGTTCAAGAATCTGGCTACTGGGAAGGCGTACGAGTGCGTAGAGGGAAAAGGAATCTCGCCGAAGAATGGCTTTTGAGCAGACTCGCCGAGCACAGCTAAATCCTTTCACCACACAGGGCACAATAGAGGTGACGGAGGAAATCAGAAAAACTTTTCTTGCCTCGGTGGGCTCTGTGTCCGCGCTTATGAGATTTGCACTCTGCTAATACTTTTGCAGTATTGTCCCTCTCTTCCATCCTCATTAAAGTTCCCTGCAATTCATTAGTCCTCAATTGCGCTTATCCCACGCACGCGCTTCTGAGGCACCCCTAGAGAAACCGGCAGGAGCACTGCCGGGGAGATTTTCCCCAGCTGGTTGCACGGCCAGCTGGGGCTTTTAAGTTCTGCCGCTATTGTGGATGTCAAACTCTGGGATGTGGGGGAACACATGAGAATCACCGCAATTTCAAAAGCAGTGCCTCTATTCTTGGTGGTCGCGCTCTGGGGCGCCGACACCGCTGGCAAGACCGAGACCGTGAAAGGCTACGTGCTCGACTCGGCATGCGCCTTCACGAAGGGTCTCGAGAAACCCATCAGCCGGGAATGCGCTTTGGCATGCGCGAAGGCCGGATCGCCACTCGCGATTCTCACTTCTGACGGAACGATCTACTGGCCGATCGCCGGGACCACGCCTTCGGCCGGACAGAACGACAAGCTGCTTCCCTTCGCCGGAGAAAAAGTCACGGCCAGCGGGAAGGTGTTCGAGCGCAAGGGCTCGAAAGCCATTGTGATCGACAAGATCGACGCCGATAAATAGCGAAAGTCGCTCACCACAGAGGACCCAGAGGAACACGGAGGAATCTGTGTCTTCCAGGTTTCCGCTCTATCCATCCTTTTGAGCCAAGACAACGGGAGCTAACCATGGGTGTGGTTCGGAAGTGGATTTGCGCGCTGATGCTGACTGCGGCGGTGAGCGCGGCTGCTCAGCAGATCACAGGCAGCATTCGCGGCACGATCACGGATGCGAGCGGTGCCATCGTCCAGGCGGCTGCCGTAACGGCAAAGCAGCTCGAGACGGGGTTGACCCGCACGACTTTTGCCGACAACACCGGCGCTTTTGTGTTGGTTGAGTTGCCCGTCGGCCACTACCGCTTGACGGTCGGCGCGAAGGGCTTTCAGGAATACATCCAGGACGGCATCACGCTCGACGTGAACCAGACGGCTAACGTGCCAGTGCGGCTCGCGGTGGGCGCGGAGACGGAACATGTCCAGGTGATGGCCGACGCGCAGCTGATCCAGACGACCGCCACCAGCCTGGGCTCGGTGGTCAACCAGAGCGAACTGCTGGACTTGCCGCTCGATGGCCGCAACTTCTCTCAGCTTGGCCTGTTGCAGACCGGTGTCGTGCCCTTGACCCCGGGCCTGAAAGAAGCGGGCGGGTCGTTGCGCGACGGGCAAGCTTACTCGGTAAATGGCCAGCGGCCCGAGTCAAACAGCTTCCTCATCGATGGCGCCAACAATGTGAATTCCGTAGATGCCGGATTCGTACTACGCCCACCCATCGATGCCATTGCCGAGTTCCGCATTCTGACTCACAACGCGAATGCCGAGTTCGGTCAGAACAGCGGCTCAACGACTAACATCCTTACGCGCTCTGGGTCCAACTCATTTCATGGCGCGGTGTGGGAGTTCCTGCGCAACGATGCTATGGACGCCTCGAACTTCTCCACACATAGCGTGCAGCCGCTGAAGCAGAATCAGTTCGGCGCTACGTTTGGCGGCCCGATCGTGAAAGACCGGACGTTTTTCTTTGCGTATTACGAAGGTTTTCGCAATCGGCAGGGGGAAACCGTGCCGGCCACCGTGCCTTCACTGGCAGAGCGCACGGGAGATTTCTCAGAATTATGCCCAGCGAATGTGGGATTCGATTCAAACGGATTCTGCAATGATATGGGGACCAATCCATCGCACCAGCTCTTCGGATTCTCGTTCGCGCCTCCGCCGCCTCACCCCGAACCAGTTCCTTTCAACAAGCTGACCGGTCCTTTCGATCCGATCGCATTGAAGATTCTCGACTTCTATCCCAAGCCCAACAACGGTCTAAGTTCGTTTGTAACGACGGAGTCGCTGAGCGTCAACAACGATCAATTCGGTTTGCGGTTTGACCAATACCTCTCGGCCAAAGACAATCTGAGCTTTCGGTACATGTACAGTGGAGGACCCACCACGGACCCGCTCTCGACGTCGGGCGCGAACGTACCGGGATTCCCGGTCGGCGAGGAGGATCGCGCGCAAAACTTCGTAGTTCAGGAGACGCATGTCTTCGCACCGGCGCTAGTGGGCGTGGGGCGCTTCTCCTTCCTTCGGAACAAATTCCTCTTCGATCAGCACTTGAACCATCAGCCCCCTTCCAGCTTGGGTTTTCTGTATCAACCCAGCTTGCCAGAAGCCGCTGGCCCACCCTTCATTCAAATTGGCGGGAAGGCGTCGGTCGGCGATCCCATCACCGGACCGCGTAACACGTTTCAGAATACGTTCGATGCGTCGGGATCTGTGAGCTGGGTTCGTAGCCGCCATGAAATGAAATTCGGCGGCGGGTTCCGGCGCGATCAGATCAACGCGTTGCAAGGCATTGCCACGAATGGCTTCTTCGTCTTCGTCAATTTCCCCTTCAGTGATCCCTTCGCCAGCTTCCTCGAAGGCCAACCGATCGTGTTCCTGCAGGGTGGCGGCGACTTTGGTCGGCACATTCGCGGCAAGGCGTTCTATCTGTACGCGCAGGATACGTTCAAGGTAAACTCCCGTCTCACACTGAATTACGGGCTTCGTTACGATCTGCCTTTCCCATACACCGAGACGCACAACCGGCAGAATCTGTTCGTGCCGGGCGCGCAGTCGAAGGTCCTGCCGACTGCGCCTGCCGGGCTTTTGTATCCCGGCGATCCGGGCGTTCCGGCCGGACTGATCGCAACCCAGAAGACGGCGTTCGCGCCGCGCGTGGGACTCGCTTACGATCCGACGGGAGAGGGCAAATGGCTCGTCAGCGCGGCGTACGGAATTTTCTACGAGCCGTTCTATAACGGACAGGGAGGTCCACTGCAGGACCCGATCAGCGCTCCTCCCTACCTCGCCACGCCGCAGCGCGGGTTCCCCGTGAATTTTCCGGATCCGTTCAACGGTACGAATCCATTCGATGGTTCGTTTTCGGAGCCCATGACGTTACTGGTCGTCGACCAGCACCTGAAGCTGCCATACGCGCAGCACTGGAACCTGAACGTGCAGCGGTCGCTTGGCCGGGACTGGCTGTTGCAGGTCGGCTACGTCGGCACGACAGGCACTCACTTGCCACGCCTGATCGAGGGCAATCCCACGATCTACTATCCGGGAGGAGTTTCTACGGAAGGTAACGTCAACCAGCGGCGCCTGTACTCAGGTTGCACGCTGGCGGCGCCAGATGACTGCGTTTACGCGTCGGTCGGAAAGATCGCCGGAATCGCGAACTCGAACTACCACGCCCTTGAGACCAGCCTGCGCAAGCGTTTTGGATACGGATTTTCGTTTCTCGCGTCGTACACGTACGCAAAGTCGATCGATGACGTGTCGTCATTCAATATCACAGGATCAGCGTCGCAACCGGTCGCAGGAGAGAACGATCTGGCGCAGAACCCGTTCGATCTGGCGGCGGAGCGCGGGCGCTCGATGTTCGATTCGCGGCATCGACTGGTGTTGAGCTACCAGTGGGCCCTTCCCTTCTGGCGCCATGGGCACAGCTGGTATGAGTATGCCTTCGGGAATTGGCAGCTGAACGGAATCGTGACCTTGCAGAGCGGCACTCCGTTCACGGTATTCGACTCGAACGACGTCTCGCTGCAGGGCAGCGCGCCGGAGATTTCGGGATTCTCGAGCAACCGGCCCGATCTCATCAGCGATCCCTTCCGGGCGGGGCCCGTTCCGGCGAATACCGATGCGGGCTGCGCGACCACAATCTCGCAAGGCGGGCGCGCTGCAGATCGCACCCATGTCCCCGGATCCTGGATCAATCCGTGTGCGTTCCAGAGGTTGACACCCGATCCAGACGTGCAGCAATTCGGCAACGAAGGGCGCAACGTGGTGCAAGGTCCCGGATACGCGAACTGGGACTTTGCGGCCGTCAAGAATTTCCGCGTGAGCGAAGGGAAGGAATTTCAGTTCCGCGGTGAGCTCTTCAACTTCCTGAATCATACGAACCTCCGGTTGCCCAACAACGATATCCAGTCCTCGAACTTCGGGGTGGTGCAGTCGGATGTGGGGCCCCGCGTGATTCAGGTGGCTTTGAAGTTTCTGTTCTAGTCAGAACGGTCCTCGGAATACCATCGGTGGCTATGAACAAGGGGAAGACAAAGTGACTCGCGAACCGCACGGTGACGCGAAGAAGCCGGACACCAAGATCCGGATTACCGAAGACGCAGACGCGACCGGAGATACCGCGGCCGCCTACGACTTCTGGCGCGCCGGTTCCGGACGCAAGCAGGTCCCAGGCATCATCAAGTGCTTCGGCGCGCGGCCTGACTTCCTGCGCCAGGTGGTCGATTTCTCGAACACTGTTCATTTCTCCGAAGGTCATCTCACCCGCAGGCACAAGGAGATGATTGCCAGCTACGCCTCCTACCTGAACCGCTGTCCGTATTGACTGGACAGTCATGCCTACTTCCTGCGGGTTCAGGGAGCCAGCGATCAATGCGTGAATGCAATTGTCGAGGGCAAGCTCGATGAGGCGGGGGTGACACCGGCCGAGCGGGCTCTTCTCGACTACGTCGGGTTGGTTACGAATGCAGCCAGCCGCACCACGGCGGATGATGTCCAGAAATTGCGCGATGCCGGGTGGAGTGAAAATCAGATCGCGGAAGCCGTCTACGTCACGGCCATGTTTGCCTTCTTCAATCGGGTCGCTGATGCGTTCGGCGTTCCGCCACAGGATTACCTCACCATTGGGAAGTTGACTCCGTAAAACCAGAGTTAGCAGGTGGCACTTGGCACTTGGCGGTGAAGACTCGTCTGTGCGTTCCAAACGGCTCCCGGCTAGGTAGCGATTGCTAATTGCACGGCCCTTTTGCGATACTTCGCTCCGTGTCTGCGAAGAAGAAGACGCTATCGAACAACTCACGGCGGGGCGGCAAAACAGGGCGGGTCAGCCTAAAGCTGCTGGCCGACGAGCTTGGCCTTTCGCCCGCCACCGTGTCCTTGGTGATGAATCGCTCGGCCGTCGCCGATTCCATCCCGCAGCAGACTAAGGATCGCATCTTCGCCGCGGCCCGCAAGCACAACTACCGTCCAAACTTCTTTGCCCGGTCGCTGCGTACGCAACGCAGCTTTACGATCGGCGTCATGGTGCCCGAGGTCAGCGAGGGCTACGCCACTCTGGTGATGAGCGGGATTGAAGATCACTTGCTGCAGGAAGGCTATTTTTATTTTGTCGCGAGCCATCGTCATCGTGCCGACCTGATCGATGAATATCCCAAGATGCTGTTGGCACGGTCGGTTGACGGCCTGATTGCGCTCGATACGCCCTGGACGCACTCGGACCTGCCGATCCCCGCGGTTACGGTGTCTGGGCACAATGAGGTCCGGGGCGTCACCAATATCGAACTCGACCACCGCCGGGCCGCACAACTGGCGCTGGAACATCTGCATCAGTTGGGCCATCGCAACATCGCGTTCATCAAGGGACAGGAATTCAGTTCGGACACGGAAGTCCGCTGGAGCGCGATCCAAGAGGCCGCTTCGGAGTTAGGGCTGGCCGTCACTTCCAGGCTGACGGTGCAACTGGAAGGAGATTTACCTGCGACCCAGCTGGGCTACAGCGTGACCAGGAAGTTGCTGGCCAGCCATGAGCCGTTCACGGCATTGTTCGCGTTCAACGATCTTTCTGCCATCGGCGCAATTGGCGCGCTTCGAGAGAAAGGGCTACAGGTGCCGGGAGATGTTTCCGTCGTGGGCTTCGACGACATTCAGAGCGCAGCCTTCCAGAATCCGGCACTGACGACGGTGCGCCAACCGTTGCGCAAGATGGGCATGATCGCCGCCGAGACGGTGCTGCGCCGAATTGCGCGGCCGGGATTGGATGCGGTACCGCAGCGGGTGATGGTGGAGCCGGAGCTGGTGGTACGCGAGTCGACGGCGGGGGTGGCGGGACGGAAGCGGTGAGAAAAACAGTCGTCAGTCGCTAGTCATCAGTCGTTAGCGTGGCACGGTTAGCCGCGCCCTTCATGTCGTGCAGAGCGGCCACAGACGATTCATTCTTTCTGCAGAAGACTAGAGACTGACGACTAGAGACTGACGACTAGAGACTAGCGCTCACTTCCACTTCCCTTCCCCTTCCACAATCGTGATATATCGCCCCATGGGCAGATCTGTGAAGCGCTCGACCTGGCCACTAGGCTGCGGCCACTTCACTTCCAGCCAGTCGACTCTCGTACGCTTGCCGATGCCGAGAACCATGCGCGGATCGTGATACGAGAGGTAGCTGCCCCCGCCGACTTTCATCCGACTGCGCTTGAGGTCGCCGGCCTGGTAGGTGACGCGCACGCCAATCGCATCGGGATTCGATTTTTTGCCTACCAACTTCAAGCCTATCCACTGGTTCTGACTTCCAGCTTTGTTGCGTAACAACAATGGCGCGTCGTCGTTGTTGGCGATCAGCACGTCAACCGAACCGTCATTGTCGAAGTCGCCAATCGCCAAACCCCGTGCCGAGAGCGGCTTTTGGAAGATCGGGCCACTCTGCGCGCTGACGTTCGTCCATTTCTGACCTGAGTTGTGGAATAGCAGCAACGGCTCGTGATAGCCGACCTGGTGGTGCGTAAGTTCCTCAATCAGGTCGTCGGGATTGCCGTTGGCAAGCATCAGGTCGAGATTGCCGTCGTTGTCGTAGTCGAAGAACTTCAATCCCCAGCCGCTCATCATGCGGGTAGCGGCGCCGATGCCGGTGGCCAACGCCTGGTCGTCGAAAGTCTCGTCGTGATTGTTGTGGTAGAGCGAGTACATCTCGTGATCGATGTTGGCGACAAACAGATCCATCCAGCCATCTTGATTGACGTCAGCCGAGTCGATTCCCATGCCTGAGCGCGGGCGGCCCTCTGTGCTGTATGCCACTCCTGCCTGGGTGGCGATTTCGTCAAACCGTCCTTTGCCGCGATTCGCGAACAGGAAATTTGCGACCGTATCGTTGGCGACGAACAAGTCCATCAGGCCGTCGTTATTGATGTCGGTGGCAACCACGCCCCAGGCCTTGCCAAGAACGTTGCCGATTCCCGACGACTTGCTGACGTCGGTAAACGTCCCGTCGCCATTGTTGTGGAAGAGCCAGCTGGCCATGGGCTTGTAGAGATGCGGAATGCAGTATCCGCGCTTGGCATCTTCGCCGGCATGGCAGTCTTTGCTCTTCGACTTGTCGAAGTCGACGAAGCGGCAAACGAACAGATCGAGGCGGCCGTCATTGTCGTAGTCGAACCAAACCGCGCTGGACGCCCATCCCGGAGCCGCTACGCCCGCTTTCACGGTGACGTCGGTAAAAGTCCCATCGCCGTTGTTGCGATAGAGAATGCTCTTGCCGTACTGCGTGACGTAGAGATCGGGAAAGCCGTCGCCGTTATAGTCGCCCACCGCGACGCCCTGCCCGTAGCCTCCGGCAGCGACCCCGGCCTTCTCGGTGACGTCAGTGAACGTTCCATCGCGATTGTTGCGGTAGAGCGCGTTGCGCAGCGGCGGCGAGGGATTGTAGAAGTCGCACGCCCCGCTGTTGACGAGGTACAGGTCCATCCACCCATCGTTGTCGTAATCAAGGAACGCGCAGCCCGCGCCGGTGGTCTCCGGCAGATACTTTTGCGCGGACTTGCCAGCCACGTGCTTCCACGTGATGCCGCTGACGGACGACGGTACTTCCTCGAACGGATAGTCCGGCGGCGTAAGCGCCCGAGCGAAGCGCGACAAACCGGCGAAGGCGCCTGTGCCCAGCGCGCCGGTCAAAAAGCGGCGGCGAGAAAGTCTCTGCAAGAAATGTTTGGGGATCGTCGTCTTCACTTCGTTCGGATTCGTTCGTGACCGCTGGGCATAGGTAGCAACGACTAGTTCGGATTCTCCTGCGACGGATTATCGGGCGGAGGTTCCTTTTGCGTCATCTGGCGGTGGATGGCAAATTCCCTGTCGGCCTCAGCTTTCTTTCCGGTGCGGCTGTAGGCGGTAGCCAAGTTGTAGTGGGCGGCAGGGTTCGCGGGCTCGAGTTTGACGGCGGCCTCGAGAGGCGGGACAGCCTCGGCAAACTTCTTGGTTGCGATCAGCGAAGCACCCAAGCCCAGGAACGCGTCGCCAAATCCTCCATCCAGTTGAGAAGCGCGCCCAAAGTGCTTCACGGCGTCGTCCCATTGCTGGTCCTGCCGCGCAAGCTCGCCCAAAACGTATTCCGCGCCGGCGTTCGATGGATCGATTTTGAGCTCGGCTTGAAATTCTTTTTTCGCCTGTTCCGCTACGTCGCTGGGGGGATTCGGCTTGGACAGCAGAATCCGACCCAGCCGAAAATGAATTCCGGGTGATTCTGGGTTTTGCTTTAGAACTACTTGATACTCAGCAGCGGCCTGATCCCACTTTCCTTGCAACTCGAGTGCTTCCGCGTTCAGTTCATGCGCCTGATAGGAACGCGGCGCGACCTGAGACAGATGTTTGGCCGCGCGGTCCGAGAGGTCGGAGTAGCCGTGCACGCTGACGTAAAGAACGTCGGCGTCAGACGGAAACTCCTGATTCAGAATCTTGAGGAAGTCCGCCAGGAGGTCCGGTTGGTTGGAGAGCGTCGCGCAACGGATACCTGCGAGGCCAGTCTCACGGCGCAGACCCTTTTCTTCAGTGCGAGGCTTTGTCTTGAGAGCTGTGAGAGCGTCTCTGCAATGGCCGGCTTTCGCTTGCTCAAGACTGGCCTTGAGCGATGCGCCACCGGGGACGATTGGAGGGGCTTTCTGCGCGAGGCAGGGCGAGGCCATGGCAAATGCAAGGAGCAATGCGCACAACGAAGTGGGGGAGGGAGATTTGGAAAATGGGGCAGGCATGCGGCGGACCTGCCCCATCATATCGTGGTTAGTAGTACAGCTTGAGCGCAAACTGAATGTTTCTGGGTGCCTGCGCCCCTTGCGCCGCACCAATTTGGCCCATCGTGCCTGAGCCCAAAGAGGTGTCGGGAGCGTTCAAGTTCACTCGGTTGAAGGTATTCACAAAATCAGCCCTGAATTGCAGCTTAACAGATTCTCTGATGTGAAAGTCCTTCTGGAAACTCAGGTCAACGTCGGAGTAGCCGGGACCTCGGATCGGTCCTTGTGCGGGACAATTTCCGAAGGAACCTACGGAAGGTTTTGAATAGGGGGTCGGATCAAAGTACTGGTAACCGACATACTTGCCGGTCCCGTCAAACGCGTTCGTGCGTCCAAGGGTGTGGCCTGCCCCAGCTCCGCAATTGGGACGTAGTCCGCGGGATCCCGTTCCGGTTTGGTCATCACCGAAATCATAAAGCGCTAGTGGGAAGCCAGTGTGCAGGGAAAGAATCGGATCGATGGACCATCCACCCACAATAGCATTCGCCACTGAATTCATGTTGGCACCAAATTTCTTTCCGCGGCCGAACGGTAACTCGTATACAGCGTATGCACTCAGCAGATGCTTAGCGTCAAAATAGCACTCTGCCCAGTCTGCCTGTGGCTGGTACAGGTTCTGATAATAGGGATTCGCCGGCGTTCCCTGGGTATCGCCCCAAGTACCGTAGTAGCCACTATTGTCAGTTTGGCATTTAGAAAAAGTGTAAGCGACCTGGTAGTTCAACCCACTGGAATATCGCTTCTGTAGAACAGCTTGTAGTGCGTTGTACTTCATGCTGCCGACTGAGGCGGTACCCGATATCTGTGAAATGTCGGATTGGAAGGCAGGATTTCCCGAGAAATTGACGCTCGGAGCGGTGCAAGGCGGGGCGCCGCAAGCGCTGTTCGACAACAGTTGCTTTTGCAGGTACGGCATGGGAACCATCAAATGCGTTCCGTGCTGTCCCACGTATCCGACCTGAACAGTGGTTGAACTGTTCAGCTGCTGTTGGAGGGTAAGGTTCCACTGCTGCGTAATCGCAGGCTGCACATTCTGGTCCCAAACGCGAACCAACGCACCCGCGAAAGGATCGGAGGCGCTCCCGACCGGCTGTAGTCCATCACCAGTCGTTGTCGCCGGAAGAGCTACGTTAGTGTATTGCTGCAGTGTCTCCGCTGGGCTAAACGGGGGGTTGATAGGTAAGCGAAGGTTCGTGCCAGTCCCTTCCAGATAAGAGGAGATGCTGAACGCCCCGCGAACGACCATCTTGCTGTTGAAATGATCGGGCGTCCATGCAAAACCAATTCTCGGTTGCAGGTTCTTTCCGCCGTAATTCCCGTTGTAGAGTGCACGCGATCCCTGCTTACAGGTATTGGGAGCCGTGCCAATGTCCGTTCTGGCACAGTTCGGAGCGATCAGCTGTCCGCTGATCAGATCAAAGTTATCTTGCAAATCGTGCGCTTCGGTCCAAGGCGTGTGGACGTCATAACGCAGGCCGATATTGATAGTCAGGTTGTTCTTGGCACGCCAGTCGTCTTGCACGAAACCAGCGAACACACTCGAACGTTGTCCCCACCCGCCGCCCGAAATGCCCTTGCCGTAGGCGGAAGGCAGGCCAAGGTAGAAATCAGCGCCGCCATATCCGCCGGCACCCGCCGTTACGGGATTTGACGACGTGAAATTCCCGTTGAAGTAAATGCCACCAAGCGCCCCACTATTTCCAGTGTAGAAAGTGTTTATGCGTAGTCGTTGATATTCGAAGCCCAAGTGAAGATTGTGATGCCCATGGGTGACGATTACCGTGTCAGACGCCTGGATGACGGCATCGTTGAACTTCTGCTGAACACCCGTGCTCCCGATGTTGGTGAGAAGGCCGCTCCCCGAATTGCTTGGCGTACCTCCATTGAAGCCCAGCTGCAGCAAACCGGGGCCGCCGGCATTCGCATTGTTGATGCCGAGTTGGGTACCCAAATCTCCGACTTTACTGTCGAAGGCCGTTCCGTTGTGCAACCGGACGTAGTTGATCCCGAAGCGAACATCGTTCAACAGAGATGGACTGAATGTGTGGCTCCAATCAACAACCTCGCTATTGATGGGTGCATCGGAAAAACCGGTCCCCAGAAGATCAAACGAATTCACAGTAGGATTGTGCTGCTTGGCATGCGAGTAGCGGCCGTAAATGTGGTCACTCTGGGACGCGACAAAGTCTATCTTGACATCGTATTGGTTGGTGTTGATGATTCGCGTCTGTGTGTAGCTGGCGTTGTTCTGAGTCCCCGTTCCAACAGGACTCGGGTATAACGAAGATGCGAAAAGCGCCTGGGCGACTGGATCGATCGGTTCAGTGATGACGTTGTTTGCGAACGGGGCATTCCCATTCAAAGGGTCATACAGCTGGTGGGCAGGGTTACTACAGATGCCCGCGCTAAAACCTTCCGTACAGACATCCCCAAAGTCGCCCTGCCGCTCCGCAGTCGTAAAAACGCTGATGGGCTGAAACGTGGACGGGTGGTCGAAGCGCTGCCCTTGGTAGTCAAAGAAGAAGAACAGCTTGTTCTTAATCACTGGCCCGCCGATGGTGCCGCCGAACATGTTCCAGCGCAGTTTGTCGCGCGGGGCTCCCTGGAAACGATTTTGCCAGGAATTTGAGTTCAGCTTGTCATTGCGGAAGTATTCCCACAAATCGCCGTGGAAGCTGTTGGTTCCGGACTTGATCGACGTGCTCACAACTCCGCCCTGGTAGTTCCCGAACTCGGCGGAAGCGTTCTGTGTGATCAGGTTGAACTCCGCGATCGCGTCCGGCGCCGGTGTGTAGCCAAGGAGATTGTCCGACACCTGGTTGTTGTCGAGGCCGTCAAGGATGAAGTTGTTGGCTTGTTCGCGGTTGCCGTTGATGTATGGACGTGCACCGTTAGCGGTGTTGTCACCATTATTGAACGAGTCGGGGTTGGGGGAAATACTTCCTGGCGAAAGCAGGGTCAGTTGCACGTAGTTTCGAGTGGCGAGGGGCAGACGATCGTTCGTAACGGCATCTATGACAGTGTTGACCTGCGTGGTTTCGGTCTGCAGCACCGGAGCAGCGCCCGTCACTTCGACCGTCTCTGTGACTTGGCCGACTTTCAGTTGCGTGTCCAGTCGAGCGGTCTGGTTCAGCACGAGCGTGAACGGCGGATACACCGATTTCTGAAAGCCCGGCGCGCTGACCTCAAGCTTGTAGGTTCCGATAGGCACACGCGGAAGGTTGTAGGCACCAGACTCGTTGGTCTTCGCGTTCCATGTAGTGCCGCGTTCCACGTCTGTAGCAGTGACGGCAGCGTCCTTGATCGGCGCGCCACTCGGATCCGTTACGGTTCCCACGATAGCGGCTGTTACTTCCTGTCCCCACGCGGCGACACTGAGCCCGAGCAGTGCGGCCAGAACGAGGAGAAAGGCTCCACTCCACAGTGTTCTCTTCATCACAGAACCTCCCACGCGCTTTGAGTTACGGTGTTTCCCCACAGAGACAACCACGAATGGAGATATGCTATATAGCACCGCGTAGTTAACCGTCAAGAGAAAAATTGTCGAATGTCGCGGGCGTGACATCGCTTCCCGGCAGTAGAAAACCACTCCATAGCAGTTGGGCTTGGGAGGAATACCATGCCAGCGATGAACGGGGCTATGAAAATCCGTAACCACCTTACAACACCCTATTATTTAACGGATTTAACCGTTCCCTGCCGATTGCTCCGAGTTTCTTTGGGTAATTGTTTTGTACTATGCGAATGAGGCGTAACTGGGTCAGAATCAGGCCTATAGCAGTTGCCTGCTATATAGCGATCATCGGGAAAATCGACGCTGGGCGGTGGCTGGCACACAAACTGCGCTTTACGTCGCTCGCAAATGTGTGCTATATAGCGCGTAACGCAGTTACCGACTGCCTTAACGATTCGGTGGAGCCCGGGGCAGATACTCCAAGGACCAGGTATCTGGGGATGAGGATGCGAGCTAGCCGAAACGGAACGCCGGCTTACAAGAAAATTCAGAACGTGATCCGCAAGCGGATCGAGGGCGGACAGCTGAAAATCGGCGACTCCGTCGACTCGGAACGCGAACTGGCGCGAATTCACGGCGTGAGCCTGATGACCGCGCGGCACGCACTCGCCGGCCTGGAACGCGAAGGCGTAGTCGAGCGGCGGCGCGGCTCAGGAACCTTCGTTGCGCCCCCGAAAATTCACTTCAACCGGCTCATGAGCTATACCGAGCACATGTCGAGCCGGGGTCTATCTCCGCGCTCGCGGGTACTGTCGGCGAAGATCATCGAACATCAGGCGGAGATCGCAGCCCGGCTTGCCTTGCCCTCGACCAGCGACCTGGTGAAGATCGATCGACTGCGTTTGACGGGGGAAGAGCCCTTCGCACTGGAAACCGTCTACCTGCCCGGACCGGAATTTGGCGGGCTTGCCGCGGCGCCGCTGGGCAAGAGTTCACTATTCGCGACCCTGCAACATGATTATGGAGTCGAGCTGGCGTATGCGGACGAAGAAGTGGACGCCACCGCCGCGGATGCGCATACGGCGGAGTTGCTCTCGGTGCCGCGCGGCGCGCCCTTGCTCCGCATCCGGCAGGTGATTTATTCGACTTCCGGCAAAGCCGTCATTTATGGAGTAGGGTTTTATCGCTCCGAGCGGCATACTCTTTTCATTCGCAGATTCCGGTAGTCCAGGTTCGGCTGGAAAAGTATTCATGCCGTAGTCAGCCTGGCGGAGAGCCCCTGAGAAACCCTCAGCGGCTGAAGCCGCACAGCCTGCCCGGCTTTGCGGCCCGGCTAAAGCCGGGCCCTTCCCAAGTCTCTGATATCTTCCGCTGGATCGATTCTTGCGTCACGGAGAACTATGCCCCTCACATCGACCGATTGGCTGGTCATCATTGGATACCTGCTGGCGAATCTTTTGATCGGCGTGTACTACCGGCGCCGCGCCAGCGGGAATACGGAAGAGTTCTTCATTTCGGGGCGCGACGTTTCCTGGTGGCTGGCGGGCACGTCAATGGTGGCGACGACGTTCGCCGCCGACACGCCTCTGCTGGTCACAGGCCTGGTGGCGCGGCAGGGCATCGCCGGCAACTGGATCTGGTGGGGATCGTGCGTGGGCGGCATGCTCACGGTATTTTTCTTCGCGCGCTACTGGCGGCGGGCCGAAATCCTCACCGACGTGCAACTGGTCGAAATCCGCTACGGCGGCAAGCCGGCCGCATTCCTGCGCGGCTTCAAGTCGATCTATCTCGGGCTGTTCATGAACTGCTTCATCCTCGGGTGGGTGACGCAGGCCATGGTCAATATCATTAGGGTGCTACTCGGCCCGGCGATCGCGCAGGGCAAAGTGCTCAACTTCGCGGGGATGTCTTACACGCTGGGCGACCCGAAATCGACGGCATTGATCATCTGCGTGTTCGTACTGATTCCCTTCACCGGCCTGTACACCTTTATTGGCGGGCTCTGGGGCGTGCTGGTTACGGACCTGTTTCAGTTCGCCTTGAAGATGACGATGATCATCGTGCTGGCCTGGGTGGCGGTCGCGAAGATCGGCGGCATGGGCGCTCTGCAGACGCAGTTGCACGTAGTAGCCGAAAGCACTCGCGGGACCGG
>Ga0209811_10000240_pt1 | contig 25425 bp, 24 predicted proteins | sample Coa_R1_6_FD_187161 | JGI IMG/M metagenome (GOLD analysis project Ga0209811, IMG submission 187161) | Surface soil microbial communities from Centralia Pennsylvania, which are recovering from an underground coalmine fire. - Coalmine... | ecosystem: Environmental > Terrestrial > Soil >... | reverse complement strand
GCGTCGAACGCCACCGTCACCCGAGCCTGCGCCGCCCCCGAGGCTGCCTTCAGCTCCTCCAACGCACCGATCGCCGCCAACCGGTCCGCGTCCGAACACTCCGCTCCGTCCATCCCCGCCAGCTCGGACAAGAAGGCACGCACCCGCTCCGCCGGCGTCTGGACAACTGACGGCGGCGGCGCGATCGACGTGATCCCCTCCATACCTCAATTAGAACACCTGTCGGAACCCGGCACAAGCCCCAAAAGCAACCAATTCCGTTTGGTGCCAGAGAGTTTCATGAAGCCGGGCCATCCTGACTATCCCCTTTGGGCCGGTCCTCGCCGCACCGAACCGATTCGCGCCACCACCTCCGGGAGAGGGGCACACTGGACCCATGACTGCCGAACCCGTCCCCCCCGCCGGTGAGCAGGATGGCGACGGGACCGTCCAATGCTGGTGCTGCGGAGCGGACGACCTCCCGGACCGGATGGTTCACCTCGGCAACCACCCCGAGGTCCATCTCTGCCTCCGGTGCGCCCACTTCGTGCACCAGCGGGCGTCGGCGATCGAGGACGAAGGTCGATCCGGTCCCGCCGTTCGCGCCCGGCAGATCTTGCGCGCCGCACGGGAAGAGGTCGTGCGCCGCGGTTGGCACCGGAACCGGTTCATCGGTGGCCGGCTCCGCTGGCTGGGCAAGCACCTCCCTTAGCCGTCGGTGACCGAGGGCAGACTGGGGTCATGCCTGCCGAGCGCGCCCGATGGGTGTTGCACGTCGACCTCGACCAGTTCATCGCTGCGGTCGAGATCCGGCGCCGCCCCGAGCTGGCCGGCATACCGCTCATCGTCGGGGGGCGGGGAGACCCGACCGAGCGAGCGGTCGTCTCCACCGCCAGCTATGAGGCGCGTGAGTTCGGGGTCGGATCCGGTATGCCGCTCCGTCTGGCCGCCCGCAAGTGCCCCCAGGCGGTGATCCTGCCGGTCGACGGTCAGGCATACGACGCAGCCTCGGTCGAGGTGATGACCGCCCTGCGCAGTCTCGGGAACGTCGTGGAGGTCCTCGGTTGGGACGAGGCGTTCCTCGGCGTCGAGGTCGACGACCCGGAGGCGTATGCCGCGCGGGTGCGGGCGACCGTCCTGGGCGCCACCGGGCTGCACTGTTCGGTCGGGATCGGTGACAACAAGGTGCGAGCCAAGATCGCGACCGGGTTCGGAAAGCCGCGCGGGGTCTTCCGCCTGACCCAGCAGAACTGGTTTGAGGTGATGGGGGAGCGGCCGACGATCGACCTGTGGGGGGTGGGTTCGAAGGTGTCGCAGCGTCTGGCGAGACACAACGTCCACACCGTCCGCGAGCTCGCGACCGCGGACCCGAGTGTTCTCGTCGGGGAGTTCGGGCCCCGGATGGGCGAGTGGTACGGCCAGCTCGGCAGGGGGCTGGGGTCGCGCACGGTCGACGACACGCCCTGGGTGGCCCGTGGGCACAGCCGCGAGACGACGTTCCAGCAGAACCTCACGACACCCGAGCAGGTGCGCGACGCCGTGTCGACGCTGACCGACCAGGTCATGGAAGACGTTGCGGCAGAAGGCCGCCCGGTCATCCGGCTGACGCTCAAGGTGCGCTACGCGCCGTTCTTCACCAAGACGTTCTCCCGCACCCTGCCGGCCGCCACCGACGACCGCGAGGTGGTCCGGGAGGCGGCGCTCGTCCTCGCCGGCAAGCTCGAGCAGGACCGCGAGGTCCGTCTGCTCGGTCTGCGAGCCGAGATGACCATGCCGGAGCCGGACACGGCCGAGCGCACCCCGATCCGCGGCCGACTGTGACCGGCAGAATGTGACCATGGTCGACAGGCAACGCGAGCGGGGTCCCGAGCACTGGGACGAGCGGTATGCCGCGCACGCCCAGGGGGTGCACGACGGCCGGGGCCACCACGCCCACGGACCGAGCCCGGAGCTCGTCGCGACCCTCCAGGGCGTCGACCCCGGACAGGCACTCGACCTGGGGGCAGGGAGCGGGCGGCACGCGCTCTGGCTGGCCGAGCAGGGCTGGCAGGTCACCGCTGTCGACTTCTCGGTCAGGGGGATCGACCTGGGCCGGGCAGCGGCCGACGCGGCCGGCCCGGAGGTGAGCGACCGGGTCGACTGGGTCGTCGCCGACGCGACGACGTGGGCACCGTCCCCAGGCACGGCATACGACCTCGTCTTCTTGACGTACTTCCACGTCGACGCCGACGTCGTCCGGCGGCTCGGGACCTGGCTTGCCCCCGGTGGCCGGCTCGTCGTCATCGGGCACGGGCTGCGCAACCTCACCGACGGGGTCGGCGGGCCGCGCGACCCGAGCATCCTCAACACGCCGGAGTCGTTGCGCGACAGGGCCGCCGGGCTCGACGTCGAGCGCTGTGAGGAGGTCGTCCGACACGACGAGCACGGCGACCAGATCGACGTCGTGCTCGTGGCCCGCGCGCCACAGCGATGGCCGGCTCAGGACTGACCCGACTCCAGGTCCAGGAGGTACTCCTTGGCGGCCAGCCCACCGGCATACCCCGTGAGCGACCCACTCGAGGCGACGATGCGGTGGCAGGGGAGGACGACGCAGAGCGGGTTCGCCCCGAGCGCTGCCCCCACCGCGCGGGAGGCCGAGGGTCGGTCGATGGCCTTCGCCAGCTCGCCATAGGTTGCCCGCTCGCCGTAGCCGACGCGCAACGGAAGCCGCCCGAGGACGGTGTGCTGGAACGACGTCGCGAGAGCCAGGTCGACCGGCGAGGAGAACGACCGAAGTCGTCCCGCGAGGAAGTCGTCGAGCTCGCGCCGGGCCACGTCCAGTGCCCCGGGGTGTCGAAGCACCCGGGGTGAGACCGAACGGGCCAGTCGGTCGAGCCACCGGTCCTCCTCGGTCGCAGTGGGCACGAAGACCGACGCCACCAGCGCGCCGGACTCGTTGCGGGCCAACAGCATTCGCCCGATCGGGGTGTCGTCCACGGCATACGAGACATCAGTGACGGGCAGGACGGGCGGTCGGAGCGGCGGGTCGAACGTGGCGAGGGATTCCAGGACGCTGTCGGTCATGGCTGGTCCTTCCGAAGGGTGGCGAGGGCATCGCTCACGAGGCGGCGGCTCATGGCGGGGGTCGTCCCGAGGGCGGTGGCGATGGTGTGGTGGTCGAGGTCCGCGACGTACTTGAGGAGGACCGCCTCCCGCTGGCGGGCGGGCAGGGCACCGACCCGGGCCCAGAGCGGCCCGTCGGTCAGACCGCTCTCAGGCCCCGGCACGGCGGGGGCCTCCGCGAGCGACGGTGGGTCCGAGTGCGGGATCGCGGAGCGGGCGCGGCGGCGGTGGACGTCCATCGCGCACCGGTGGGTGATCGTGAGCAGCCACCCGCGCAGGTTGGTCGCCGAACGCAACGAGGGGTATGCCGCGAGCGCCTGGACCCAGGCCTGCTGGGCCACGTCGTCACCGTCGACCGGACCGGCGAGGGCATGGGCCAGCCGGGCGACGTCGCGCCAGTGGTCGTCCACGAGGCGCTGGAAGGGTGGCAGCTGCACGGTCATGGAACGCGGGGGCCTCGAGGGGTGTGAGTCGGGCAGAGAGCCTGATCGTCCCACCCGGTCCGGTGCGGCAGGATGTGCGTCGTGTCCGAGTCGGCGTCAGCCCCCACACGCACCCGTCCCCTCGTCTTCGCCCACCGTGGGGCGAGCGCGGAGGAACCGGAGCACACGCTCGCGGCATACGAGAAGGGGATCGCCCAGGGCGCCGACGGCGTCGAATGCGACGTGCGGCTGACGGCCGACCAGCACCTCGTCTGCGTCCACGACCGCAAGGTCGACCGGACCTCCAACGGCAAGGGGGTGGTGGCGGCCCTCGAGCTGGCCCAGCTGGAGCAGCTCGACTGGGGGTCGTGGAAGCTCAGTGATGCCGACAAGGGCGAGGGCCCCGACCGCAACCGCAACCAGCTGCTCACCCTCAACTCACTGCTCACGACGGTGACCACCGTCGAGCGTCCGCTCATCACCCTCATCGAGACCAAGCACCCGAGCCGCCACGCGGGCAAGGTCGAGAAGGCCGTCGCGGAGAGCCTGGACCGGTTCGGGTTCACCGGGCCGGAGGGCGTCGGGCCCGGTGGACACTGTGCCCGGGTCATGTCGTTCAGCCACCTGGCGCTCCAGCGGATGCGGGTCCTCGACAAGGGCGTGGGTCTGGTCTATCTCGTCGAGTACGTCCCGGTCTGGCTGCGCGACGGGTCACTCCCCAAAGGTGTCCAGACCCTCGGCCTGGACGTCCGGCTGATCCGCAAGACGACGAAGATCGTTGCCCGCCAGCAGGCACGAGGACACGAAGTTTTCGCGTGGACGGTCGACTCCGCGGACGATGTCCGGCGCTGCCTCGACCTCGGGGTGGACGCGATCATCACCAACCGCCCCAAATTCGTGCTGGAAGAACTAGCTAGAAATGGCTAGGCTCGCATAGTTCTTTGGAGTCAGACGAGGGCGGGTCATGGCGTCAGCGGGAAATGCAGGGAAAATGGTGACGACATTGCGGGGCCCCGAGCTCGACGAGTTCGGTGGCGCCATCGGTGAGGGAGCGGTACGGACCATCCGGGCGCCGTGGCGGGCGGCGTCGGTGGCGCGGGTCCGCAGGGCGATCGTCGCCGACCTGATGGCAAGGGACCTGCCGCAGGATCTGGTCTACGAGGCCGAGATCGTCGCCTCCGAGCTGGTGAGCAACGCCATCCGGCACGCCCGGCCGCTCGCTGACGGCACGGTCCGGGTCCGCTGGAAGGTCAAGGGCGAGGCCGTCGAGGTCGAGGTGACCGACGCCGGCGGTGAGACCCCGCCGCGCCCGGCCCCGCGGGTGCTGTGGGCCACAAGCGGTCGCGGACTGCGCATCGTCCGCAGCGTGGCGCACGAGTGGGGGGTCGCCGACGACAAGGGCAACGTCACGGTGTGGGCCGCCCTCGGCGGCCCGAGCCGCCGCCGCGGCAACTGACCCAGAGGTCTCCCGTCGGTAGGGTTGCCGCATGGGCAAGGCATCGCGTCGACTCAAGGACGCCACCACCAACGGGTCGACGCGGCGGACCAAGGCGGTGCCCTTCGTGCGGCGTCCCTTCGAGGGACTGGCCGCCGAGACCGAGTGGGTCGCCCTGCGCGAGATCCTGCCGGCGGCGACAGCCACGGTGACCTGGGCTGACGGCGCGGCGCCGGACGGCGCTCCGGCCGAGGCGACCCTCGCCACCGTCCTCCCGCTGGCCTGGCCGGGGCTGCACCGCGGCGACGGCACGGTCCTGGTCGGGATGCAGTCCGGCAGCTCCAGCGGTGACGCCTCCCGCGACCTGGCCGCCCAGCTCCTCGCGGCCGCCTCCGCCGAGCCCGGCACGCCCGTGCCGCAGGTGCCCGCGCCGACCGGTGACAGCCCCCGCCTGCAGGACGTCCTCGTCGACGAGCCCTTCCTGGCCAGCGTCCACGAGGGCTTCGACTTCTGGGTCGGTGAGCAGGAGCTGGAGGGCGACGCCAAGGACTCCCTCCTTCGAGCCAACGAGTCGGTCGTCCCGACCACGCGGATGGCGGCGCTGCCGTCGGCGTTCTGGGTCCGGATCGGCGAGCGCACCCACATCCGGCTCGTCCTCGGCGACGACGAGGACGCCGCCACTGACGCCCTCGCCCGGCTGCACGCCGCCGGCGACGACGCTCTCGGCGGCTCCACGAGACTGCTCGGCGCGTTCCGCGCCTGTGGACTGCTCGTCCCGGTCTGGGACCTCGACCCCGAGCTCGAGGCCGCGGCATACGAGGACGAGCTCATGGCCTGGGGGACCCGGTATGCCGTGGCGCTGGCTTCCGGTGCGTCGCTCACCGCCGACGAGCGCCGGGCCAGGTCGGGTCTGCTCTCCCGGCAGGTGACCCTCCGCTGAGCGGGGCCGTGACGATGACCGAGCACACCTCGAGGCAACGGATCGGCGTCGCCGCTGTCATCCCGGCCAAGGACGAGGCCGAGCGGATCGGCGCGACCATCGCCGGGCTCCAGCACCTCGACGGGATCGACCTCGTCGTCGTCGTCGACGACGGGAGCAGCGACGACACCGGCGCGGTCGCCGAGGCGGCCGGGGCGATCGTCGTCCGGCACGCGCGCAACCAGGGCAAGGCGGCCGCGATGGCGACCGGTGCCCGACGGGTCGCCGAGGAGGAGGCGACGAGCGGGGGCGGCCCGGTGGACCGGCCGCTGCTCTTCGTCGACGCCGACCTCGCCGACACGGCCCGGAACCTCGGCGTACTCATCCCGCCCGTCGTGACCGGTCAGGCCGACATGACCATCGCGATCCTGCCGCCGCAGGAGGGCTCGGCCGGCGGCCGCGGGCTGGTCGTCAAGCTGTCGCGGGACGGGATCGCCGAGCTGACCGGTTGGCAGGCCACCCAGCCGCTCTCCGGCATGCGCTGCATCACCCGGGCCGCCTTCGAGGCCGCCGCGCCGCTGGCCCGTGGGTGGGGCGTCGAGACCGGCCTCACCATCGACGTCCTGCGGGCCGGGCTGGCCGTGCGCGAGGTGCCCTGCGAGCTCCAGCACCGGGTGAGCGGCAGCGACTGGCGCGGGCAGCTGCACCGGGCGGCGCAGTACCGCGACGTCTGGCTGGCCCTCCGTGCGCGTCGCCGCCGTGACCGCAGCTGAGCCGTCCGGCACCGTCGGCCGCGCTGTCGGCCCTGCTGTCGGCCGCGCTGTCGGCCCTGCTGCCGGTCCCGCTGGCCACCGGACGGCGTGGGTGCTCCTCGCGCTGTCGTTCGTCCTGCTCTCCGTCGTCGGCGTCACCGGACCCAATGCCGCCAGCCCCGACCTCGGCCCGCGCGGGTGGGCGCCCGGGTCGCTTCCGGGCCACCTGTCCCCGGCCGTCACTGCGACCCTGCTCACCGCGGCATACGTCGTCGGCGGACTCGGCGCAATCGCAGGCCTGCGTTCCAGAGTCGTTGTCCCACAAGGCATCTGGCTCACCGCTGTGCTCGCCGTCGTGGGTCTGGTCACCGCGCCGTTCGGCTCGGCCGACCACCTCAACTACGCGGCCTACGGGCGGATCCTCCTCCAGGGCGGCGACCCGTATGCCGTGTCGCCGATCGGCTGGCACGGCGGCCACGACCCGATCACCTCCCACGTCGAGGCGCCGTGGACGACGACGCCCAGCGTCTACGGGCCGGTCGCGACGGTCCTCCAGTGGCTCGCCGCGGCGGGCGGCGGCGACAACCTGCGCCAGGTGGTGTGGCTCTGGCAGGTCGTCGTCGTCCTCACCTGGCTCGGGTGCCGCTGGCTGCTCCTGCGCCTCGCGACCGACCGGTCCCGCGTCGACCTGCTCTGGACGCTCAACCCGATCGTCTTCGGCGCCGGGGTGCTCGGCGCGCACGTCGACGTGGTCGCCACCGCCGCCGCGCTGCTCGCGATCTGGCTGGCCCGGGACCATCCGCTGCTCGCTGGCGGTGCCGTCGGTCTCGCGGTCTGCACGAAAGTCACGTATGCCGTCGTCGGGCTGGCCGTCGTCATCGCCTGGCTGCGGTTCAGGAGGAGCACCGTCACCCGCCGGATCGTCGCCCTCGCCATCGGTGCTCTCGTCGTCGCGGTCCCACTCCATCTGGCCTTCGGGCTGCAGGTCTACGACCAGCTCGGGAAGGCCCGCCGGTCGGTCTCGCTCGCGACCCCGTGGCGGCTGCTCGTGGAGGTGTTGACCGGCCCGCTCTCGTCGGCCACCGTCCGCAACCTGGTCTTCGCCCTGGCCGCCGTCGCAACCCTGGTCCTCGTGGGTCTGCTCGCCCACCTCACCCGGAGCCTTGCGCCGAAGTCCGCCACGGGAGAGGCGATGCGATGGACCTTCGTCCTCGGCACGGCATACGCGCTCGCCGCTCCCTACTCCCTGCCCTGGTACGACCAGCTCGCCTGGGCGACGCTCCCGGCACTCGCGGCCAGCCGCCTCGACCTCGTCCTCCTCGGTCGGGCCGTCGTCATGGCGGTCGCGTACGTGCCGGGCCGGGTGTCGGGGATGACCCCGACGGTCGAGCGAGTCACCCTGGGCTTCCGGCGGCACATCGCCCCGTATGCCGGCCTGCTGGCCTGGGCGGCGATCGGCACCCTTGCGCGCGGTCAGCGCGCGCGGCGCTCCGACCGGCGCGGCTGAGCCTGGCGGGTCTCGTCCTCCAGGGTCCGCACCGACGTCGCGATGATGAACGGGACGGCGATGGTCGCGCCGACGGCCGGGATGGCGACGCCGGAGTCGTTGACGAGGAAGCCGATGGTGAGCATGACGAGCACGGCGATCAGTCCGGCCCGCAGCACCGGTGCCCGGTCGAAGGACCGCTGCAGCGCGCGCGAGCCCCACGACGTCGGGCGCGCCATGACGTAGATGACGAAGACGAGCGCGACCGGGACGAGCAGGGTCAGCCGGTAGTTGCCGAAGAGCAGGCCGAGGTTCTGCTGGAGCTTGCGGATGATGATGTCCATCGCGCCGCCGTCGATGATCGACTGGAAGAACCGGCCGAGGTGGCTGCGGGAGGCCTCCGGGCGCAGCCAGTCGAGGAACGACACGAGCAGGAAGGCCCCGACGGTCGCCGCCGCGAGAACGGCCGCCCGCCGCCAGGTGATGGCGATGCCGAGCAGGCTGAGCACGAGGTAGACGGTCGCCGGGCCGAGGGCTGGTGGGCCGCCGCCGTCGGCTCCCCACATCGGGGCTCCGTCGACGAGGATCGCGACGCCGCCGATGACGGCGGCCGCGACGGCGGCCATCCGCGGGCGCCTGGCGAGGACGAACCGGTTGGCCGCGACCGTCGCGAGGAGCAGCGCCGAGGTGGCGAAGAGCGAGAACTCGACGTTGCCGAGGCCGTAGTAGCGCCCGCCGATGACCGGCTGGAGCCCCATCAGCGAGGAGAGCTGCAGCCGCGACCCGGTCATGACGTCGATGCCGAGGACGAGCATCGTCGTCGTCGTCACGACGACCATCGGGCCGAACAGCCGGCGGCGCCACGGGCCCAGCAGGGCGACCGCGCTGATCAGGGCGACGAAGAGGGCGACCGACGCGACGATGGCGAGCATCGGGCTGGCGAACCGCCACCACGGCAGGAGGTTGGCGAGGAAGGTCGCCGCCGGGATGGACGCGGCGACGACGGCGACGATCCGGGTCAGCCGCAGCGAACGCAGCCGGGTCCGTGGCGAGCCGATCTTGCCGCGCCAGAACAGCGCGACGAGCGCATAGATGATGAGCTGGGAGTAGACGACCCCGTTGAAGAACGGCGGTACGAGCGAGTGCACCTCGTGGCTCGCCTGGTCGTAGTCGACGAGGTCGCGCAGCCGGTCCATCGCCAGGTCCACCGAGTTGTTCGCCGCCGGGTTGCGGCCGAGCGTCGCGCCGCCGAGCGAGTCCGGGACGGGCAGTCCGGTGAGGGAGAGGACCGTGGTGGTGACGTCCTGGAGCTGGATCAGCCCGGGCTGTCGCGTGCTCGGGGAGGAGAGCGTGCCGGGACCGTATGCCGGTCCCTTGGCGACCGCGAGCCGCAGCCGCTCGCTCTGGCCGGCGTCGGACAGGCTGGCGACGAGGACATTGGCGCCGTTGGGAGCCGCCGCGGCGACGGCCGCGATCTTCTCGTCGATGGCGGCGACCTGGTCGGCCTTGGTCGCGGTCGGGGCGGTCTCGCCCGTCGCCACGTCGGTGGGGTCGCGGACCTCGCCGACATCGACCAGCGTGATCGGGCAGGTGGCCAGGTCGGCCGTGAGGGAGTCCTCCGCGAACTCGGTGTAGTGGGCGACGGCCCCCTTGCCGGTGGCTGCCGCCACGCCGGCGCCGGGACCGATCGCCTGGACGCAGGTACCGGCCGTGGCAGCCTCGTCACCGAGCAGCCCCAGCCGGGAGTCGAAGTGGTTGCCCGCGTTGGTCGTCAGGTAGGTCGACCAGCCCTGCACCTCTCCGTCGACCGTCTTGGCGATCGGCGCGCACGGCTGGTTCTGCGCGCGGTCCGCTGCGCCGCCCGGACCCGGCCCCGCGGCACGGGCTCCAGACCCGAGGCCGAGCCAGCCGTCGATCGGGCAGGTGTTGGTGAAGACCGACCGGATCGTCATGGCGGCGCTCGACCCGTCGCGCAGGAACGACCAGAGCGCCGGCGTCCGGGTCTGCGACACGTCGGACCAGGTGAGGCCACCGGTGCCGATGACGATGACCGAACCGTGCGGGGTCGTGGCGGCCGGCCGTGCGGCATACGCGCTCGTGACACCGAGCACCGTGAACAGCAGCCCCAGCAGCACCGCGACCACGGCGGAGCGGGGCGTCGAGGGTGGGCGGCTCACCGGTACAGGCTACGGTCCCGCGGACACGGCAGAATGCCGTGGTGACCCCCGCCCCGCCGCTGCGAGACGCCGCCACCCGGCATACCGCCCCGACGTGGCGGATGTGGCTGCTCGCGGCGGTCGTCATCCTCATCGGGTCGCTGCCGGTGGTGCTGCGCTACCTCGTGTTCTGGCCGCTGGACCAGTGGCAGGTCGACGTCGAGGTCTACCGGCAGGCGGGGCAGTCGATCCTCGTCGGGAGGCCGATCTATGCCGCCATGACCGAGTCACCGCAGCTGCTGCCGTCGACCTATCCGCCGTTCGCCGCGATCCTCGCGATACCGTTGGCGCTGTTGCCGTTCGGCGCGATCGGGTGGATCTGGACGGCCCTGCAGATCGCCGCGACGGCCGGCATCGTCTGGTATGCCGCGTACCGGCTCATCCACCGCGCCGGCGCCCGAGTGCCGCTGCTGCTCGCCGCGCTCACCGTCCCGATGCTGTGGCTGCACCCGGTGTCCGACGGGATCCGCTTCGGGCAGGTCAACGCGTTCATCGTGCTCGCCTGCCTCATGGACCTCCGGAAGCCACGGCCCCGGCTGCTGCGCGGCATACCGGAGGGTGTCCTCGTCGGGCTCGCGACCGCGATCAAGCTCACGCCCGGTGTCTTCGTCGTCCACTACCTCGTGACGCGACGGTGGCGGATGGCGGCGATGGCGGTCGGGTCGGCGGCGGTCGTCACGGTGCTGGCCTGGTTCGTGCTGCCGGAGGACTCGTTCGCGTTCTGGGGCGGGGCGCTGTCCGACCCGACCCGTCTCGGCCCGAACGGCGGCACGTCCAACCAGAGCATCCGGGGCCTGCTCATGCGGGTCGGGCCGTCCGGGGTCGCCGGGACCTTGCTGTGGCTCGTGCTCGCGGGGGTCGTCGCGGTGCTCGGGTTCTGGCTGTCGCGGCGGATGTATCTCCTCGGCGACTCGATCGGGGAGGTCGCGGTCGTCGGGCTGGTGGCCAACCTCGTCTCACCGGTCTCGTGGATCCACCACTTCCACTGGATCGTGGTGGCGATCTTCGCCCTGCTCGGCCCGGACCCGCGACGGGACCGTCGCCGGCTCGTCGCCGGGCTGGTCATCACCGGTTGGTTCCTCTGCCGGCTCCCGTGGTGGGGGGTCGCCTGGGTCGCCCACCGCGTCCCGCCCGAGCTCGTGGGGAGGATCCTGCAGAACAGCGACACGTATGCCGCGGTCGTCACCCTGGTCCTGCTCTGGTGGGTCGCCCGGCCGCGCCACGTCACCCCGTGACGATCTGACCCAATTGTTCCGGCAGTCACGCGACCCGATCGCCGTGGCGGACACGGAAATGCTGCCGCCACCGATCGTCCAAGCGGGTCGGCACGGTTATCCCGTGGTTCGCCAGCACTTGTGCACACCGCTGGAGGGTCAGATCAGGCGTGAGGAAGAGGTCGTCGGAGTCGACCAACTCGAATGTCCACCCCTTGTGTTCGGACAAGAACCCTCGGCGCTCGCTGTCGTGTGCAGCGGGGCCGGGCGCGAGATGCCACCGCCCGTCGTACTCGAAGGCCAATCGCTGTTCCGGGAAGGCGAGCTCGATTCGGTGCGTGATGCGGTCACCCTCGCGGATGATGTGGTTGACGACCGGCTCTGGAAGTCCGCCCAGGACGAACAACATCCGGAGCTTGGACTCGGGAACCGAGTCGACGCCTTCCCGCAGGAACGTCGCGGCATCGCGCGCCATGGATCGGCCCTGTCCGGTCCAGTTCTCCGCGAAGGTCCGAATATCGCCCGGTGAGGTCCAGCGCCCCGGCTTCACGAGCTGGTCTCCCAGCCCGACGAGGTCGAGGAAGGTCAGGTGCCTCGTCAGATGGACGAAGGTCTGCTCCGGCGTCGTCGTGCGCAGCCCGTAGCGCTTCACCGTCGCGAAGTCGGACCGAAAGCGATGCAGCCGTATGCCGTGGACGCGCGACTGTCGGATGTCGCGGCGGTAGGCAAAGTGGATCTCGGTGTCGTCGGGCACGAGCCCTCCCCAGAATCGGGCGGCCGTCTGGTGGCTGACCACACCACCTGACGGAACCAGCAGGGCCGCCCCTCGCGCACGGAGAAGGAGGTCATCCTCACCGCCGACCGCCACGTGGACTCCCGGAAACACTCGTCGAAAGTCGGGACCGGCCAGTTGACGGGCCGTCATTCCGGCAGCCAAGGCAGCGCCGTAGGTGAAGGGCTGGCTCGGGTCGTCGAACATGACCTGACTGTGGCAGAGAAGCTCCGATGCCCCGGCGGGTTATCCACAGGGCCGAATCATCCTTGTGACTGCCGGAACAACTGGGTCACTTTGTCACGAGGTGGGGCGTGACTGCCGGAACAATTGGGTCAGATCGTGACGCGCTAGAAGACGCCCGCGATCTGTAGCGCGGTGAGCGCCGCCAGGACGAGGCAGACGACGCCACCGACCCGGCGAATGAGCGCGAGCGGGATCCGGGTCAGCAGCGCCCGCCCGAGGACGGCGGCCAGCCCGGACACGGCGGCCAGGGCGAGGAACGCGCCGACGAACACCGACACCGGGTCGTGGTAGCGCAGCACGAGCGACGCCGTGAGGATCTGGGACAGGTCGCCCCACTCGGCGAGGAAGAGGATCCCGAAGCAGAGCGTGACGACGTGCCAGCCCTTGGCCTCTCGGTTGGACCGCTCGCCGAACTCCTCCTCGGCCTCGGCCTCCTCGGCCTTGGCCTTGGCCGCGCCGCGCAACAGGACGAACCCGCCGATGACGAACGTGACGCAGGCGAAGATCTCCACCGGCGTCCGCGGCAGCCGGGCGAGGACACCGCCGAGCGTCACCGCCACGACCGTCTGGACGAGGAAGGCGAGGCACACGCCGATCCACACGAGGAGCGGCCGGAAGCGCGTCGACATGACGAGGGTCGCCACGAACGTCTTGTCCGGCAGCTCGATGACGAAGATCGAGGCGAACGCGATGGCTGCGGTGGCGAGGTCGAAGGTCATGTCCCGCACGACCCTACGACGTGCCCGGAATAGGCTGCACGGCATGTCAGCCGTGGAGGTCGCCGCCCTCGTGGGCATCGGCATCCTCGCCCTCGCCGTGGTCGGGCTGGCCGTCCGGGTGGCGGCGCTGGGTCGGGAGGTCCACAGGCTGCGCTCCGACCGGCCGGTCGGTGCAGGCGACCTCTCCGCCCTGCGGTCCGACCTGGCCCAGGCCCTCCGGCACGTCGCCGTGGTCCGCTATGACGCCTTCGGCGACATGGGCGGGCGGCTCTCGTTCAGCGCCGCACTCATCGACGACCACGGCGACGGCGTCGTCCTCTCCTCGATCCACGCCCGCGGCGAGTCCCGCACCTACGCCAAGGGGATCGTCGGGGGCACGAGCGACGTCACCCTCACGCCCGAGGAGCAGCAGGCGCTCGCGGCGGCCCGGACCGGCAAGCGCAGGTCCTGACCTTCGATCCCGTATGCCGTCCGCTCGGCAAACCCGATCGCGTCGCCGTTCCGCGGTCTGGAAGGCTGGTGGGCATGACGCACTACGGCTACTTCGGCCCGGCCGGAACGTTCACCGAGATGGCCCTCAACGGGTGGGGGCCGGCCGCCGGAGCCGAGCGCACGGCATACGCCTCGGTCGATGCCGCCATCGCGGCGGTGCGCGCCGGTGAGGTCGACGCCGCCATGGTCCCGATCGAGAACTCGGTCGAGGGTGGGGTGACGGCGACCCTCGACGCGCTCGCCCAGGGGGAGCCGCTCGTCGTCGTCGGCGAGGTGCTCGTGCCGATCACCTTCGTCCTCGCGGCCCGTCCCGGCACGACGCTGGCCGACGTCGCGACGGTCGGCACGCACTCGCACGCGTGGGCGCAGGTGCGGCAGTGGATGCTCACGAACCTGCCCGGTGCGACGTATGTTCCGACTCTCTCAACCGCTTCTGCTGCAACGGATCTGGGCGCGGAAGAGGCTCCCCATTTCGACGCCGCGGTCTGCGCTCCGGTCGCCGCGACCGACAACCGGCTCGACGTCCTCGCATCCGACATCGGCGACATCGGCAACGCCGTGACCCGGTTCGTCCTCATCGCCCGACCCGGTGGGCTGCCCGCGCGGACCGGCGCCGACAAGACCACCCTCGTCCTCTTCCAGCGCGACGACCACGCGGGCGGGTTGCTCGCGTTGCTCGAGGAGTTCGCAACCCGCGGGATCAACATGACTCGGCTGGAGTCCCGTCCGACGAAGGACGAGATGGGCTCGTACTGCTTCTCCATCGACCTCGAGGGCCACGTCCTCGACGAGCGGGTCGGGGAGGCGCTCATGGGTCTGAAGCGGGTCTGTGCCGACGTTCGCTTCCTCGGCAGCTATCCGCGCGCGGACCGGAAGCCGGCCACCGTGGCACCGCTGAACACCGACGACGACTTCACCGTCGCGCGCGGCTGGCTGGACTCGCTCCGCGGCTCCTAGCGACACCTAACGTCTGCGGATCTGGGGGTCCTGACCCTCATCGACGCAGACGCAACGGTCAGGACTCCTCGTGCGCGCTCACCCAGGCGTCGACCTCGGTCCAGCACTCGTCGATCCAACGGGCGATCCCGTCGGGGTCGTCGGGGATCTGCTCCGCGGCATACGTACAGGTCCGGACGCGGAAGGGCCGGTCGCGGAACGGCAGCGCCCGGTAGATGTCGCGCGGTGAGGTGAGCCGGCCGAACCCCGCGTGCGCGACGATCATGACGTCGGCGTCGGGGCGGGCGGTGAGTGCCGTGACGACGCCTCGGGTCCGGGGCGGCAGGACGTTGCGGAGCTCCTCGGCGCGCCGAGCGCGAGCGGCGTCGCCCCGTGACCGGAGTCGGGCGATGAGTCGTCGCCGCCTGGTGGGGGACCAGTTCTCGCCCTCCGGGAAGAGGAGGAGGACGTCGTGGGGTTGTAGCGAGTCGGCAAGCACGGCAACGCCATTGGCCCGATCAGCGCCCGGGTCCGAGGTGGCGGGAACGAAGTAGGAGTGCAACCGGGACAGGATGGTGTCGAGACCGGGATCCCACCGCAGTGCCTCGGCCAGCACGATCCGAGGCAGCCGTCCGGCGGTGCGAGCCAGCAGCCAGGCGATGGCGAGTGAGTCGGCCGGCCCGGCGTGCCGGGCGAAGGCGATGAGTGGCGCGTCGTCGCGGCCGAACCACATCGGCTCGTCCAGGACGACCTCGAATCCCACCCACCGGCGGCCCAGCGCGAGGGCCTCGTCGAGCGAGGCGACCAGCAGCCGCTCGTTGTCCTCGAGCCAGGTCGGGGACTCTCCCCGTGGCGACGCGAGCCACAGCCGCCAACACCCCACGAGCAGCCGGATGTCGACCCAGACGAGGAGCACGACGAGCGCGGTCAGGCGCAGCAGCCGGGCCGAGCGGGTGAACAGCGCCTGCACGCAACCCGCGACGAAGAACGGCAGCGCCACGAACGAGATGGCCAACCCGACGAACGGCCACAGGACGTGCATCACCCGCCGGACGAACCGTGGCGGTGGCGGAATCCCCTTCATTCCCAAGGGAGCTCACCCCCTCCCGTCGCTGATCGGGACGGACTCCAGGTATGCCGTGCTCGCGGCATACGCCTGCTCCATCCGTTCCCGCATCCGGCCGGTGCGGCCGTAGCCGAGGGAGAGGCTCGGGCTCTCCGGCGCCCCGCTCGGCAGGAGGTGCATTGCGACCTCGGCCGGGACGGACGCCATCTCCTGGACGAACCGGTGCCGCCGGGAGATCTCGAACGCGACCGTCGCGACCTCCCACGGCCGCTGCGGAGGCCGCAGCGGCTGCTCGACCCGGCCGACCTGGAGCACGTAGATCTCGGTCGCCCCGAGCTCGAGCGCGCGGCCGACGGGGATGGAGTGGACGAGCCCGCCGTCGATGTAGTGCTGCCCGTCGATCTCGACCGGCGGGAACAGGCCGGGGACCGCGCACGACGCGACGACCGCATCGGTGATCGGCCCGGCGTCGAACCAGTGCGCGCCGGCCTCCTCGATCGACGCGGCGACGCACTGGAACGGGACGGCCAGGTCCTCGATCCGGTCGACGGGCAGGTGCCGGTCGACGATCGCGCGCAGCGGAGCGTTGGCGAGCAGGTGGGTCCGGTAGCGGGCCACCCGCGCCGCCTGGCGGACGGGGTTCTCGAGGAACGCACCGTCCCGCCGCACCTCGCGCCAGACCTCGGCGAGCCGCTCGGCCCCCGCCGGCGTCGGGTCGGCGGCGACGAAGGCGCCGTTTAGCGCCCCGATGCTCGTGCCGAGGACCAGGTCGGGCCGGACACCGTGCTCGGCCAGCGCACGGAGCATCCCCACCTGGGTGGTCCCGAGGATCCCGCCACCGCCGAGGACGTATGCCGTGCGCCTCGCCTTCGTCGGTGGGGACGCCATGACCGCAGCGTATGCAGCTCAGCGTGATGGACCTGCCCCGGCGGGGGACACTGTTGCAACGCCACGCACACCATGAGGAGGGCAACGCGTGATCGACTTCCAGAACGCCAGCTACATCAAGCTCGGCCAGATCAACTACAGCGAGGTTGCTGGGCAGGTCGACCAGCTCCTTGTCGAGGGCGAGGTGGGCTATGTGGCCTTCAAGGGGATACGGGACTATGTCGTGTTCACGAACAAGCGCATCATCGCCGTCAATGTGCAGGGGATCAGCGGCAAGAAGAGGGACTTCACGTCGCTGCCCTTTGCCAAGATTCAGGCAATCTCGGTCGAGACCGCTGGGACCTTCGATCTCGACGCCGAACTCGAGCTCTGGTTGTCCGGGCTTGGCAAGGTCAAGTTCGAGGTCAAGGGCAAGACGGATGTGGCCTACCTCAACAAGTTGATCGCTCACTACGTGCTGTAGACGGCCCCGACGGACAAGGCCCTCCGAGACGTGCACTGTGGAGCACATCTCGGAGGACCTTGTCCTGGAGCCGGTGGGGCAGTCAGGCGAAGAGCTGCTCGCCGATGTAGTGACCGGTCTTCGGGGTCGGCGGCACCGCGAAGATGGCCGACCCGACGTGGGTGATGTACTCGTTGAGCAGGTCGTTGGCGCCGAGCGCGGTCTGCAGCCTGATGAAGTGGGCCGGGTCGTTCATGTAGGCCACGAACAGCAGCCCGGCGTCGAGCTGGCCGTAGGCGTTGATGCCGTCGGTGTAGTTGTACGAACGCCGGAGGATCTTCACCCCGCCGTTGTTCTCGTGGGCCGCGAGGGCGACGTGTGCGGTCGGGTCGATGACCGGAGTGCCGGCCTTGTCCTTCGCGGCGAACTTGGGGGTGTCCAGCTCCTTGGTACCCGTCAGCGGCGCGCCCTCGAGCTTGGTCCGGCCGAAGACCTGCTCCTGGTCGCTCACCCGGTCGGCGTCCCAGATCTCGATGTCCATCTCGATCTTGCGAACCACCTGGTAGGTGCCGCCCGTCATCCAGTCGGCGTCGGAGAGCCACACGTGCTCGTCGAAGTCGGCGGGCTCCTTGATGTTGCGGGTGCCGTCCTTGAAGCCCAGGAGGTTGCGGGGCGTCTGCTGCCCGGCGCCGGCCGAAGCCCGGCCGAAGCCGATCACCGTCCAGCCGGTCTGGACGGTGTCCCGGGCCATCCGGGCCAGGTTGCGCACGGCGTGGTAGCAGACCTGCGGGTCGTCCGCACACACCTGGAGCGAGAGGTCGCCGCCGGTGAGCGACGGGGAGAGGCTGTCGCTCGGCAGCGCCGGCAGCGGCTTGAGCAGGGCGGGCCGCTTGTCCTGCAACCCGAACCGGCCGTCGAAGATGCCGGGCCCGAGGCCGACGGTGATGGTGAGGCTCGCCGGGTCCAGGCCGGCCGCCTCACCGGTGTCCTGACCCAGCGCCTCCGGATGGGCAGGCTGGATCTGGCCGATCGGCTTGCCCTGGGTGAGCTGGGCGATGGCAGCCGTCCAGCGAGCGAGGAGCAGCTTCAGGTCGGCTGCCGTCGTTCCCTTGAGCATGTCGAAGGTCATGACGATCGCGTGCCGCTGGGGCGCGGTCTGCACACCGGGCGGGTGTGCCTGGTCGTAGAAGGGGTGGCGGGCGGTCAGGTCGACGACGTCGTGGTCGTCGGCCGTCGCCGTGGTGACGGTGGGGCGGGTCCCGATTCCCCACGCCGTGCCGCCAGCGGCAAGAGCGCCGACGGCGACGCCGCCGACGGCTCCCTGGAAGAACCGCCGCCGACCCACCCCTGAGGGCTCGGGGGTGGCCGGCTCCGGGGTGGCTGGCTCCGGGGTGGTCGACTCGGGGTTGGTCGACTCGGCGTTGGTCACTGAGCGGTCGCCACCTTCTGCGCGATCTGGGCGAGCGGGTCCTGCAGGGCCTGCACCGTCTTGCTCAGCGATGCAGCGTCGGCCGCGCGCAGGGCCGGCGTCCACAGCTTGTAGCCGCCGGCCTCCTTCGGGTCGCGGTACGCGAGCAGCGCGGTGTTGACGGCGTCGAACTGCTTGCCGACCTGGTCGGTGAGGGCCGGGTCGATCTTGGTCAGGCCCGGCTTGAGGAACGCGAAGGCCTGCTGGGCCCCCTCGACGTTGGCGGCGAAGTCGACCAGGTCGAGGTGGCTGTAGAGCTCCTCCTCGCCCTTGATCTTGTTGGACTGGACTTCCTCGAGCAGGCCGGCGGCCCCGTTGGCGAGGTCCTCCGGCTTGTAGGCGAGGGTCTTGGCCAGCCCTGCGAGCCTGGTCGTGTCGGTCACCAGCGCCGCGGCATACGACCTGGTCTCGTCGGTGATCTTGCCGTTCTTCCACAGGTCGCGCTCGACCGCGTGGAAGCCGTGCCAGCCGACGGCGGGGTCGAGGTTGGACTCGCGCATGTCGAGGAGGTAGTCCAGGTTGCCGTGGTTGTCGTCGGTCTTGTAGCCGGGGAGCCGGAAGCCCTCGACCGCGGACTCGACCTTCTCGTAGAAGGGCCGGGCCAGGGCGTACTTCGCCTTGGCGTCAGCCAGGTTGCCGCTGTCGACGGACGTCTTGAGGTTGGCGACGGCGGTCTGCATGTCGGACAGGACGCCCGCGGCATACGTGCCGTACTCCTTGGTGCCGCTCGCGAGCAGCGTCGCGGCGTCGCCGGTGCGGGAGGCTGCCGCCTGCCCGGTGACGGTGAACGGCTGGTTCTCGGTGGTCGCTCCCGGGCAGTAGATCTGGTAGGTGCCGCCGCCGAGGGTGACCGTGAATGTCACGGAGCCGAGGCCGGGGGCGAGGTTCTCCTTCTCGCCGAGGATCCGCTGGTCGCTGACCAGCTCGACCTCGGTGATCGACGTGGCGTCCTTGTTGGTGACGGTGAAGGTGACCGGGCCGGCCGCTGCCTTGGCGTGGTCGATCTGGCACTCGTCCCCGGACGCGCCGCTGGCCAGGGTGAGCTTGACCTGCGCGGCGCCGTCGGCGACCGGGGCGACATCCGATGCCGCCGTCGTTCTGGTCGACCCGCCCTTGTCGGGGGAGCCACACGCGGTGAGCGCGAAGGCCGTGAGCCCGGCGGCGGCCGCGGCGATGCGTCGGGTGGTCCTAGCCTGCATGGACGTTTCTCCTCGGAGTGGTGGTGGTGCGGTCGTCTCGGGTGGTGGCGCGGGGTTCGAGGGCGCGGCGGGCCCGCCGGGCGGCGAGCAGGAGCGCGACGGCGGCCAGGACGAGCAGGGCGGGGACGATCCGCCCCCAGAACCTGGCCTCGGCGCGGGAGTTGCCCAAGGTGAGGGCCGAGTGGACGACCCTTTCGACGTATGCCGTGTCGACCGTCCAGCTCGCAGGTGCGGTGCCCGCGGCGCCGGGCAGGGTGGCCCCGGCGGACACGCTGAGGGTGCGTGGCGTGGGCAGGCCGCCGCCGGAGAGGGTGAGGACGAGGCTGTTGTGGGCCCTGACGTCCAGGAGTGTGCCGTCGACGAGCCACGTGTCGACGGTGCCTGTGCGCGTCCAGGCGGCGGTGAACGGGCCCGGGTTGCGCCCCGCGTCGATGCCGACCGGGATCCGGCCGCCGTCGAGCGCGACGAGGTCGCCCAGGGTGACCGTGGTGGGCAGGTCGGGGCCGTCGACTGCCACGGCACCGGTGAGGTGCTCGGCAGCCGTGCCGGCGTGCGTCTCTGCTCCCTTGTCGGTGAGCGCGACGGTCGTGGTGGTCGTGGTGGTCGCCGCGGCGGCAGCGGCGGTAGTTCGCAGGGTCGCCACGAGGTGGCTGGGGTCGCTCAGTCGCACGGTGCCGACTTCCGACCCGGTGCTGTCGACGAGCGGTGCCGGGCCGGTGGCCGCCAGGGTCGGGGCGCTCACGAGGACGGTGAGCAGGGCCGCCGTGACGACGGCGACGGCGGCGATCGCCTGCTTGATCCCGATGCTCGCCAGCGCGCCGGGCCGCTTGGTCGGCGGCCAGAGGACGATGAGGCCGAGCGGCACGATGTAGCAGAGCCAGCCGAGGACCTCCACGAGCCGAGGGTCGGACGGGATGCCGAGCACGCCGGTGAACAGGGCACCGCGCACCGAGCCCACAGGTGCCAGCCAGTCCAGGTCCAGCGTCCGCTGCTGGCCGGCGTTGAGCCAGCCAGCCTCGTGGGCGGTGCGCAGGGCGGACACGACGAGCCCGGCCGCGACGAGGACGAGGAACACTCCGGTGCCGCGGAAGAACTTGCTCAGGTTGATGCGGACGCCGCCGCGGTAGATCCCGATGCCGAGGCCGATGGCGACGAGCACCCCGAGGGCCGCACCCGTGGCAGCGGCCGTGGCGTTGGTGGCCGCGGAGAACGTCGCGAGGAGGAAGACGGCCGTCTCGAAGCCTTCCTTGAGGACAGCCAGGAAGGCCATGAGCACCAGGGCCGTCGAGGTGCCGTCACCGAGCGCGGCCTGCGCGGAGGACTCCAGCTCCTTCTTCAGCCCCCGGGAGTGGCGGCTCATCCACAGGATCATCCCGGTGACGAAGACGACCGCCACGGCGCCGATGACCGTCTCCATGCCCTCCTGGGCTGCCTGGGGCAGCGAGGACTCCACGACTTTGAGGCCCACGCCGACGGCGACACTCAGCACGACAGCCGCGGCGACGCCGAGCCACATCGGGAACAGCCGACGGCCGTTCTTGCGGAGGAAGGCGGCAACGATGCCGACGATCAACGCGGCTTCGAGCCCCTCTCGCAGGCCGATGATGAACGTAGTGAGCACGGGGCGACCAATCTGGGACGGCTCGCGGAGCGGTGGGCAGTAGAGGTTAGGTTAGCCTCACCTTAGCGCGGGGTTCAAATCCCCGTCTGGCGTAGAGGGACGGAGTACGGAACGCTGGGCCCATGACCGCTCCCACGACTGTCGTCCTCTTCGGTGCGACCGGAGACCTCGCCAAGCGCAAGCTGCTCCCCGGGCTGCTCCACCTCTTCCAGTCCAACCTGCTCGACGACCTGCGCGTCGTGGGCACCTCACTCGACGACATGACACCGGACGAGTTCCGCGACATGGCGGGCCAGGCGATCAAGGAGTTCAGCACCCGCGACCTGCCTGAGGACGAGGTCAAGGCGTTCCTCCAGGCGGTCGACTACACACCGCTCTCGGCCGGGCCCGAGGGGCTGCGTGACGCGGTCGCCCGGTCCGAGGCCCAGCTTCCCGGTGCGCAGGCCGATATGCGCCGGCTCCACTACCTGTCGGTGCCGCCCAAAGCGGCGCTGCCCGCCGTCCGGACGATCCAGGAGGCAGGTCTGGTCGACCGCAGCCGGATCATCATGGAGAAGCCGTTCGGCACCGACTACGACTCCTCGGTCAAGCTGAACCGCCAGCTGCACGAGGTGTTCGACGAGGACCAGATCTTCCGGATCGACCATTTCCTCGGCAAGGAGGCGGCCCAGAACATCCTCGCCTTCCGCTTCGCCAACGGGCTGTTCGAGCCGATCTGGCACCGCAACTACATCGACCACATCCAGATCGACGTCCCCGAGACCCTCGGCCTGTCCCAGCGGGCCGACTTCTACGAGTCGACCGGTGCCTACCGCGACATGGTCGTCACCCACCTGTTCCAGATCCTCGCGTTCACCGCGATGGAGCCGCCGACCGCCTTGGAGCCGCGGGCCATCAGCCGCGAGAAGAACAAGGTCTTCGAGTCGATGCAGCCGATCCAGCCGCAGGACGTCGTCCGCGGCCAGTACATCGGCTACCGGGAGGAGCCGGGGGTCCAGCGCGACTCCGAGACCGAGACCTTCATCGCGCTCAAGTGCTACATCGACAACTGGCGGTGGGCCGGCGTCCCGTTCTATCTGCGCACCGGCAAGCGTCTCGCCGAGGGTGCCCGGATCATCTCGATCGCCTTCCGCGAGCCCCCACTGTCGATGTTCCCCCGCGACTCCGGGGTGGGCGAGAACGGGCCCGACCACCTCACCTTCGACCTGGCCGACAAGGCCAGGATGTCGCTCTCCTTCTACGGCAAGCGCCCCGGCCCCGGGTTCAAGCTGGACAAGCTGTCCATGCAGTTCGCCATGCAGGAGACCGACTGGGCCGGCTCGGTCCTGGAGGCCTACGAGCGGCTCATCTACGACGCGGCCCGCGGCGACCGGACCCTGTTCACCTCGGCCGACGGCATCGAGCGGCTGTGGGAGATCAGCGAGCCGCTCCTGAAGAACCCGCCGAACCCGCGCCCCTACGACCCCGGTTCCTGGGGTCCCAACCAGATCCACCAGCTCGTCGCGCCGTTCGCATGGCGGCTGCCCTTCGAGCGGAAATGGCGCGAGAAGCGCTTCTGACCCACCCCGTATGCCGGGTGGTCACGCGTCGTCGGAGAGGTCCGGGAGAGCCTGGCCCACCGGCATACGCACGATGAGCGCCTTCGGCCACACCTCGGCGGTCATGGCATGGACGGGCCCGATGCCGTCACCGTCGAGCTGGACCTCCTGGGGCCGGTCCGGCCGGAGTACGAACCGGGTGGCTGCCCGGTGCAGGACGCGCTCGTTGCGGGTCGTCGCCTGCCGCAGCAGCCGGCTGGTCACGGCCACCCAGCCGGCGATCGTCGCGGGCGAGAGGATCAGGCCGTCGAGCAGGCCGTCGTCGATCCGGGCCTCCGGCATCAGGGTGATGCCGCCCATGATCCGGCCGCAGTTGCCGACGACGATGGTTCGGGCGCGAGTGTCGACGACCTCCTCGTGGCCTTCGGGCCCGATCGTCACGGTGGCCCGGAACCGGTCACCGCGCAGGTTGCGCAACCCCCCGACGACGTATGCCGGCCAGCCCACCTTGGCCTTCAGCTCCTCCGACGACGCACCCATGATGGCCGCGTCGAAACCCATCCCGGCCATGACGAGGAAGACGAAGTCGCGGTCCTCGTGGTGGTCCCCCTCGGTCGTCACGAGGTCGACGGTGAGCCGCCCCACGTCGACGCGCTCGTTACGCCCGGTCAGCGCGATGGCGACGGCGTCCTCCAGGCTGGTGAGGGGCAGCCCCATGTTGCGGGCGAGCAGGTTGCCAGTGCCGCTCGGCAGCAGGCCCATGGCGGTCCGGGTCCCGGCGAGGGCCTGGGCGACGGCGCGGACCGTCCCGTCGCCGCCGAGGGCGCACACGACGTCGGCCCCGTCGGCCACGGCTTGGGCTGCCTGTCCGGTGCCGGGGTCCTCGGCGGTCGTGTGGTGGAAGGTCGGCTCGGCCCAGCCGTGCGCGAGGCAGGCCGCGGTGAGCCGGGCCTCGAGGTCGGCCAGGTCGCTGAACTTCGTCGGGTTGACGACCACGGCCGCCCGCTTCAGGGCCGGCGGGGGAGCATCCTCGGGGCGGAAGCTGTCGCGGTGCGGCCGGTGGCGACCGCCGGATCCCTGCGCCGAGCGACGCCGGAGCAGCGCCACGGCGAAGCCGATGACGAGGAGGAGCGCCACGGCCACGGCGAGGAGCAGGAGCCAGTCGGTGCGTGACACGGAAGGTGACCGTATCGCACTGGTGGTGAGCACCCGGCACACGGAAGTCTGGGTCTCATGACCGCTATCGACCCGACGATCATCCCGGACGACAAGGACTGGACCTGGACGCTCGAGCGGCCCTGTCCCGACTGCGGGTTCGCGGCGGGTGAGGTGGCCGGGTCGGAGGTCGCCGCACGGGTCCGCGACCTGACGGCACCCTGGGTCGAGGTCCTCGCCCGGGCCGACGTCCGGGAGCGGCCGGCTCCGGGCGTCTGGTCAGCGCTGGAGTACGCCGCGCACGTCCGCGACGTCTGCCGCCTCTTCCGCGAGCGGCTCGCGCTGATGCTCGACGAGGACGAGCCACGGTTCGCCAACTGGGACCAGGACGTGACGGCCGTCGAGGGCGCGTATGCCGCGCAGGACCCGGCCGTCGTCGCCGGCGAGCTCGCGGCCGCCGCGAGCTCCTGGAGCGACCTGTATGCCGGTGTGTCCGGCACTCAGTGGGGGCGGCCGGGCATCCGCTCCAACGGGTCGACGTTCACCGTGTTGACGCTCGGCCGGTACGGGCTGCACGACTTGGCCCACCACTTGTGGGACGTAGGGGCCCGGACGGCGTGAAACCGCATAATGGCTCCTCTCCCGTTGAGGGGTCATCCGTTCGGGCAATGGGAGGACACGGGCTGTCATTGGCGGCACGATGTATCAGGGCGCGTGCGCTGCCCTCCTGACGTGTGAAGCCAAGCTGCCGAGGAGCCTGAATGTCACAGTCCTACCCCCAGAGCGACGGCCCCGCCGAATCGGGGCTGCCGAGCGGTGACAACCCTCAGGGCGCACAGACGCCCACGCCGGGCACCGATGCCGGGCGAGGCGGGGCTGGCAGTGGTGGCCGCGGTCCGGTGAACCCGGGGCGTCTGGGGTTTCTTCCTCCCGGTGGTGGCGGCGGTGGAGGTTCGACACCCCCGACCCTCTATGTCCTGGACCACCTGCTCCTGGCGCAGTACCTCCCTGTCGCGGATCAGGGCGCGCTCGACCGCGTCCAGGAAGCCATCCGTGAGGCGGGGCTCCCGATCGACGCCACGGTCACGCGGTCTCCCGACGAGGTGACGCCGGTGGACAACCTCACCGGGGTCCTTGCCGGGCTCCGCGACGAGCTGTGGATGACCCGGATCGTCCTCGTTCCCACAGACCCGGGCTATCAGATTGACGCCCAGCGGGTGCTTGCCGAGATCCGGAGGGTCGCGCCGGGGACGGCCGCCGGACTGGCCCTCGACCACGTCCTCACCCCGAGCGGCGGCACCTGGGGTGGCATCGGTGGGACGTGGGGCGGGATCGGTGGGACGTGGGGCGGGATCGGC
>Ga0209811_10000239_pt1 | contig 25528 bp, 17 predicted proteins | sample Coa_R1_6_FD_187161 | JGI IMG/M metagenome (GOLD analysis project Ga0209811, IMG submission 187161) | Surface soil microbial communities from Centralia Pennsylvania, which are recovering from an underground coalmine fire. - Coalmine... | ecosystem: Environmental > Terrestrial > Soil >... | reverse complement strand
CGAGGCCGACGGGCGCTGTGTCAGGTCCGGGGCCCGTGGCTTCGGCCGTGTGCCGGGAGCAGGACTCGAACCTGCACGGGCTTGCGCCCAGCGGATCTTAAGGTCTGCTCACCCGCATCGAGCACCGTACGCCATCATGAGCCATCGCGAGCCTTCAATGACTTAGGACGCACCATGAGGCACGGTACTCACCGTGCTTGGCGATGATTCCTGCAACATTCCTGCAACGAGGGGCCGCCGGCGTGCGGTATCGGTCGCCGTACGCTGACCGCAAAGCACTTCAAGTGCGGCGCCCGGTGCCGCACGACCTCAGGCGCACCGCGGCGCGCTCGCTGCGTGCCCTGGGAATGAGCGACCGCGACATCGCTGCGGCCTGCGGCTGGGAGACGATCGCGATGGCAGCCGCTACCTGGGCAGGGACCCGTCGGGCGTTGCTGAGCGGCGGGTCGCGGAGGCGGGCTCGTGTGCTAACCTCGTAGCTAGATTGATCTCGGCCATGGGACGTGACGCGCAAGTGTCGCGGTCCCTGGCTGGACCGGGTGGAATGAGACACCCATGAAGCTGAAGTTTGCCGCACTCGCGGTGCTGGGGTTGGCCCTGCTGGGCTGTGGTCAAACGACGCCAAATCAACCACGGATGGTGCAGATCAGCGGGACCGTGACCCTCGCCCGCTCGGGCGGGCCCGCGCCGATCGCGCGGGTCACGGCTAGCACTCGCGACACAACTTTCGCTGACGCGTCTGGTCGGTACAGCCTGAGCGTGCCGGCCTCGACGGACTCCGTCAGCCTCGTCGCCCAGGATGGGTTCGCGCCGATTCCCTACGTCCAGACCTGTCATCACGAAACGCGCGTTCTCGCCAACCACTCCCAGACCGTCGACATCGTCTTGGACCAATGCATCATCTTCTAGGCGTCCGCACTCGACGGGCCACGCAGGCGAAATAACTGCAACAACGGGCGCGGGTCCAAGGTTCCCCGAGCCTTCTCAATCGCGTCGGCAGGTGCGACCGCGAGCGCGACGACGGCGCGCGCCTCGAGTCCATGCCGTTCGGTAAAGCTCCCAGCCAATGGCCCTGAGCGGCCCCTGCGGCACACCTGCCCACCGCAGGCGCGAGACCGCTCCAAGCCCACGGAATCCCCGCTTGCCGGCCCACCGCTCCCGCCGAGTTTGGGCTAGCGAAGCATGACGAACCTGCGGCTCGCGAGCGCGCGTCCGCCTGCGCTGAGGCGTACCACGTACATGCCGGGGCGGAGGAGCGCGCCGAGGCTCACGGCCTGGACCGTTCCCGGTTCACCGGAGAGCTCACGACTGAGCACCCGACGTCCGCCGAGATCGAACACATCCAGACGTGCCTCGAACGTGCCGGAGGGCAGCGTGGCCGCGATCGAAAGCGCGCCCACCGCGGGGCTCGGAACGGAGATCGCGGCGATGGCCGCCGGCCGCGGCGCGGGCGCCAGCGACGCCTCGGTCGAGGTGGCGCTGGTCACTCCGTTCGAGAACCACAGGCGATAGTCGTAGTGGTGCCCGACGTGGATCGTCGGATCGTCGACGATCACGAGTCCGTCGGTGTCGGCCGAACGAGACCCCATCGAGATCCACTCGCCGGCGTCCTCGCGGCGCTCGGCGCGGATCTCCACCGTCGTTCCGCGGCCGACGTTCCACACGAGATGCGCGGCGGTGTCGGCGCTGGCCGAGACGAGCACGGCGTTGGGGAGCGGCGCCGGAATCGGCATCGCCAGCGTCCAGGGCTCCCCCTGGTTCCACACCACCAAGCGATCGTGTGCGGCCTCGAAATAACCCTGGAGTTCGAAGCGCTTCGCGACGGGCCCGATCTGCTGGGTCGCCAGGGGCCGCCAGGCCGTGGGATCGTCGAGGCTCAACGTGGAGATCTGGGGTGCCACGACACTGTTGAACTCCGATTCGTTGCTCGCGGAGATCAGCCTTCGGCGCGTGGGATCGAGGCTCACGAGCCCCGACCACACCGGGCCGGATGGAACGAGCAACGTGTCCCATGCGGCCGAGTCGAAGTGGAACGCGTGGATGACGGGGTCGGAGGAATAGCCAAAACCACCCCAGACGAGCAGGCGGTTGTGTGGCGCGTCGAGGATCACGGAGGCGCCCCAGCGCGGGTCTGGACGACCCCGCACGGTGTCGAGGCGCACCCACGACGGCGCCGCATCCGAGAGCGAGAGCGCCCAGAGATCGTTGCGAAACGCGGAGAGGAGTGGAGCGGCCGGTTTGTCGTGGAACTCCCCGCCGTAGAGCAGCACCCGGTCGGCGACGCTGTCGTAGACCATCGTCGCCCGCTCGCGCGCGGGAGGCACCGGCCCCGTGGTCACGAGCGGGGTCCAGGCGCCGCCCGCTCGGGGGATCACCATCAGCAGGCTATCGGAGAGCGGCGAGCCGGCCGGGCCGCCGGAGATGTGACCCCCAAAGCTGATGATGCGGTCACGACGCGTGTCGACCGCCAGCGAGCTCGCGGGCCGTCGTGAGCCGGTGCACGGGAGCTGGGCCCACGATGCGTGCGTATCGAGGCTCCTCGCCCAGAGCTGGGACGAACCTACGAAGAGCAGCCGATCCCGCACCTCGTCGGGGACCGGATCACCCGTCTCGGTGGGACCGTTGCTCGCAGGTGGTACGAGCGTCCGGATCTCGGGCACGGCGTCAAGGGTCAGCTCGGAGCGACCGCCGGCAGCGAACATTTGCACCGCCCGGCGCACGGGATCGAGAACCTCGGCCTCGGACCGGGCCGGCCAGGTGCCGTGCGACGAAACCCCGGTCCAGACGGCGCCCGAGGTGTCGGAGAGCAGCATCTGGCTCATCGGCACACCCCAGTAGGCTCCCGTGCCCCAGAGCAGCACCCGATCGAGCGTCGTGTCGACGACGACGTGGGCATGATCGAATGGCACGAGCGGAACGCCCGAAAGAGGAAGCTGTCGCCAGGGCGGCGTGCGCGTGTCGTCCAAGGCCCAGACGTCCGCGAGCGAGCCGTACACGGGCGGAGGATTGCTGATCTCGGACCGGCCGCCCATCACCAGCAGGCGGTTCCGCCTGCCGTCGAACACGAGGACGGGCGAGCCGCGACCGACCGGATGCGGATCTTCGAACGGCAACCCCTGCGACAGGGGGGTCCAGCTCGGCGTCGGGGTGAGGTCGAGCCGCGCGGGGCTCGACCCGAAGTACTCTTGCGGATCGCTGAGTCCAAAGAAGGTATCGGAGCCGAACGCATAGAGATCGTTGGAAAACGGATCCTTGGCGTAGGAACGACCATACAACGCGCCGCTGGCGACGTCGCTCCCGAGGTCGGTCCAGACGAGCGTGTCGAACGAGAGCGCGAAAGCGTTCGTCCTGTGAAAGTCGATGTCGTCCAACCACCACACGAGCCATTGGTTGCGCTCTGGATCGAACATCGACGCCACGAACCTAGGGCCGTCGGGGCGCGGGGCGAATGCCTGCGTCTGCAGCAGCTGCCAGTCGGCCGTGCTGTCCGCGTCGGTGCTCCACACGAGCAGTGGCTGATCGGCGCCCTTGTCCACGGTGAGCAGGTAGAGGCGCCGGCGCCCGGGATCCACGGTGGCCGCCGTGGGATGGAGCGGCTGACTCGACAGCGTCCACGCGGCCGCGTTCGAACTCCCCAACGTGCCTGCGGGCCCGGCGCTCGCGCTGGACGTTGCGACGAGCGTCAGCAACACCGCGAGATGGGTGACCATGCGCTGCCGGGATGCGATCATCGAGGGCTCTCCGTAGCCCACAACAGGCTACCACAGGACGCAGGCGTTCAAGCTGGCCGCGATGCGCGGCAGGTCGGCGCTGTTCCCGTGTCCCCTGATCATGTGGTGCGAAGGTCTGTGGCGACAGGCCCAGGACCACCAGCGACGCGCCCGACCAGGGGGGGGTAAGGAGTAAGACCAGGACCCCGAAGAAGCTAGCCCTCATTCTGGGCCCCGCGATGCTCCGCTTCACTCACGTAATCTCTCCAGAGCAACGCTAGAAAGAAAGGCCGTCGGTCGACCGCGATCTGGAGGTGCTGCGATGAAATGCGCAAGGGGTTGGTCTGTCGCGATGTTGCTTGCCACGGCATCCTGTCTGAGTGCTCATCCCAGCAGCACCTCCGACGCGCGTGGAACACCGCCCAACCACGGGCCCGAACTTCGGCTAGACCTGCGACCGCCCGAACACCGGGGCAAGATCGTAGACTCAATGGAGGAGCCGAACCATCCGGACACTACGGTCGACGGATTCCCTGGCTGGTTGTCCGAGCTGCCAGATTCGATGAAAGCGACTGTCGCTCGTGCCGACAGAGAAGTTAGTGTTCTCGTATATGTAAACAAGGACGCGGGCCCCGTTGATCTTAGTGTTCATGACACCCAGGGCGTCATTAGGAAGCTCGGCCAGCGCGGGGATAATCGCTCGCCGCAGTCGTGTAGCTGGGACATTTGCGACGCTCGGCGCCACCGTGTAGCGCCTGGTCTGTATGAGGTGCATGCCAGCAACCGCGTCGGCGTGCGGATCGGATACCTCCTCGTCAGGTAGGTATTGATTTGCACGTTAGGCGAAGAAGAAATGGGCTCTCATCATTCCCGTGATGTGGCGTTCCGAGGGTCACGAGTTGTGCGACGCGGTTGAGAAGGGCGTTGCAGACCGTCTGCGGGCCCGGCTGGCGGAGTCGGGCGGCCGTTCCCGCACGCGACCCGCACACGGCGGCCTCAAGGCGTCAGAGGCGTAAGCGGCCATGACCGCTAACCTGTTGCACGCCTTGGTGCCGGGAGCAGGACTCGAACCTGCACGGGCTTGCGCCCAGCGGATTTTAAGTCCGCTGCGTCTACCGTTCCGCCATCCCGGCACGATGCTCATCCGATATGCGGGCCGCGCGCCCGCTGAAAACCGAACCGCCCGGCGCCTTCGCGAGGCACCGGGCGGTTCATGACGCCAGAGAGATCTGCGTCAGTGCTCCGGGTGCCCCGGAGGGCGTAAGACGTCGGTGACCTTCACGCACGGGAACTGCGCCAGAAAGCCCTGGACCGCGAAGCCGAACAAGCCTGCGAAGCCGACGGTCACGCCGATCTCGGGCAGCCCGACCCAGACGTGATTCGGGTTCAGCGACGGCATCACCAGCACGTGGCGCTCGATCCATAGCCCGGCGAGGATCATGCTGTTGAAGCCCATGATCAACGCGGGTTTCGTCTTGCTCGTCTTGTTGAGCATGCCCAGGAACGGGATCGCGAAGATCATGATGAACGCGGCGAACGCCAGCGGCCGCCACGGGTCCTCGAAGCGCAGGAACACCCACCACGTCTCCTCGGACATGTCCGCGTACCAGATCGGCAGGTACTGCGACCACATCAGGTACGCCCAGAAGATGCACCAGGCGAAGATCACCTTGCCGATGTCCCAGAACATGTCGGTGGTGATGTAGCCCTCGAGCCCGCGCTTGGCGCGGAGCCGCGTGGCGAGGATCGCGACCACGGACATCCCGGAGATGAACGCGCCGGCGTAGACGAACCAACCGAATAGCGGGCTCACCCAGTTGGGCGTGAGACACATGATGAAGTCCCACGCCATCACCGAGAAGAAGACCACGAACGTGAGCACGATCTGCGGCGACTGGTGCGACTCCTCGTGCGAGGCGTACCTGGCTTCGGCCTCGTCCCCGCGCCACTCCCCGACGATGTTCTCGTACACGCCCTTGAGCCTCGGCTCCATGTACGGCATCAGCAGCTTCAAGTCGGGCCGGAGTGAGACGCGCACGAGCTTCATCGACAGCCAGGTGAACAGCGCCAGGCCGCCGAGCGTGCGGATGAAGAGGAACGGCACGTTGAGGAACGGCATCTGCCGCGGCTCCACGTGGTGCGTCCACGGCAAGTAGGTCCAGATGCCGGCGACGAGCAGCAGCACCATGGTGCCGATGCCGTAGGGCAGGTAGCTCGAGAGCGACTCGCCGATGCGCATGATCGGCCCGCCCCACTTGCCGTTGCACAGGCGGATCGCGGCGGCCAGGACCACGCCGCCCTCGGCGATGCCGAGGAAGTAGATGGTGTTGATCGCCCACGCGCCCCAGGCGCGCAGCGGGTTCGTGATCATCAGGAACGCGAACGCGACGATGCCCACGGCCATCATGGCGAAGAAGATGTTCCGCTTCTTCGGGTCGCGCGTGCCGGGCAGGCGCCCGGCGATGTCCCTGAGGATGGTGTCGTCGTTCATCGCGGGCTCGTCTTCTGCATGTGGCGGATGTAGTGGACGAGGCTCCAGGCGTCGCGCGAGCTCAACACGTTCCCGTAGCTCGGCATGATCGCGCCGCCGTGGCGCATGTACATGTACATGAAGCCGTCGGTGCGACCGCGCGTGCTCTCGCCGAGAAGGTCCGGCGGCGGCACGAACTTGGCGGCCACGGGCCCGTCGCCGGCCATGGTCTTGCCGTGGCAGGTCCAACAGATGGTGTGGAACAGGCTGTCGCCATGCGCGATCGAAGCGTCGGTCGAGGGCGGCGCCTCGATCTTCTTCTCCACCGCGTCGTAGGGCGCGGCGGCGGCGGCGTAGGCGTCGACGCCGATCGTGGGCACGCTCAACGAGTCGGGCGTGCCGTCCCACACCGTCGGCTTTCCACTCTCCGACCAGATCCCGCGCTGCGGGTCGGGCGCCACGGTCTGGCGCATGTCGCGGATCGGGTAGTACTTGAGGTGCGTCACGGACTTCTTGAGGTCGTTGCAGCCCTGCTGTGGGCTCATCGACCACAGCGCGAGCAGCCCGAGCACGGCGAGGGGCTTAAGCATGGACCTGCACCTCCTCGGCGCCGTGGCCCTTCATCGTCTGCTCGATGGGTCCGGTCTTGTCCGGCGGGCACGCCACCCAGATGCCGATCCGGTCTTCCTGGAAACGCGGATCGTAGGGTGCGGCGGGGCGGATCTCGGGCAGGCGCGCCAGCGCCAGCATGCCGAACAGGTTCGAGAGCCCGGCCAGGAGGATCATGCTCTCGTAGCCGAGGATCGTGAACGGCGGCACGCTGTAGAGCTCCTTGCCGCCGATCACCATGGGCCACGTGTAGATGGTGTAGAAGCACAGCGCGAAGCCGCCGGTGCAGCCGAGGAACCCGCCGACGGCGGTGACCCAGCGCACGAGCGACGGACCTTCCTCCAGCGCGTGCACGATCTCGTGGTGCGGCACCGGCGAGTACACGCGCACCTGCTTGTGCCCGGCCTGGCGCAGCGACGTCACCGCCTTCGCGGCGTCGTCCACGAAGTAGTAGATGCCCATGACGCCGTAGAACTTGGGCGGCGGCGGGAACAGCAGCTTCTGGATGGTCCCGATCACGCGTGCACCCCGTTCCCGCGGCGCGGCGGCGGCAGCGTCTCCTTGATCTCGGCGATCGAGAACGCGGGCAGCACGCGCACGAACACGAGGAAGAACATGAAGAACCACGCGAACGAGCCGACGATGAGCGCGATCTCGGTGATGCTGATGGTGTAGTGGAACCAGGTCGCGGGGTCGAACGAGCGGTTGAGCGAGGTGACGATGATGACGAAGCGCTCGAACCACATCCCCACGTTCACGAACAGGCAGAGAATGAACATGGCGACCATGTTGCGGCGGAAGCCCTTGAACCACAGCAGCAGCGGGAAGATGACGTTGCACGAGAACATGGTCCAGAACGCGGGCCACAGGTAACCGGTGGCGCGGAACCAGAACAGGTCGGCCTCGGCCTTGTTGGGGCCGAACCACGCCATGAAGAACTCGGTGAGGTACGAATAGCCCACCATCGTGGACGTGAGCAGCACGAGCTTGGCGAGCTTCTCCATGTGATCGAGCGTGACGATGTGCTCGAGCTTGAATGCCTTGCGGATGGGGATCAGCAGGTTGATCACCATCGCCACGCCGGAGAAGATCGCGCCGGCGACGAAGTAGGGCGCGAACAGCGTCGAGTGCCAGCCGGGCACCTGCGCCATGGCGAAGTCCCAGGACACGATCGAGTGAACCGAGAACACCAGCGGCGTGGCGATCGCGGCGAAGAACAGGTAGGCGCCGTAGAAGTGCTTCCACTGGTAGTTGGCACCGGTCCAGCCGAACGACACCAGCGTGTAGATGAACTTCATCAGCGGGTGCTTGGCGCGGTCGCGCACCGCGGCGACGTCGGGGATCAGACCGACGAGGAAGAAGATGCTGGAGATGGTGAGGTACGTGTTCACGGCGAACACGTCCCACTCGAGCGGCGAGCGCACGTTGGTCCAGATACCGCGCTGGTTCGGGTACGGGAACAGCCAGTAGTCGAACCACGGGCGGCCGGTGTGGATGGCGGGGAACATCGCCGCGGTGAGGACGCCGAACACGGTCATCGCCTCGGCGACGCGGTAGACGGCGCGCCGGAAGTGCGAGCGGAACAGGAAGAGCACGGCGGAGACCAGCGTGCCGCAGTGGGCGATGCCGACCCAGAACACGAAGTTCGTGATGTCCACGGCCCACATCACCGGGCGGAAGAAGCCGGAGACGCCCCAGCCGTGCACGATCAGGTTGCGCACCGCGGCCAGCGCCACCGCGAGCACGGCGAGGTCGAACAGGAACGCCGCCCACCAGATCTTGCCCGGCAGGCTGATGAGCTTGAGGACGTCGTCGTTGAGCGACGCCTGCGTGAGCGGGCGCTTCTCGGGGTCCGCGTGAGCGGAAGCCGCGACGCTCGGGGCGGGCGGGGTCAGCGTGCTCACGCCTCGGCTCCCGTGGTGTCGCGCGACACCTTCTGCAGGTAGGTCACGCCGGGCTTCGTGTACAGCTCCTCGAACACCCAGTACTTGCGCTCGCCGAAGCTCTTCTTGTGCACGGCGCTCTCCGGATCGATGAGATCGCCGAACGTGATCGCCTGCGTGGGGCAGCTCTGCGCGCACGCGGTCTGGATCTCGCCGTCGCGCACCGCACGACCCTCGTCCTTGGCGTTCCCCTTGCCCTCGAGGATGCGCTGGATGCACATCGTGCACTTCTCCATCACGCCCTTCGAGCGCACGGTGACGTCCGGGTTCAGCTGCCAGTTCAAGGGTTCGGGGAACGCGAACGTGGTCTTCTCCGGCGCCGAGTAGTCGAACCAGTTGAACGCGCGCACCTTGTAGGGGCAGTTGTTGGAGCAGTAGCGCGTGCCGACGCAACGGTTGTAGACCTGCGCGTTCAGCCCCTCGGGGCTGTGGTAGGTGGCGTAGACCGGGCACACCATCTCGCACGGCGCATCGCCGCAGTGCTGGCACATCATGGGGATGAAGCGCACGTCGTTCGCGCCGCCCGCCACCTTCTCTTCGAAGCGGTCGATGCGGATCCACTGCATCTCGCGGCCGCGGCGCACCAGGTCGGGGCCGACGACGGGGATGTTGTTCTCGGCGTTGCAGGCGACCACGCACGCGGCGCAGCCGGTGCACGAGTTCAGGTCCACGCTCATCGCCCAGCGGTGCTTGGCGCCCGGATAGCTGCCCACGTTCACCGGGTCGTCGCTGGGGTGACGACCTTTGACCTTCGGCTGGTACGCGGTCACCGCGTGCGCCGGCGGCTGCCAGTTCTCGGGACGCGCCTTGGGCTCGGTGTGCTTGCCGCCACGCGTCATGCTCTCGTCGGGCTCCGCGTGGCCCTCACCCGCCGGATAATGCGCCGCCGACGGCGCCACCTCGTGCTCCTCGCCCTCGGCCTTCCCCGCGAGCAGCGCCGCCAGCGGGATGATCTGGGCGATCCCGCGGTCGTGCTGGCTCTTCTCCGGCTGCTGGAGGTAGAGCTCCATCGAGTTGGAGCCGCGCGCGAGCTTGGCGTTGGCACCCTGGTAGGCGACGGCGCCCGCCGCGTCGTCCATCGACTTGGGCAGCAGTCGCACCGCGTTGACGCCGCGGTTCGTCGCATAGCGGCCGTACGCGGTGTGGCCCTGGCCGAGTGCGATCGCCACCGTGTCCTTGCGAATGCCGGCGTAAAGGTAAGCGGGAACCTCGACGTGGCCGGCGCTGGTCTCGACGCGCAGCGGCTCGCCCTGCTTCACGCCCAGCTTCTGCGCGGTGTCGGGGTGGATCTCGGCCCACGAGCCCCACACCGTCTTGCTGGTCATGTCCGGCAGCTCCTGCAGCCACGGCCGGTTCGCCCCGCGCCCGTCGTAGAAGTTGTTCGACGGCGTCAGGAGCAGCGCGAACTCGCCGGGACCGAAGCGCTCGGAAGCGGCGAACGCCGGCGTGCCGGTCCACTTCACCGGCGTGTCGGAGGCGTCCTCGAACACACCGCCCGCTGCGAGCGACTTGGCCCAGAACGTGTCGAAGTCGTCGCCCTTGCCGAAGCGCGCCTGGAGCGCCTTCCACTTGCCCTGCAGATAGTCGTGATAGGTGTCCGGCCAGCTCTTGCCGCCGCCCGCGGCCTTGGCCGTGGCGATCAGCGTGTCGCCGAGCGAGCGCGAGTCGAACATCGGCAGCTTCTTCATCGCCGGCTGCTGCAGCGCGTACACGCCGCGCGAGGTCCAGGCGTCGCCGAAGCTCTCGAGCGCATGCGAGATGGGCAGGATGAGGTCGCAGAGAGCGGTGGTCTCGTCGTGCGCGGTGGCGAGCGCCACCTTGAATGGGACCTTGAGGAACGCGTCCTTGACCGGGGCCCAATCGGGCGCGGCGTAGACCGGGTTCGCACCGTTGACGAGCAGCACCTCGACGTTGCCCGCGGCCATGGCCGCGAGCTCGGCCGAGAACTGCGCGAACGTGGCGAGCCCGCTCACGTCCAGCGTGCGGTCGAAGCGCACGGTCTTCCCGGTGTTGCCGGCGACGTGGTTCAGCACGTTGACCGCGGCGGCGAGCGCGGTGCCGTGCGTGCCCTGGGTGGCGATGCCGCCCGCCACCGCGAGGCTCGGCGAGCGCTTGGTGAAGAGGCGCGCGAGCCGCGTGATCGTTTCCGCCGGCACGTCGGTGAGCGCCGCGACTTTCTCCGGAGTCCAGTCCGCGAGCGCGGCTTTCAGAGCCGCACGCTCGGAAGCGGCAGCGCCCAGGCTCTCGCTCACGATGACGTTCGCGATCCCCAGCGCCACGGCGAACTCGGTGCCGGGCCTGGCCGCCACCCACTCGTCCGCGTTGGCGCCGGTGGTCGAGAGCCGCGGCTCCACGGTGACGAAGTGCCCGCCGCCGTCGTCGCGCTGCGCCCTCATCTGCGCGAACCCTCTCGCCTGTCCGACCGGCGACAGGAACGTTTCCAGCAGGTCGGCACCGAACGCGATCAGGCAGCGCGCCGCGCCCACGTCGAAGCGCGGCACGGCGTCGATGCCGAACGTGGCGCGGTTCGCCGCGCGAAGTGCCTCGTAGCCGAACGGCTCCCACATCACGTGCTTCGCGCCCACGCTCGAGCCGAACTCGCCGGCGAGCGCGCGCATCGTGCCGGTCTCGAGACCCGTGAGCAGTACGGTCTTGCTCTTCGCCGCCGCGATCTTGCCGCCCACGAGCGCGAGCGCTTCGTCCCAGGTGGCGGCCTTCCAGTGGGCGCCGTCCTTCACCAGCGGCGTCTTGATGCGATCGGGGTCGTAGAGGCCCTGCAGGCCGGCCTGGCCGCGCGCGCACAGGCCGCCCTGGTTCAGCGGGTGCGCGGGGTTGCCCTCGAGCTTGATGGCGCGGCCCTCGCGCGTGCGCACGATCAGGCCGCAGCCCGCGGGGCACTCGCGACAGGTGCTCGCATAGAAGTAGGGCACGCCCGGCAGGACGTCCTCGGGCGCCACCAGGTACGGGATCAGCTTCTCGGCGGGCGGCTTGGCACAACCGGCGGTGACGCCGGCGACGCCGATGCCCACGAGCTTCAGGAAATCGCGCCGATCGAACACCACGCGGTCGTCGTTCATGTCAGTGATGACAGACCAGGCAGTCCATCGTCGCCGGGTACTCCGCGTTGGTGAGGTTCTTCCGGTGGCAGCTCACGCACCAGCCCATCTTGAGCGAGCTGTACTGGTAGACGCGGTCCATGTCCTGGACCGGACCGTGGCACTCCTGGCAGGCGAAGCCCGCGCGCACGTGACGCTTGTGGTTGAACTTCACGTGGTCGGGCAGGTAATGCACTTTCACCCACGGCACCTGCTCGCCGCGATCGGCGTAGCCCGTGAGCTTCACGATCTCCGGCTTGTCCGTGGCCACGAACTTGTGGCAGCCCATGCACGTGCTCACGGCGGGGATGTTCGCCCACACGGAGTTCGCCGCGCCGTAGTGGCAGTACTTGCAGTCCATCTGGTTCGTGCCGGCGTGGATCTTGTGGCTGAAATTGATGGGCTGCACCGGGCCTTTGGTCTCTCCCATGCGCACATTGAAGGATTGGGAGAGCGCAACGCTTGCGGCGACGAGCGTGCAACACACAATCATGACGGCGACGAGCTTTGTCATGGCCGCGGGGCACGCTAAGGGCGCCACATCGACATGTCAACCGCCTCGTGAAAGAATTCGCAATCTAGGGTGAACCCTATAGGCGCCAATCGAGTGTGCGACTCGGGCCGCGCCAAGGGCTAGGGGCGCTTGACCGCTTCTGGCAGCTTGAGCCACTGCCCCTTCATCACCTGCTCGTCCAGGTCCACGCCGTTCACGATCGCGGCCTCCTCCACCGGCACGAGGCCGCCGCTCAGCTGGCCGTAGACGCTGCGGAAGTCGCCCGCCACCGGCGCCGGCTGCACGCGGATGTGCGCCGGCTGCACCATGCCGCGCTTGGGATCGGTGAGCACGGTCATGGTGCGGATCGAGGCGACGATCGCGCGCTCGTTGGCATCGCCCGGCGATGATCCCCTGCCCAGCACCTGGAGCAGCACGTCGGAGGTGACGCTCACGAACCCGGCGACCAGGTTCTGCTGCCCGCCCTGGCCGTCGGCCACGGAGATGTTCCCGATCCACGCCGGCCAGTTCCCCAGCGACTCCGGGGCGCCGCGCGAGCCGGTGACCTTGCCCGTGGTGGTGAGGCTCACCAAGTAGTCGCCCGGCGACTTGCCCGCGGCGTCGCGCGCGAGCGTGAGCTGCATCACGCCATTCTGATCCTGCGACACGCCGGTCAGCGCGCTGTGCGTGTGCTGCGTCTTCCACCCCGGCGGGAAGCTCATCTCCAGGCCCAGCGCGGGGTGGAAGAAGCGCGAGCCCTCGAACCAGCCGTAGCGCGGGTTCTCGCCGTAGACGAGATTGCGCACGTGGTCCAGGTAGGCGCGCTGGCGGATGTTCATGTTCACCTTGCCCACGGCCGCCTTGGCCGCGAGCTCGGTGGTGCGCTCCTGGCGCTGGCCCGGATCGGGGTGCGTGCTCATGTAGCTCGGCAATGACTGCCCGGCGCGCTCCGCGATCCGCTGCAGCGTCCGGTAGGTGCCCGGGATCTCCCGCGGGTCGTAGCCGGACGCGGTGGCGTAGCGCACGCCCAGCTCGTCCGCCTGCGTCTCGTCGTCGCGCGAGTACTTGAGCATCAGGAGCCCGAGCCCCTGCTGGGCGACGCTGCTGTAGCGCGCGAACGTGGGCGAGACGGCGGAGGCGAGCCCGAGCCCCAGGCCCGCGAGCTGCTGCTCCGTGATCTGTTTCGCCGAATGCCTCGCGGTGACGTGCCCGATCTCGTGCCCGAGCACGCCCGCCAGCTGCGCCTCGCTCTGCATGTGCGCGAGCAGGCCGCGGGTCACGTAGATGTAGCCGCCGGGCATGGCGAACGCGTTCACGACGGGATCGTCGAGCACGGTGAAGCGCCACGGCAGCGTCGGCAGCTCCGAGGCGGCCGCCACCCTGCGGCCGACGCTGTCGACGTAGGCACTCAGCGCCCCGTCGCCGTACTCGCCGTACTCGGCGACCGCGGCGGCGTAGCCCTCGCGACCGATCGCCGCCTCCTGGGCCGGCGTCACGATCGTGAACTCCTTGTGGCCGGTGGCGGGATTCACGGTGCAGCCCGCGGCCGCCCAGGCGAGCGCTGCGGCGGCGGCGAGCGCCAGCACCACGCGAGCCCGGCGGGGGAACCTCCTGTTCGATCCCAGCATGGTTCGTGTCCTCCGTGAACGAATGGGCGGCGGCCGCCGGCGGCTACCTATCTAATAGCGCGGGACGCTGCTGTCCACCTCGCGCGACCAGGCGTCGATGCCGCCGGCGAGGTTCTTGAGCCGCGTGAACCCCATCTCGCGCAGGATCTCCAGTGCGCGCTGGCTGCGGACGCCCTTCTGGCAGGCGAGCACGAGCGTGCGGTCGCGCGGCAGCTCGGCGGCGCGGGCGGGCACGCTCCGAAGCGGCACGTGGAGCGGCGCGCCGGGAAAACGCGCGATCGCCAGCTCATGCGGCTCGCGCACGTCGACCAGCACCAGGTCGTCGCCGCGCGCGAGCCGGTCGGCGAGCTCACGCACCGTCATCTGGTCCGAATCGGTCGCGTGCGGCGCCACGCCGCAGAGCGCGTCATAGTCCTGGAGCTCGCGGATGCTCGGGTTCTCGCCGCAGATCGGGCAGTGCGGGTCCTTGCGCAGGCGCATCTCGCGGAAGCGCATCTCCATCGCGTCGTAGAGCAGCAGCCGGCCGACGAGCGTGTCGCCCGCGCCGAGCAGGATCTTGATCGTCTCCGTGGCCTGGATCGAGCCGATCACGCCCGGGAGCACGCCGAGCACGCCCGCCTCGGCGCAGCTCGGCACCACGCCCGGCGGCGGCGGCTCGGGGAAGAGACAGCGGTAACAGGGCCCCACGCGCGCATCGAACACGCTCGCCTGACCCTCGAAGCGCAGGATGCTGCCGTAGACGTTGGGCTTGCCCTCGAGCACGCAGCTGTCGTTCACGAGGTAGCGCGTGGCGAAGTTGTCGGTGCCATCGACGATGACGTCGAAGGCGCGCACGATCGCGAGCGCGTTATCGCGGTTGAGGTAGGCCTCGTGCGGCACCACGTTCACGAACGGGTTCAGGTCCTGCAACCGCGCCGTGATCGAGCCGATCTTGGACTTCCCCACGCCCGCGGTGCCGTGCGCGATCTGGCGCTGGAGGTTCGACTCCTCGACGGCGTCGAAGTCGACGATGCCGATCGTGCCCACGCCCGCGGCGGCAAGGTAGAGCGCGAGCGGCGAGCCGAGGCCGCCGGCGCCCACGACCAGCACGCGGCCGGCCTTCAGGCGCTTCTGCCCCTCCTCGCCCACCTCGGCCAGCGACAGGTGCCGGCCATAGCGGCGCAGCTCGGGCAGCGTGAGTTCGGGGAGCGATGCGTTGGCTGGTTTCAATGGAGGGGGCTCCGCGCGGCGGTTCTGGCGGGCCGAGCGTAGGTCGCGCGCCGGAGGGCGGCAAGTGTAGGGTGCCCTGCGTGAGCGCCCCCACCCGCACCGATACCGCGTTGGCCACGCAGGCCGCGAACACCATCCGGTTCCTGGCCGTGGACGCGGTCGAGAAGGCGCGCTCGGGCCACCCCGGCATGCCCATGGGCATGGCGGATGCGGCGTACGTGCTGTGGTCGCGCTTCCTCCGCCACGACCCGCGCGATCCCGCGTGGCCGGGCCGGGACCGTTTCGTGCTCTCCGCGGGCCACGGCTCGATGCTGCTGTACGCGCTGCTGCATCTCTCCGGCTACGACCTGCCCATGGACGAGTTGAAGCGCTTCCGCCAGCTCGGCAGCCGCACGCCGGGACATCCCGAGCACGGCATGACGCCGGGCGTCGAGACCACCACCGGCCCGTTGGGCCAGGGGGTCGCGAACGCCGTGGGCATGGCGCTCGCCTCGCGCATGGAGGACGCGCGCTTCGCCGGCTCCGGCTTCTCGCCCGGCGCGCACCGCGTGTTCGCGATCGCCGGCGACGGCTGCATGATGGAGGGCATCTCCCACGAGGCGGCATCGCTCGCGGGCTACCTGCAGCTCGGGAACCTGGTCGTCCTCTACGACGACAACCGCATCACCATCGACGGCTCGACGAGCATCACCTTCGCCGACGACACGGCGAAGCGCTTCGAGGCCTACGGCTGGCAGGTGCTGCGCGCCGACGCGCTCGACCAGGATGCGGTGGCGAAGGCACTCGAGCAGGGCCTCGCCGAGACCGCGCGGCCGACGCTCATCATCTGTCGCAGTCACATCGGCTACGGCGCGCCGCACAAGCAGGACACGGCGCACGCGCACGGCGAGCCGCTCGGGCCCGAGGAGGTGCTCGGCGCCAAGCGCGCGCTCGGCTGGCCCGAGTCGCCCACGTTCCTGATCCCCGACGACGTGCGCGCGCACTTCGATGAGCTGCGCCAGCGCTGGGCGAACGAGCGTACGGACTGGGATGCTGCGCTCGCGCGCTGGCGCAGCGCCGATGCCGAGCGCGCCGAGCGCTGGACGACGTTCCGTGAGCGCCGCGTGCCCGCGGGGATGGTCGAGCGGCTGTGCGCTTCGGCTCCCACGAATGCGGCGGCGACGCGCGTCCACGGCCAGGCCGTGATCCAGCAGGCGGCGGCAGTGCTTCCGGGCCTGATCGGCGGCAGCGGCGACCTCGAGGCGAGTACGCGGACCCGCATCGCCGACTCCGGCTACGTGAGCGCCAAGGAGTTCTCCCCTCGCAACCTCCACTTCGGAGTGCGCGAGCACGCCATGACCGCGGTCTGCAATGGCCTCGCACTCTCCGGTGGCTGGCTGCCGTTCTGCGCCTCGTTCCTCACCTTCACCGACTATGCGCGCCCGGCGATCCGCCTCGCGGCGCTGATGAAGCTGCACGTCATCTACGTCTACACGCACGACAGCATCTTCCTCGGCGAGGACGGGCCCACGCACCAGTCGATCGAGCACCTCTCGGCGCTGCGGCTGATCCCCAACCTGCTCGTGATCCGCCCCGCGGACGGGCTCGAGACCGCCGCGGCATGGGGACTGGCGCTCGAGCGCACCGACGGTCCGACGCTGTTGGCGCTCTCGCGCCAGACGCTGCCCGCGCTCACGCGTCCTGCCACGTTCGCAACCGCCGACCTCCGCCGCGGTGCCTCCCTGCTGCGCGACAGCAACGATCGCGACGCGATCACGTTGATCGCCACGGGCTCGGAAGTGGGCGTCGCGGTGGACGCTGCGGAGCGCCTCGCCACCGCGGGGATCGCGACGCGCGTCGTGAGCATGCCGGCGCCGCAACTGTTCGCCAAGCAAGACGAGGCATGGCGGCGCCAGCTGCTGCCGCTGGGCGGCCGGCGCGTGAGCATCGAGGCCGGCGTCACCGAGAGCTGGCGCGGGGTCGTCGGCGAGCGGGGCCTCACCATCGGCATCGACCGCTACGGCGAGTCCGCCCCCGCGGAGGCGCTCGCCGAGCACTTCGGCTTCACGGGCGAGGCGATCGCGAAGCGGATCCGCGACTGGGCGCCCCGGGCCTGACCTGCGCCGCCGGCTCGAGCCGCGCGGCGAGCCAGTCGGCGATCAACCCCAGCGTCTCGCGCGGCACCTGCCCCGAGGGCAGCATCGCGTAGCCCGAGGGATCGCCGCTCGGGTCGTGCAGGAACAGGTGGTTCGTGGCCGGCAGCTTGTGCACGGTCACGTCGCGGTTGCCCGAGGCCTTGAAGGCGGCGGCGAGCTCGTCCACCTGCTCGGCGCTCACCTGGCGGTCGGTCTCGCCCTGGAGCAGCAGCACGCGGGGCTTCGAGAGCTTGCGAGCCAAGGGTAGCGGGTCGTGGCCGACGAAGAAGCCGAACCAGGGGTCCGCCGCGGCGAGCGAGTCGATCCCCTGTTTCGCCGCGACCATCGCCGAGTCGAGCGCGTTCCCCGCGAGCTTCTTCTTCAGGAGCCACGCATTCTGGTAGACCAGCACGCGGCGGCCGTCCCACGCCGGGCCCGCGAGCAGCACCAGCGCCGCGATCGAGGGCTCATGCGCCGCCACCATGGGCGCGATGATGCCGCCCTCGCTGTGCCCGAGGAGTGCGATCCGCGTGGTGTCGATGCCGGGCTCGCGCCGGAGCCAGGCGAGCGCGTCCTCGACGTCGTCGCTGAAATCCTTCGTGGTGCTGCCGGCGAAGCGGCCACCCGATTCGCCGGTGCCGCGGTCGTCGAGCCGGAGCACGGCGAAGCCGCGGCGCGAGAGCGTGTCGGCGATCTGCCGGAACAGCGCGTAGCCGCGCACGATCGAGATCCGCTCGTCGCGATCCTGGGGGCCCGAGCCGGTGATGGTGACCACGCACGGCAGCTTGGGCGTGGCCCCCTTGCCCGCGGCGGGCACGGGCCGCGTCAGCGTGCCCGCGAGCTCGAAGCCGCCTCGCGTGGGCACGCGCACGGCGTCGGCGCGGTAGGGCGCCCCGGGCGGCGGCGAGTAGTCGCGCGGCGCGAGCGCGAGACTCGAGGCCGGCAGCGAGTCCACGCGCTGGAACGTCACGCGCTGCGCCGGCACCGAGCCGGAGAGGATGTGGCCGTTCGCGTCGATCTCGAGCTGGAACACGGCGGCACCCAGCGACAGCAGCAGCGAGTCCCCAGCCGCGCGCTCGAGCGTCGCCTGGAGCGTGCGCCCGCCCGCGACCGCGAACACGGGCACCTGGGCTAGCGGCGGTCTGCTCTCCCCGGCGCGCTTCACCACCAGCTCGAGCATGAACATCGACGGGTTCAAGTACGGCATCGAGCCCGCCTCGCTCGCCAGGCGCTGCATGCTGCCGGGTGTGACCACGGCGATGACGCTGTCCGCGCGCCACTCGAGCGTGGCGCGCTGCGTGGGCTCGGCGGTGAGCGGGGCCGAGGCGGGCCGCAGCGCGTTCTCCATGCGCGCGACGCGTCCGTCGGCAAGGATCTCCAGCGCATAGTCGACGCGGAGCCCGCCCGGCAGGAAGAGCAGCGTGCCCTCGGCGCCGCCGGCGGTGCGCGTGAAGCGCTCGAGGCCGATCGTGTCGCGGCCCACCGTCATCACGAACGCGCCCGAGTCCCCCGCGGCGAGCGCCGGCGAGGGCGCCGCGGCAACGCTGGCGAGCAGGAGCAGCAGCGCGACGCTGCGGCGCGACGACATCGCCAGGCCTCCGATCGAGAGCGCGCGTCCGGTCCCGTTGCGCGCCACTCCAACGCCACGCACTATGCCGCGACGCTTGCCGCCGTGCACACCGGGAGGAAGCCGCGTTGCGATTCCCGCGCTCCAGCGGACTGCTGCTCCATCCGACCGCGCTCCCCGGTCCCGCCGCCTGCGGCGACCTGGGTGCCGCCGCGCACGCGTTCGTCGACTTCCTCGCCGAGGCCGGCCAGTCGCTCTGGCAGGTGCTGCCGCTGGGGCCCACGGCGTTCGGAGATTCACCCTACCAGTGCTTCTCGGCGTTCGCGGGGAACCCGATGCTGGTCTCGGGCACGCGGCTCCACGACCGTGGACTGCTGGACCCCGAAACGCTCGCGCGCCTGCCGAAGCGGCGCCAGGCTTCCGACTTCGGCGCGGCCTACGAGGGCTCGCGCGCGATCGCCACGAGCCTCGCCAGGCACCTCGAGCGCGACGCGCGGCGCGAGGGGTTCGAGGCGTATCGCTCGCAGACCCCGTGGCTCTCCGACTACGCGCTGTTCATGTCGCTGCGCCACGCGCACGGCGGCCGCCCCTGGCAGGAGTGGCCGGCGCCGCTCCGCGGCCGCGATCCACACGCGCTCGCGAGCGCCCGTCACTCGCTCGCGCACGAGATCCGCGAGCACGAGGTGATGCAGTGGGCGTTCGACGTGCAGTGGCGTGAGCTGCACGCCCATGCACGCTCGCGCGGCGTGGCGCTGCTGGGCGACGCGCCCATCTTCGTGGCGCTGGACAGCGCCGACGTCTGGGCGCACCCGGAGCTGTTCGAGCTGGACGCCGAGGCGCGGCCCCGGGGCGTGGCCGGCGTGCCGCCCGATTACTTCAGCGCCACCGGGCAGCTGTGGGGCAACCCGCTCTACGACTGGGAGGCGCACGCGCAGGATGGCTACGCCTGGTGGCGCGCGCGACTAGAGTCCCTGCTCGCGTGGGTGGATCGCGTGCGGCTCGACCACTTCATCGGGTTCGTGCGCTTCTGGGAAGTGCCGCCCGAGGCAGCCGATGCGCGCGGCGGGCGCTGGCGCGCGGGCCCCGGCGAGGCGCTGTTCCTGGCGCTCGCGCGGCGGCTCGGGAGCCTGCCGCTCGTGGCCGAGGACCTGGGCGAGACCGGCGAGGACGTGGCCGAGCTGCGCGACGAGCTGGGGCTGCCGGGCATGTGCGTGCTCCAGTTCGCGTTCGATGGCGACCGTGACAACCCGTTCCTGCCCAGGAACCACGCCGCGAACAGCGTCGCCTACACGGGCACGCACGACAACGACACCACGGTCGGCTGGTGGGCCGGGCTCGGCGAGGACGAGCGCCGGGTGGTGCGCGACGAGCTGGGCGGGACATCGGGTGACATCTCCGGTGACATCTCCGGCGACATCGCCTGGGACCTGATCGCGGCCGGCATGGGCTCGCCCGCGGACACGTTCGTGACCCCGGTGCAGGACGTGCTCTCGCTCGGCACCGAGGCGCGCTTCAACACGCCCGGCACCGCGGTCGGCAACTGGACCTGGCGCCTCGGCGAGCACCAGCTCACGAGTGTTCACGCCGAGCGGCTCCGCGCGCTGACGATCGCCACCGGGCGGGTGCGCGCGCACGACTAGCCGCGGCTTGCGCGGCTGCCCTCCACGTCCGATGCTCATGGTGTTCGCGCCCCCTTCAACCTTATTCCGAGGTGACCCGATGCCCAGCCGCGCGCAGCAACTCCTCGAACTCGGCCAGAGCATCTGGCTCGACTTCATCCGCCGCGGCCACCTCCTCTCGGGCGAGTTCGACCGCGACGTGCGCGAGTCGGGCGTGGTGGGCGTGACCTCCAACCCCACCATCTTCCAGCAGGCGATCGCGGGGGCACCCGGCGGAGCCGGGTCCGGCGACTACGACGCCGCGATCGCCGACGGCATCGCCCGCGGGCTCGAGGGCGAGCCGCTGTTCGAGTCGCTCGCCATCGAGGACATCCGCATGGCGTGCGACAAGTTGCGCCCGGTGTTCGAGCGCTCGCAGGGGCTGGACGGCCGCGTGAGCCTCGAAGTGAGCCCGCGGCTCGCGAACGACACCGCGGGCACGATCGCCTCCGCGAAGCGCCTGTACGCTGCCGCGGCGCGCGACAACGTCATGATCAAGATCCCGGCGACGCGAGCCGGCCTGCCGGCGATCACCGCCACGCTCGCGGCCGGCGTCAGCGTCAACGTCACGCTCATCTTCACGCTCGCGCGCTACCGCGAGGTCATGGACGCCTGGCTCGCCGGGCTCGAGCAGGCGAAGGCCGGCGATCTCCCGCGCCTCCGCTCCGTGGCATCGTTCTTCGTCTCGCGCGTGGACACCAAGATCGACGGCGCGATCGAGCGCCGGCTCGCGACGCTGCCCGCCGGGGCGAGCGAGCGTGCCGAGCTGGAGTCGCTGCGCGGCAAGGCCGCGGTGGCGAATGCGCGGCTCGCCTACGCCGAGTTCGAGGCCGTCGTCGCCGGCCCTCGCTTCCAGGCGCTGCACGCGAAGGGGGCGCACCGGCAGCGGCCGCTGTGGGCGTCGACGAGCACCAAGAACAAGGCCTACCGGGACGTGCTCTACGTCGAGGAGCTGATCGGCCCCGACACCGTGAACACGGTGCCGCCGGCGACACTGGCCGCGTTCAACGACCACGGCACGGTCGAGAGCCGCATCCGCCACGACGTGCCCGGCGCCCGCGCGGTGCTCGCAAGGCTCACGGCGCTCGGCGTGCCGGCGGAGTCATTGATCGGCGAGCTCGAGGTCGAGGGCGTGCAGGCGTTCGCCAAGTCGTTCGACGACCTCCTCGGCGCGCTCGAGACGCGTCGGCGCGAGCTGCTCGCCCAGCGCGGGCAGGCGCGCTGACCCTCCATGCGTCCATTCCACTCGCTCGCCCTGCTCGCGACGCTCGCCCTCCTCGCCTCGGCCGGCATGCCGCTCGAACCCAAGGCGCCGAACACCGACCAACTGGCGCGGAAGGCGCTCGAGCGTGTCGCCGAGCGCTACCGGACGCTCAAGGGCTACCGCCTCGAGGGCGCGACCTCGAACACGGTGAGCACACGCACCGAGAAGAACGAGACCGGGAACCGCATCCGCTTCCTGGTCCAGCGCCCGGGCCGACTCACGAGCGAGGTGCGGGATTCGCAGTACACGACACGCCTGGTCGCGAACGGCGAGAGCCTGTGGACCGCGATCCCCGAGCTGGACCAGTACACGGCGCAGCCGCTGGCGCCGCTCCTCGCCGGCGCGGACAGCGAGCAGCTCAAGGGCCAGCTGGACCCGTTGAGCGGCTACACGCACCTCCTGGACGGCATCAGCCGCGTGCAGACGCTCTCCCGCGACACGGTGCGCACCGCGCGTGGCGTGGTGAAGTGCGACCGCTACGCGCTCTCGCGCGCGGCCGCCGACAGCACCGCGCCCGGCGTCACCATCCATCCGCGCGTGGTGTGGGTGGATCCCGCCTCGCGGCTCGTGCTCCTCGACTCCTCGCGCGTGGACCAGACCCACCCGCAGCTCGGGCCGGTGTCCGCGGTGTCGATGATGCGCCTGGTGGTGGCCGAGGCCGACCCGACGGTCGCCGCCGACGCGTTCGTGTTCAAGCCGGACGATGGCATGCGCCGGGTGCGCCGGTTCATGCAGCGCTCGCCCGAGCACGAGGCGCTCGAGGGCCAGCCGGCCACGGACTTCACGCTCGAGACCCTCGCGGACTCGAAGCCGGTGAAGCTCTCGGAGCTGAAAGGTCGCGTGGTGGTGCTCGACTTCTGGGCGACGTGGTGCGGCCCCTGCCGCCGCTGGCTGCCGATCGTGGAGCAGGCGAGCCGCGACTACGCTTCCAAGGGGCTCGCGGTGTTCGCCGTGAACGAGCGCGAGACCGACTCCAAGGTTCGCGCCTACCTGGACCAGCAGAAGCTCGACCTGCCCGTGCTCATGGACCGGAGCGGCACGGTGGGCTCGATCTACCGCGCCAGCTCCATCCCGCTCACCGTGGTCGTGGGCAAGGACGGCTTCGTGCTGCGCGTCATGGTCGGCCTGCACGAGGCGGAGGACCTGAAGGACGTCCTCCACGAAGCCGGGATAGACTAGCCTCGCGCTGCGGCCGCCTCGGACTTCGCGAACCACTTCGCCGCCTGCGCCAGGTCCACGTTCCCGCCGGAGAGGATGACGCCGACGCGCTTCCCCGGGAGCCGGACGCGGCCCGAGAGCAACGCGGCGACGGCGAGCGCGCCGGTCGGCTCGACGACCAGCTTCACGCGCTCCCAGAGGAAGCGCATGGCGCGGATCACCTGGGCGTCGTCCGCGGTCACCAGCTCGCTCGCGTAGCGGCGGATCAAGGCCAGCGTCAGTTCCGAGACGCACTGCGTGCGCGCCCCGTCGCAGATCGTGTCCGGGACGGGCACGGTCTCCACGCGGCCGCTCGCGAACGAGCGCACGGCGTCGTCGCCGAGCGCCGGCTCGACGCCGATGACGCTGCAGCCTCGCCCGTCCACGGCAGCGGCGAGGCCGGTACCCGAGAGCAATCCGCCGCCGCCCACCGGCGCGATCACCGCAGCGAGCGGGCCCGCGTGCTCGAGCAGCTCCGCGGTGGCGGTGCCCTGGCCGGCGGCGATGTCGGGGTGGTCGAAGGGCGGCACCAGCGTCATGCCCCGTTCACGTGATACTTGAAGGGCGAGTTCTTCACGCCCTGCGCGCAACAGGTCGTAGTGCAGGATCTCCGCCCCGTAGCCGCGGGTCGCGGCGAGCTTCGCCTCGGGCGCCGTCGACGGCATCACGATCACGCTCGGCACGCCGTGGAGCCGCGCCGCCAGCGCCACCGCCTGCGCGTGGTTTCCCGACGAATAGGCGACGACACCGCGGCGGCGCTGCTCATCCGGCAGCGCGTCGATCGTGTTCCAGGCGCCGCGGAACTTGAACGCGCCCATGCGCTGCAGGTTCTCGCACTTGAGGAACACGCTCGCGCCGCACGCCTCGTCGAGCTGCCGCGAGGTCAGCACCGGCGTCACGTGCGCCACGCCCTCGAGCCTTCGGCGCGCCGCCGCGAGCCGCGCCGCCATGTCCTCGTGGCTCGGCACACCGTGCTCGAGCGCGTACTCGCCCGTGCTCAACCTCCCGTGCCCCCGCCAAGGTCCAGCCCGGGCTCCGTCTGCCGCGCGGGATCGAGCGCGTGGTCGATCTCCGCCTTCGAGAGCTTGGTCATCTCCGCCGCCAGCTCGCGCACGGGACGGCGCTCCTTGAAGCTCCGCTTCGCGATTTCGGCCGCCTTGTCGTATCCGATCAGGGGATTCAGGGCGGTCGCCATGCTCGGCGAGATCTCGATGTAGTCGCGGCAGGTGTCGGCGTTCGCCACCAGCCCGGCGAGGGCCTTGTCCGCGAACACGCGAGACGCCGCGGCGAGGAGCTGGATGCTCTCGAGCAGGTTCTTCGCCATCATCGGCAGCATCACGTTCAGGTCCAGCTGCCCCCATTGCGCGCCCACCGTGATCGCGACGTGGTTGCCCATCACCTGCGCCGCGACCATGGTCACCGCCTCGCACACCACCGGGTTCACCTTGCCGGGCATGATGCTCGAGCCGGGCTGGATCGCGGGCAGAGCCACCTCCGCGAGCCCGCAGCGCGGGCCCGAGTTCATGAGCCGCACGTCGTTCGCGATCTTCATCAGGCTCGCCGCCACCGAGTTCAAGGCCCCGCTCGCCCAGCAGGCGCCGTCCTGCGCGCCCTGCGCCTCGAAGTGGTTCGGGGCCTCGCTGAACGTGGTGCCGGCGAGCTTGCCGATCTCGGCGGCCATGCGGCGGCCGAACTCGGGATGGGTGTTCAGGCCCGTGCCCACCGCGGTGCCGCCGATCGCCAGCTCGCGCAGGTCCGGGAGCGTCGCCTTCACGCGGGCGATGCCCTTCTGCACCTGCGTGGCGTAGCCGGAGAACTCCTGGCCGAGCCGGATCGGCGTCGCGTCCATCAGGTGCGTGCGGCCGGTCTTGATGACGTCGTGGAACTCGCGCGACTTCTCGTCCAGCACCTTCCACAGTCTCGCCAGCGACGGCAGCAGGTCGCGCTCGATCTGCACCACCGCGGAGACGTGCAGCGCGGTGGGGATGACGTCGTTGCTGCTCTGGCCGAAGTTGACGTGGTCGTTCGGGTGCACCTTGAGCCCCGTGGCGCGCGCGGCGAGCCGAGCCACCACCTCGTTCGCGTTCATGTTCGAGGACGTGCCGCTGCCGGTCTGGAACACGTCGATCGGGAACTCCGCGTCCCAGCGACCCTCGGCGACCTCGTTCGCAGCCTTCTCGATGGCGCCGGCGAGCGGCGCCTCGAGCAGGCCCAGCTCGCGGTTCACGCGCGCGGCCGCGGCCTTGATGAGCCCGAGCGTGTGCACGAACGCGGGCGGCAACGGCCGGCCGGAGATGGGGAAGTTCTCCACCGCCCGCTGCGTCTGAGGGCCCCACAGCGCCTCAGCGGGCACCTGCATCTCGCCGAGGCTGTCCTTCTCGATACGCACGTCTGGCATGGCGGATCCTTTCGCGAAGACACGGGTCGTACACACCGTGAATCTATCGCAGGCGCGCGCGCGCGCGTAGTCAGCGGCGCCGAACGTCGTTCGGCCACGCATCGAGCCGCGGCACCGGCCGCGGCCTCAATCGTCGAGTTGTGCTCCGAAGATTGCAGATGGCGCGGGGGATG
>Ga0209811_10000237_pt1 | contig 25594 bp, 28 predicted proteins | sample Coa_R1_6_FD_187161 | JGI IMG/M metagenome (GOLD analysis project Ga0209811, IMG submission 187161) | Surface soil microbial communities from Centralia Pennsylvania, which are recovering from an underground coalmine fire. - Coalmine... | ecosystem: Environmental > Terrestrial > Soil >... | reverse complement strand
GCTTATTCGCCGGCAGTTCGATGTTGAGGTGCTCTAGGAGGTTGCGGAGGATTTCCGGCGGTTCGCCTATCGCTGCCCAGTGTGCAATCTGATGCCGGTGATGCAGCGGCTGCATCCCAAGATTCCGCCCGCACCTTATCTGGCGACCGCACCCTGCGAACAGCGCAACGTGATCGGCGTTGCTTGGTCGGGCAACCGCGAGAATGCCCGCGACACATTTCGCTCGATCTATCTTGGCGATCTCACGGCGGCGCTCGAGCCGTTCACGCGTGCGGGCTACGAGCTGCAGAGCATCCAGATGCAGGAGCTGGAGGATGCTCCGCAGCACGGCGTGACCGCGGTGAGCTATCGGGACTTCGCCGACACTGCCGATCAGTTGATGACGATGCGCCATATCGTGACGGTGGACACTGCGGTGGCGCATCTGGCCGGCGCGATCGGCCACCCATCACTGCACATCATCGTGCCGCACGTTGCCTACTGGCCCTGGTATCGCGTCGCCGAGTGGTACGGCACCGCGCGGCTTTATCGCCAGCCAAAGCCAGACGACTGGGACTCGGTGCTTGCCGCCGTCGGCGCGAATCTGACGTGCGGCGAGGGTTACCGGCTCGCCGGAGAGCGCTCAATGTCGTTTTGATACGTGACGTCGTGATCGACGGCTTCCTCCCAGGCCTTATTCAGGAATGATAGATCGTTCTCGTCTTCTGGGATCAATAGAACTTTAAGGACGGACTTGCCATTAATGGTGATAAGAGCTGTTTGCACTTGCATTATTCAAACCTTTTGCCGACCGGCTCGCCGGATAGCGAGAGAGATCACCGGAGAGTCTCCTCTCTCACTCTAGCATTTTCCGACTATATGGAGCCAGCCCATGACCTCAATGGCAGTGGTCTACAAGCGGCAAGCCGTCAGCAAAGTCGACGGCATGACGTTCGTGCTGTCCGACGAGACGCCGGACCGGCATGGCGACATCGTCAAGGCCGACGGCTGGGAACTCGCCGACTTCAACAAGAACCCGATCGCACTGTTCGGGCACCGCTCGGACTTCATGGTGGGCACGTGGAAGGATGTGCGGGTCGAGCAGAAGCAATTGCTCGGTGAGCTGGTGCCGGCGCCCAAGGGCACATCCGAGCGCGCCGACGAGGTGATCCGCTTCGCCGAGGCCGGCGTGCTCAAGGCGGTCAGCGTCGGCTTCGTGCCGCTCGAGCGCAAGATCCGCCGCGGCCCGGACCAGGAATTCGAGGGTTTCACCTACACCAAGCACGCGCTGGTCGAATGCTCGCTGTGCGCGGTCGGTGCCAACCCCAACGCGCTGGCGGTGGCCAAGGCGCTCAATCTATCTTCGGATGCCCGCAAGCTTGTCTTCGCCGAGCCCGGCATGAGGGACAAGCACGTGCAGCATGACCACATTGGCGAGTACGCCAAACTGTTCGAGCCGGATCGGTGGTCTCCGGAAGAAGCCCGTAGGGCAAAAGTCTTGCTCCAGCACTTGGACAAGCAACATCCGCTCAATCGCCTTTATCTCAAGCTTTGGCGATTGATGGATGAGGTCGAGTGCGTGCGGACAATCGTTGCCGAGGACGGCAGAACGACCCGCTCAGCCTAAAGCAACCGGCGAGATCGCCTGAACCCCTCCCGTTCGGGAACCATCACAATGTTGTCTCCCATCACTCAGCGCATCGCTGATGCGCAGAACCATATCGTCACGCTACGTGATCAGCTCGAGGAGCACCTCGCCGGCATCGACGACACCAATGTCACCGATGATCAGCTCGCAATTACCACCGAGCTGAACGGCAAGATCGAGCGCACCGAGAAGTCGCTCGCAACCCTGCAGCAGGCCGAGCAGCGACTGGCGCAAACCAGTCAGCCCGCGGCCGGCAACAACATCATCGTGCACCAGCAAAACGGAATGACGCCCGGTCTGTCATCGCCGCGTCCGTTCGCGGTGCCGGCGCAGAAGATCCAGCCCGCCGACTATGTGTGGCGGTCGCTGGTGGTCAAGCTCAAGACCCACATGGATCAATCGAAACGGTCCTCGTATGAGATCCTCAAGGACACCTATGGTGAGGACGACATCACCAAGGCCGTGTTTGACGTCGTCAACAAGACCGCAACGATCCCGGCCGACACGGTGACGTCGGGCTGGGCCTCGCAGCTGGTGCAGACCTCGATCGGCGAGTTCTTTGCAGCGCTGATCCCGAACTCGGTCTACCCGGCACTGGCTGCCAAAGGCGGCTCGTTTACGTTCGGCCGCAACGGCGTGATCTCGCTGCCGACGCGTTCTGCCACCCCGACCATCGCTGGGGCGTTCGTGGCCCAGGGTGCTCCGATCCCCGTGCGCCAGGGAGCGTTCACCGCGGTGCCGTTGACCCCAAAGAAAATGGGCGTGATCTCGACCTTCACTAGAGAGATCAGTGAGCATAGCACTCCGGCGATCGAGGCTCTGATCCGTCAAGCCATCGTCGAGGACACCAGCGTCGCGATCGATACGGTGCTGCTCGATGCGACTGCGGCCGACACCACGCGACCGGCCGGATTGCGCAACGGTGTAACCGAAAGCGCCAATTCGACCCTGACCACCATCGACGGCATGATCGCCGACTTCAAGGTGCTGGCAACCGCGCTGATCACCGGTACCAACGGCAATATCCGCAATCCGGTCTGGATCATGAATCCGACGTGTGCGCTCAACATCGTCACCAAGACCACGACGACCGGTGACACGCCGTATCGGAGCGAGATCGCTGCTGGAACGTTGTTTGGCTGGCCAATCATCCAGTCGACCAACATTCCGTTCGATCGCGTGATCGCGATGGATGCTGCAGACTTCATCACTGCGACCGGCGACGTTCCGAATTTTTCCGTTTCGGACCAGGCCGTGCTTCATATGGAGGATACCACGCCGCTGGCGATCGGCACCGCTGGCACGCCGGCAACGATTGCCGCACCGACGCGTTCGCTCTGGCAGACCGATTGCATCGGCATTCGCATGCTCCTTGACGTCAATTGGGCTATGAGGCGCAGCGGTGTGGTCGCATGGTCGGAGACCTTCGCCTGGGATTAGACTTGTATTTGGCCTCTCTTCCCAGGTTACTTGCCGTGGCTTCCACTACGCGGGGCCACGGCTTTTTTAGCAAACAAAGGAGCTGATGATGGCCCCCGCAGTCGAGCCGACGAAGTCCGCCGATCTTTATCCCGAGAACGAAAAGGCCATGGAGCGGCAGAGCACAGCGGAATCGCACCCGCCTTATCCACCGCTGTCGCAAGAGACTGTCGACAGCAACGCAGAGGCCATGGCTAATCAGGCCGCATCCGTTCCGACGCCGACGCAGGCGGAAATGGATGCGATCCGCGACTATCAAACCGGTGGCGACAGCGAGCTTCCTGGCGGTGGCGAAGGAGAGACTCCGGTCGACGCCCCGAAGGTGGAGCATTGGAATCCAGGCGACGATAGGTGATGTTCTACGAGTACAAGGGCGTCGCGTATCCAGACTATCTCAAGCGCGGCCATGCCTACCGCTTCATTTTGGAAGCGGCCAAGCATTTCTGCCGCGGCACCGGGTTTGATGTCGGCGCCGGCGGAGCCGTGTCGGCGCTGCCCGGGGCGTACGCGATCGATGTGCTCAACGGCAATCGGCATCACGCGCTGAACCTGCCGGACGACGTGGTCGACTATATCTTTTCCAGCCACTGCCTCGAGCATCTGGAGAATCCAGTTGCTGCGCTCGAGCACTGGAAATCTCGGCTGAAACCTGGCGGCGTGCTGTTTCTATATTTGCCTAGCGAGGACATGGAATATTGGCTTCCCCAAAACAACAGGAAACATCTACACTCGTGGCGGCCCGCACAGATGGCGAAGATTGTCTCTGATCTCGGCTTCGTCAACGTCATCCATAGTGAGCGAGATTTAGCTTGGTCCTTCGCAGTCGTCGGCTTCACTCCGGACAAATGATAGATGGCCAATCTTCTCACGCGACTGTTGCCGTCATGGTTGACCAAGACGGCATCAGCCGGCGCGTACTATCTGCCGGTCAGCGGCGGATGGCTGCCGGCGGACGTCGGCAGTTACTGGAATTGGTGGCAGATGGGCTACGATGTGGTCCCCGCCTCGAGCCAGTCGGCCATGGTCGAGGCCTGCATCGCGGCTTATTCGCAAACGGTGGCGATGTGCACGGGCGATCACTGGCGCGCCAACAATCAAGGTGGGCGCGATCGGGTGACGAATTCGGCGCTGTCACGGCTGCTGCGCCGGCCGAACTCGTACCAGTCGATCTCGGACTTCATGCTCAATGCCACGCGCTCGCTTTATCTTGACGGCAACACCTACGCATTGGGCTTGCGCAACGACCGCTTTGAGATCAGCGAACTGCACCTGATGAGCCCGCGCGAAAGCGGGGCGCAGATCGCGGTCAACGGCGAGGTGTTCTATCATCTCGGCGGCAACGAAATTATCGACCGCAGGCTGGCGGGCGAGCGTCTGATCGTGCCGGCGCGCGACGTGCTGCACATTCGCCTGCACACCACGCGCAACCAGTTGCGGGGCGAGTCGCCACTGATGGCGGCAGCACTCGACGTCGCGGCCAACAGCGCGATCACTCGGCAGCAGATCGCGTTCTACATGAACCAAGCGCGGCCGTCGGCCATCCTGAGCACCGATGCGAAGCTCACCAAGGACGAAGCCGAGCGGCTGCGCGATCGCTGGAACGAGCAGTCGCAAGGACTGAACCAGGGCGGCACGCCGATCATGACGGCCGGCCTGAAACCATTTCCGCTCGGCAGCTCGGCCAAGGACGCTGAATTGGCCGAGGTGATGAAACTCACCGAGAGCCATATCGCGCTGGTCTATCGCATCCCGCTGCAGATCCTGGGCATCGGCGAAACCCCGTTCGCCTCGACCGAGGCGCTGATGCAATTCTGGTTGGCGTCGGGGCTTGGGTTCTGCATCGCGCACATCGAGGAAGCTTTCGGTGCGCTGTTCGGGCTACGCGGTGTGCCCGACGAGTACATCGAATTCGACACTGCGGCGCTGCTGCGCTCGGCCGAAAAAGACCGCATGGAGGCGTTGTCGAAGAGTATCTCAGGCGGCATCCGCACCATCAACGAGGCGCGCGCCACCGAGGGCTTGAGCCGCGTTTCGGGCGGCGACGATATCCGCGTGCAGCAACAGGATGTGCCCCTCGACTGGCACGATCAGCAGCAGCCGCAGCCGCAGCCAGCAGCACCGCCTGCACCACCTGCGCCGGCCGACGGAAAGCCCGCCAAGCAGGACGACCAGCAGCGAGGGCGCGCCTATGACACTGAGCAACTCCGGCGCGGATTCCGCGCATCTCATGGCCGCCACCTCGTCGCCGTATGACGTTCTCGCCGAGGAGCTGGGCGCGGTCGCCGCCCGGATCGAGCGCGAGAGCACACTGCGGCTCGCCGCCGCGCTAGCCGACCTCGAGCGGCGCGACGCCGAGCGCGAACTGCGGCTCGAGCGGCTCGAACGCTCGATACGCGATCGGCTGGCCGAGGTGCGCGATGGCGAGCCCGGGCTGCCGGGCGCAGATGGAGCGCCGGGAGCAACCGGTGCACCCGGCGAGCGGGGCGCCGATGGCGCACCCGGCGCAAAGGGCGACCCAGGCGCAGATGGCGCCGCTGGAGCCAAGGGCGACAAGGGCGACAAGGGCGACGTGGGGCCGATGGGACCAGCAGGCGAGAGCATCACGGGCCCGGCCGGCGCCGACGGCGCACCCGGTGCCAAGGGCGATACAGGCGATCGGGGTGCCCCTGGCGACATCGGGCCACAAGGGCCTCCAGGCCCTGCAGGGCCGGCCGGAGAGAGCGTCGCCGGCCCGCCTGGACCGATGGGACCAGCCGGCGCGAAAGGCGATACAGGCGCGCCCGGCGAGCCAGGAATTGGCACCAAAGGTGATCCAGGCACTCCTGGCGCCAAAGGTGATGCTGGCGATCCCGGTGCCCCCGGTGCGCCCGGTGCCCCTGGCGAGCGCGGTGCCGAAGGCCCGCCCGGGAAATTGCCGGTGGCCAAGGCGTGGCAGGCCGACGTCGTGCACTACCAGGGCGATGTCGTGGTGCACGAGTCCGGCACCTACCAAGCGCGCTGCGATACCGCGCGCGGCCTCGACAGTGCCGATTGGGTCTGCTTGGCGCGAGCTGGTGCGCCCGGTGTGCCCGGCCGCAGCCTGAATATCTGCAAGACGTACGATCCGGCGAAGACCTATGCGCACCTCGACGTTGTGACGCTGAATGCGAGCTGGTTCGTTGCCATGAAAGACAACCCCGGCCCCTGCCCTGGACCGGGCTGGCAGATCGGGCCGAGCGGCAAAACCGGCCATCGTGGCGAGCGCGGCGAGAAGGGCGAGCCGGGCGATAGCGTCATCTCGTGGCGGGTGGATCGCGAGCACTATCTGGCCGTCCCGGTCATGGCGAGCGGCGCTGACGGGCCGGTGCTCGATCTGCGCATCCTGTTCGAACAGTTCGAGGCCGAGACCTCCTCGCATGGCTGATCCGTACAAGACGACGTTCGTTGCCCCGCCGGTCACGAACGACCTCACCGTACTCGAGACGGTCAAGGAAGAGCTGAACATCGAGGACAACAACAGCGACAATATCCTCTCGCGTTATATCAGCGAGCAGTCGGAAGTGGCTGCCTCCTACTGCGGACGAGCGCTGTCACAAGCCACGGTGATCGACAGTTTCCGACTCTGTCCCGGTTCTGCGCAGCCACTGTTTCCGTCGCACTGGCCAGTGACGAGCATCCTCGAGTTCATCGAGGGGACACTGACGCTGACCGCCGGAGATTACGATTACGACCCAAAGAGCGGCTTCATCTGGCGCCTGAATGCGTCAGGGATGCGCTGCTGCTGGCCGGCCGCGACCAACATCACGGTCAAGTATGTCGGTGGCTATGAGCTGCTGACGACGCTGCCGCGGGACATCGAGCGTGCCGTGCTGATCCTGATCAAGGAGAGCTGGTATGCACGAGCGCGCGATCCGCGGGCGCGATCGGAAACGGTCGACGGCATCGGCCGAACCGATCTGTGGGTCGGCACGATCCCGGGTGCTGGAGCGTTGTCGGCCGAGGCCACTGCGCTGCTCGAGCCGTATCAGACAAATTTCGTGTGAACTAACAAACTGGGAGGCCAAAAAACCATGACCGAGAATGGCATGACCGATATGACGCACATGGCGGTGTTCGATGCGCACATGCGCGAACTGCAAGCGCTGATCAACGAAGGTAATGCCGAGGCCAACGGCGTGACCGACAAGGCCAAGCTTTGTGCCATCCGGCTCGGCCAGATCGAGAAGCTCACCGAACTGCTGCGGGTGCACAAGCGCACGCTCGATTATCTGGCGGGCAAGCCGTATGAGCCGGAAGTGCTGTTCGGTGCGGCGATCGTGCACGGTGAAATGGGAGGTGGCGTTTGAAGCGCTGGGCTTGCGTCGCGCGTCTTGGCGGGGTTGGCGACAACCTCATCGCTGCCTCTGTGCTCGCGCCGCTGAAGCGGCAAGGCTACATGACCGAGGTCATCAGCTCCGAGCCCAACCATGTCGTTTATCTGCACAACCCGCACATCGACAAGCTGACGATCAAGAAGCCAGAGCGGGATTTGCCGAAGGATGACCTGATCGCTTGGCAGCACTGGATGAACACGCGGGCCAACGAGTACGACGTGTTCGTGCATGCGTCGCATTCGTGCGAGGGCCGGCATGCGTTTTTCAAGATGATGACCGCGTTCTGGTGGCCGCCGGAGTATCGCCGCAAGATCGGCGCCGGCTCATATCTCGAGACCGTGCACGATATTGCCGGCGTGCCATACGAGTTCGGGCCGCTGTACTACACCACCGAAGAGGAGCGGGCGTTCGCCAAGCAGGCGACTGCAATCATGGGCGAGCGCTATATCTGCTGGGTGCTGTCAGGCACGCGCATCGACAAGGTCTATCCGTACGCGCCCAACTGCATCGCTCGCATCATCAAGGAGCTTGGCGCGCCGGTGATGCTGCTTGGGGGGCCGAGCGAGAAAGAGCACTCCATGGCCACAGCCATCCGCGACGTGGTCGAGATACAGAACGGCACGCGCGATGGGCTGCATCTGGCGGTGCCACAGGAAAGCGGCGAGAAGGCGTGGCCGCTGCGCACATCGCTCGGATTGGTGCACGGCGCGTCGCTGGTGGTGACACCCGACACCGGGCCGGCCTGGGCGGTGGCGTTCGAGCCGATGCCGAAAGTGGTCATGGTTAGCCACGCCAGCGTCGAGAACATCACCAAGCACTGGATCAACACGACCACGTTGCACGCCAACCCGGATCGCGTGCCGTGCTGGCCCTGTCATCGCCTGCACGATGACATCTCGACATGCGTGATCAACAAGGGAGGCGACGGTGCGGCTTGCATCTCTGATATTTCGACCGAAACCGTGGTTCAGGCCGTCGCGCAGGCGTGGCGCCACGACAACAACGTCATCCACAAAGAAGGGGCCTTCGCCTTGGCGCGCGGCGCATGACGGTCACACCTGCCGATGGCGCGTCATCGATCAGGACCATCGCATCGTCTGTTACGGCTGCCTCGAGCAGGACGCGCGCGACATCGTTGCGGCGCATAACGCGCAACTGCGCGCCCACTGGTGGGACATGCACAGCAAGAGCGATGCTGCATGAGTAAAAAAACGGAACTGCGAATTGAACGGGCGGCACCTAATCATTGGTCAATCTTAGGAGCTTATTGGCATCATAGTTTTCTTCCCGATGGCAGGGAAATGGTCCAGCGAGAAGTGTTGGCCGAATTTTCAACCCGCGCTGAAGCGCGGCGTTGGTTGAGAGAGCATAAGAAAGATTTAGAAGGCAATGGCAATGCTGCAGCTGCCTGATGTGACACTGGTCATCATCGAGACGCGCGAGCACGAGTTGGCGCAGCTCGCCCTGCAGGACAGCGAGCGGCAAGCCACGTTCGGCGACGTGCTCGTGCTCACCGATCGCGTGGCGCAGTTCAAGCGCCCCGGCCGGCGGGTGGTCGCGGTGCCGGACTGGCCCACCAAGCAGGGCTGGTCGCGCAGTTTCTGGTACGACGTGCCATTGCACGTGCACACCTCGCACAGCCTGTGCATCCAGTGGGATTCGTGGGTGGTCGATCCCAGCATGTGGCGCGACGAGTATCTGCAGTACGACTATGTCGGCGCGCCGTGGTGGTACAAGGACGGGCTTAACGTCGGCAACGGCGGGTTCTGTCTGCGCTCGACCAGCTTGCTGCGTTACGTGCGGAAGCATCGCGCACAGTTTCCCTGCATCACCGACCTCGATGACGACCTCTATTGCCGCAAGTATCGGCCGAGCCTCGAGCACGCCGGTTTTGAGTGGGCACCGGAGAACTTGGCGCTGCAGTTTGCATTCGAGACCACGCGACCGGATCCCACCGCACGGCACTTCGGTTTCCACGCCGCCTACAATTTTGATTACGGCTGCGCCGGCAGCGAGGAGCGGCTGCTCGAGCGCGCGCGCCTGATGGCGCGGTCGGGCTACGCCACGCGCAGCAACAAGTACATCTGGGAGGGCTTCGCCAAGAAGTGCCCCCGCATCGCCGAGCAGGCGCTCGAGGAGTTGAAGCATGGACGCGCAACTATCTGAGCGCCCTGCTGCCACCGACGACACCGAGCCCGACGCTCGCGAAATCAACGATCTGCTCCTGCGCGTGATGTGGGGGGTCAATAGCCAAGCGTTCCGCCTGTTCGGCAACCGCGTGGTCAGCGGCCCGTTCGCGGGCATGATCATTCCGGACCGCAACCCGTTCTGGGACGACGGCAATGCTGGCGCCAAGCTGCTCGGCACCTACGAGTTCGAGCTCCACCCGATGATCGAGCACGCCATCTGGCGCGGGCCGCGCTCGGTCATCAACGTCGGCTGCGCGGAAGGCTACTACGCCATCGGCTTGGCGCGACTGCTGCCGCAAGCGGTGGTGCACGCATTCGACTCCAGGGCCGACTCGCTCCAGCTGTGCCGAGAATATGCCGAGAAGAACGGCGTCAGCGAGCGCGTCGCAACGCGTGAAGGCTGCGAGACGCCGCAGCAGATGCGAGTTGTCGGCACCGAATGGCCGCGGCTCTATCTGCTGGACTGCGAGGGCGCAGAAGCCGACTTGCTCGACTTGGACAAGCTCCCATCGCTCGCGTACAGCGACATCATTGTCGAGTGTCACGACTTTCTCATTCCGGGGATCAGCTCGGTCATCGCGGACCGCTTGAGCGCGACGCATCGAGTGGAGCTGATCCGCCCCAAGTTGCCGGACCTGGAGCAATTCCAGTTCATGCGACAGTTTCCGACCGTCATGTCCGTGCTGATGGCGACGGAAAAGCGACCCATGCCGAGCATGTGGCTCGCATGCTGGGCAAACACGAAAGGAATCAGCGATGGCTAATATCGGTGCTTTCGCCGCCAAGCAGACACTCGACTGGCAACTTGGCGGTGCTGGGGCAATCACACAGCCAGCCTCGCGGTTGGGAGCGCTTTCGCTCGGTACGCCGTCCAGCGTGTCGGGCTCAGAGGTCGGGACCAACAGCGGTTATGCCAGACAGACGGCATTGTTTGGTGCAGCGGCCTCGCCCGCCGGCAGCGCCAGCAATACCGCGGCCATGACGTTCGGCCCGTTCAGCTCGTCGAACGCCATCCAGGGCCTGCTGATCTACGACACCATCAGCATCAACTCTGGAAATATCTGGTGGTACGGCACGCTGTTGACGGCGAGAACCGTGCTGCCCGGCGACACGCTCGTGGTCGCAGCCGGCGCGCTGATCGCCACGCTCGGCTGAATGTGGCCACTAAAGGAGCAACCAAATGGCACTAACTCAGGAACAGATAGACTTCATTACCAACACCACGAATGCGCGCGGTGGCGCCCATAGCCCGAGCTACACGTTCTTTGCCACCCAGACTACCGGGCCAGATAACGAGTATCTCAACATCATCGTCGACATCTCGACCCATCCCGGAGATCTGCTCGGCGGCACCAAGAAGGGCAAGAAGGGCTGGAACGACGGCACCGTCAACGCCGACTTTCGCGCCCTGGTCGACGATTGCCTCACCACCTGCGAGCGGCATATGTGAGGACGCTGCTACAAAGCTGACGAGGTCGCGAAAGGCTTGAGGTGGGCCTGTGGCCAACATAACCTTAGTTCATTCGCAGACTAGCGGCGCAGCAGCAGGGGCGAATGTCACCCTCACGTTCCAAACACCGCTGTTGCCGGGCGATGTCATCTACGTTGTCGGCGGGCACTTCACGCGGGCCGCCTCCAATATTGGTCCCGACACCGCCAACGGCACCTACACTCAGATTGCGCTCACCACCTCGACCAACATGTCGTTCGGGGCGTGGCGACTGGTCTGCGGTGCCTCGCCACCGACCCAGGTGGTCTGCCAAGGCAACGGCAACGCCGCCGATGCTTGCCAGTATCACGCCTACATCTTTCGCGGCGTCGACAACACCACGCCGGAAGATGTAACAGCAACAACCTCTACCGGCACCAGCACCAACCCGACCTCGCCGGCAATCACCACCGTCACCGACGATGCGGTGATCCTGCTCTCTGTTGGGTCGACCAGCACCGACGCCGCGATCACCTTCCCGGCCGGCTACCAGACTTCGTTCCAGGCCGTTCAAAGCGGCACGACCAACTCCATCGGGCAAGGGACATGCTCCAAGGTCTTGGTCACGCACGGGACCGAGACCCCGGCTGCATTTGGGTCGTGGACGACCGGCACTTGGGCCGGCGTCACGGTGGCGATCAGGCCAGATAGCGGCACCCAGAAGGCATTCATCTTCAAGGACGCCGCTGCGTCTGGCTCGACGCACGGCTCACTGCAGGAGCTGACCGGCGCGTGGAACGCCGACGCAGTCATGGTGACCGGCTGGAAAACCGGCACGGTCAGCACGGCTACGCCATTCGAGAAGATGACCTACGGGTCGGAGGTCTCGGCCTTCGTTGCGAGTACCCAGCTCACCCCCGCAGCGCTCGGCACCGACGACGCGTTCCGCACCGAGAACCAGATCACGGCAACGTTTGCCGCCGGCGACTGGATCATCGATTTCTATGTTACGGCGATCACGACGGCCAGCACCGGCACTGGTCGCATGCGGGCGCGCATCTGGAAGTCGGCCAACGCCACCGGCTCGGGTGCGACCGAGCTGACGACGGTCCCGCTGGTCGGCACCACCGCAACTCGCGATGTTACCGGCCGGGCATTCCCCCGCGATACCGGCTGCACCCGGATCACCTGGACGCCCGGCACGACCATCGCGCTGAGCGGCGAGTATCTGTTCGTCCAGCTTGAGTGGGAAATTCAATCTGCCGGCGGCACCAGCACCGCCGATCATCATTGGTCTACTGGCTCGTCGAGCGCGCTGTTCACACCAGCCTTGGTAGTCACGCCGCAGGGGGCGGCGACCCTCCAGGGTACAGGCTCGTTCTCGACGGATACCAAGCACAATAAGGCGGCACTGGCGACTCTTGGTGGCGCCGGCTCGCTGTTGATCGCTACGCAACAAACTCAGCGAGCCCTCGCAACGTTCGCGGGTGCTGGCTCACTCACTGCAGATACCGCGAAATACAAGTTTGCGGCTGCTACGTTCGCCGGTAGTGGCGCCCTCTCGGCTAATGCGCAAGTAGTAAAGTTTGCCGAGGCAACATTCGCCGGTAGTGGCTCGCTCTCGGCTGACGAAAATCTGCGGCAAGCTGGCGCTGCGATCTTTGCCGGCAATGGCACGCTGTCTGCCGACGCAACCGTTGTCACAGCAGCCGGCGCCGTGCACCAGGGCGCGGCGACCTTTGCTGGCGTCGGCTTGCTCTCGGCTGACGAGAACCTGCGGCAGGCTGCGGCGGCGAGTTTCGCGGGCGACAGCTCGCTCTCGGTCGACACGCAGAAATCGAAGCTGGCCGCGGCGACGTTCGCAGGTTTGGGCACGCTGCCCGTTTTCGCCAGCCTGCGAGTGGTTGCCGCGGCCTCCTATGCCGGCGTCGGCAGCCTGCAGGCCTACGCAAGCGCCAACCTGCAAGTTACCGTCACCTTCACTGGTGATAGCACGCTGTCGGTGACAGCGGTCAAAGGCTTCACGACGCACAGCGGTGAAGCAACGTTTGCTGGTGCCGGCGCACTGTCGGTCAGCGCGCAAGTCTACAAGCTGGCTGCAGCAACGTTTGCTGGCGCGGGCTCGTTGTCCGTTGACGAGAGCCTGCGTCAGGCTGCTGCGGTCAGTTATGCCGGCGCGGGCGCGCTCTCGGCCCGCGGCGTGCTGCAGTTCCCCGCCGCGGCCACCTTTGGCGGTGCGGGCACGCTGTCGGCCGACGAGAGCTTGCGGCAGACGGCTGCTGCCACTTACCAAGGCGCGGGCTCGCTGTCGGCAGTAGTGCAGGGTACGTTGCCGGCGGCAGCGACCTTCGCTGGTGCGGGCTCGCTATCGGCATTCGCGACGATCACCGGCGCAGTCAATGCGTGGTCGGGCGAGGCCCGCTTCGCAGGTGCAGGCAATCTCTCGGTCGACACTCTGCAGCGCCAGCAGGCGCTCGCCACCTTCGCCGGGGCCGGCGCGCTCTCGGTCACTGCACAGACCATCAAGTTCGGTGCGGTCAGTTTTGCCGGCGCCGGCACGCTCTCCGTCGATGCCAGCCTGGGGCAGACGATCGCGGCGAGCTTCGCCGGTGCCGGCTCGCTCTCGGTACTCGCGGCCACCGTCAAATTCGGCAACGTCACCTTCAGCGGCGCTGGCACGCTGTCTGGCGACGCCACGGTCGTTGCCGGCGGCACCGTGCAGTTCGCGGCGGCGACGTTTGCCGGTGCCGGCTCGCTGGCGATCGACGCAGATCTGCAGCTCGGTGCAGCTGCGAGCTTCGCCGGCAGCGGCTCGCTCAGTGTCACTGCCCGGCTCGCGCAGCAAGTTGCGGCGACGTTCGCTGGTGCCGGCGCGCTCTCGGCGGACGAAAGCCTGCGTCAGGCTGCGGCCGCGACGTTCGCCGGGGCGGGTAGTCTGTCGGCTACGACCTCCAGCCAGCAGCAAGCTGCCGCTCGCTTCGGTGGTGCCGGCAATCTCTCCGCTACGGCCGAGGTTGCCGGCACACTCTTCGCCTTCGCGACGTTTGCTGGAGCCGGCGCGCTCTCGGCCTACGCGCGCGGCACCAACCAAGCGGCGGCGAGCTTTGCCGGCACTGGTCAGGTGTCGGCGACGCTGACCGCAGTGATGCGAGCGGCGGTGAGCTTTGCCGGTGCCGGCGCGCTGGTTGCCGACGTCACCAAGCCGGCGGCGCAGGCCGTTATCATCTTCGGCGGCAGCGGCACGCTCTCGGTCGCCACGGTGGCCTCGCTGGCGGTCAACGTCCGGTTTGCGGCCAACAGCAATTTCTCGGCCGATACGCAATATCGGCAGGCGCATCCAGGCCTTGCGGTGCTGGGCGGCGCGGGCGCGCTGTCCGCCAACGTCCTGCACTTCCGCGCGCAGCAGGCGCAGGTGCGCATGGACGGCGCTGGCGGCCTGTCGATCGCGACGAGGCAGAACCAGAACGTCCGCGCGATCTTCGACGGGCGCGGGATCATTCAGGTCCACCTGACGTCGTCGAGCGATCTGCTGCCGATCATTCCGGTGCCGGTGCCAGGAAGCGGCGCGCAGCCGCGGCCCGGCACCTCGCCAGCCACGGGACGCAATCACTGTGCACCCGATCAAGCCACGGCACGGGACACGCGGACCACCACGCCCGCGGTCAAGCGGGTCGCCTGAGGATCTAGCCAAATGAAAACCGGACTGCAGTCGCTCGGCGATTTCGCGATCACCGGGCCCGCGGCCTATGTCGGCGAGTGGGTCACCGGGTTCGAATGCATGCAGGCGATGACTGCGCAATTCAGATTCATCTATGGCAGCGGCGGCAGCAGCGTGAAGTGCTATCTGCAGACAACGCTCGACGACAACGCCGATGTGCCGATCGATATCGCCTGCATCGTGTTTCAACAGGCGAGCGAAGTCGCGCTGCTGAACTTCAGCGGACTCACGCCCAAGCTCACCCAGGTCAATCCTGGCGACGGCACCATCGCGGACGACACGGCGCTCGATGGCATTTTCGGTGATCGCTTCCGGGTGAAGTGCATCAGCAGCGGCACCTATGCTGGCTCGACCGTGCTGTCCGTGGATGTCAACGCGCGATGACGCCGACCAACGCAATCGCGATGCTGGATCGCCAGCTCGCCAAGCATGGCCAGGACGTCATGCTGCAGCGGATCACGACTGCTGCTGGCGGCATTGGGGTCAAGGCAAACGTGCACGTCCGGGCCTTTGTGCGCTCATACGCGCCGGACGAGCTGGTCGGCGGCATCGTGCAAACCGACAGCAAGGTCATCATCTCGCCAACCGAGATCACACGCGAGGGCTGGCCTGGGCCGAACTCCTCGACCACACCGACCAATCAGGATCGGCGCGTGCCGCGCAAGGGCGACAACTGTCTGATCGCCGGCCGCATCCGCAACATCGAGAATCCCAAACCGTTCTATCTCGATGACGAGCTGGTGCGGATAGAGCTTCAGGTAAAAGGTTAGGGGGGAGTTGACGTGGCGACTGCAAAGCAAGCCCGCCAAGCGGTGCAGGCGCGGCTGGCCGATCCCAGCATCACGATCCCGATCCTCTGGTCGAACGAGCAGCAGACGACGGACTTGCCGGACGAGCCAACGCCATTTGCATACGCGATCTTCGACAACGATGGGCCGGGCCTGGGGCCGGCGAGCTTCGGCGACGGCATCGCCGCCAACCGCTGGCGCAACTTCGTGCGCGTCGAGGTGTTCGTGTTCGTGCCGCAGGGAACCGGCGCCGACCTGGCGGACGATCACGCCGAAGCAATTTGCAATCGGCTGCGTAGCTATCGCGACGACACCATCTCGTGCTTCGGCGCGCATGTGCGCGAGACTGTCTCTGGTCAGACGATGACGCCGGCCGGCGTGAATTCTGCGGCCGGTAATTACTGGTGCGCCAGCGCTGAGATTGACTTGTTTTTCGATCAGATAGGCTGATCGCTCTCGCCCACTAAAAAAGGAGCCCGCCCGGCAATCCCGCCGCGTCGGGCTTTTCTTTGAAGGAGATCGCCATGTCTCTTGCTGAAGGCGTGCAAGGCCGAGTAACCTATAAACAATACGCCACTGGCGTCATCAGCTCGAATAGCCAGCCGGTCTCGACCGTTGATCCTGGCGCGACTGGCGGGCAGGTGCTGCGGCGAACCAGTTTTTCGGTCAACCTCGAGAAGGATACCTATCAGGCGACCGAAATCTCGCTCGATAGGCAAATCACCGACTTCAGGCACGGTGTGAAACGCGTCACCGGCTCGATGAGCGGCGAGCTGTCGTGCGGCACCTATTGGGACTTCATGGAGGCAGTCTGCCGCGGTACCGAGACTGCAGCCATCTCGCTGAGCAACACTGAGCTGACCAGCGCCGCTGCTGTTGCCTCGACCAAGACGATCACGTTTGCTGGCGGCGATCCGGTGGCATCCGGGCTCACTGTTGGCATGACGATCCGCTTCACTGGATTATCCGCGACAGCCAACAACACAACGAATTTCATCATCACCGGCTTCGGCGGCACCAGCAACCGCGACATGACCGTGCACCCGGCACCGACCGATATGGCCGCGGACACTACGTTCACGGTGGCGTCGATCGGCAAGACCGTGAACGTGCCGTCGACCGGTCATGTCTCGCGTAAATTTGCGATTGAGGCACATCACGTCGATATCGATGTAAACCGCCTGTACACTGAATGTCGGATTGGCGGCCTCAATCTCGCGCTGCCGGCGACCGGACTGGCCACCATCGAAATCCCCGTTATGGGGCGCGATATGGAGACTGCGACTGGCGCCAGCTCGCCGTTCTTCACCGCGCCCACATCTTCGACGACCACTGGCCTGAACGCGGCGGTCAACGGCCTCATCCGAGTCGGCGGTTCCAATCTCGGCGTCGTCACTGGTGCCAACATGAGCTTCAATCTCAACCCGGCGGCCGACCCGGTGGTTGGGCAAAACTATGTGCCGGAGATTTTTCTCGGTCGCGCTAACGTCACTGGGCAGCTCACGGCGATGCTCGAGGATCTGACGCTGGTCAATTATTTCGTGAACGAGACCGAGGTCGAAGTTCTGCTCTGGCTGTTGGCCTCGAGTGCGGCCGCGTCCGATGCCTTGTCAATCTACATGCCGCGGGTGAAGTTCGGCGGCGCATCGATCGGCATGGAGGGTGAAGGCGCGCAAATTGTTACTATGCCCTTTCAGGCCCTTAAATTAGGCACAGCAGCGCTCGGCAAGCCGGCGACCACGATCCAGTTTTCGGACACTGCAGCGGTCTGATGGCATCGGCGGCAGTTGCGTCGTTCGCACGCACAATACAGATCACGTGGCCGGGCAAATGTGAGAAGCAAGGCAGGGCCTTGCTGCTGCGTGTCGGGCGAGAGACCAACGAAAAAATCCTGTCGGACGCTGTTGCCAAGACGGGATACCGGCCGATGTGGGAGGCCTACGCCAACCGCCCAGGCAACACCAACCTCGAGACGGTCGTTCTGCCTGGGCCGATTGTTTATCTGTATCGCTATGCGACCGAGGTCGTTGAGGTGGCGCTCACGACCCTGCAGCGCATCTCCCCGGTGCGATCTGGTCTCTACGCCAAATCCCATACTATCTACGTCGACGGGCGTGAAGTTGCCCGGGCACCGACGGTCATGACCCAAGAGGTCGTGATCAGCAATCCGGTGCCATACGCGCGCAAGATCGAAATCGGCAAGACCAAGTCTGGCCGAGCGTTCGTCATTCAAGTGCCGAACAGGATCTACGAGCGCACCGCGCGGGCGCTGCAGCAGCGCTACCGCAACGTCGCGAACATCAAGTTCAAGTACTTGACGATTGCTGGCCACGACAACTGGCCGGCGATCGTCATTGGTCCACCACGTCGGGGATAAAAATGGAGAGGTCACAATGGAAGCAGTTAACGGGTCTAAGTTTGCGGCGTTCGAGATCGAGATCGAGCAGCCGAGTCGTATGGTGGTGTTGGACAAGAACCGCCAGCCGTATCGCAACGGCGACGACAGAACGGCCTACATCGAACTCTACTCGGCAGACAGCGACATTGCTCGCCGGCATCGGCGCGGCGTCCAGCGCAAGCGGCTGGCCATGCGCGGTCGCGGCAAGATCACGCCGGAGGAGATGGAGGCCGAGGACATCGAGCTGTTTGTCGCGCTCACCTCAGGATGGGATCTGGCGATCAGCGATCTCCCGTTCAGCAAAGAGAATGTGCGCGAACTCTATCTCAACCCGAAAGTGCCGCACATCCGCGAGCAGGTTGAGGAGTACGTCCACGATCGGGGAAATTTCTCGAAGGCCTCGTCGGGCAGCTGATTGAGTGGGCGGAATACGAGTTCAAGCGTCGGCGTTCACTCCCTGACGGGGCCACTGCGGCCGAGCATCTCGACTCTGGCAAAGAGCAGATAGCCAAGGCCGGTAAGCTAACCACGCTGGCCGAACTGCGCGCGCAGCAGGCAGGACAGAATGTTCTGCCTGCACCAGCACCAACGCCGGCATCCGTGCCGGCCGAGGCCCAGCCCGGCGCTGGCGTGCCGGAATTCCCCTATCCGCTGGAGTACCTCTGGGACACGTTCCTCGAAGTTACCGACGCCGTGCCACATGACGACTACGGCGCGCCGCAATGCCTGTGGACCGAGATCCTGGCGTGGTCGGAGCTGACGGGATGCTGGCTGCAGCATTGGGAGTTGCAGGCGATCGCATGGCTCGGTCGGACCAGCCAGACCGTCGCCGCGCAGGCCTACGTGGATCACATGAAGAAACCGAGCACACATGGTTGATACCGTCGAACGTGCTGTCATCTTTCTCCAGACGGAGACCGGCGACAGCAAGCAGCAACTCGATGCGCTGAAGAAGTCGACGGACGCCGTTGTTGAATCGACCGCCAAACTCGCCACGACCAATGAGAAGGCAAATGCCACCAGACGCGCGTCGAACGACGAGGTGCAGCGCACGTTCGCGCGGCTCGACCCGCTAACCAAAGCGCAACAGCAATATCAGAACACGATTGCGCAAGCCGATCGGTGGGCGCGGCAGAACATCGGCACCGAGGAGGAGCGTGGCCGGCTCATCGACTTGGCGAGCGAGCGACTCAATCGACAGACTGCCGCGCTGCAGACTTTTCGCGGCAATCTGGACAAGGTGACGACAGGCACCGGCCTGGCGCGGCACGAGCTGGTCAACTTCAGCCGGCAGATTCAGGACGTCGGCGTGTCGCTGGCCAGCGGGCAGTCGCCGATGATGGTGCTAATCCAGCAAGGCACCCAGATCGCGGACATTTTTGCTTCATCGCGCTCAACACTCGGCGGGTTCTTCTCACAGGCTGTGGCCGGTGCTGGCCGGTTTGCCACGTCTGCTGCCGGCTTGGCGGCCGCCGTAGCCGGCATTGGTGCGGGCGCGTTGGCGGCAGCATCGTCTTGGAGCCAATCGCAGCGGGATATCCAGCGCGCGCTGCTCGGGATTGGTGCGGCATCCGGTGTGACCGTCGACGAGATCAATAAGATTGCCGCGGGTGCTGCCTCTGCCACCAAACTGTCGACGTCCGAAGCACAGGAGGCAGCAAGCGCGTTCGCCGCAACGGGGCGCATCTACCACGACAACATCCAGTCTGCGACTGCCATCACTTACGATTTTGCGAAAGCGATGGGCGTGAGCACGGCGGATGCCGCAAAGACATTGGCGGCGGCACTTGCGGATCCTGTGCGAGGTCTCGCGGAGCTCGAAAAGCAGTATGGCGTCGTTGACGGCAGAGTGAAGGGATACATCCGAACGCTGATGCAGCAGAACAGGGAGCAGGAAGCACAGAATCTATTGCTCGAGACTTTCGGCCCGAAAATTGCCGAGGCTGCGAAGCTGACGAGTATCTGGGCAAGAGCATGGGACACCGTCTCTAAAGCTGCGTCGGACGCCTACGCGGCGGTCGGCAGGGCGTTGTCGCCGGCAAGCGATCAGGACAAGCTGGCTGCTCTGCAGGCGCGATTGGCCGAACAACAGTCTGGCGGCGGCAGGCGTGGTATCAACCCCGGCCGCGTCATGGCGCAGGAGATGCGCGGCGGCGACACCGAGGCAATAGAGGCGACCAAACGCGCCATAGATGCGCTAACTGCCAGCATCCAAAAAGCCGCCGAGGCTGCAGCCGATCAACGGTTCGCGCAATTCGCTCGAGCGGCTGACGACGCTGTCCGCTCAACGATTCCGCAAATCGATCAGATAAACAATCTCAAGGACAAGCTCGCCGATCTGGCGCGCGCCCAAGCGGATGCCAGGATCGCCGGCAAGATGGAACTGGGCGGCCAGGCTACTGCCGCAACTGCGGCGATACAATTGCAGTTGCGGATGACGGTAGAGGCGCAGCAAGCCGAGGAACGGCGGGTTGGCGCCGTCACCCGTCTGGCCGACGCACACAAGAACGTTTCGGTCGAGGTCGCCAAGCAGGTTAAGGGGCTGGAAGATCAGATCACGGTGGCAAAGGCGCGAGCTGGCGCTGACACATTGGCTGCGCAGGAACGAGCGACCTACAACCGCCTGCTGCTGGAAGGCAAGACCATTGAGGAGGCAAGTCTCGTTGCCTCGAAAGAGCGAGCGCTCGCCGTTGCGCAGGCCAATAAGGCTGTCGATGATCAGATTGTCTCGCTGCGCCAGGGCGTGGAGATGGAACGCGCGCGCCTGGAGGGAACCGAGGCGGCGACCGCGGCGGCACAAGCGTTCGAAAACGCCATGCGCGCCGGAGCTGATGCGACCAAGGCTGCCGCGCTCGCGGCTGCGACGCTGGCCGCAGAGGAAGAGAAGGCGCAGATCGCGGCCGAGAAGTTTGCCCAGACGCACCAGTCAATCGATGTGACAGGTGGTGGAGGCGGAGGCGGTGGTGGCGGCGGATCCACAATGGGAAAGGGCATTGGTGCTGGCGTCATCCTTCCTGGTGGTATTGGCTTGTCGGCCAGGACTATTGGTGCGATGGGGCAATACCTAGGCTCAGTCTTTTTCAAAGGCATAGCGGATGAGGAAAAGCGCCGAGCAGATGCGGAAGCAGCCTTGTTCGAGAGATTCAGCCCAGAGGGATTAAAGCGCGCTGCCGAGGAGCAGAAGCAGGCTGCAGAGGCATTGCAGCAGGCGGCCAAGGATCAACAGGAGGCCGCCGCAGCCGCAGCCGAAGCGGCGAGGCAGGCAGGCAACGAGCGATTCAAGAACATCGCCGCGCAGTATCTCATCCAGGGCATGAACCCGCTGGCGATCAACGCCATGATCGAGTCGGGGCAGATCCAGCGTTACGACGCGAGCTCGACGTTCCAGACCCAGCTCGACCTGTACAAGCGGGCTGGTGTTTCCAGCGCACGGACGCGCCAGGATATTCTCGGCGGCATCATCGGCGAGGGTGTGGCGCCGACCGAACTGCTGGCAGCACTCGATGGTCTGACCGATGCCGTGACGTCCAACACCGACGCGCAGATCGGCCTGTCCGATTTCTACACTCAGCAGGGCGATCGGCTGCTCGGCTATCGCGGCTATCGGGTGAACACCAACCCGTTCGCCGGCAGCGGCACGACCACGCAGCAGGGAACGCCGACGACGACGCCGACAGGGGGCGATCCTTATGGCGGCGTGGTGAACACGGGCCAGTACGGCACGGGCGCCGGGCAAACGGGCTACGCCACCTACGATCCAAAGACGGGGCAAATCACCTACACGACGTACAATGCGTTCACGGGGCAACAGGTCGGTGGCACGACGACAGGCGGCACGCCGACGCAGCAGACCTACACGTCGCCATACGGCACCGGCGGCTACCTGACGCAACGGGCGGAAGGCGGCGTGGCGTACGGGCCGCAATTTACACTCGCTGGCGAGGCCGGACCCGAGGCGTTCATTCCGCTGCGCGGCGGCTCGGTCCCCGTGCAGCTCCGGTTGCCGCCCGGCGCCGCAAAAGCCGCGGCTGGTTCCAATGCCGCCGAGCGGATGGTGATCAACATCACCGCGCCGTTGGTCAACTTCCTGGCGCAGCCGACCAAAGACGAAGTGCGCGAAACCGCATTCCAGGCTGGGCAGATGCTGCGTCGCCTGATGGCGGCGGGCTCTGGATAGAGGAGTCGTTAATGACCTTCCGGAACTCGCGGCTGCCGGTCGAGGTCGAGCAGGGCGCGCAAGGCGGGCCCGTGTACAGCACCACGATCCTCGTGGCATCCAGTGGCGACGAGCAGCGGATCCCGGGCTGGGACGAGTGCCGATGCGAATGGGATATCGGCTACGGCATCAACAGCACGCCATTGCTCGATGCCGTCATCGCTCACCATCGTGCGTGCATGGGGAAACTGGATTCGTTCCGGTTCAAGGACTGGAGCGACTATCTCGCTTCGCGCTCAGCCACACCGCACCAGTTCGGCACTGGTAACGGCACCTCGACGACATTCCAACTGACGAAGACCTATAGCATTTTCGACGCCAGCAACGCGCTGGTGGCCTCGTACGTTCGCACCATCAAGCTCCCGGTTGCCGGCACACTGACGATCTTTGTCAACAATGTCGCGACCGGCGCCTACACGCTGGTCGTGGGCGGACGCATCCAATTCTCCTCAGCACCAGCCAACGGCGCGTCGCTGAAGTGGCTCGGCGAATTCGACGCCGTAGCTCGCTTCGATCTGGACAAGATCAACGTCAGCATGGCCATGGTCGACTTCGGCAGCGTGCGCGGCATCCGCATCGTCGAAGTGCTCGATCCGGTGACCTGAATATGCTTTCGCTTCCGCTGAACATGACCGACGTGACGCCGAGGCCGGCGCGGTTGGTCACGATCACGCGTGAGGACGGGACAGTCATCCGCATTGCCGAGGCGAGAACGCCGGTCATCATCGCCGGCAACACGTGGTCGCCACTGCCAGGGTTCAATTTGTCGGCGGTGAAGAATGCGGTCGGCGGTGAAGCGGCATCGGTCCAGCTGGACCTGGTGATGACGGTCGGGGGCACGATCAACACCTACCACGTGGTTGACCAGAAGTTCGACAACGCCAGTGTTCAGGTCGATGTCATCGATCGCGCGAATCCAACGACGCGAGGCTTTCTGTTCTCCGGGCGTATCGGCCCCACCGTGTTCGGTGCACTGCATAATACGGTGACATTCGAGGTGCGCGGCCACGCCACCAAAGCGTTGTGGCCGTTCGTCGGCACCTTCGGGCCGATGTGCCGCACCGATCTGGCCTCGATCCTCTGTCGTGTGCCACTGCTGCCACCCATAGTCGCCCGCAATACTGCGTACGTCACCAAGGCGAGCGAGAACGGCTACAACAACGTCTATGGCCGCATGCTGACCGGCACCTCGACGCCGGACGGTTATCAGAATGTCTATTTCGAATGCACCACCGCGGGCACTACGGCAAACAGTGCGCCGAGCTACAATTTCACCGTCGGTGCAACGACCACCGATGGCAGCGCGGTGTTCACGGCTCGCAATGCTTGGACGCGGCATGCGAAAGTTCTGACTGTCCTGAACCAATTCAACGTCGTTCTCGATCGAGATCCGGATCCGCGCGCGGTCACCGGTTGGTTTAATCAAGGTGGCATGCGCATGTTCGATGGATATTCAGCGGCCCGCGCATTCGAAATCGGCGCCTGGACCTCCTCGAGCCGCACGATCACGCTCTACCTGCCGCTCGGTGCGGCCAACAATGACACATTGATCCATGCCGGAGACTGGCTGGAGCTTTGGCGCGGCTGCGATTTCACGATCGCCACCTGCGCCAACGTGTTCGGCAATTCATTGAACTTCCGCGGCGAACCATATTTTGCTGGAGCGGCGGCTGCAGCGACCCAGCAGCAATAGCGGATGGAAACGCATCTCTGGGATGGCCTTCTCGCGATGTGGCCGTTTCTCCTCGCGTTGCTTGTCGCTCTCGTTGCCATCGGCTTCGCGTTCTACTACCTCGACAAATGACAGGAGATGGATATGTCCGGCTCCAGCTTGGTGCAATTCGTCATAAACGTGATCGCGATCTTAGCAGCATGCGGAATCTTCTTTGTCTCAATCGACAAGGTTTCACCTGATGCGTTCTTCGCCAAGATTGCCAAGATTGCAATCGGCGCGCTACTGCTGATCGCCCTGGTCGTCACCCTTGCCGCCGTCTTCGGTATGGCCGGTGGTCTTACAGTCTCGCCGCTCGGAGTCGTTTGGTTTGCTGTGGCGGTGATCGTCGCCGTGGTCGTGCTGTATATCATCAACTTCGTAATCGATTGGATTGGAAGGCAGATGAGCGAACCCAACAGGCCCGCTGCTTGGGTTGGGCCTGTCAAATACGTGCTCGGAGCCATCGTGCTGATTGCCCTGATAGTCGCTGCAGCAAATCTGATCTTCGGGATGTCGTCGATCCATATCTTTCGCTCCTGAGAAACTGCCGATCGGCGGCACGATTCCGCCGGTCCCCGACATCATGATCGAGGAAAAGCGCAGCGCGCTGCCGCGGTGTCGGTTGTGGCGGCGTGCCGATTGCTCTTGGTGCTGCGACCGCTGAAGCCATAGCGCAGAAGGAGGCTGACTATGGCTGGAATGATGTTGTACGGGCCCGATGGCCAGCCCATCGATTACAACACCTACATGGCCCTCCAATACGCGAAGTATGGGGGCACGACGTCGACGACGACGACGGGAACGACAGCGCCAGCGCCCACTGGTTCGACGACGACGCCGATAAATCCGGTCCCGGCCGATCAGATCTCCACCGTCACCGGCATCGATCCCGCCGAGGTCGCGAATGCAACCTACGGCAAGACAATTCCAATCTGGGTCGGTGGGACGCTGCGGCTCGGCTGTCACATCATCTTTGGCCCCACCTTCCGCGATCAGGACGGCTTCCGCGTTTGCGACTTCGGCGTCAGCTTCGGCATGCCGGCGAACAACATCGGCACGCGCAATTTGTTCGAGCTGCGCCTCGATGGCGTCAGGGTCTGGCATTACCAAGCCGGCTTCAGCTACACCTCGCCGCTGGTGTTCCGCTTCTATGGCGGCACCGAAACACAGGCGGCCGACCCGCTGGTGATCGCCGCCTATCCGACCGCGCCCGTCGCCCATCGCGGCCAGTGCTGCGTGTTCATCGAAGGCCTCCGGATCGCCGACTTCAATTTCAAAGTGCCGTTCGTCAGCGCGCTGATCGCCGACGTCACCGGGCTCGTCAATCCGGATGATGGCGTCAACCTGGGCGACGCGCTGCAGCAGATCGCGGCCTCGCCCTACGTGAACCTATCGGCGGCAGAGTTCGCCACCGAAGGCATTTCGGAGCGGGTCGACGCCGTCATCGTCGCCGAGAAAATGAGCTTCATGGAGATGCTCAATCGCTATGCGCGATTGTATCTCTGGGACATCGTGCAAACAGACAAGCTCAAGGTGCTCGAGCGCGGCTCCGTCGCACCAGACATGTCGCTCGATCTCACCAACATTCTGACCGGGGACAATGCGCCGCCGATCCAAGTGCAGCGCCAGCAGCAGCCCGACATCGCCAAGGAGCTGGACTACTCGTGGATCGACCCCGATCGCG
>Ga0209811_10000235_pt1 | contig 25677 bp, 28 predicted proteins | sample Coa_R1_6_FD_187161 | JGI IMG/M metagenome (GOLD analysis project Ga0209811, IMG submission 187161) | Surface soil microbial communities from Centralia Pennsylvania, which are recovering from an underground coalmine fire. - Coalmine... | ecosystem: Environmental > Terrestrial > Soil >... | reverse complement strand
GAACCAGGTTTCGGAGAGTGTTTTCATTGTACTCGGTTTAGTAAGTAATGAAATTTACAAAACTTCTCAATATAAGAACGTTCAATTTTTGGAATTGTTATGATGGCCAAAAGCAAGTATGGGAGTATGGGAGTGTGGGAGTGTGGGAGTGTGGGAGTGTGGGAGTGTGTTTCGGCCAACGGCCAACGGCCAACAGCCAACGGACAACGTCAACCGTCAATTGTCAACCCTGAAACGCTTCAAGCTCTTTTGCAACTGCAGTTAAAAATGTAGCGCCGAGGCTTCCGTCGATGATCCTGGCGAAGTCGATGTTGTGGGGTTCCCAATTGACGAGCGGGATGCGTCCAGCATCCAGATCTGCCTGGGTGACGGTGCCTGTCCAGTCGTCGGTCCACTTGTAGTACGTGAGGTGAACGCGAGGTGTCCGCGCGAGCTTCGCCGTGGTCTGGGCCAGATTGCCGGCGCCGTAGAAGAACCCGAGCCATGCGCCGGATGCCGGTTCCAGGATGGACGAGTCAGCAGCATTGGCGGTGCCAATGAGCAATACGTTGGAAGCAAGAATGAGGATGCCCGCCAGTGCGGCTCTACCAAGGAACTTTCTCATGGGTAACTCCTGAGAGTGTAAATTCTTTCGGACTCGGCAGCATCTTGACCCCACTTAATCGTACAGAACACGATTGAATGGCACCCTCGACCGCATGGGCCACCCTCTACCCGTCCTGATTGTGCGCCATACTTCGAAGACCGCACTTCGAAAAGTTATTCCCCCTAGGTAGGCTTCGTTCGCGACTGGTGACCATTCCGCAGTCTCGAAAACGTTGGTGTCTCAGCACGACCCTCGCCACGGATAGTCTGGCCCCGCGCTGCAGTATTCACACTAGGACAAATCTCCTGACTTTGCGGCACAGAATTGCACGATGACACAGCATTCGGAGCATCTAACTCACGGTGCTGCTGCGGCGCTGCTTTGGCCTGGGACGTGCTACTGACAATCCGGGCCACTGAAAACCTGAAGAATCGGGGAGACCGGTGAGTGCAATGACGAAATGGCTGGCTTGGGGAGCGTTGCCCGCGATCCTTTGCGTCTCAGGATTTGCCCAAGAGTCCAGCCGTTCAAACCCGATGCCGCTGAACGCGATCGTCGAGTCGATGGAGCGGGCGCAAGAGGGCACACCTCCGGTATCTTACCAAGTCATCCGCGAATACCGGCTATTCGGCGCGAAGGATTCGAAAGCCAACTCGGAAGTGATTGCGGAGGTGAACTTCAGGCCTCCCGCGCGCGGGGACTACCGAATTCAGCAGTCGTCGGGCAGTGATCGCGGACTGCAAATCGTGCGGCGCCTGCTGGACCATGAAGCAGAAAGAACATCGCAGAACTACAAAGCTCAAACCGCGTTGAACCGGGACAACTACGATTTCGATTATGTCGGCGAAGCGATCCTGGATGGCCAGTCCTGCTACGTGCTGACGTTGAAGCCGAAGCGTAAAGAGAAAGAGCTGATTGCAGGACGGGCGTGGGTCGATCAGCATTCGTTCCTGGTACGCCACATTGAGGGCGAGCTGGCCAAGAGCCCATCCTGGTGGCTCAGTAAGGTTCGTGTCAAACTCGGCTTCGACGATCGAGGCGGAACCTGGTTGCAGACCGAGATGGAAGCCGTGGCTGACGTGCGGATCGTCGGTCCTCACACTCTGCAATCACGCATACTGGATTACCGCACCGCGGACCAGGTTGCTTCCGTCCAGGTCATTCCACGCAAACTGCGTTCTACTCCCTAACTGAAGGCGGGGTGGCCCACACAACGAGGGTGCTTCCTCCCGAGGATGTCTTCCTCCACCGCCTGCCCAGACAGTTCTCAGCAGCCCATGCCGCGCGCCACCGGTTACGCAACACTCTCCGCCAGTTCAATCAGATTGCCAAACGGGTCGCTGATGAACGCGAGCTTGCGGTTGATCGCTTCGAGGTAGAACGGCTCCGACACGATGGTGACGCCGCGCTTGCGTAGCTCTTCGAGGACGGCCTCCATATTCACGACTGTCAGGCAGAAGTGGTGGTAGCCCGCATGGCGCAGGCTGTCGGCGAGATCGGTGTAGGCGGACTTCGGAATCGGCCTCGGCTCTCCTCCAGCGAGCAATCGACGGTGAAGTTGTCATCGGTTGCCGGGGCGAGATAAGCCAGCTTCTCGTCGGCGAATGGCCACTGATGGACGACGCGAAAGTCGAGCTTTTCGACATACCACTTCACTGCCTGCTCGAAATCGGGGACGCGGACCGCGACATGATTGCCAACCATCGAGGCCAGTTTGCTTGCCGCATTTTTGGCAGGGAACTTGATGATAGACATAGGTCTTCCTTCGGTTGGAGGCGTGAGTCTAGAGACGTTTCACCCAGATCCGGTCGGGATGGTGGGGGTGAGAATTTTCCACGCAGGTTTCGAAGGCAGGGATTTGCGCAGCTTGCTGGGTTACGGAGGGCGCGCCGCCGAAGGCGCGAGAATAGAGGCGATAGGACACCTCGCAGGCGTGGCACCGGAACGTGTATCCGGGGGCAAAGCCACCACTCACCATGTCGTCATAGGCGGAACCTTCTACCACGCGAGCCGCGACCATTTCCTGCATGCTGCTTCCAGCCTCCGGGAGGGATTTTAACTGGCAGGCGACGGGGGATGGGATGGATGTGTGGTGCATGCATCTGGATGATTACGGTGTCGTCATCGCCGCCGGCTGAATCGCAACATGCGCGAATGAATGGGACCTTCCATCGTGCGGGCCTCCTCTTAGTACAAGCTAAGGCCCCACTCGGGAGAGTACGGCCTTTTTGTTTGGATTCTTAGGGGCTCGGCGACATTTTGACCCTACTCAAATCGCACAGGACAGCGATTGAATGGGCCTAGGGCTTTTGTGGCCACCCGCCAACACAATGTCAAAATCACTGCGATATCAAATGATAGCCATGAGGGTGATCCGTATTACTTGTGCAACAATACCTCAATCGCTGGTGGCTTGAAATCATACCCAAAGTTCACGAACGCATTGTTACCCTGTCCCCGACAGAGTTCGTAATCGGGACTTGTTTATACCGCGCCCACCAGCAGCGGTCAACTCAACGAAAGTGGAGTCAGCAATGTCGCATTTTGTAGGCGGATGCGGAGGTGGCCGACACAACCTGGGGCCGCCCATTCAATCGCGCCTCGCGATGCTGCATGCGATTACTCCGCCTGCATCTCGTCGGTTCATCACCGACCCCAGACAAATCCAACTCGAGTGACGGGATTCAAGAACAACGCCTTCTAGGCGGAGGCACACGGCAGCTACGGGCACTTCGTGTCAACGAATGTGCCGCTGGACTAGCTCTTACAACCATGAGATCGTCAAGCACTGCGGCGGAAAGGAGTTGTAAAGCCAATGAAGCACTTGGTCCTGTTCTTTTTGGCGGTTTCTTCCGTGGCTCCCCTGTGCGCACAGGAGTCGGTGACGATCCAGGAGCCAGCGGAGCAGTGCTATGAGGATTTGAAGTCGAACCTGCCGGAAGCCATTCGCTGGGATGACAAGCAGCTCACGGTAACCAGCAGGCCGTTAAGGACGACGATGTCCGGGAACGTGGCAGTGGTTGCCCGAATCTTCACCGAGTTCGGCCAAGATAAGAAGACCAAAGAAAAGGTAGAGATCTGCAGGATCGTGGTCGGGATCGATGCTCCCGAACACGGCACGGCCTGGAATGCCCTGAATAGCAGTGCACTCTTTCAGCAGGCTAGCCTGATGAAGGCTCGAGTTGAGAGCGCGATGAAGGCCCGGAATAAGAAGGCGCATTAACCACGGGCGGGTGGCCCACACATCCGAAGGTGCCCCATTCAATCGCGTCCTGTGATCGAGCGGGGTGGCGATGCTGCCTGCGATCACTCCACCGGTTCATCACCTACCTCAGCCGAGAATCCAACTCGTTATGATGGGATCAAGAGCAGATCCGACACGCGGAGAGACGACGCCCGTCGCTCCATTTCTTCCGGTTCCCCTGGCGTCCTTACATCCGCACGCGGGCCAGCGGATCGATCCCGGTCGACTTCACTTGTGGGGCGAGGGACTCCAGTACCTCGAGGAACACGAGCACGTTGGGTACTTTGTCAGACCGGACGCTGATTGCGGCCATCCATTTTCCTTCACGTTTGACCACCAGGTTCGTGCGCAGTAGTTCCGCCTTTGTGATCTGGGTGACGGGAATCGACTGGTTCTTCCAGGTGACCGTCGTCGCGGAGAGTCCGATGCCGCCGAACGGCACTGTTTCTCCGCGCTGGAGGCGGCTCTTCACGTTCTGCACCATGGGCGGAAGGATGCGCGCAAGAATGAGGCCGATCGCCTCGCTCGCGTCGCGCAAGATCGACGTGACCTTCAACTCGTTGCCATCGCCGCTGATGAGTTCCAGCGAAAGTTGCGCACGTCCGGACTTGCTGGACGACATGGCAAGGATGTATCCGACGAGACCGAAATGCGCGTACACATTGACGGGGGTGACGCGATAGCGCGTCTCGATGATCTGGCCCCATGCCATTTCCTGTTGCCCAAATACAGATTCGCGGCGAATGCCGGCATCGCTGATCGTGAGCGCAGTTTTGCCGAGGAGAACCCAAAACGCGGCGAGCGCTCCGACGATGCCGACCGACACCAACGTCAGCGTCGGGTGGGCCTCGGGACGCGGATTGTTCTGCGATACCCAGATCCCAACCAGAAATCCGAGCACAACCAAGGCCGTGAAGATTCGCACAGAATATGACGCACCAAACCGGCGCTCACCGTACGCCATCGCCGCAGTAGCCGTCCCAGTAGCCATAGATGCTCCCCGCCTGCGGTCTCCCGCAGCCCAGTAAGTTGTTTGTAGGTATCGTAGGCAGAAACGACAGGCTGGGGATAATTACGGGGGTAACTGGGAACTTGATGGGTGGCAATGCCGTCTGCGGGTGCCCCGTCCAAGCCGGGTGGGCGGGTGGCCCACACATCCGAGAGTGCCCTATTCAACCGCGTCCTATGCGTTTGAGTGGGGTAGCGATCCCGCCTGCGATCATTCCAACTGCATCTCGTCGGGTCATCACCGACCTCGGTTGAGAGTCCAGCTGGTTTGATCCCGGATCCAGGAAGAATCCCGTCTAAGCTCCGCTTGGGCGGGGTCGTTGATTGATCCGGAGATGAGCCCCCAAAACCCGGTGCGAACCCGACGCAACTCAGCGGTTCCGTCTCAGACGTTCACCCGTCACACCTGAACTGTGACCACTGACCTTGTACCTATCACACTGAGTGAGCAAAACTAGCTCGCTCGGCGTGTTCCTGAAGAACAGTGACAGAGGGAACTAGTCCTTTGTCCGAAATATTTTGCATATAAGATCTTTGAACCCAAAGATTTTGCAGGATCTTCTTCGTAACGCGCTCATTCCACAGGACCAGGGGGAGGGGGTACCCCTGAATCGGCACCCCACGCCCAGAAGTGGAGGCCGCAAACGCATGTGCGATCCGATACCGCACCGTCAAGAGTCCCAAATCAGGAATGCTAGAGTAAGCTCTGCGGGAAAATCAGCATCGCTGAGCAACTCACTTTGCGACGATCGTTTTGCAAAATGGCTGTTCTGCTGGTCCTCACATTCCGTGCGGGCCACACCGCCGCGTACTCCGTCCTCACGCATGAAGAACTGATTGACCTGGCCTGGAATGATTCCATCCGCCCGCTTCTTCTGAAGAGATTCCCCGGGGCAACTGAAGAGCAGTTGCGAGTCGCGCACGCCTACGCGTACGGCGGCTCGGCGATTCAGGACATGGGGTACTACCCCTTCGGCAAACAGTTTTTCAGCAACCTCACCCACTACGTGCGGTCGGGAGATTTCATTGCGTGGCTATTTCGCAACGCGAAGACGATCGATGAGTATGCGTTTGCGATTGGAGCGCTGTCGCACTACCTGGGAGATTCGATCGGGCACGCGGATGCGATCAATCCGGCGACCGCGCTGGCGTTTCCGAAGCTGGGGCGCAAGTACGGACCGGTGGTGACGTACGATCAGAGTCCGCATGGCCACATCCGCACAGAGTTTGCCTTTGACGTTCAGGAAATGGCCAATGCGGAGTTTGCACCTCCGTCGTATTTGCGGTTCATCGGGTTGCGGGTGCCGCGGAAGTTCCTGGAGCAGGCATTCATCAATAACTATGGGTTTGACATCCACGAGGTGCTGGGCCGGGCGCGGCCCGCGCTGCGCAGCTACCGCACGTCGGTGCGCACGTTCATTCCGTCGTTTGCCGAGGCGGAAGTTGTGCTGCATGGGAGTAAGTTTCCGGTTCCTCCGGACGAGGATGAGACTTACCGGAAGTTTATTGAGCAGGTAGCGCGAACGAATTACGAGCGGAAGTGGAGTCATCGGTATGGCGGGCCGGGATTCAAGGCGCACCTGCTGGCGATTGTCGTCTTTCTGATTCCCAAGGTTGGTGGGGCTTCCGATCTGGCGATCAAGATTCCCACTACGCAAACGCAGGATTGGTATTGGAAGAGTGTCAACCGCACCGTGGATGAGTTTCGGAGGTCGCTGCGCGTATTGGCGTCGGAGGCTGACGGGTCGCCGTCGCTGACGAACATTGATCTGGATACTGGCGATCGAGTGAAGTTGGGGGATTACCGGCGTGCGGATCAGACCTACAAGCAGTTGCTGGATCGGCTGACGTCGAAGCCGGAGCAGGTGATTCCGCGAACCTTGAAACAGAACATTCTTGATTATTATGCGGTTGGGCGGGGGTTTGGGTCCGAAAAGCATATTCGGGAGGAGTTGAAGGTGCTGGCTGGGATGAAGACTACCGATGGGATTGAGACGCCTGTTCGCGATGAGTGAAGACGCGGAGGGCGGGAGCCTTTAGCCGCGAAGATTGAGTGCTACCATTCTCGGCTCACGGGTGGGGTATGTCGCTGGCTGGTCGGCGGTTTGGGCGATATCGCATTGACGAGGAGATTGGTGCGGGCGGGATGGGTGTGGTGTACCGCGCGCACGATGAAAAGCTGGGGCGCGATCTTGCCATCAAGGTGCTGGCCCCGGGGGTGCTGCATGACGACGCAGCGCGGAAGCGGTTTCGCAACGAAGCCCGCGTTCTTTCGCGACTGAATCATCCTGCGATTCAGACTATTCACGATTTCGAAAACTTTGAGGGATACGACTTTCTAGTCAGCGAACTTGTGCCCGGCGTGTCTTTGGATATGCGGCTTCGGGCCGGCGCCTTGCCTGAGAGAGATGTGGTCGAACTAGGCTCGCAGTTGGCGCAGGGGTTGGCGGCGGCGCATGCGGCCGGAGTTCTGCATCGCGATCTGAAGCCTGCGAACCTGCGTGTGACTACGGATGGGCGACTGAAAATTCTGGATTTTGGATTGGCAACGCTGTCGCAGGATGCGCTCGTGTCGCTGAACACGACGGAGACGATGGTGTCGGTGCCCACCGGAGTGGCGGGAACTTTGCCGTACATGTCTCCGGAGCAATTGCTCAGCGAAGAGGTCGATGAGAGCAGCGATATTTATTCAGCTGGAGTCGTGCTCTATGAACTTTCCACTGGGAAATTGCCGTTCCGGAATTCGCTGGTGACGAAGCTGACGAACGCGATCGTGAACCTACGGCCTGCATCGCCTCGCACGTTGGAACCGAGGATTTCGGGCGAGTTGGAACGCATCGTTTTGAAGTGCCTGGAGAAGGATCCGAAGTTGCGTTACCAGTCTGCGAAGGAACTCGCGACGGATTTGCGGCGACTGGAATTGGGATCGGCTGTGGCGGTTGCGAGGGTTCCAGTCACGCGACGTGCGCGACGATGGACCGCCCCAGTGGCGGGCGTGGCCGGGCTGTGCACGCTGATTGCCGGCGCGATCCTATTGTGGCCGCGGTTCCGAAGAGAAGATGCCGCAACTGTGCCAACTCTGCGATGGGAGCAGCTCACGAACTTCAACGACGCGGCCGAGATTCCAGCGGTATCGCGCGATGGGAGGCTGGTGACGTTTTTGCGCGGACCCGGGGGCTTCGGGAACTCGACAGACGTGGGGCAGGTGTGGTTCAAGTCATTGCCCAACGGGGAACCGGTTGCACTGACCGATACCGCACTGCGAAAGTCGACACTAGGGTTTTCGCCGGACGGCAGCCTTGTGTATTTCACGCAGATCGAAGGACCGTTTGCGTGGAACACGTATAGAGTGCCCTTGCTGGGCGCAAAAGAGCCGAAGCTGTTCATGGCGAATGCGACCGGGTTGAGCTGGATGGACAACGAGCACCTGTTGTTCTCGACCATCCGGACCGGGGTTCACATGTTGCTTGCGACAGCCAGTCCGAGCCGGGCAAACGAGCGCCAGATTTATATGCCCGACGATCACGTGCAGGGGATGGTGCACCGGTCAGCGCTGTCGCCGGATGGGAAGTGGGTGGTGCTGGTGGAGATGGACAGCCAATGGTGGCGGCGCTGCCGGCTGGTTCCATTTGATGGTTCGTCGCAAGGCAAGCAGGTTGGGCCGGAGGGTTCGTGCACATGGGCGCAGTGGTCTACAGATGGGCGGTGGATGTACTTCACCGCGGATACGCGCACTTCGGGATCCCATGTATGGCGGCAGCATTTTCCGGATGGAGAGGCGCAGCAGGTGACGTCGTCGGGAGCGAGTGAAGAAGAAGGGCTAGCCATGATGCCGGACGGGAAGTCTTTCATCACCACGGCTGGCGTGCAGCAGTCGACGATCTGGCTGCACGATGACAAGGCGGGAGAAAAGCAGATCACGTCGGAAGGATATTCGTTTCTCCCTGCGCTATCGCCGGATGGGAAGAAACTGTACTGCCTGCGGCGAGTGGTTGGGTCTCATTCGTATTTCAGCGGAGAGTTGTGGGTAACCGACCTCGCGAGTGGGGCGTCAGATCGATTGTTCCCGGGATTGGTGCTGACGCATTTCTCGATCTCGCGCGACGGGACACGGGTGGTATTTGCAACCGAGCCAGGAGTGCCCAGATCGGGGATCTGGGTGGGATGGGTGGATGGAACGCAGGCGCCGCGACAACTCACGTCGGGCGGGGAGTATCGAGCGTTCTTCGGAAAGCCCGGAGAAATTGTGTATCAGGGGAACCAGCCCACGCCTAAGGTAATGAAGATCCGCGACGATGGAAGCGGGCAGAGCGTTGCTTCGGATGTAAACATCATTCAGTTGCAGAATGTTTCGCCGGATGGGAAATGGGCACTGGTGGGGACGACGCCGGCGGGTGGACACGGTGAACGGAACGCTGTGGTGGTGGCGGTGCCGCTCGACGGAGGCGAACCGATCACGGTGTGCGATACGTGCAGCTTCGGATTTGGAGTGACTCGATTCTCGGTCCCGCTGGTGTCGTGGAGTCCAGATGGGAAGGCGATGTACGTGATGCTGCGGGCGTTTCCGTTTGGATCGGCGAAGACGGCGGTGATTCCGGTAAAGGCTGGGGCGGCGCCGTTAAGTTTTACCAGGGGATTTGCGTCGGAGGCGGATTTTGCGAGGGTGCCAGGAGCGCGGTTGATTAACGAAACCGATGTGTCGCCCGGGCTGACGTCGTCTTATTTCGTGAATACGCGACGGTCAGCCAAGGCGAATTTGTTCCGGATTTATTTGGGACAGTAGGTGCGGAAAAGATCTTAAAACGCAGAGAGCGCAGAGAAAATCTGTCACGAGTTCGATTTTCAAGGTTGCATGATTAGGGCTTGGGCACGGGCGGACAACAGTGTTCGCTCCACACGGAACGAAGGTCTCTCAACTTCGCTCGCCTTACACCTCACTCCGCTCGAGATGACACACTTACAAACTGATCAATGATCGGCGTAGTAATTTTCTGGCTAGTGCGCGGGCGATTGTGGCTGGATGCGTTGCCAGGGTGGAAATTTGTCCCAAGAAGCTTTGCGGTTCGTGGAAAACGCCGAGTTGTCGCAGGACGGTGGCGCGGTCGTAGTAGATTTTTTCGCCGGCTAGGCGATCGTCCGCGTCAAAAGTGTAGATGCCGCACAGGGGAAACTCGATGCGGCGACCGGTGGGAGGAAGGCCGCGCCAGCGGCCTCGATGCGTGCCTCGAATTATTACTTCTACCAGGATGGCGTCGTCGGTGACGTGGCGGCACTGGACGTCGATTTCCAAATCTGGAAGGGCGTTCATTAATTGTTCGTAGAACTGGCGAACTCCGTCGCGGCCTTTGTAGTGCTCGTCCCAGGGTTGGTCGTCGTAATGCGCAGAGTCGCCGAAGGTTTTGAGGACGCCTTCGATGTTGTGTTCGTTCTCCAGGCGGATGTGTTGGTCGACCAGGGCGATGCGAGTTGAGGTGCGGTCTTTCGGGATGGGGGGGCTGGCCACTGGTTTTGGAGATAGTAACACTGGAATATCCCAAGGAAAGCCTTTAACCGCAAAGGACGCTAAGGTTCGCTAAGGACGCGAAGAGGCTTGTTTCGCACTCGAGACTTGTGACGCGGCGTTGAAAAAATCTTGTACGCAGAGGGCGCGGAGAACTGCCGCAGAGGACGCAGAGAAAATCGTGGGGTGGGCTCGAGTGAAAGAATCCACCCAAGCTCCTAAGTTCGAGACATTCGTGGAATGCCTCCCTAGCGCGAAGGACGCGCTAGGATGGAGCACGCGCGGAAGCTAGCCCAAGTAATCGTTGAGGCACAGGCCAGAGCCAAGATGACTTGAGCAAGCCCGCCGACAAAAAGCTCGGTTATCGCGAAAGAAGCGCTTGCGGCACCGACAAAGACGAATGCAATGCCCATGAACCGTGAAAAGTCATTTATCGTCTTCGAATTGGCGCCTGGCCACCAATCGGGAGTCATCCTGCGCGGGTTGGAGTAAAGCCACCGGCCGAAGCCGACGAAGATGCATCCAACGAGAATTACCATCACCTTTGGCATCTGTTTCGGTGCCTACTTTTCTCTCCGTTTTGTAACCCTACCACAATAGCGCCGGCTCCAAGGCAATGACAGTGGGTGGAACACTTTCCGTAAGAATCAGGGAGTGGTCAGTTTTTTCAGCATTGTTTTGGAGTTTTGATTCTTGGGATTCAGTTGGATGGCTTTCTGGTAGTTGGCGATGGCTTCGGGTTTGTAGCCAGCGTCCATGTATCCCTCGGCTAGGCTGTCGTAGGCATTGCTGGATTTTGGGTAGGTCTCGATATTCAGTTGGAAAACGCGGATGGCTTCCGGGAGTTGGTGGGTGTGGATGAGTTGGTATCCGAGGGAGTTTAGTTCGTCTTCGTCGAAGTTGTAGCCGGTGGAGGCGGTGGATCTCAGGTCGTGATATTGCTTGGCAGCCTGGTCGATGCCACTCGTCTTGATGGTTGCCGCTAGAGTTTCAGCGATTGACTTCCGTGGGTCGAAGCCCGCTCTTACATCCGGGACCCAGATGGCCACGGTGACAGCGAAAATTCCAGCGCCCATGGCAAGGGTCACCAGAAAAACACCGGCAGCGGCTGCCAGTCGTGCGGGCGCGGTGCCGCTGTCCTTGGCGCGCAGGTAGATTTCGAGAACGGCTAGCGGCACCAGGTACTGCGCGAAAGACATGTAGATCATGAGCGGCCCCTGAAGTGTTGTCGGATCGAAGCCGACCCTGCCAAAGACCATCAGGTACAAGAAGAACATCAGCCGGAAGAACCATGATCCGCTGGCCACCAGAAAGAAGCGCAGCGCCCAGCGGCGATGGTTCGTAAAATCGTGCACCATCGCGTAGCGCAGCGCCATGACGGCGCAAATCCAGATCAGCACCGCTCCGAGAGTTGAAACCAGGTGCAGTGAGAAGGTGCCCACGCTGCCGCGGATCCACGTCATGTAAAGACCGGCCACGCTGAGGATGAGCGTGGTCAGCATGTAGACACGGCCGTTCCAGCGATGGAAGACAGGGAAGCGGTTGCGAACGGCGGGAACGAGTTGCACAGCTCCGGCCAGCATGATCACTACGGCGGAGACCAGATGCGCGACGATCGCGGCGTTGCCCATGGTGTCGCCGGGCACGTAGCCGTGGCTGATCGATTTGCCCCACTTGTGGAGGTCACCGCGTGCTGCGGTCATCCCGTAGAAGGAAGCGACGGCGAACGCAAACAGGAACTGGCCGATGACGGTGACCGCGAACCAGAAGCGTGTCGCGGCTTTCAGCGTGCTATCGGCCACGGAAGACAGGTCAAGGCGGCTGGTAAGAACGGCGGTACTCATAGTGCTCTCCTTAACGTGAACAGAAATCAGGCCTGGGCGTGAACGAACAATCTCTTGTAGGCAGTCGCTAGGCGAACGCGAATCAGCCAGAAAATCATCAACAGCAACGGCAAGAAGGTGAGGAAGTAGAGAGCGCCCGTGGTGCGCATGACCGCCGGGAACAGATGCTGGCGCGCAAGGAAGATGGATCCCGAGGCGATGAAGAGCGCGAAGCACATGCGCCAGAGATGGCGTGCAAGACGTTGTGTGCCGTCGATGCCGCGGCGCACTAGCATGCGGACGTCTCCGACAAAGGCGATCGACGCAACCGAACCCAGAAAGAAGTACTGCCCAGCAGGGGTTCCGTAGTGCATGCCGTCGGGACTGGTGGTTGCTGCGAAGCCGTAAGCGATGCACACGGTCGCGACCGAGAGCACTGTAAGGAGAGCGAGCCAGTCGAATGCCTCGATCCGCGGGCTTTGGCGGTGCGCGGTCATCCAGGCGGTGGCGACGAGGTAGAAGGTGAAAGTGCCTCCGAGGACGTTGCCGGGCTGTCCTTTGAGGAGTGCGAGGTACACGCCGGTGGCCGCGAGACTCATCATGGAGACGACAAAGATGTTTCCCGTTAGCGCATGGCGGCGTGATCCCTTGCGCAACGCGACCGCAGCTGCGCCCGAGAACAGGCCGCAAATTCCCGAGCCAATGTGAACGAACAAGACGGGAGAGAACCCCATAACCACTCTCCTTGATTAATGCGATCCTTCGAAACGAGCGGCGTCCGCCGCTTCCATCAGATTGGTTCGCGATAGCGCCGCAGGCGTACCGCTGCCGCGAGTAAAATCGCGGCGACTACCAGGCCGATCCACAAACCGGGAGCGCTAAAAAACGTTGCCGCGTCGATCGAGAACATGGAACTCATCGAGTCGTGGCCTGCGGCATGCGTGGACTCGGGGCCCGAAAACCGGTGTAAAACGACGTTTGCGAAGTACGTTGTGTGAAACGTGAATCTCTCAAAGATGCCGATGCCGGCCAAAGGCAGAACGGCCCAGAGGATCGGGGCGCGGCGGGCCCATGCGGACACCAGCAGCAACCATGCATAGATCGGCGTGTACCAGAGCATGTGGACGGTCAAGAGGTGGAAGAGCAACCCGGAAGACATCTGGAACAAGTGCAGCTTCGACCAGAGCATCGCGACGCTTTGTCCGCTGGCGGCGACCACCAGCGTGCTGTACAGCAGCATGAGGTATTGAACGACCACCGTGACCGCGAAGGAGAACAGCGGCAGAAACACCAGAGGGATGACGGCCTTGGAGAGAACGGTCGTGAGATCAGAAACCGGGAGTGACTTCCAGAACAGGATGCTACGATCGCGACGCTCACCGTAAAGGCAGTCGATCGAGTAGAAGAAGCTCACGATAAACGCGGTGCCCAGGATAAAAGCGGCAGCGAATCCATAGGGATCGGCAAGCTTGTCCGGTGTTGCTGTGGCGTCGATACGGAGGTGCGATTCCCAGATGCCCGCGGTTGCGCTAAGGATGAAGCCGAACATGAGAACACCAGCGACGGCGAGGGGAGCGAGATAGACGGAGCGGTTCTCCCACAGTTCGCGGCGCACACACCAGACGAAGGGGCGGTTCGGCGAGAGGGCCGTGGCCGCGGTTTGGCGGGACTCGACGGGAGAATCAGGCATGGCGTTGGATGAAGTGTTCATTGGACAAGTCCTTGCGCTTGCGCCGAGCGGCCTCCGACTACGGCCACGAACAGGTCGGCGATGCTGGGGGTGCGTACATCGCCGATCGCGGCGAGACGAGTACGGTCGACGCGATCGAACAAGAGAACGCTGCGGCCTAGAGACTGGCGCTCGTAAATCGGCTTGAGGGCGCGGGCGGCATCAAGATTCGCAGGGCTGACCAGTGATTCGGTGAAACGCGATTCAATCTCCTCCATGGAGGAGACGAGCACGATGCGGCCGCGATCGATGAAGACGACGTCGGTGAGGACGTCCTGAATTTCTTCGACCTGGTGCGTGGTCACGACAATCGTGCGGTTGCGATCGAAGTAATCATTGAGCAGCGAATCGTAGAACTGCTTGCGATAGAGGATGTCGAGGCCAAGGGTGGGCTCGTCGAGAACGAGCAGCCGGGCATCGATGGCCATGACGATGGCGAGGTGGAGCTGCGCGACCATGCCCTTGGAAAGCTCGCGGACTTTGCTCGTGGATCGGATGGAAGTCCGAGTCAGAAAACGTTCTGCCTGGGCGCGATCGAAGCGCGGGTGAACTCCGCCGACGTAATCGAGCGCATTCGAAACGCGGATCCAGCGCGGGAGGACGGCGACGTCGGCGATGAACGAGACGTCGCGCATGAGGAGGTCGCGCTCGGTCCAGGGATTGCGACCGAGGACGCGGAGATCCCCCTGAAAGGACGTGAGCCCGAGAATGGCGTTGAGGGCCGTCGTCTTGCCGGCGCCGTTGGGGCCGATGAGACCGAGGATGCGGCCGTCTTCGACGCGGAGGTCGATGCCGTCAAGCGCGTGCGTCGCGCCGAAAGACTTGCGGAGACCACGTGCTTCGATGACGCTCATGAGTTGGGTTCCTTCTCTGCTGTATCTGACGACGACGGGCGAGCTGCGGCCGATTCCAGCAATTCTTCGGGCTTCAGTCCGAGCCGCTGAATGGTTGCGTGGACGCGGGGCCACTCTTCCGCAAGAAATTTCTGGCGCTCAGCCTGCAGCAACAGATTGCGCGCGCCAGCGTTCACGAACATGCCGCGGCCCCGCTTGCTTTCGACCAGTTGCTCGTCGACCAGTTCTTGATAGCCCTTGAGAACCGTGAGCGGATTTACTCGATATTCGGCCGCCACCGTGCGCACGGAGGGCAGCGAATCGCCTTCCTTGAGCACGCCATCGAGGATCATCGCGACCACGCGATCGCGAAGCTGGCGGTAAATCGGCTGACTGTCGTTCCATTCACGGTCCATCGGATTTTCCAGGTAGCTCTTACTGGGGATGCAATCCCGTCAATTCTTCCGTTGCAGGTCGAAGTGCGCGTGGACGGGCTTGTCCCCGGGCTGCATGTAGGTCCAGTCCTCGATGTGATGGTTCGCATCGATCGCGGTGAAGACTGCGTGATGCATGTGTCCGTACTGGGTGCTGCCGGCGATGTCGAGAAAGTCGAACTCCACCGTCTTTCCGTCGGGCGAGATCTTCCCAACCATGCGGGGCCGGTTTCCGGCATCACAATAATGGGTGAGGACCAAGCGATCCCCGTCCAGATACAGCATGGTGATCGGGTCGTCGGGTCTTCCCGCTCCCGTCATCTCGTGCATGAGAGCGTTCCCCATGGAAGTCTCGCGCAAAGTGACGTTCATTTGCTTGCCTTCAATCTCGGCTTGCGGCGGGATGGTGGTCACGCGGCCTTCCCAGGAGCCGGTCAAGGTTTTCAGTTTGTCGAAGGACTTCTGCGCGTCAGACTTTGGTGCGTCGGACTGGGCAAAGGCTGCAGTGGAGAGCGAGATCAAAACAGCGGTGAGTACAAAACCGAGGGCTTTCATGTTCATTCTCCTCAAAACTTCCTAATGAAGAGGGGCGGCGAAACTGCCTGGCCTCGTCATCTAGTGTTGTAGTTAACTATAACACTGAAGTTATTGCAAGTGTTTTTTTAGGACGGCTGCTTCCCCAGCTGCGCGGGATTGGTGGCATGGGCTGCATGTCGCTGAAGAGAAGTTGTTTAGGCGCGCAGAAGTCGCTCACGCGGGACTTAGGCGGGAGAGTATGTTTCGCACAGAACGGTAAGAGCCTTGGCTTAGAATTCCGGGATGTCTCAAAGCGGGCGGCTGGTGCACGAGCGCCGGCAGTTGCATGATCTGAAGGATTTGCCGCGGTCGGCGGCGCTTTCGCAGTTGCGTCAGGCCGCGGAGGCGACGTCTCCCCCGAATTACCCGCCTGAGGCTCTGTTCGCACCGGCCGCGCTGGTGACCTGGGTGCGGACTTACCTCGCTTACGTCTTTCACAAGAAGCATTATTTTCCGGAGTACACGGCGTCGCCATGCGCGGCGATGTATGCCTTGGCGGACGAGCGGGGCGGGGATGGCGTGCGCATTAGTATCGCGGGGGATTGGGGCACCGGGACCGACGAAGCGCAATGTGTCGCACGGCAGATGGTGAAGTTCGAGCCGCATTTCACGATTCACATCGGGGACGTGTACTACGTTGGGGATCCGCCGTCGGTGAATGAAAACTGTTTGGGCATCAAAAATCCGAACAACAACTACGACCCGGTGACATGGCCTGTGGGATCGGTGGGCAGCTTCGCACTGAACGGCAATCACGAGATGCATGCCAACGGAGGCGGCTACTTCGAAGTGTTCTTGCCGGGGCTTGGATTGCGTACGCCCGGGGGCATGACGGGGCAGCAGACCAGTTTCTTCTGTTTGCAGAACCATTACTGGCGGATGATCGCGATCGATACCGGATACAACTCGATCGGCGTTCCGATTCTCTCTGGGATTCCCTGGATCAACAGCATTCCGGGGATTGGTGGCGACTGCGAGTTGCCAGCGCCGCTGCTGAAGTGGCTGAAGGAAATGGTGCGTCCGGAAGAGGATCCACGCGGCGTGATCTTGTTATCTCATCATCAGAACTATTCGGGTTTTCAGGACCAGTACGCCAAGCCAGCGCAGCAGTTGTGGAATGCCGGGCTACAGAGGCGCGTGCTGTGGTTCTGGGGACATGAGCATCGGCTGGCGGGTACGACTTGAACGGCACCGGGAATTTGAAAAGTTATGGACGGTGCGTGGGACATGGGGGGATGCCTGTGGATTTGGGATCGCCGACGCGGGAGCCGCATCCAAATTTCTATGACAACCGTCGCGGGGCACATGGGTTCGGGGTGAAGGGGCACGTGAATCTTACATTTCATGGGCCGACCCTGAAGGCTTCGTATGTGGATCTGGAGGGCAACGCATTGATCGAAGAGGAATGGCAGGCGGTTGGCGGGAATGTGGAGTTAGCCGGGCAACGCGTGATCTGCCATGATGCAGACTTTCATGTTGGTCCGGAGATGGTGCGCGTTACGCTTCAAAATCAAATCGACGAGAGTTCAACTTCATGACGAAATATCAAATCGCGCAAGTGAACATGGGGCGCATCAAGGCACCGCTCGATGATCCTTCCATGGCCGGGTTCATGAACCGGCTGGATGAACTGAATGCACTCGCGGACCGAAGTCCCGGGTTTGTGTGGCGTCTGCAGACGAACGAAGGGAATGCGACGTATTTTCGTCCGTATGCGGAAGACGATCGGATTCTGCTGAACATGTCGGTGTGGGAGAGCATCGAGTCCTTGAAGGAGTATGTATTCCGGACGGTGCACGCGGAATTGCTTCGGCAACGGCATGAGTGGTTCGAAAAGTTTGCCGGGACATACACGGCGTTATGGTGGGTTCCAGCAGGTCATCGGCCCAGCATTGATGAGGCCAAGAAGCGGATCGCGTATTTGGAAGCGCATCGGCCGGGCGAGTTCGCGTTCACATTTCAAAAGACGTATCCGCCGCACGAAGAGTTTCAGCGTGGGATTGATTGGTCGGGATTCAAGCCGTGCGGGGCTGAGGCGTGATTCTGTTTGCGCAGTAACGAAGGTGAGATGGAAAAATCCCCACGCCATCGAACGACTCGGCGTGGGGATCTCTCTTAAAGGTGCTGTTAGAAACTGATTTTTAGAATCGTGCCGTTTACTCCGACTAGCCATCCGGCGCGCGGACTGGCGAATGCTACTGCCCAGAATCCGGTGACGCCGTTGAGTAGATGCCACGTCTTGCCTTCGTTCGGCGTCCAGGCGGCCCCTCCGGCGTTGGCGGTGATTACAACAGCGCGGTCGTCATCATCCTCGTGACGGTTGTGGCGTCCGCCATCCACGTAGGCCAAACCGAAAATCGCTCCGGTTACAGGAGTTGGACTGCCTAGAGTCCAACTGCGGCCGCCATCGTTCGAGGTGGCAGTGGATGCGTTATTGGGATCGGCGGGGTCGAGGTCGCCGCCGCCTACAATGCCGTGGCGAGAGTCGCGGAAGGCGACCGTGAAGGCGCCGGCGCTTGGATTGCTGACGAGCGGCGTGTCATAGGCGTTCCAGGTGTTGCCGCCGTCGGTGGTGGCGAGGATGCGGGCCGTGGTGGATCCGCCGGTGGCGATCCACGCATTGCGCTCGCCTTCGGTGGCGACGCAGGTGCCGCTAGCCGCGAAGGAGGCTTCGCCAGGGAGAGCGGGCGGCATGTTCGCGCGGATGCTGTTCCACGTATGTCCGTTGCGGGTGCGGATGTCGGGAAAGATGCCGTTGACGGAGTCGCTGTGCGAAATGCCACGCGTCGGCGTCCAGAAGGCGAAGCAGTCGTAGAACGCGCCGGCCAGTTGATTCTGAAATTGCATGGTCCAGGTCGCGCCGCCGTCGGTAGTTTTGTAGATGCGGAAGTCGGTGGGGTTATCGCCGATGGATTGCACATAGGCGACGCGGTCGCTGACGCCTTCGACGTCGCGAAGTTGCAGTGCTTCTGCGCCGGGTACGACGCCTGACCGCCAGTGCCGGCCGCCGTCGGTGGTGACGACGTAGGTGCCGCCGCGTCCGGAGGCCCAAACGACGTGTTCGTTTACGGGGCTGACTGCGATGAGGCCTTGCGTGGTGTTGCTGTTCTGCGGAGTCAGTTTCGGCTGGCGTAGGTGGTCGTCGGCAAAGGTCAGGGTCGCGAGAGCGAACAGGGTAATCAGTAGAACAGCCAGGGAACGCTTCAACATGGTGTGTCTCCGGGAGAATTTTCGATGGCGGAGCGCGAGTATAGGCTTCGGGGAGAGGAGTGTCAATCGAGTGGTGGGCTGAATGGGGCGCGGGACGGGGCGTTTGGGGGAGGTGGACCGAGAGGCTCTTCATAAAAAAGTAAGGCCACAAGAAAATCCCATGATCAAAGCATTTGGGAACTCCCGGCCTAACGCAAAGAGCGCGCTAGGATGGGCCACCCGTCTAAACCCATCCGTTGGTGGAAGAGGTATCGTCTGGAAACTGCTTGGGGTTGCGCGTTGGGAACCGTTTAGGCAAGCTGATGGTATGCCAGAGTTGCCGGACATTTCCGCGTACCTCACCGCGCTAGAACCGCGCGTGGTGGGGCAGCGGCTGGAACACGTGCGGATTGCAAGTCCGTTTTTGTTACGGTCGGCGGCGCCACCCGTGTCGAGTCTGGAGGGACGCGTAGTCCGGAAGTTGCGTCGCGTTGGCAAGCGCATCGCGTTTGGCGTGGAGGGAGATCTATGGCTTGTCCTGCACTTGATGATTGCTGGTCGCCTGCACTGGCGACCCGTCGGGGCGAAGTTGGATGGGCGGCGAAATCTGGCGGCGCTGGATTTTGCTGATGGATCGCTGGTGTTGACCGAGGCCGGGACGAAGCATCGCGCGTCGTTATATGTGGTCAGCGGCGCAGAAGGCCTGCGATCGATGGATCCGGGCGGGATTGATGTTCTCGCAAGCGATCTGGAGGCGTTCCGGGCGGCGCTTATAGCTGAGAATCGGACTTTAAAACGGGCGCTTACCGATCCTCGATTATTGAGTGGAATTGGGAACGCCTACTCCGATGAGATCCTGCACGCGGCGCAGCTGTCGCCAATCACCCAGACGCACAAGCTGAAAGCGGAAGAGTGGCAACGGCTCTATCACGCCACGCAGCACACGCTTCAGTACTGGGTGAACGAGCTGCGGAAAGAGGCGGAGGAGAAATTTCCGGAGAAGGTGACAGCGTTCCGCAAGGGTATGGCCGTGCACGGAAAGTACGGAGAACCGTGTCCACGGTGCGGCGACAAGATTCTGCGGATTCGGTATGCCGACAATGAAACGAATTATTGTGCACGCTGCCAGACTGGTGGGAAGGTGCTGGCCGATCGGAGCTTGTCGCGGCTGCTTGGCTCGGATTGGCCGCGGACGATGGATGAGTTAGAGGCGCTGAAAAGGAAGTGAGTGCCTCGTGCGAAAGACAAGGTCCCTCGACTTCGTTCGGCCGGCGGCCCCACTGCGCTCGGGATGACGAGGGTGTTTCTTTTTCGAGAAGATTGCATTCCGTCGACGGCTACTGTGCGATCGCGGTGCCGGTACGGTTCAGGCGGATCGCGAACTGTTGGGCCAGGCGTTTTTGACCTGCTTCGGTTAGACGCACAGCGCGCGTGAATTTGCGCTGGGCTAGCAAACGTTGACCAAACATCCAGTCGAGCAAAGCCGCGCCAAGAGCTCCGCCGAGATGCGGTACGCGATGGCTCCAGTCGAGACAGGCATAAGCGAAGCGGCGTCGCTTAGCGCGGGTTGCGTCGAGATCGATTCCTATACCACGAAAGAACTCTTCTCCAGTCGTGCTCACGCGGTAATCGTTCGCTTGTCGGCGGAGGCAGCCTGTCTCCTCCAGGCGATTGCGAATGGCGACGCCTAGCTCTCCGGCGAGGTGGTCGTAGCAGGTGCGGGCGAAAACTAGTTCAGGCGCGCTGTGTTGTGCGATGCCCGCCGTGGTGGCCTTGCCGTGCGCGGCGGCGGCCAGTGATTCCAGAGCGACGCCCATCAGCGGTCCATTCAACCGATAAAACTTGTTGCGGCCGAGCGACTCGACGCGCAGGAATTTTGCGTCGACCAGCAAACGCAAATGATTGCTAGCGGTTTGCGGCGAGACGTTCGCCAGCATCGCCAATTCACTGGCAGGGCGCGCTTCGCCTCCCAGGAGACTCCAGAGCATGGTGGCGCGGGAAGGATCGCCGACCAGGGAGCCGGCACGGGAAAGGAAATGTGCTGCATCCATAGTTCGATCATACATGAACTATGGCATGGGCTCGCCGAGCGAAAATCATTTTGTCGGAACAATAATTGCAAGGAGTTTCTGTGATGAAGATATTGCGAGGACTGTTTCTGTTTGTGGCTAGCGTGGGCTTATTGTGGGCGATCGAGAAGCCAGACGATGCGCCGACGACAAGCGTAGTGGGATATCTGCGGGATAGCGGCTGCGTGCATCGCTTTCACGAGGTCATCAAACCCCTGCCCAATGGGTGCTTGGAGGCTTGCGTCCGCGCCGGATCGCCGCTGGTGATTCTTAGCAAGAACGAGGAAGTGTTTCATCCAGTATCGGATGCAATGCCGGATGTGGATGTGCGCGCGAAACTGCTGCCGTTCGCGGGGAAGCTCGTGAAGGTGACCGGAAAAGTCTATGACCGCGGTGGGTCAAAGGCGATCACGGTAGAACGGATTGAAGAGGTGGCGCGGTAGATAAACGGAGGTCATTCGCTTTCTCGACGGCTGAAATGACGAATTGGGGTGAACGGGGCTCCCCGAAAGTGAGCCCCGTTGTGTTGATGAGTCGAGTTCTGGCGGTCTAATTTCATTTCACTTTTTTCGCGGCAGCCTCAACGCCGGAGAGCATCGCATCGAGATCTTTGCGATCGAACACGCGACCGTTCGCAATCACTGCGCTGATCTTCCTGGTGTTGTGAATGTCGGTGAGAGGATTTGCAGAGAGGAGGACCATGTCGGCGATCTTGCCAGGCTCGATTGATCCGAGAGACTTTTCTTGTTCGAGAAATGTTGCCGGCAGGCTCGTAGCGGTCTGCAGCGATTCCATGGGCGTGAATCCCGCTTCGACGAAGTTGGCCAGTTCGTCGTGCAGGCTGAAGCCGGGCATGATGTAGATGCCGGGAGCGGCGTCGGTACCAGCGAGGAAAGGCACGCCCGCATGGTGCATCGCTCCCACCATCTGCAGGTTGCGCTTGAAATATTCCTGACGCAGGGCCAGCGGATCGCGTTTCAGGTCGGGCATCATCTCGTCATTGAAGCGTCGCCAGGTGACGTCGCGCCAGGGGGCGGGGACATATTTGTCGAGCGGTTGGTGCTTCCAGTCGAGTTGATCGAGAACCGTGCCGCCACGCTGCCACGCAAGAGTGGGACACTGCCAGACCCGATGTTGCGCGAGCGACCGGATGATGGCGTCGCAACGGGACTGATCGAAAGTGCTGAGGAGCAGTTGCAGATTGCCTTCCCCGCGGATGAACTTGTCTTCGTCGGTCGAGCAGCCTTCGAAAATTCCCATCAGGTGCTCGATGCTCTTTTGCCCAGCAGAAATGGTCTCGGAAATGCGGACTTTGTCGGGTACGTGGCCGACGATGGGAAGATTCTGCTTGTGCGCCTCCGCGGCGGCGGCGCGATATGCGTCGTGTGCAATGACGGATTGCACTTTGATGAAGTCAACGCCCTGCGACTTGAGGGAATCGACCGCCGCCACGGCGCTTTCGGGCGTGGTGATGGGAACGGAACTAGGGAAACGCAGCTTGTTGCCGGGCAGGTAGCCGTCGAGCATTGGGCCGGATACGACCATGCGTGGGCCGACAAGTTTGCCCGCCGCGATTTGCTTTCGCCACTCGAACAGGACCGGGAGATCGCCGCCCATGTCGCGGACACCGGTCACTCCATTCGCTATGAAGAGCGGCAGGATCACTTCACGGCCGCCGGGGAACCAGTCGCCGAACGCGGAGTGCACGTGCATGTCCCAGAGGCCGGGGATGAGGTACTGGCCGTGGGCATCGATAATCCGGGCGTGGTTAATGACGGTGGTCTTGCCGGTGGGGGCAACCGAGGAGATTTGCGTGCCCTTAATGGTCACCGTCTGATCCGCGGATACCGAGGACGTGCCAGGATTGATGACCGTGACATGCGTGATGGCGACGACAGTCGACTGGCATTGGACCGGCGCGACATCGAACACCGCAACCAGGGCAATTATGACCGACAGCAGAAGGCGTGAGAAGAAACGCATGACGGGAGAGGGTACTACGGAAAGTGTTCTCAAGGCAGCGTCAGGCGTTTCGAGAAACACTGGTGATACCAGTCACTGCAAATCCGCCCGAAGGAGAGTAACAAAGGAAACTCAGGAGGTTCTTTTATGACGACGACTCGGGACGTCGAAAATTTCCTTGCGCTTAAGAGGATTGCGATGGTGGGCGTGTCGCGTAACCCGAAAGATTTCAGCCGCCATCTGTTTCGCGAGATGTGCAGCCGCGGTTATGACATGGTGCCCGTGAACTGGGTAGCGAATGAGATCGATGGCCGGGAAAGTTTTCAATGCTTGCAGGCGGTCAAGCCGGCCGTCGAGGGCGTGCTGATCATGACCGCTGCCCATGAAACGATCCGCGTTGTGCGAGATTGCGCCGAGGCGAGGATCAATCGAGTATGGATCTATCGCGCGGGAGGCACTGGGGCTGTCAGTGAGGAGGCGCTCGCATTTTGCAGGGAGCATGGCATCGCCGTGGTGGAGGGATATTGCCCGTTCATGTTCTTTAAGAGCACCGGCTTCATCCATCGAACGCACGGATTCTTCCTGAAGATCGCGCACCGTTATCCGGCAGCGGCGTGAGATAGAAAATTTCGGGGAGTCTCGTCCGCGAACCGGTCTGCCGAACTCCGGCGAAAGCGTCTTCCTAAAGAGGATGGAGAATACTGCCCTGATTTTCCACGAGCTTCCACAAGGAATCGCAGGCATCCACAGTTTCTTCACAAAGGGGACCGGGTTTTTGCTTGATGCGAACACAGGTGCGGGAGCACAGTGCTGACATCGAGCGAGACGTTCTGCGTGCCCTGCCAGAGCATTACGGCAGAGCCGGCGGTGCCCAGCGATTCTCGAGGGTGAATGGCTGGGAGGGATCCTCCAGGAGCGCGCTTCGGCGCGCGACTGGTTGCCCGGGCGTTGCGGCCTCCTCACAGAGTCCTCCACACACGGCAGGACTGGCCGTCGGCCACCGTGGTGTTGCAGATCGACCTGCGAAGTTCGCTTCGCAAGTGGCGGTCTGCCGAGTGCATCGAAAACAGCGCTTCTCGGAGCGCGTGAGAGATGGACTCCCCCATGCCTCGTGCGTGGACAAGGGTCACAGAACGAATTGCGAAACTAATGCGGTCCAGGTGGCTGGCCTGGACCGCATTTGTTTTTTGGCTGATGGCTGATCGCTAATGGTGCATGATCTGGTCGCGATCAGGTTTCGTTGTGAGAGTTGCTGATTCTCGGATTTCTTCTCCTCCCGGTAATCTCGCCATTGAGGTTCGTTTTTTCTTCGCCTATAATATTCCTGGGGAACGATACTGCACGTGAGCGGCCAGAAAAAATCTTGGTCTGCTTGGTTTTCCTACGCGAACACTTTGCGTCCACAAGCGAGTTCGCGGGTATAGTGCAGTTCGCTTCCACGAAAAATTAATCGGACTTGCGGGCAGGCTCATGGCATTGGCGACCACGGAATTTAATCTCAGCATGTTGCCCGCGAACGTGGAAGCCGAGCGCTCCATCCTGGGCGCGATTCTGCTCGACAACCTTGCGTACAACCAGGCCGCGGAACATTTGCGGACAGAAGATTTTTCGCTGGATTCGCACCGGCGCATTTATGCGCGCATGGTAGATCTCGCGGAGTCGTCGCGGCCAATCGACATCATCACGCTGGTCGATGAACTGTCGCGGAACAAGGAACTGCAGGCCATCGGCGACATGGGGTACGTGTCGTCGCTGCTCGATGGCGTACCCGACCGTCCGAGTATCGAGCACTACGTCAAGATTGTTCGCGACAAGGCGCTGCTGCGCGGGCTGATTCATGCGGCCAACGCAGCCATTGGGCGGGCGGCCGAGCAATCGGACTCGGCGGAAGAAATCCTGAACGATGCGGAAGCGGCAATTTTCGGGCTTTCCGAGAAGCGCATTGGGCGCGGGTTCCTGGGCGTGCAGGATATCGTCAAGGATTCGTTCGGTTCGGTCGACGCGCTGTTGCAGCGCGGCCAGCGCATCACCGGCCTGGCGACGCACTACAACGATCTCGATGAGATGACGAGCGGTCTGCAGAAATCCGATCTCGTGATTCTGGCGGCGCGGCCTTCCATGGGCAAGACGGCTTTCGCGATGAACATCGCCGAGAATGCCTCTATCGACGACGGCAAGGTGGTCGGAATCTTTTCGCTGGAAATGTCGCGCGAGGCTTTGCTGCTTCGCCTGTTGTGTTCGCGGGCGCGGGTCGACGCTCACAAGATGCGGACCGGTTCTTTGTGGCGCGATGATATGCAAAAAGTGGTGCGCGCCATGGAAGAGCTGGCGAGCTCGCACATTTACATCGACGACACGCCCGGGGTTTCGCTCAGCGAGATGCGTGCCAAGGCACGGCGCCTCCAGCAGTCATGTGGGTCGCTGGACTTGATCGTGGTCGACTATCTGCAGCTGATGTCGGGTGGCAGCAAGCGCTACGAGAATCGTACGCAGGAAGTGTCGGCGATCTCACGTGGCCTGAAAGCGCTGGCGAAGGAACTGCATGTGCCGGTGATTGCTTTGTCGCAGTTGAGTCGCGCGCCTGAGAGCCGTGGTGGAGACCACCGTCCGCAACTGGCCGACCTGCGCGAGTCCGGATCGATCGAGCAGGACGCCGACCTGGTGATGTTTATTTTCCGCGAAGAAGTCTACAAACAGGACGACCCTGATCTGCAGGGGCGCGCC
>Ga0209811_10000234_pt1 | contig 25792 bp, 39 predicted proteins | sample Coa_R1_6_FD_187161 | JGI IMG/M metagenome (GOLD analysis project Ga0209811, IMG submission 187161) | Surface soil microbial communities from Centralia Pennsylvania, which are recovering from an underground coalmine fire. - Coalmine... | ecosystem: Environmental > Terrestrial > Soil >... | reverse complement strand
GGCACGACCAACAGCAACGCGATTACCTACATGGTGGAAACGGCGTTCACCAACGCCGCGGCCCCCGTGCTGGAAGGCACCGCGAAGCCCGAGTCGGCGCTGGCGTTCTCGTCCGTGACGGAAGCCGTGCGGAAGATCGCGCACTGGCTGCCGGTGACGGAGGAGATGCTCGAAGACGTCGCGGCGATCGCGTCCTACATCGACGCGCGGCTGCGGGTCGGCGTGCAGTTCGTCGAGGAGGATCAGCTGGTCAACGGGAGCGGCATCGCGCCGAACCTGCTCGGCATCCTCAATCGGCCAGGGCTGGCAACGGCGGTGGCGCGTGCCGCGGCCGAGAGCAACGCCGACGCCATCTTCCGGCAGATCATGGCGATCTACGGGAGCGCGTTCCTCATGCCCGACGGCGTCGTCATCAATCCCAAGGATTGGGCCGACACCGTGCTGACGAAGACGGCGCAGGGCAACTACCTGACGGCCGGCCCCTTCGCGCCCATCCAGAGCGCGCAGATGTGGGGCTTGCCCGTCGCGGTGACGCCCGTCGTCGCCATCGCCACGGCGGTCGTGGGCGCGTTCCAGACGGCCGCGCAGGTGTTCCGGCGCGGCGGCATCCGTGTGGAGTCCTCGAACTCGCATCAGGACTTCTTCATCAAGAACCTCGTCGCGATTCGCGCCGAGGAACGGCTCGCCCTGGCCGTCTACCGTCCCGGCGCGTTCGGGAAGGTGACGGGCCTCGGACTGCCCGTCTACCCGTAGGAGTCACTCGTCAGTGATCAACCGCTGGTGGGACCCCGGGCCGTGTCCGGTGGACGACGCGCCGCACACCACGTGCACGTCGCCGGACTACGTGCCCGTACAACCGCTACTGACGGCCGGGGCTCCGGTGGCCCCGGTCGTCATGCCGCTGCAGCGGCCGCTCGCGCTCGACCAGGCCACGGTCGCGGCGCTGCAACAGACGACGACGGTCGTCAGCGCGCCGGTGACGACGAAGACCTATCGCCGCCGCAGCGTGCCGCCGCCGGCGGGCGGCTACAAGGTCCACGACAAGGGCAAGAAATGACGACCGCGCTGATCGTGCCGCCCTGGCGGCAACCGCTCGCGTGCTACTCGCTGCTGGCCGTGCCTCCGACTGAGGAACCGATCACGGCGGCCGAGGCGAAGCTGCGCGCCGGCCTGGACTGGCCGACGACGGACCCGCGCGAGGCGCTGATGGCGCAATACATCGCGGCGGCCCGCAACCTGGTCGAGCGCGAGACGGGCCTGGCGCTGCTCACGCAGACCCGCGAGATCTACTTCTGCCCCTACGACCCGACCGCGCCGATTCCGTTGCCGCCGCAATCGACGCCGCTGCAATCGTTCACCGTCGACGCGTGGACGCCGGTCGCGTTCCCGGTGCCGATCGGGATGGCGCGGCCCGTCCTGGGCATGATGCCGATGACGACCGACTGGCTGCTGCCCGCCGGCACGGTCGGGGCGAAGCTGACGGTCGTGGCGGGCTGGCCCAGCGTGGACGCGCTGAAGGCCGAAGCGCCGACGCTGATTCACGCGGTCGGCTTGCTCGTCGCCCACATGCTGACGCTCGGGAAGGACCTCGCCATCACGGGCGCGGTCGCTGCGATTTCGGAAACGCCGCAGGGCTTCGAGGACTGCATCGCGCCGCACCGCCTGATGTGGGTGGCGTGACGTGGAACGCATCAACCCCACCGGCGACGTTCGCATCGCCCTCCTCACGTACTACGTGACCGTCTATCGGCCCGCGCAAACGATCGACGTGGAGCTCGGGGGCCTCGTACCGGGCGACCCCGTCCTGGTCTGCCAGATGTTCGCGGGGATCGAGCCGATTCTCGGACGGCCGCTGCTCGAGCAGCTCGGGGACGCGCAGCTCACGAACCGGATCGACCATCGCGTGACGTGCTGGTATCGCAAGGAGCTGACGGTCGCCATGTTCATCGAGTTTGACGACGAGACGATGAAGCGGCACCTCGAGATCCTCAACATCCGCGATCGCGGCCTCGGCCATCGCTATCAGGAACTCTATTGCCAGGAGCGTGTCTCGTGACCCATGACCAAAACGAGGAACGAAACGAGAAGCAAGCCGAGCCGCGCGACGAGGTGAACCCGCTCGCGGTGGCCGTCCTGGGCGTCTCGCCGTCGCAGGGCACCGGCCTGGGCCCGATGTTCGTGACGGTGACGGGCACCGGCTTCCCGACCACGCCAGGCGCGTGCCAGATCGTGATGAAGAACGCCGGCGGCACGACGGTCGGGCAAAGCGCGGGGGGCACCGCGGTCGTGCCGGAGTCGTTCAGTGCGGCGGTGACGTTCGACCCCGGCACGCCGTCCGGCGCGTTGACGCCCTGGCTCGTGGCGAACAGTGTGGGCTCGGCGGGCCCGAGGAACAGTTTCGCGCTCACGGTGCCCCCGGTCCCGCAACCCGGCAACTTCGGCCAGTGGGCGGGAGGCTTCGGGGGCCGATGATCGTCCTCGCGCTGCTCGCCATTCCGCGGGTGCTCGCCGCCATGCGGGCCGTCCTGCGGAATGACGCGCCGCTCGTGGCCGGCCTGGCGATCGCCCCGGCCTCCGTGGGCGGCGGGCCGGCCATCTACAGCGAAGGCTCGGTGCCCGACGGGGCCGAGATGCCCTTCCTCACGATCGGGCCGTTCACCGAAGCGGACGACTCCACGATGGGCAGCGGCCGCAAGTGGGGCAGCACGCTGACGACGCCGGTGAAGCTGGTCACGACCAGCCCCGACGTGGCCGTGAACTACACGACGGTGGACCGCGTCGTCGCGCTGCTGCACGGCACGGCGCTGACGGTCGCGGATTACAGCCAGGGCATGTGCCTGCTCGAAGTCGTCGTCGACAGCTATCAAGAGAAGCTCGCGGGCGTCGTCTATCGCCACTACCCGGTGATGTTCACCATCAAGGTAGGGCAACCCAGGTGACGCCGCTCCTGCAACAGCTGTACGGCTTGCGGCTCATGATCGACGGTCTGATTGCCACCGTCGAACACGAGCTCGGCGCACAGATGGGAGCGGCGCCACAGGTCGAGGGTGAGGAACCCGAGTGCGCGCATCCGCGGGAGATGCAAGTCAGCGCGAGCGTGATGGGCGGCCCGGCGAAGGTCATGTGCCTGGTGTGCGGCCAGGAGCGGCTCGGGACGGTGGAGTAGCGATGCACGAGCAGACGGTTCATGCGCTCGCGCAGCTGATTCGGCATACGCGCGGGGGCTTGACGACGATTGAGAAGTGGGTCGAGCAGACGCCGCGCGAGGCGCTCGCCGCCGACGTGAAGCAGCTCTGTGAGTTGTTTCTCGACGACTCGAAGGGGAGGAGCGGCTACCACCGGGTTGTCTACGTGGTGCGCGGCCTGCTCACGCAGTTGGACACGACGCTCAGCACGGCCCCGCAAGCGCCCGTGCCGGCGCCACACACGACACCGTCGACTCGGCCCGCCCCTGTGGCTGCCCGATCGTTCCGCTCGTAGGGAGATCGCTATGGCGTATGCAGGGATTCGGTCGTTTATCAACTTGGACGACGGTAGCGGCACGATGCGCGACATCAGCCACTACCTCGATGGCGTCACGCCGTCGAGTCAGACGGACGAACTCGACGGCACCACGTTCCAGCCTGGCGTGGCGAACCCGACGAAGGAAATCATCGCCGGCTTCCACACGCGCGCGCTCTCGCTGTCGGCGAAGTGGACGCCGGAAGCCGAGATGTTCTTCTCCAGCGTCGAGGGCAAGACCGGGCTGCCGTATCAGTACGGCCCGCTCGGCAATGACGACGGGATGATCGGCATCTACGGCACGTGCAACGTCCTGAGCTGGACCGGCCCTGTCTCGACGGTGGCCGGCGTCATCACCGGCACGGCCGAACTCCGGTGTCAGACGCGCCTGGTCGGCACGTTCGATGGGAGCGGCGATCTCGTGCCGGTGGTGACGGCGACGGGTGCGACGGCCGGCACGCCGGGCACGTTCTCGCCGAGCGGCGCGATGCTGCCCTCGAACTTCGCGGGCCTCACCGGCGTCACGGCGACCCCGACCACCGCGTGGACGGTGGGCCAGCACGTCATCCTGGGCGACGCGACGCACGCGCACTGGAACGGCACCGCGTGGATGGCAGGCAACGCATAAGAACCCGCGAAGAATCGGGTTCTTACGGTTCTTACAACTCCGGCCCGGCGCTGCCGTCCGGGCCGCACTTGGGAGAGCACGAATGGTCACACTCAACTTCGACAAGCCCCGTCAGCTCCATTACGACCTGGCGGCGATCCGCGACCTTGAGAACGCGATGAACGGCGAACCGCTGGGCACGATCATCCAGCGGCTCGCCAATCTCGGCATCACGGCGATGGTGCTCGCGCTCTGGGCGGGCCTGAAGCACGAAGACCGCAGCCTCACGCCGCACCTCGTGACCATTCGGCTCGAAACGTATCTGAAGGAAGGCAAGCCGCTCCGCGCGCTCGGCGATGGCATCAACGACGCGCTCGAGGAGTCCGGCCTGTTCAAGAACGCGAACGACGCGGCCAAGGAGGCCGAAAACCCTACGACGGCTGGCTCCCAGACGAGCCAGTGAGCTGGGCGTTTCGGACGTGGCTCGCCTGGGCGGAGCAGTTCGGCCTCGGCGAGCTGCAGCTGCTCCCCCACCAGTTCTGGCGGCTGACGCCACGGGAGTTCGACCTCCTCCGCGCCGGCTTCCACCGCCGCGAGGATCGGGCGTGGGAAAAGCTGGCGACGCTCGGCCTGTGGGTGCTCGCGCCCTACAGCAAGAAGCAGATGACGCCGGCGGAGCTGCTCGGGCGCTCGCGGCTGCACACGCTGCCCTCGAGCGGGGACGAAGCCAAGGACGACGCGGCGTTCGAGCGCGCGAAGCAGCTGGCCGTCGCGCTGAAGTGGGCGAAGGAGTGAAGTGGTCCAGATCACGATCACCGGCACATTCGCGGTCGCGCAGAACGTCGCCCGAGCCGCCGACCTCCTCAACGAGGTCGGCGCGCAGACCGTCAAGGGCACGTGCCTGCGCATCGCGTACATGGCGCGAAGCCTGGCGCCGGTCGCCACGGGCGAGTTGAAGCGGTCGATCGCGTGGAAGGCGAATAAGACGCGCGGCTACGTCGGCATCACGGCGGGCAGCCCCGCCAACGTCTACTGGCGCTTCCCTGAGTTCGGGACGATTCACGCCTCGGCGCACCCCTACTTCCGTCCCGCCAAGGAAGCCGCGGCCGGCCCGATGCTGGCCGAGATGAAGACCTACGCCACGAAAGTCGGGCGCTGATGGCGAGCCTCGGCACCCTCGTCATCTCCGTCTCGGTCAACGCCCAGGCCGCGACCACCCAGCTGCAAAACCTGACGGTGGAGGTGAAGAACTTCGGCGCGGCGTTTGACGGGATCTCGTCGTCCATCATCGCGCGCGGCAACATCCTGTCGTCGACGCTGCAGCGGATCTTCAGTTCGGTGGCGGGCTTCGTCACGAGCACGTTCAAGGAGGCCATCCAAGCCTCACAGAACTTCAACAACGCGCTCGTCTCGTTGGCCGCCGTCGCGGAGCACTTCGGCGTCGGGATGAACAAGGCGATCGACGCCGCCCATGCGCTCTCGGCCGATGGGCTGCTGCCGCTGCGGGACTCGGCGGCGGGCCTCAAGAACCTCCTCATGACGGGCTTCGGCCTCGACCAGGCGGTCGGGATCATGAAGGCCTTCAAGGACACGGCGGCCTACGCGCGGCAGGAAACCTATTCCTACGGCGATGCCATTCGGACGGCGACCGAAGGCATCAAGAACATGCGGAGCGTGCAGGTCGATAACGCCGGCGTCACGAAGAACCTGTCCATGATCATGAAGGACGCCGGGTTCGTGATGCAGGACATCGACAGCAAGACGAAGGGCGCGGCGGCGCGCCAAGCCCTGTACGTCGGCCTGCTCCGCGAAGCCGCGTCGCAGCAAGGCCTCGCCGCCGCCTCGCTGCGGACCTACAGCGGCTCGGTCGTCGCGTTGGACACCGCCTACACCTCGCTGCTCGCGACGTGGGGCGATGCGATCACGCGCAACAAGGACGTGGCGATCGCGATCAACTTCGTGTCCGACGCGATCCGGGGCCTGACGCAGGCCTCGGCCGACAACAACACCGCCGTCAGCCTCGTCGGCGAGGGTCTGATCCTGTTCGTGAAGATCGCCGCGGTGGTCGTCGAGGGCATCAAGACGATGGACGATTGGTTCATCGCACTCGACATCAGACTGAGCGAGCTCACGCGGAGCATCGTGGAGAAGGTGGCGAAGCTCGCCGACTTCGGCCTGAATACGTTCAAGTGGGCGATGACGGGCCCGGCGACGATGTTCCCCGGCTTCGAGCAGGGCTTCGGGATGCTCGCGGCGGTGTCGCACAACGCCCACACCGCGATCACGTCGTTGGGAGATGACATCCTCGAGACGAGGCTCCACCTGTTTGACTTCGACGAGGGCATGGGCGGGACGGTCAAGAAACTTAATGACCTCGCCGCGCAGCTCGAGGCGAACAAGGGCAAAACGATCGGCCTCACGGACGTGCTCGGCACGGGGCGCAAGACGCTGGAGGACTTCGGCAACGCGGCCGACGCCACGGCCGCGAAGCTCCGCTCGATTCAGACCTACAGCGACCTCTCGGGCTTCATCAAGAAGGAGGGCGACCTCGGCGGCTTCTCCGCCGCGATCGACGCGCTGATTGCCAAGCTCCCGAAGGTCGCCGAGGGGCTGACGCACGCCCGCGATGCCATGTTCGGGCTGGAGGAGGTCAAGACCGCGTACTTGATGATCCAGACGATGGGCGGCCTCGAAAACGTGGCGCTGCTCAACACGACGCAGCTCAAGGCGCTCTCGAAGGCCACGCAGGAGGCCATCGAGAAGATGAAGGGCTTCCACGTCGAGGCCCCGGCGGCGTTCAAGGCCTTCCACGACGAGGCCGAAGACGCGCTCTCGGTGCTCGAAGCCGTGAAGGAGTCCATCAAATACGTCGCGGACCGCGCGACCAACGCGGTCGGCATCGACTTCGAGAAGGACATCCCGCTCGTCCCCTTCATGACGGAGGACTGGGGCGCGGCCCGCGCGGGGGCGAAGAAGGAGATCGGCGAGGTCAACGAGATCCTCAAGAACGTGCAAAACGGCTGGCGCAAGTCCTTCCAGTCGATGGCGGAAGACCTCCCGCACGTCATGGCGCGTGCGATGCAGAGCGGCGCGTCGGTGTGGGCCGCGGTCGGCGCCCTCGCGGCGAAGACGTTCGGCGACCAGTTCACCAGAATCTTCGAGCAGCAGCAACGGGCGCAGGGCACGCTGACGCCGAAGCTGTCGACCGGGTCGAAGGTCCTCGCCCTGGCGGGCGTGGGCGTCGACAGCTTCATGGGCGGCTACGGCCTCGGCCAGGCCACCGGCAGCAAAACCACGGGCGCCCTGGGCGGCGCGGCGAGCGGGGCGCTCAGCGGCGCGGGCGTGGGCTTCATGTTCGGAGGCCCGCTCGGCGCGGGCATCGGCGCGGCCGTGGGCGGTGTGGCGGGCCTCATCGGCGGCCTGTTCGGCGCGTCGAAGAAGCAGAAGGAGATCGCGCAGCAGCTCGCGCAGAGCCGCACCGACCTGCTCCAGCAGTACGGCGGGATGCAGAAGCTCCAGCAGCTCGCGGACAAACTCGGCGTGAGTCTCGCCGGCGCGTTCAACAGCAAAAACCCGAAGGACTTCGAGGCCGCGGTGAAGAACCTGAACAACGCCATCGAGGACGAGAAGAAGAAAGTGGAAGCCCTCAACAACGCCGTCACCGGGCTGAACGCGCGCACGGCGACGTTCATCGACAAGTTCAAGACCCTCGCGGAGACGCGCGACGCGGCGCTGCAAACCGCGAGCGACCGGCACGGGACCGCCGAAGGCAACCAGGCGCTCATCGAGGCGGCGAACGCCAGCCAGAAACTCAACGAGCTCGCCAAGTCGTCGCAGGGCGAGTTCGCGCGCCTGGGCGTCATCACGCAGAACGTGTTCGCCGGCATCGTGAAGGACAGCGGCGATGCGATGGGCGCGATGCTGGCGATGGCCCCGTCGTTCCAGGTGCTCAAGGACGGCATCGAGAAGTTCGGGCTTCAGAGCACGGCCGTCATCGACGAGCTGCTCAAGAACTTCGACCTGATCAACAACGCAAACTTCAAACCTTTCTTTGAGGCGATCCAAGCGGACGGCCAGGTGCTCAAGGGGCTGTTCGATGCGAAGTCCCTGTCGCCCGAGGGCTTCCAGGCTCTCGCCGCGGACATCGGGGCGAGCATCCAGGGCGTCGTGGATGCGGGCGGCGACATGGCGCGCACGCTGGCGCTCAGTCAGCCGGTGCTGCAAACCCTATGGGAGGCGTCGCAGCAGTATGGGGCGATCACCGACGAGAACACGCAAGCGATCCTCGACCAGGCCGAAGCGCAAGGCCTCGTCGGCGAGGCGATGAAGTCGGTCAACGACAAAATCCTCGACGTGCTGCTCGCCATCGCGCACGTGTTCAACGCGGACATCCCGGCCGGCCTGGAGAAAACGAAGAAGGGCGCGGCCGACGCCGCGGCCGACATCGAGGGCGCGTTCAAGGACGTGAAGATCGACCCCATCGACGTCCCCTACAAGTATCAGCAGGTGGGCGACGGGCCCCCGGACGCCTACGGGGGGAGCTCGAGCGGGAGCGGCCCGGCGCCGCAGGGCGTGCCGGCCCTGGCGCGGGGCGGCATCGTGCGCCGTCCCATGTATGCGCTCATCGGTGAGGCCGGCCCCGAGGCCGTGATTCCGCTGACGGGCGCCGGCCTCGGCGTGGAGGCCTCGACCTACAACACGACCATCTATCTCGATGGCGAGAAGATCGCGCAGTCCACCGCGCGCAAGCTGCCGAAGATCATGCGTGGCCTCGGCGTCGGCCACTGAAGGAGCACCGACATGGCTGGACTGTGGGCGGATAGTCCCGACTACTACAACCTCGCGCAGCTCGGGCGCGTCTGGACCTCCTTGACGGGGAACAGTACGAGCGGGTTGACCCTCTCGAGCGGGACCGGGCGGCGCACGGGACAGAACACCTTGCAGTTCGCCAACATGACCGCCGTCTCCGCGGCGTTTACGAACTACTACTTACAGAAGACGCTCATCCCAGGCAGCGCGACGATCATTCATTCGTTCGCGTTCCTCGCGTACGACTATGCCCTGATGGGGTTCGAGCAACCCTTCTGGCTGGTGGGCGACGCGACGGTGTGGCACGTCGGCCTGGCGATGCGGAACGACCACACGCTGATCTTCACGCGCGCGCCGGGCGTCAACAGTTTCACGCCGGGGACCACCCTCGGCACCGTGCCGACGCCGATCACGCTCAATACGTGGTACCACTTCTCCATCAAGTGCACGATCCACGACACGGCGGGGGCGCTGTCGTTCAAACTGAATCGCATCGAGCAGTTGAATGGCGGGGCGGGCTTCACGAACATCGACACCCGCAATGCGGGGTCGGCCGGATGGAGCCGGTTCGCGTTCTTCAACGGCAAATGCAACACGAACGAGCCCGCGGAGCCGCCGGCGTATCGCATCACCGACCAGGTGGTCTGCGACGACACGGGGCCGCGCAATAACGATCACCCGGGCGACTGCTCCGTGCTCGTGCAACTGCCGAACGCGGGCAACGGCGGCAACGTCGACTTCACGCCCTCGGCGGGCACCGATCACGGGACGCTCGTGCGCGAGGCGGTCGCGGATGACGACACCAGCTACAACCAGGGCACGGCGGCGGGCCAGCGCGACAGCTATGTCTACCCGGCACTCGCCATTCCGCTCGGCACGCCGAAGTTCCTCCTCACGCGGCCGTGCCTGAAGCTGTCGGCGGCGGGGAGTCAGTTGGTGATGGACGTCATCCGCAAGGGCGGCACGAACTACGACGGCGTGACCCCGCAGTCGCCGACGTCGGGCAGCTACGCCTACTACGACTACCTCCGCGAGCTGGACCCCGCGACCGGCTTGCCGTGGACCATCTCGGGCATCAACGCCTCGGAGTCCGGCCTCCTGATGCCCTGACGGGCCAGCCACGTGGCAATCCCCGTCAACGTCACCCAGGCGCCGGTGCTCGTCCCGGCGGACACGTCGGGCGCACCCATTCGCGCGACGCAGGCCCCCCGCCTGGCGGTCACGGACGCGACCGGGTCGCTCCGCGTGACGCAGGCCGTGCGGATTGCCGTCGTGGAGTTCGGCGCGCCGGCCAACCTCACCCACGCGCCGCGTCTGACGGTCGAGGCGACGGACCACGCGCCGCCGCGCCTCACGCAGCTCCCGCGCCTCGCGGTGATCCGGCCGAAGACGCCGGTGTCGATCCTCATCGACCACATCGAGCACAACATCGACGCGCGCTACACGTCGGTCGAGATCACCTACCAGCTCGGGGCGCGCGGCACCGCGAAGCTCGAAGTCCTCGACCTGGACTCGTTCGAGACGGCCTATCGCCCCCAGCTGGACCAGCGCGTCGAAATCTTCGGCACCGATGGCGAGCCGATCTTCGTCGGGACGATCTTCGGCGTGACCGACACGCCGCTCGGCGCGCCCGGCGTCGGCACCGTGACGGCGATCGACGCCGTGGACGATTGGGTCGCGGCGGGGATGCGCCGGGTCACCAAGACCTACGCCGACGGCACCACGCTCCACACCGTCGTGGCGGATCTCGTCACGACCTACCTCGCCGTCTACGGGATCGCGCTCGACCCGCTGATGGGGGCGGGGCCGGCCCTGCCGGCGGTGACGTTCGACAACGTCACGCTTGAGGAGGCGTTCAATCAGCTCGTGGACCTGACGAGCGGGTGGGTCTACCGGCTCTCGCCCTACAAGCAGATTCAGTGGTTCCCGATTGGCAGCCACGCGCGCGACTTCACGCTCTCGGCCGCGAACCAGAACATCCTCGGGCCGATCCGGTGGACGAAATCGCGGGGGCAGGCCGCCAACCGCATCGTCGTCCGCTACGGGACCGGCCTGGTCGGCAAGCAACAGCTCTGGTTCGGCGACGGCGTCACGCTGCGCTTCACGCCGGACTACCGGCCGACCTTCCCCGCACCGGCCAGCAACGGCTGGATCGGGTGGATGAACTACGTCGGCGGCCCCTTCCCCGGCCCGCCGGTGCCGACCGTGCCGCCGAGTTACGGCGGCCATGAAGCCATCGGCGTCAGCGCCGCGAACAACTTCCCGTGGTGGTGGGACGCGACGACCGGGGAGCTCGTGCGAAACATCGGCGCGCCGATTCCCCACTGGGCCGGAGGGACCACCGCGCAGGTGCCGCTGGTCGGCGATTATTTCTGGATCGACTACAACGTCCAGTTCCCGCTGACGGTGGTCGCCGAGTCGCCGTCGGCGCTGACGTTCCCGATCGAAGCCATCGTCGACCGCGCGGACATCTTCGACAAGGCGCAGGCGCAGGCCTTCGCGGACAGCCTCTTGGCGAAATACGCGAGCACGCCGCGCACGGTGACGCTGAAGACGCGCGCCGCCGAGGACTTCCTCCCCGGCGACACGGTGCCGATGGACGTGCCCGCGCGCACGCTGCCCAACGCCGAATGGCTCGTGACGGAGGTCACGATCATCGTCGACCTCGACCAGCAGATCACCGTCACGCTGTCGCTGCTCGAGGGGACGACGGCCCAGGCCTCGTGGCTCGACTTCTGGCGGGACATCGCGGGCGGCGGGGCCAGCGTGGGCGTGGCGAGCGGGAGCATCACGCCACCCCCGGTGGGTGGCGGCGGCGGCGGCGGCGGCACGGTCGCCAACGTCATGCCGCTCACGCTGCACGCCCTGGTGGTCGGCGAGGGCGACATCAACGTCGGCGCGCTCGGGGACCTCGGGACGCCGGTGAAGCTGCTCCACGGCAACCCGACCGGCGACCCGACGTTCCGGCCGATCGACCAGACCGACCTGGGCGGCCCCGTCGCCGATGGGAAGGTGCTCACGGCCGATGCGTCGCAGCCGACCGGCCTGGCGTGGGGCGCGGGCGGCGGCGGGACGAGCGCCGATGCGATTCGGCCGATCACGTTCACCATCAATCCGGGCGGCGTGCCGACGACGGGCATCAAGGGCGACCTCTCCGTGCCCTACCCGTGCCGAATTACCGGCGTGCGGATGCTGGCCGACCAGGTGGGGTCGGCCGTGCTCGACATCCTGAAAGACAGCTACGCGAACTACCCGCCCTCGACCGGCGATTCGATTGTCGGCAGTGCGCCGCCGACCCTGAGCGGCGCGCAATCCAGCGAGGACACCACGCTCGCCGGCTGGAGCACTACCCTCCTGGCGGGCGACACGCTGCGCTTCAACCTCACGTCCGTCGCCACGATCACGCGCCTGACGATCACGCTCACCGTCGCGATCCCGGCGACGGTGGTGGCCCCGGTCGCCACGGGATCACTCATCCTGCTCGAGACGCACGTGGCGTCGGGGAGCGCCTCGGTCAACTTCACCGCCCGCAATGCACCGGGCGTGAGCGGCGCGACCTTCCAGAGCGACTATGACGCGTACTTCCTCGAGCTGCTCGGTGTCATGCCGGCGACGAACACACAGGATCTCCGGCTGCGTATTTCGACCAACGGCGGCGCGACCTGGGATTCAACCTCGAACTATCACTGGGCCATTCACTACACATCGAATACCGGCACGGAGGGGCAAATCCACGCAAGCCCGGACACGGCCGTCACCCTGTTTTCCGCAATCGACAACACCTTCGACGGCCTCTCGGGGCGGCTACACTTCTTCAATCCGCTCGCGCCGGGGGTTCGGCGCTCCGCCCTGATCGATGTCTATGGCGTTCAGGCGGCCCTGGCCTACCGCGGGTCGGGCTTCTTCACCTGGAATCAGACGCCCACGATCAACGCCGTCCAGATTTACGCCGCGACCGGCAACCTCCTCAAAGGCACCGGGCGTCTCTACGGGATTGCGAAGTAATGGCGGCCTACAGCGTCTACTGGCCGGTCGACCCGCCCGTGCAGAACCGCACGTTCAACCAGGCGTCGGCCACGAGCCTGACCTCGACCGCGTTCACGAGCACGCCGGGCAATCTGCTCGTCGCCATCTTTCAGGTCTGGACCGGCTCGTTCGGCGCGACGCCGATCACCGACAACAAGGGCAACACGTGGGTGGCGGCCGTGCCGATCTTCGGCACCTCCGGGGGCGGGGGCCTGCTCGGGATCTACTACGCCGCGAACTGTCTCGGCGGCGCGGGCCATACCGTGACCGTGACGCCGGTCGCCTCGGGCCTGCTCGCGCTGTGCGTCTATGAGATTGCGGGCGCGGCGCTGACGGGCGTCCTCGGTTCCCGCAGCACGGCCAACGTCGGCGTGAGCGCCCAGACCAGCGGCAACATCACGGCGAACCCGGCCGTCCCCGAGTTCTTTCTCGGCGCGATGACGATCTCGCATAGCTCGACCTCGAGCGCGCTGTCGACGCCCTGGGCCGCGCCCGCGTACTGGAGCGGCTTGCTCACGTCGTTGAATGGCGGCAACGTCGGCCTGGCGTCCGCGTGGCGGGTCGTGAACCCGAGCACGACGGATGCCTTCAAGCTCGCCGTCAATGGCTCATCGCAGGAAGCGATTGCGGTCGTCGGGTTCCTCGCCGCGACTCCGATCCCGGCCGGCGGCGGCGCGGGCACGGTCGGCGGCGCGTACGGCTATGCGTAGGAGGACACCATGAAGAACCTACTCGTGCGACTCGTCTACGCGGCGATCTGCGCGTTCCTGCTGCTGCTGATCCTGCCGCTGTTCCTCAGTGTGATCGGCCTCACGCCGAGCGCGCCGCTGGTGGAGCTGCTGCGGCTGTGCGTCGGCGCCCTGGCGATCATCTACGTGATTTGGGGGCCACCGCCTCCGATGCCCTGGTGACGACATGGCGACAGCGACGTTTCAGCAAGGCGTGAGCGGCTACACGGGGTGTTTGGACACCTTTCTCAACGACGGCACGAGTGCGGCCGTGAACTTCGAGAACAACGGGACCATTCAAGCCAAGTCCGTGGCGTCGGCCAACTTCAGTCGGGTGATCCTGATTAGTTTCGACCTGTCGTCGCTCTCCCCGACCAATACGGTCACCAACGCGTCGCTGCAGCTCACGTGCAACGCCGCGGGCACTGTGAGTGGCACCATGTACTTGATGCGCTTACTGCGCCCGGACTGGGTGGTGACGCAGGCGACCTGGAACAACTACAAGACCGGCAGCGCGTGGAACACCGCGGGGGCGCGGGGAAACGGCACGGACATCAACGGCGACTGGACGGACGGCGTGCCGGGCGCGGTCGGGGTCTTTAGTGTGTCCGCGACGGACGTGATCGGGACCAAAAAAACCTTTGCGGGGATCACGCAATCCACGATTCAAGCCGCGCTCGGGGGGACGTTGCATTTCGCAATTCACCAGGCCTTGAACGCGAACGCCAATGCGGGCTTCTACGACACCACGGCCGCCAGCACGAGTAATCGCGCGCTCTTGACGGTGAACTATGACCCGCCGGTCGTCGGGGGCACCGCCATATCTCGACGCACCACCGGCCTGTTCACGCGGATCGGTTCCCGCCAGGTGAATGACTAATGGGATACCCACTCAAGCAAGCGCAGACGGCGCAGGCGCTCGTGTTCCTGATGGTGGATTCGACCGACCATCTCTCCCCCAAGACGGGGCTGGCGCCGACGGTGACGCTCTCGAAGAACGGGGCCACGTTCGGCTCGCCCGCCGGGGCCGTGACCGAGGTCGGGAGCGGGTGGTACAAGGTCGCCGGGCACGCGACCGACAGTGGCACGCTCGGCCCGCTCGTCCTCCATGCGACGGCGACCGGGGCCGACCCGACCGACGATCGCTACGATGTCGTTGGGTACGATCCGCAGGACGTGGTACGGCTTGGGTTGACCGCGTTACCCAACGTCGCGGCCGGCGCGGCGGGCGGGCTGTTGACGGACAAGGTGGGCTATGCGCTCACGGCCGCCTACGATCTGGCGAAGACCGCCGCCCAGGTGAGCGACATCCCGACGGCCGCCGCCACCGCGACGGCGACCGCGACCCAGATCACGACCGACCACGGCGCAGGGTCCTACATCCGCAACACGGAGCCGCCGTCCACCGCGGCCCAGGCGACGGCGACGGCCGCGCAGATCACGACGGACCACGGCGCGGGGTCCTACGTGCGGAACACGGAACCCGACAACGCCGGCATCGCGGCGATCAAGGCGAAGACCGACAACCTCCCGAGCGCCCCGGCGGCGGTGAGTGACATCCCCTCGGCGGCCGCCACGGCGACGGCGACGGCCGCGCAGATCACGACCGACCACGGCGCAGGGTCCTACGTGCGGAACACGGAACCCGACAACGCCGGCATCGCGGCGATCAAAGCGAAGACCGACAACCTGCCGGCGGACCCGGCGTCGACGTCGGCCCTGGTCGCCGGCCTCACGACCGTGCTCAATGCCGTGGGCGCGCTGCACGACCTGAGTCCGAGCGAGGTGCTGGCGCAGATCACCGCCGCCTTGACCACGGCCGTCGCCGACTCCGTGCCGGTCGACGGCGCGCGGCCGTCCATCGCCCAGGCGGCCTACATGAACGCGCAGTTCCTGCTGGAACGGAAAGTGACCGGCACCGCGTTGACGGTGTTCAAGCCGGATGGGGTGACGGCGCTGATGACGTTGACCTTGGACTCGGCGACGGCCCCGACCGCGATCTCGCGGGCGAGCTGATGGAGATCATCACCCTCGGGATTGGGACGCCGTCGAGCATCCCCACGTTCATCCTCGTGGGGCTCGCGCCGGCGTTCTCGAATTACGGCGGCACGCTCCCCGCGCAGATCTGCGGCACGGCCGCCGACTACGCGAACGGCACGACCGCCGAGAGCCTCGCCCTCGCGTGCGAGGCCGTGTGCACGCTGACCTTCACGGCGGACCAGGAGGAGTGCTAGCGATGGCAACCACCATCAATCTCGTGGCGGGCTGGACGGCGGAATTGCCGGCGTTCACGCTGCGCGCCAACGGCACGCCGCTGGACCTCACGGGGTTCACGGCCGCGCAGATCGTGGCGAAGATCAAAGAGGCGCGCACGACGGGGGCGTACGTCGACATGAGCAACAACGTCCGCCTGGATGACGACCCGGTGACGGGCAAGGTCTACCTCAAACCCGACGCGGCCGACTTCGTCGCGGGGAAGACCTACGACCTGCGGTTTCAGGTGACGGACGGAGCGGGAAACGTCGAGTTCTTTCCCAACGCCACGCCCAACCGGATTGTCGTGGCCGTCCCGTGACCCGCCTGACGGACACGGAGCTGGAGGCCTACGCGGTCCATGCGGCCGCTATTCAGGATGGGCCGCTGCTGTCGCTGGTGACTGAGCTGCAGGAGGCCCGTAGGCTGCTTGTGTTGGCCGCTGAGGCCGCGGTGAGGCCCCCGGAGGCCCCAGAGGCCCCGCGCCGTAGGCCGAGGCTTCTGAGGCCCAAGGGCACGTCAGAATAGGTCGCGCTTGGCTAGACGGCCCGGAGGCCCCCTCGCTTCCGGGCTTTCTTCGTGCGCGTGCTCACCGGCGTCGATGCGGTGATGCCCTTGAACAGTTCCGTGACCTTCTCGCTGACCGCCCCCTCGACATAGCGTTCGGTCATCTTCAGGTTGCGGTGGCCCATTGCTTCCGCGACGGCCTTGAGATCGCCGGTCTTTCGATAGGCCTCGGTGCCGAAGCAGTGCCGGAGGTCGTACGGCACGATGGGCTCCAAGTGCGAGAGCTTCGCCGCCTTCACCGCCTCGTGGAACATGCGCGCCGCCGGCGCGGCCGAGAAGTCGCCCCAGCCCTTCAGCCGGTCCAGCGTGTCCAGCGCCTCGGTCGCCCGGTCATCGAGTGGGAGGGTGCGCGGCTTGCCGCCTTTGCCCGTCTGCACGAACAGCGTGCGCTCCTGCTGGTTCCAGTGCTTCGCCGGTTTGATTTTCTTAATCTCGCAGGGCCGCACGCCGAGCACGCACATCAGCGTGAGCCGCGCCGCCGTCTTCGTGGGCTTGCCCGACTTGCCGATGTGGTCGGTGATCTTCACCGCCAGGGCGAACGGGATGCTGCGGCTCTGGATGGCGCCGGGCGTCCGCCGCGGCACGTCGCGGGCCGGGTTCGGCAGGCCCAGCCCGAGGTTCATCGCCTTGTAGAACCCGATCCAGTACCCGCGAATCTTGTTCACCGTGTCGGGGGCGAGCGGTCCCGGCGGCACGATGCGCTTCCGGCCTTCGGGTTCGACGCTGGCTGGTACCCCGGTGCGCTCCCACTGCGCGAGCACCGTCTCGAGCTGCGTGGCCGTGATCGCCTGCCGGGGATACCGCCCGAGGTCCGTGCGGGCCAGCGTGCGGAGGTAGCGCCGTGCCTGCAATTTGTTGTGCGGGTCCATCGACGGCCGCAGCTTGTCGGTCAGGTAGGTTTCCACGTCGCCGCGCAACGTGCCCACGAAGCGGCCGACGACGCGGCGCTGGGGGCCGACCACGGGGGCCACCACGGGCGCGGTCGGCACCGCCTTGCGCTCGACCGCGAGTTCGGCGAGCTGGTCCTCGCGCCAGGCTTCCATGACCGCCAGCGGCGTGTCGCGCGGAAACCGCTTCCGGCGTTTCGGCAATGGGCGTACGCGCACTTCGACCACGAAGCCGCGGCCGGGTTCTTCACTGATGCCGGGGGGCAGGGTCATCGGTCCTCCAAAGTTGTGGCCCACGGCTGGTCCCCAAAATGGGGTGGGGACCAAATCGGGGTGGTCCCCGGGGGACCACCTTGACCCCAAACCCGCCGTTTACTGGGCTTTTCTCGCATAGGCCGTATTATAGCTTTATGCCGGAGGTAGAGTCTAGCTCTGAGGCTATGTCGTTTGTTTGCTTCGGGTTAGTGGTGGCGTCCCCGGCGGGATTTGAACCCGCGTTTTAGCCTTGAAAGGGCAGCAACCTATCGCAGTTTGCTGAATGATTTCGAGGTTTTCTCGGGGGGTGGGGACCAGACTCCCCGGAAACTTGGTCCCCAGGTCCGACCTGTTGACAGCTACCTCGACCTGTGAATGAGATGGGGACCAGATAGGCCACAACCTGCTGGCCTTCGACCCTCCGCGCATGATCGAAGCGCGCGGGGACTCATCCACGTCAACACTTTTTTTCAGTTTTTCGTATCCACGCAAACGATTGAATTGGCGTCGGGTATTTCATCTGCCCGAAAAGAACTTGCCGTGTGCGCGTGACAACCCGCACAAATCGCGTGCTATCTTTCGCCCTCGCGCTGCGGGTTCGTTGGAGCAGCCCCCCTCTCCAAAGATCGATCCTGAACGCCCACCGCTCGTCCTCCCGGCCGAGCCCGTTCGTCCACTCGCCTTTTCCCAGGGGCGGGCCGTATGTCGCGTATCGAGGAACTCCGCAAGGCGCGGGGTTGGTCACGGTTTGAACTCGGCACGCTCGCGGGCGTGACCGAACACACCATCCTTCGGGCGGAGCGCACGTCGCCGCCGGCCGTCCAGGCCCGCTCGCTCGAGAAGATCGCGCAGGCGCTCGGCGTGTCCCTCGCGGAACTCCATGCCGTGAACACCGAGGGGGGGTGGGGAGCAAGTCTCATACCCGCCGCGGCCGATCCTGACGTCCTGTTCATTCAAGACTTAGCCCGCGACTTGCGGACCAACGTCCGCCGCCTGCGAAACGTCCTCCGCAAGGAACCCTGGAAACTCCCCGAGCCGCTGCCGTCGATCGATAACCGGATGCGCTGGTCGCGCGTCGTGGTCGATCGCTGGCTGGAACTCCGTGAACCCGATCGCAAACAACGGGCGCGCGAAAGCCGCCTGGTCGGTGCCGAACGGTAGCGGCGGATGTCGGCGAAGCTCTCCATGCGTGTCTTTGAATCGGCGCTCGACTCCGCGTTGAAGCCCACGGCGGCCTTGCTGGCGCTGTTCGGGACCGACGACGGCGACAAGATTTTCCCGTCGATCGCGCGGCTGTCGTTCCTGCTCGGTGTGAGCCGGCGCACGGTCGAGCGCCGGCTCGCGGAGCTGCGCGAGATCGGCGTCCTGACGGCGCTCGGCCGGGGCCGCACGATCCTCTACCGGCTGCACGCCGAGGCCCTGCCGTCCCGCGACCCGTTCACCCGCCAGGCCCGGTTGTTCGGGGAGGGCGAAAGCGAAGACGAAGCGAACGACACCCGTGTCGCATGGTCGGAAAACCGACATGCGACATTTGGGACAGAGATCACGCCACTGGTGTCGCGACATACGTCACCGGTGTCGCAAACATGCGTCACTGCTGACGCAGGATCAGTAAGAGATCAGTCAGTAGAACAACTAGAGAGAACCGCGCGCGAGCGCGCGAGCGACCCTCCACCAAATTACGGACGAGAAGCTTTCGCCAAGCTGCGGTGCCAGCTCGTGACCGCGAAGCTGACGGCTGAGGGGCGACGGCGAGCGGGAGGCGAGTGATGGCAGCCTACGACCAGGAGGACCTCGACCACGCCCGGCAATGGGTCGGCGATCGTGGCTTCGAGGCGCTCTGCGCCGAGTTCGATCCCGTCGCGATCATCATCGCGTGCGGCATCGCCGACGTCGCCGAGTTAGTGGAGGGTTACGGGCCTCGCAATCCATCACCGCCCGACCCGGAGGACGCGCGGCTCGAACAGGCCGTGGCGCGGGCTCATGCCGCGCTCGGGCCGCACGCGCCGCGGTCTGCCGAGGAACGCGCCCGGGCGCGCGCGATGCTCGACGAGATGGTGCGCGCGGGAGGCGAATGATGGGCGTCGTGCAACCGGCCTATCGGCAGGACCTCGAAACGCTCGTCTGCGGCAAGTGCGGGATCGAGTTCGCGGTGCCGGCCTGGTGGCTCGCGGAGCATCGCAAAACCCATGAAGGGTTCTCGTGTCCGAACGGGCACGGCCGCGTGTTCAGCGGGCCGACCCCGGACGAGAAGCGGATTGCGGAGCTCGAGCAGCAGCTCGCGCGCGAGAAGTCCGAAGCGTCCTGGGCGAAGTCGCGGCAGCGGTCGGCCGAGATTCGCCGCGGTAAGGCCGAGGCCAAGGCGCAGCGCCTTGAGAAGCGCGTCGCGTGCGGCGTCTGCCCGCACTGCCAGCGCACGTTCAAGCAGCTCGCGGCGCACATGCGAACGCAGCACCCGGAGGTCGTCCATGCCGCGGTCGCTGAGTGATTGGCTCGGGTGGGGACTCATCTTCATGGTTTGGAACGCCACGCGGATCTTCGTCGGGGCGTGCGTGACGATCGCGCTGGTGATGTTCGTCTGGTGGGTGTGGCGATGAAGACCCCTGTCGAAGTCCTCAATCGTCGGGAAGCCGCGGCGCTGCAACGCGCGATGGCGGACCCGACCGTCCGCGCGCTCGTGTTGATCATGGGCGAGCTGCTCGCGCTGCCAACCGACCGCGCCCGCCGTCGCGTGCTGACCTACGTGATTGATAAGACGCTCGAGGCGGAAGACGCCGTGTTGTTCCACACCGAGGACGCCACGCCATGAAAATCCTTGCGCTCGTGATCATCGTGGTGGTCGGGCTGCTCCTCGGCTACTGGGTGGGGAAGAACAACGCATGAAGGCCCAACAACACGACCGCGACCAGTGGAGCGAGCACCTGGCGAAGATCGGCGCCACGTCGATGGGCACGCCCGTCGGCGCGTTCGGGCCGAAGCCGAACAAGTTCCACGCGACCAAGACCACCGTCGATGGCCTGAAGTTCGACTCGAAGCACGAGGCGACGGTCTACCAGGAGCTCGCTGCCGAACTGGCGGTCGGGCGGATTCATCACCTCCAACGACAGCGGGTGTTTCCGCTGATCGTCCCCGCGAAGAAGGACGGGTTGCCCATCGTCGTCGGGCGCTACACGGCCGACTTCACCTGCGTGCGTGACGGCGAGCTCGAGGTGATCGACGCGAAGTCACGGGCGACGAAGACGGAGGCCTATCAGCTCCGCAAGAAATTGTTCGAGGCGCTCTACGGCCTCCCCATCATCGAGATGTAACCGACCGCACCCAAGGAGACGAACCGACATGAACTCACGACTCGCGCTCATCACGTTCCTCGACGCGCCGTACCCCGACAACACGCTGCCGCAGCCGCAGCCGAAACCACCGTGGGCCGGCGGACCTGGCGGGCCTGGGAGCGGTCAGCCTCCGTATCCGTCGACGGGGCCGGGCTTCCCCACGAATCCCATCCAGCTGCCTCCGTGGGCTGGCGGGTGGCAGCCGCATCCCGATCAGGGACTGCCGCCCTTCGGACCCGGTGGTGGACAGCCGCCGTATCCGTCCACCGGGCCGGGCTTCCCGACCAACCCGATTCAGCTGCCGCCGTGGGCGGGGGGCTGGCAGCCGCGTCCCGACAACACGCTGCCGCCGTCAGGCACGACGCCTCCGACCCAGCCGCCACCGACCGGCCCCATCTTCCCGGTGCCGCCGGCCGTGGGCGTGCCCATCGAGCTCGTGGCGGTCTTCGTGCCTGGCGTGGGCTACGTGATCATCCCGAAGTCGGCGCTGCCGCCTGAAGGCGAGAAGCCGCCGGTTGACCCGAACGCGCCCGTCATCAACCCGTTGTAGAACGGAGTTCCGTATGCCCGCTCGTTATCTGCCGCTCGCCCTGGTCCTCGTGGTCGCCGCGGCTTGCAGCAACGAGGCGAGCGGGCAGCGTGACCCGTTGAACCCGACCGCGCCGACGCCGCCCCCGCCGGCCACGCTGCGGATCGACTACCGCGTGACGGGCGACATCCCGAACACGCAAATCACGTTCTTCACGGCCACGCAGGGGACGACCGAAGTCAAGACGGATCTCCCGTGGACCATCAGCTACACGAGCGCCGACCTCCACCCGTTCCTGTTCCTCGCGGCCGAGACGCCGATCACCAACTTCACCAACGGCACCATCGACGTGCAGATCTTCGTCAACGGCGTGCTGTTCCGTGAGGCGCGGGGCAGCGGCTTCACCATCTCGGTGTCAGCGAGCGGAGAAGTGCCATGACGGAAAAATCCCGCGCGGGCAGGACGGGCACGGGCCGCGGGCCCTGGGGCCTGGTGACGGGCACGAGAATCCGGCGCCTGGTCTGGACGGTGGCGCTGGTGCAGGCGCTCACGGTCCCGGCCAGCGCCCAAGGCCCCATCGCACGCAGCGTCACCGCGGCGGCCGCGAAGGCCGCGCAGTATCCGCGCACCACGACCTACTCGACCGGGATGCGGTCGCCGGCGATGTTCTGGTCCGGCGCGACGTTGGTGGCGACGGGCGCGATTGTCGACATCGCGGCGGTCACGTGGGCGAAGGACTCCGACCTCACGCATGAGGACGTGAACACGCGCCTCAACCGGGACATCGCGCCGTGCGGGACGGACCCGACGGTGACGCGCCTGCCGGTCGCCGATTGCAAGCCGAACACGGGGCTGCTGATTCTCGGCAGCACGCTCGCGGTCGGCGGCGGCCTGCTCATGGTCATCGGCGGGCAGACGGTGCAGATCACCCAGGTCAGTCCCCACTCGTTCACGGCGCGGGTGCGCTTCTGAGTGGCTGACCTCCTGCCGTTCCTCTCGCGCGCGGCGCGGCGCGATTCGCGCCGGATTCAAGAGGTCCGCGAGTTTCTCGAGCACGCGCCCGAGCTCGCGCCGGTCGAAGTGACGGACGGCATTACGTGGACGCTCCTCTCGAAGCCGTATCCCGAGGCCTGCGCGCTGCTCTGCGAGATCATCCGCAAGCAGGATCGCGCGAAAGCGGCCGCCGACAAGAACGAGGGGACGTGACGAAGAACGACCTCTGGAAGACGTTGCGCCGGCATGTCGGCCACACGCTGCGGTGCGTGCGCTACTCGAACGCGGCGGGGAACGTGACCCTCGAGACGGTGTCGATTCGCTGCGACGATTGCGGCGAGGTCCTGGTCGAAGCCGCCGAGGCGGACACCACGCCGCAAAAACGGTGACGAGACATGGCCTATCGGCACGTCACCAACCTGATGCTCGTGCGGCGCTACGGCCCGATGGCCGGCGGCATCGGGACGGGTCGCCGCGTGGTCGTCGCGTATCGGGCGTTCACTCTGGAGGAGGCGCTCATCCGGGCGCGATTTGAGCGACGGGGCGGCGCGCTCGTGTGGATTGAACGCCGCGGGCACGCCGCGTTTTGGACGAAGGCTTGAGGGGGACGGCACGCCGCCGCTGGGCCAGCACGGCACGCCGCCGCTGGACTGGCACGGCACGGCTGCGCTGCGCTGGCATGGTGTGACGATGCAGCTCCGAGATCCGTTCGTGTGGGCGACGGTCGTCGATGAGAACCCGCTCCCGCGCGGGTGCCCGGCCGACTCGGCTGGGTGGGCCACCTGGGCGTCTACGGCCCCTGCCGCCGATCGCCGGGCACTCGCGCGCGCGGTGGTCCCGATTATCGCGGAACGCTGGGCCGACGCGATGGAAACCGCGATGCACGCCCGGCGACGAGGGGTGGGCGACGTGGCGACCTTGGCCTTCGGTGACGTCCTCGCCGAACTCGCGCCGCTGGGCCTGAGCAACTTTCAGTTCGGGTGCATCGTCGCCATGCTGGTGGCGTGCTGGGCCTACGCGCCGGAGCGGGATGGCGAGGACGTCCTGATGCGGGCCGGCGCGATCGTGTCCTGCCAGCCCTGGGGCGTCGTCATCTCGTGACATGCAGACCGGGCGTCGGCCTTGTGCGCGCGGCCACGGCATCTTTCGCGGGCCGTGTCCAAAGTGTGCGCTCGCCCGCGACGCCGCCCGTGGCACGGCGCGGCAACGCGGCTACGACACGGCGTGGGATCGGTTTTCGCGCGACTGGCTTCGCCGCTTCCCGTTTTGCGGGCAACGGGCTGATGGCCGGTTTCACCGCGACGACTCCGCGTGCGTTCGGTCTGGTCGACAGGTTCGCGCCAGCGTCACCGACCACATCGTCGCGCTCGCCGACGGCGGCGCGCATCGGTCGCCGGCGAACAGCCAATCGTTGTGTACGAGCTGCAACACCCTGAAGTCGGCCCGTCGCGGGCCACGCTGAGGACGAGACATCGTGCGAGGACGGAAGCCGAAATCGACGGCGCAGAAGATCCTCGAGGGGAACCCCGGCAAGCGACGCCTCAACAAGGACGAGCCGCAGCTGCCGCCGTTGACCGACACGGACTTCGATACGCCGCCGCCGGAGCTGGACGGGAACGACATGGCGCGGGCCGAGTGGTTGCACCAGGCCCCGAAGCTGCGTCGCGCCCGGCAGATCAGCAGCGCCGACCGTAGCGCGCTGATCGCGCTCTGTCTCGAGTGGTCGCGCTACCTGGAGGCGACGGCACGGGTCGCCGCCCGCGGCCTGATCGCGCTCGCGCCGAGTGGCTACCCCATCCCGAACCCCTACTTGTCGATTGCGACCCGGGCGCTGCAGTCGTGCATCAAGCTCTGGCCGGAGCTCGGCCTGACCCCGTCGAGTCGGTCCCGCGTGACGGCGGCCAACGACCCGGCCGCGAACGACCCGTTCAACGAGTTCGACACCCCGCCGACGTCCATCCAGTGAGGAGATCCACATGGCGAAACGACCGCCCCCGAAGCCGCCCAACGGCACGCCGCTGGCGACCCCGCCCACGGACGCCGCGCTCGAAATCACGGACCTCAAGCAAGACCTGACGAATCGCCGGAAGCACACGCCGCGGGGGGCGAAGATGCTGCTCGAGTCCATCGAGCACGTCGGCGCCGCCCGCTCAATCGTCATCGACGAGGACAACGAGATCCTCGCGGGCAACGGCGTGGCCGACGCCGCGGCCGAGGCCGGCATCACGAAGGTGCGCGTCATCGAGACGGACGGTAAGACGCTGATCGCGGTGCGCCGGGTGGGCCTGTCGCCGGAGGACAAGCGCGCCCTGGCGATCTACGACAACCGGACGGGCGAGCTCTCGAAGTGGGACGCCGACCAGTTGATGGACGACCGGCTGCACAAGCTGCCGCTGCGGCCGTTCTTCGACGAGGCCGAACTCAAGAAACACATGCGCGAGCAGAGCGCCAAGGAAGCGGTCGTCAAGGAACTCGACACCAGCGGGGTGAACGACCAGTTCTGGATTGCGATCCGCGGGCCGCTCAAGGCGCAGGCCGAAGCCCTCGACCGGCTCAAGAAAGTCATGGGCGAGATCGAGGGCATCGAGGTCGAACTCGGCCTGGTCAGCGATGAGCCCAAGGCCGCCGAAACGGAGTGGTAGCCGATGGCCCTGCCCATCCCGAAGGTCGATAACGCCAAGGGCGCGAAGCGCGCGAAGGTGGAGCTGCGCCAGAACATCCTCGACGCGATCGGGGCCGACCAGGCGCGCGTGTTCGACGCCTTCGCCGGGGCCGGCCTCATGTTCGACGCCGTGTGGCATCAGGCCGCGCGGTACGTCGGGTGCGACGCCCGCTGGCACCAGGACGGGCGCACCGCCTACGTCGCGGACAACCAGCGCGTCCTTCGCGCCATCGACCTCACGCAGTTCAACGTGTTCGACTTCGACGCCTACGGTGCCCCGTGGGACCAGCTCACGTTGCTCGGGGTGCATCGGCCGCTCAAGGCCGGCGAGCGGGTCGGCATCGTGCTGACGGAAGGCACCTGGCTGAAAACCCGGACGGGGTTGATTCCTCATGCGCTGCGGCGCGCGGCGGGCCTCACGTTCAAGACCCCCATCCTCAGCGCCGAGGGCTACGACGAGCTGATCGGCCGCGCGCTGAACGGGGTGATCGAGCGCATGGGCGGCCGGGTCGCCAGGCGGTGGCGCGCTCGGGGTCTGACGCCGGCACGGGTTCAATACATCGCGGTGATTCTCGAAAGGCCGTAGGGGGCCGGGGCCTGTGGGCCGGGGGCCTGCTGGGGCTGGTGTCCGCTGGGGCCTGTGGGG
>Ga0209811_10000233_pt1 | contig 25851 bp, 21 predicted proteins | sample Coa_R1_6_FD_187161 | JGI IMG/M metagenome (GOLD analysis project Ga0209811, IMG submission 187161) | Surface soil microbial communities from Centralia Pennsylvania, which are recovering from an underground coalmine fire. - Coalmine... | ecosystem: Environmental > Terrestrial > Soil >... | reverse complement strand
CTCCGGAAACTTCCTGAGGGCTTCCTCGAGCGACATCGCCTCGATCTCAAACCCCAGCGGCAGCACGCCGGCGGGCGTCAGGAGCTGGGTCTGCCCGGAATACAGCACGTGGCGCGTCTCATCGGTGCTGCCGTCCACCTTCACCGGCGTCAGCCGGCGAATGCTGCCGGCGTGGCGGTCGGTGAACACGTCCTCGCGATACAGGCTCGTGGGATCGAGCTGGACTTCCGGAAGATCGTTTTGCGCTGCCATCGGGATTTTCCATCGTGAACGGGATATTCGAGCCGCAATTGTACACGCCTGCGGGTGAGCGTCGGCCGCGCGCGCGGCGGCCCTTCAGGGCGGCGCCAGGCGCGCGAGGGCCTCGACGAACGGGCGGTCGGCCTCGAGGATATCCTCCGCGGGCAAGGCCGCGGGGGCCACCCATTTCAGGCGCTGCCCATCGAGCGGCTGCGGGTCGCCGCGGTAGGTGGTGATGATCCACAGCGACAGCTCGACCTCCCGGTCCGCATACGCGTGGCGCAGACGCATGTGCTGGCGCGCTGCGGTGACGCTGATGCCGAGCTCCTCGTTAAGCTCGCGCGTCAGCGCCTCGTGTTCACTCTCGCGCGGACCCACCTTGCCGCCCGGGAATTCCCAGCGCCCGGCCATGTGCTTACCCTGAGGCCGCTCGGCGATCAGCACGCGCCCCGCGCCGTCGTAGAGCGCCGCAGCCACCACGAGGATGACGGGACTTGCGATACGCCTGCTACCCGCGCGGCTTTCGTTACTCGACGCTCGAGAGCGCGCCGTGGCAGTGCTTGTACTTCTTGCCCGACCCGCAGGGGCAGGGCTCGTTGCGCCCGACCTTGCGCTCGTTGCGCACGAAGGGGCCGGAGGATTCGGGCAGGGGCAGCGCCCCCGCAGGCGAGTCATGCCGCTGCGCCGCGCCACGTGGCGCAGGCGCGCCCGCGGGCTGCTCGGCGGCCGCGAGCAGCGAACCGGCCTCGGCGTGCTGCGCCTGCAGTGCGCGCATCAGTCGCAGTCGGCGCTCCTCTTCCTCGCGTTCCAGATCCTCCTGGGTGCGCACCTCGACCGTCGCCATGAGGGAGGCGGTCTCGAACTTGATGCGCTCGAGCATGGCGGCGAAGAGCTCGAAGGCCTCGCGCTTGAACTCGAAGCGATAGTCCTTCTGGGCGTAGCCGCGCAGGTGGATGCCCTGGCGCAGGTAGTCCATGGCCGCGAGGTGCTCGCGCCAGTGATGGTCGAGCTTCTGCAGCATGACCTGCTTTTCCACGTGGCGCATGACCTCGGCGCCGGTGCGTGCCACCTTGGCATCGTAGGCCTCGTGCACCGCCTTCACCACGCGCTCGCGCAGCGCCTGCTCCTCAAGCTCCGGTTCCGCCGTCAGCCACGCCTGTGGCTCCACGCGCACGCTGAAATCGCGCGCCAGCGACTCGGACAGGCCCTTGAGGTCCCAGTCACCCGGGCTTGCCTGCTTGGGCATGTGCTGGTCGAGGAGCGTCCCGGTGGCCTCTTCCATGAGCCCGCGGATGGCGCCGGAGAGGTCCTCGGTGCCCATGATCTCGGTGCGCTGGCTGTAGACCACCTTGCGCTGATCGTTCGCCACGTCATCGAACAGCAGCAGGTTCTTTCTGATGTCGAAGTTGTGCGACTCGACCTTGCGCTGCGCCTTCTCGATCTGGCGCGTCAGCATGCCGCTCTCGATGACCTCGCCTTCGCGCATGCCGGCCATCTTCAGCAGCCGCTGCGTGCGCAGCGGGTCGCCGAAGATGCGCATCAGGTTGTCTTCCATCGACAGGTAGAAGCGGCTCGAGCCCGGGTCGCCCTGGCGCCCGGAGCGCCCGCGCAGCTGGTTGTCGATGCGACGCGATTCGTGCCGCTCGGTGCCGACGATGTGCAGGCCGCCGGCGCTGAGCACCTTGTCGTGCCGGGCCTGCCAGGCCGCGCGCATACCCTCGCGCGCCAGATCGTCGCTGTCGGCCGCCTGGGCGAGCTCGGCCTCGAGATTGCCGCCGAGGACGATGTCGGTGCCGCGGCCGGCCATGTTGGTGGCAATGGTGATCGCCGCCGGCCGGCCGGCCTGCGCCACGATGTGTGCCTCGCGCTCGTGCTGCTTGGCGTTGAGAACCTCGTGCGCCACGCCCTCCTTGTTGAGCAGCCCGGAGAGGTATTCGGAGGTCTCGATCGAGGTGGTGCCCACCAGCACCGGCTGCTCGCGCGCCACGCACTCGCGGATGTCCTCGATGATCGCCTTGAACTTGTCATCCTGGGTGAGGTACACGAAGTCCGCGTTGTCCTTGCGGATCATCGGCCGGTGCGTCGGGATCACCACGACCTCGAGCCCGTAGATCTGCAGGAACTCGGGTGCCTCGGTGTCCGCCGTGCCGGTCATGCCCGAGAGCTTCTTGTAGAGCCGGAAGTAGTTCTGGAAGGTGATCGAGGCGACCGTCTGGTTCTCCTCGCGCACCCGCACGCCTTCCTTCGCCTCCACCGCCTGGTGCAGGCCGTCCGACCAGCGCCGGCCGGGCATGGTGCGCCCGGTGAACTCATCGACGATGATCACCTCGCCGCCGCGCACGATGTACTCGACGTCGCGCTTGTAGAGCGCGTGCGCCCGCAGCGCCGCGTTCAGGTGGTGCATGAGGCGGATGTTCATCGGGTCGTAGAGGCTCTCGCCTTCCTTGAGGAGGCCCGCCCCCAGCATCAGCTGCTCGACGTGCTCGTGCCCGGTTTCGGTGATGTGCGCCTGCTTGCTCTTCTCATCGACCGCGTAGTCGCCGGGGCCGTCTTCCTGCTGCTGGCGGGTGAGGCGCGGCACCAGCTCATTGATGCGCAGGTACAGCTCGGTGCTCTCCTCGGCGGGGCCGGAGATGATGAGCGGCGTGCGCGCCTCGTCGATCAGGATCGAGTCGACTTCGTCGACAACCGCGAAGGACAGGCCGCGCTGCACGCGCTCGTCCAGGCGGTACGCGAGGTTGTCGCGCAGGTAGTCGAAACCGAATTCGTTGTTGGTGCCGTAGGTGATGTCGCTCCCATAGGCGGCGCGCTTCTCCGCCGAGCTCTGCGCATTCTTGATGACCCCCACGGTGAGGCCGAGAAACTGGTAGATCGGGCCCATCCAGTCCGCATCGCGCTGCGCGAGGTATTCGTTCACCGTGACGATGTGCACGCCCTGCCCGTTCAGGGCATTAAGGTACGCGGGCAGGGTCGACATGAGCGTCTTGCCCTCCCCGGTGCGCATCTCGGCGATCATCCCCTTGTGCAGCGCGATGCCACCGATCAGCTGCACGTCAAAGTGCCGCATGCCGAGCGTGCGCAGCGCCGCCTCGCGCACCACGGCGAACGCCTCGGGCAGCAGGTCATCCAGCGTGGCGCCCTCTTTCAGGCGCGCGCGGAACTCGTCCGTCTTGGCGCGCAGCGCGTCGTTGGAGAGGGGCTTGATCTGGTGCTCAAGCTGGTTCGCGGCGCGCACGTAGCGCCCGTAGCCGCGCACGATGCGCTCGTTACGGCTGCCGAAAACGCGGGTGAGGAGTTGTCGCAAAGGGTGACTCGTCTAAGGAAAAACGTCTTGCCCAACAAGTACTTAGGTAAGACCGCGGGCCGTGAAAGCGGCGTATTGTACGCAATAGACGCCAAAGCCGCCCAATTGGTTCTCGGGCGGAGGAATTCAAGGCGGGAGGGTGGCGCTGGGGCTAGCGCCCGATGAAGGACAGCGGGTCGACCTGGCGCCCGTTGCGCAGCACTTCGAAGTGCACGTGGGGACCGGTGGAGCGGCCCGTGGAGCCCATCAGTCCGACCGGGTCGCCGCGCTTGACGGTCTGGCCGACCGAGACCAGCGTGCGCTCGTTGTGGCCGTAGCGGGTAACGTAGCCGTCGCCGTGGTTGATCTCGATGAGCTTGCCGAAGCCGGAGCGCTCACCGGCCCAGGTCACGACGCCTGCCGCCACGGCCATGACGGTCGAGCCCTTGGTGCCGGCAAAGTCGACCCCCTTGTGGAAGGTCTCCTGGCCGTCGAAAGGATCCTCGCGCTCGCCGAAGTAGGAGGAGATGAACCCGCTCTGCACCGGGCGGCCTTCGGGGTGGATCTCTTCCTTCAGCTCGCGCGCCAGGATCAGGTTCTCCAGCGCCGCCAGCTGCGACTCGCGCAGGTCGACGCGCTGCTCGAGGCTCGAGAGCATGGCGGACAGATCCGGGATCTGCGCGCTCACCCCGTCGCCTTCACTGGCGCCGCCGCGCGGCGGGTCACGGTCGAAATTGAATTCGCGGCTGTCGATCTCGGCCATCTCGGTGAGGCGCTTGCCGAGTGCGTCCAGGCGGATCACGTGGGCGTTCACCTCGCCCAGGCGCATGGCCATCGCGTCCACGCGCAGCTGCAACTGAGCTTTGAGATCGGCAATAAGAGCTTTCTGCTGGGCGAGGGTGGCGCCGAAGCGCACCGTGTCCGAGAGCACCACGCGCTCGTGGTTGCCGCGGCCCAGCTGTACCCCGAGCACGAACGCGCTGCCCAGCACCACGAGCACGAAGCCCGCGATTAAACTTAACGTGAGCGGGTGGGCGAGGTTGAATTGCCTCGCCGTTCCCTCACGTTTGGACAGGAATATGACGTTCACAACGCGCTCAGGGCTTGCCTAAAAACTCACAACCGACAGGCAAAAACCAGGCTCGCGCCTGAACCGTGCCCGGGCCTGAGAAGGCCCTGTTCTACTTGACGTAACCTGTACCATGCTGGCAACCCCGCTGTCATGGCTCCTCGCTTTAGACCGGTGGCTTTGCGTCGCCGCCTTTCGGCGGTTTTGCTCTGGGGCAGCTGAAGCAATATGCCGAAGAAGATGAGTCGAGACAAGCGCGGAAAAGCCTCAATGAGGAGTGGCGCAGGTTCGAGAGCACGCGTCGGCGCACCCCTACATTCTGTAAAAGACCTGCTTTCGCGCTATGCGCCGGCCCTGACGCGCGTCACGGAAAAGGCTGAAAAACAAGTGTTCTGGAGCGCCTGGCTGGCCGCTCATCTGCCCGCGCAACTGCACGGGCGGATCTCCGGAATCACCGAGCGCGAGGGAACGGTGGTGGTGTTTGCAGAATCCGCCGCGTGGTCGGCGCGGCTGCGTTACGCACTGCTCGAGCTTGAGGACACCGCGCGCGCGGCGGTGCCGGGGTTGATCGGTTTGGAAGTGCGCGTATTGCCGCGCAGCAGCAAAAAGGCTCCGCCGTGAAGCGCTAGCCGCCGGGCGGGTGCAGCGCCGGGGCCTCGATGTAGGAGATCGGCGCGTCCGCATAGCGCTCGAACACGACCTCCTCCCAGCTGGTGCTGTCGGCGCGCAGCGTGCGCAGCAGCTTGTTGTTGAGTGCGTGGCCTGACTTGTGGCCGCTGAACTCCCCGATGAGGCTGTGCCCGAGCAGGTACAGGTCCCCGATGGCATCGAGGATCTTGTGCTTCACGAACTCGTCCTCGTAGCGCAGGCCGTCCTCGTTCAGCACCCTAAAGTCATCGAGCACGATGGCGTTGTCGAGGCTGCCGCCGAGGGCGAGGTTGCGCGAGCGCAGCGTCTCCAGGTCGCGCATGAAGCCGAAGGTGCGCGCGCGGCTCACCTCCTTCAGGAAGGAGGTGGTCGAGAAGTCCATCGAGGCGCGCTGCGAGCGGCGCTTGAAGATCGGGTGGTTGAACTCGATCTCGAAGTTGACCTTGAAGCCATCGAACGGATCGAACTGCGCCCACTTGTCGCCGTCCTCGACCCGCACGCGCTTCTTCACGCGGATGAAGCGCTTCGGCCGCCGCTGCTCCTCGATGCCGGCCGACTGCAGCAGGAAGACGAAGGGACCGGCGCTGCCGTCCATGATCGGCACCTCGGCCGCCGACACCTCGACGATCGCGTTGTCGATCCCGAGACCTGCGAACGCGGACAGGAGGTGCTCCACGGTGGAGACGCGCGACTCGCCCCGGCCCAGGGTGGTGCCGAGCATGGTGTCGCCCACGTTCTCGGCGGTGGCGCGGATGTCGACCATCTGCGCCAGATCGGTTCGCCGGAAGACGATGCCCTGATCCGGATCGGCCGGCCGCAGGGTCATGAGCACCTTCTTGCCGGTGTGCAGCCCGACACCGGTGGCGCGAATCGTGTTTTTAAGCGTCCGTTGACCGACCATGCTTGTTGCTTTGCTGTAACGCCTCAAGCCTACAGCGGATGACATAAGCGCCATAAGCGCCATTGGAGGGAGGCTGCCCCTAAGCCACAGCGGGCCCCTCCAAGGCGCTTTATGTAAGGCGCGTTAGCTACCGTATCACATCAGTCGGCCTGTCGTCGCAGGAACGCCGGGATGTCGAGCACGTCCTCGGTGCCCGCATCCGGTCGCAGGCCATCCCCCACGGCCCGCGCCTGCCGCTGAGCTGTCGGTCGCTCGTAGGCGGCGTAGTCGCTGGCACTGCGTGGCCTTGCTACAACACGCATGCCGGTGTCGCGTTGCTCGCGGGAGTCACGCGCCGGGGCGGCGCTCTCGCGCTGCGGCAGGCGCGCTGCCGCGGCCGGACGGCCCAGGCCCGTCGCCACCACCGTCACGCGCACCTGGTTGGAGAGCTCCGGGTCGATGACCGTGCCGACCACGACCGTGGCGTCATCGGAGGCAAACTGCTTCACGATCTGGCCGACTTCCTGGAACTCCCCGATCGAGAGGTCCATGCCGGCGGTCACGTTCACCAGGATGCCGTGGGCGCCGGCGAGGTTGATGTCTTCCAGCAGCGGCGAGGAAACCGCAGCCTCGGCCGCAGCGCGCGCCCGGCCCTCGCCGCTGGCCGCACCCGAACCCATCATCGCCATGCCGGTCTCGGCCATCACCGTACGCACGTCCGCGAAGTCCACATTTATGAGTCCCGGACGGGTGATCAGTTCCGCGATGCCCTGCACGGCGCCCTGCAGCACCTGGTTGGCGGCCTTGAAGGCATCCAAGAGCGTCGTCTGCGGTCCCAACACCGTCAGCAGCTTCTGGTTAGGAATTGTAATGAGGGAGTCGCAGTACTTGCCGAGCTCGCTGATGCCGTGATCGGCGACGTAGCTGCGCTTGCTGCCCTCCATCTCGAAGGGCTTGGTCACGACCGCGACCGTGAGGATGCCGAGCTCCTTGGCCACCTGCGCCACGACCGGCGCGGCCCCGGTGCCCGTGCCACCGCCCATGCCGGCGGTGATGAACAGCATGTCGCAGCCCTCGATCAGCTCGACGATGCGGTCGCGGTCCTCCATCGCCGCCTGGCGGCCGACTTCCGGGTCCGCGCCCGCGCCGAGTCCCTTGGTCATGTTGGTGCCGATCTGCAGAGCGGTCTTCACCTTGGCGTGCTTCAGGGCCTGGGAGTCCGTGTTGATGCACATGAATTCCACGCCGTCGATGCCGGCGGTCACCATGTGCGCCACGGCGTTGCCGCCGCCACCCCCGACCCCGATCACCTTGATGACGGCGCTTTGGCTGTACGCGTCCATCAGTTCAAACATGTTATCGCTCCTTACACAAATACAAACGGTTGGTTGAGTCGTTCTTCTCTTGCACTGTCAGCTTCAAAAGTTCCCCTGGAACCAGGAACGCATGCGGTCGAGCATCGACTTGGCATTGCCCCCCAGGGAGCGCCCGCGACGTGCGGGCAAGGCGTTGTCACGCGCGTAGAGCAGCAGCCCCACGCCCGTGGAATAGATCGGATTGCGCACCACGTCCGAGAGCCCCTGCACGGCCTGCGGGATGCCGAGGCGCACCGGCACGTGGAAGACCTCCTCGGCAAGCTCGATGCAGCCTTCCATCTTGGCGCTGCCGCCGGTGAGCACGATGCCGGCGGCGATCACTTCCTCGAAGCCCGAGCGGCGCAGCTCATCGCGCACCAGCGCGAACAGCTCCTCGTAGCGTGGCTCGACGATCTCGGCGAGCGTCTGGCGCGCCAGGCGCCGCGCGGGGCGCTCACCGACCGAGGGCACCTCGATGCTCTCGTCGGGGTTGGCGAGCTGCGAGAGCGCGCACGCGTAGCGGATCTTGATGTCTTCGGCGTACTGCGTCGGCGTGCGCATCGACACCGCGATGTCATTGGTCACCTGGTCGCCGGCGATCGGGATCACCGCGGTGTGGCGGATGGCGCCGCTGGCGAATACCGCCAGGTCCGTGGTGCCGCCGCCGATGTCGACCAGGCACACGCCGAGCTCCTTCTCGTCCTCGGTGAGGACCGCGAAGCTGGAAGCGAGCTGCTCGAGCACCACGTCATCGACCTCCAAGCCGCAGCGCTGGATGCACTTCTCGATGTTCTGGGCGGCCGAATCCGCGCCGGTGACGATGTGCACCTTGGCCTCCAGGCGCACCCCGGACATGCCGATCGGGTCGCGGATGCCCTCCTGGCCGTCGACGATGAATTCCTGCGGCAGCACGTGCAGGATCTTCTGGTCGGCGGGGATCGCGACCGCCTTGGCGGCATCGATGACGTGCTCGACGTCCCCGTGGCTGACTTCCTTGTCGCGCACCCCGACCACGCCGTGGGAGTTGAGGCTGCGCACGTGGCTGCCGGCGATGCCGGCGAACACCGAGTGGATCTCGCAGCCGGCCATGAGCTCGGCCTCCTCCACCGCGCGCTGGATCGACTGCACGGTCGACTCGATGTTGACCACGACGCCCTTCTTCAGTCCGCGCGAGGGCTGCGACCCCAGGCCCAGCAGCTCGATCGAGCCGTCGGCGCCGATCTCCCCGACCAGGGCGACCACCTTGGAGGTGCCGATGTCGAGGCCGACGATGAGGTTTCGCTCGCTGCGCTTAAGCATCATGACCTTCCTCGCGGCCCGCGCCGCGGGCGGCATTGCCGCGCCAGCCGATGGCGAATCCGTTGGTGTAACGCATGTCCACGTAAGAGATGTCCTCGCCCTTCTGCGTGACGAGCTTCAAGGCGGCGTCCATGAACTTCTCGAAGCGCTCATCCACCTGGCGCCTCCCTAAGCGCACCGTGACGCCGTTCGCCAGATCAAATTCCCACGCGCCGCGCGCATCGAGGCGCATCGCGGTCAGGCGCAGGCCCGCCTGCATGAGCCGCCCCTCGGCGGCGAGGTAGCGCTGCGCCACCAGTGACTCCTTGCCCGGCGGACCTTCCAGCTGCGCCAGTTCCGGCGGGATGTGGCGCTCGTCGGAGTCAAACAGCTCGCCGCGCGCGTTGAGGAGGCCGCGCTCGCCCCAGCGGGCGGCGGCGGTCTGCTCCACCACCAGCACCGTCAGGCCGCGCGGCCAGGCGCGCTCCACGCTCACCGCGTCCACCCACGGCAGGGTGTGGATCGCGCGTCGCACCTGGGCGAGGTCCACCGACAGGAGCCCCGCGCCGTGCACGCAGCTCTTCACCACGCGCTCGACGTCCGCCGGCGTCACGCGCTGGAAGCGCCCCTGCACCGCGACCGTCTCGATCGGCTGGTTCATCGCCCACATGACGCCGCCGGTGCCGCAGGCGATCACCGCGAGCACGCCGGCGACGATCCCGGCGTAGCGCCAGTTGATCGCGGGCAGGCGCAAGCGCCGACGCGCTTCGGCCGGCTTGCGGCGGTTCTTGGGCCGGCCCAGCATCGTTAGGAGTGTCCTTTCGTGGCAGGCTGCAGGCGCCGGGTGAAGCTCGTCTCGAGCACGCGCCAGCACAGTTCGGCGAAGTCGATGCCCACGGCGCGCGCGGCCATCGGCACCAGGCTGTGGCTCGTCATCCCCGGGATGGTGTTGATCTCCAGCAGCTGCGGCCGCCCGGCGCCGTCCATCATGAAATCCGCACGCCCCCAGCCGGAGGCCCCGGTGGCCTCAAACGCGGCGAGCGCCAGGCTCGCCAGGTGCGCTTCCGCGCTCGCGGGCAGTCCCGAGGGGCAGAAGTAGCGGGTGTCGTCGCGGAAGTACTTGGCCTCGTAGTCGTAGAAGGTCTGCGGCGTCTCGATGCGGATCGAGGGCAGCGCCGCCCCCTGCAGGATCGCGACCGTGTACTCGGAGCCGGTGAGCCAGGGCTCGGCGAACACCAGCGTCTCGAACCGCGCGGCGGCCGCGTAAGCGGCGGCGAGGTCCTCCGGGCGCTCGACCTTGTTCATGCCGACGCTCGAGCCCTGCGTCGCCGGCTTCACGATGAGCGGCAGCCGCAGCCGCTCGAGCGCCGCCTCGAAGTCCTGCGGGCCCTTGAGGACCACGAAGTCGCAGGTGGCGACGCCGGCGGCGAGCGCCAGGCGCTTGGTGCGCAGCTTGTCCATCCCGATCGCCGAGCCCATGACGCCGCTGCCGGTGTAGGGGACCCCCAGGTACTCCAGCGCCCCCTGCAGCGTGCCGTCCTCGCCCCCGGGTCCGTGCAGCGCGATCCAGACGCGCGCGAAGCCCTCCTCGAGCAGCTGCGGCAGCGAGCGGTCGCGCGGATCAAAGGCGTGCGCGTCGACGGCGCGGCTGCGCAGCGCCTCGAGCACCGCATTGCCGCTGAGGAGGGAGATCTCGCGCTCGCTCGAGTCCCCGCCGAAGAGCACCGCGACCCGCCCGAAGTCGGCCGGCTGGCTGACGCGGCGCAGGTCCTTGGGTTCGTAACTGAGGCGCATGCTGTTACGGCACTCCTACGATGCGCACTTCGGGCTTGAGGGCGACGCCGTGCAGGCGCTCGACGGTGGCGCGCACGTGTCCGATGAGGTCTTCCACGTCCGCCGCGCGCGCCTGCCCGTGGTTGATGATGAAATTCGCGTGCTTGGTCGAGACCGAGGCGTCGCCGATGCGAAAGCCCTTCAGCCCCGCCGCCTCGATCAGGCGCGCGGCGTGATCGCCCGGGGGATTGGTGAACACCGAGCCGCAGCTCCACTCCCCGATCGGCTGCGAGGCCTTGCGGCGCGCGAGGAGCGCGCGCACCTCGCCCGCATGGGCACCGGGGCGCTGCTCAAACTCCAGGCGTGCGCAGATGAACCATTCCTCCGCCACCGGAGGCGCCACGTGGCGGTAGCTCACCTGGTACTCGTGGCGCTCGCGCGTGTGCGTGGTGCCGCTGCGGTCGATGGTCTCGACGCTCTTGACGTGGCGCCAGGTCTCCCCGCCGAAGGCACCGGCGTTCATGGCGAGCGCGCCGCCGAGGGTGCCGGGGATGCCGGCAAAAAACTCGGCGGGCCCCAGGCCCCACTTGATGCACTGGCGGGCGATGCGCGCGCAGGCGACGCCGGCTTCGGCGCGCACCGTGGTGTCGTTCACGCGCTCGAGGGCCTCAAGGGTGCCGTGCGTGCTGATGACGATGCCGCGGATGCCCCCATCGCGCACCAGCAGGTTGCTGCCCAGACCGATCCACTGGATCGGCACCCCGGCGGGCACGCTGCGCAGGAACGAGGCAAGCTCGGCGCGATCGGCGGGATTGAAGAATACGTCCGCCGGCCCGCCGACGTGCCAGGAGGTGTGGCGGCTCAGGGGCTCATCGCGGCGCACGCGGGCGATGAATTCCGGGGCGACGGCCACGCTCACGAGGCCCTCCCCGGCGGCAGCAGCGCGGCCAGCGCCTCCGGCAACGCATGCGCCACCGCGCTGATGTTGCCGGCGCCCATGGCGAGGATGACGTCGCCGTCCTTGATCACGTCCTTCAGCGCCTGGGGAAGTTCCTCGACCTTCTCCACGAACAGCGGCTCGAGCAGCCCGCGGCTGCGCACCGCGCGGCAGATGGCGCGGCCGTCGGCGCCGGCGATCGGCGCTTCGCCCGCGGCGTACACCTCCGTGACGCACAGCACGTCCGCCCCCGAGAGCGCCTTGCCGAAGTCATCGATGAGATCGCGGGTGCGCGTGAAGCGGTGCGGCTGAAACGCGAGCAGGACGCGCCGCCCGGCGTAGCCTTGGCGTATCGCCTCCAGCGTCGCGGTGACCTCGGTTGGGTGGTGGCCGTAGTCATCGACGATGCTGACGCGCCCGACCGCCGTCACCACGTCCCCGACGTGCTGCAGACGCCGGTCCACGCCCTGGAAGGCCGCCAGCGCGCGCAGGATGGCGGCGTCCTCGACCCCGAGCTCGAGCGCCACGGTGATGGCCGCGAGGGCATTGCGCACGTTGTGCAGCCCCGGCAGGTTCAGAGTGACCTCAAGCGGCGCCGCCGCGGCGCGCTCGACGTCGAAGCGGGTCTTGAGCGCCTCCGGACGGATATTCACGGCGCGCACGTCGGCGCCGGCCTCGATGCCGTAGGACAGCACCGGGCGGCCGAGCTCCTGCACGATGCTGCGCACGTGCTCATCATCCAGGCACAGCACCGCGAGCCCGTAGAACGGCAGGTTGTGCAGGAAATCCACGAAGCTCTTCTTGAGCAGCCCGAAGTCCCCGCCGTGGGTGCTCAGGTGATCGTTGTCGATGTTGGTGACGATGGCGATGAGGGGCTGCAGGTGCGTGAAGGAGGCATCGCTCTCGTCGGCCTCGGCCACCAGGTAGCGCCCGGCCCCGAGGCGCGCGTTGCTGGCCGCGCTCTTCAGGCGCCCGCCGATGACGTAGGTCGGATCCTCGCCACCCTCGTTGAGGATGCTGGCGATGAGGCTGGTGGTGGTGGTCTTGCCGTGGCTGCCGGCGACCGCGATGGAATAGCGAAAGCGCATGAGCTCGGCGAGCATCTCGGCGCGCGCCACCACGGGGATGCGCGCATTGAGCGCCGCTTCGACCTCCGGGTTGTCGCGTGCCACGGCGCCCGAGACCACCACGACGTCCGCGCCTGCGATATTGGCCGCGGCATGGCCGACGCTGACGCGCGCGCCAAGGCCCGTGAGCCACTGCGTCACGGCGCTGGTGCGCACGTCCGAGCCCTGCACCGTGTAGCCCAGGTTCAAGAGCACCTCGGCGATGCCGCTCATGCCGCTGCCACCGATGCCGACGAAGTGAATGGTGTTGATGCGGCGCATGCGGTCGCGGCGCTCGGGGCTCGCACGGCGCTCCAGCGGCGGTGGCGGCAAGGCACGGCGCTGGCTCATGCCGCTCTCCGCGCGAACTCGAGGCAGGAGGCGGCCAGCTCGTCCGCGGCGCGCGGCTTGGCGAGCAGCCGCGCCCGCTCGGCCATCGCCAGGAGCTTCCCGCGCCCGGCGCACAGGCGCTGCAGCTCGGCGGCGAGGCGCTCGGCGGTGAGTTCGCGGTCCGAGATCAGCACCGCGGCGCCCTCGCGCACCAGGTACTGGGCGTTGTAGGCCTGGTGATCATCCACCGCGTTGGGGAACGGCACGAGGATGGCCGCGACGCCGACCGCCGCCAGCTCCGAGACGGTGAGTGCGCCGGAGCGGCAGATCACCAGGTCCGCCCAGGTGTACGCCTCGCTCATGTCCTCGATGAAGGGCCGCACGTCCGCGCGCACGCCGGCCTGCGCGTACGAGGCCCGGCCGGCCTCCAGCCAGCGCTCGCCCGCCTGGTGGCGCACGTCGAAGGCGAGCCACGCGGACAGGCGCTTCAGCGCAAAGGGCACGACCGCGTTCAGGCGCGCCGCCCCCTGGCTGCCGCCGATGACGAGGATGCGGATCGGGCCGCTGCGGCCGGCGAAGCGGGCCGAGGGCGGCGGCACCTCGCTGATGTCGCGCCGCACCGGGTTGCCGATGACCTTGGCGTGCACGTCGCGCCCGAAGCTGCCGGGAAAGGCCTCCAGCACCTGGCGCGCCAGAGGCGCGAGACAGCGGTTGGTGAAGCCGGCGACGGCATTCTGCTCGTGGATGACGAGCGGGCGGCGCGTGAGCCAGGCCGCGACTCCGCCCGGGCCGGTCACGAAACCGCCAAGGCCCACCACCACGCTCGGCCGGTGGCGACGCATCACCGACAGCGCCTGCAGGAGCGCCCGCGCCAGGCGAAAGGGCGCGGCCACCCAGGCGAGCGGACCCTTGCCGCGCAGGCCGCCGATCGACAGCCGTTCGATCGGGATGCCCTCCGCGGGTATGACCCGTGACTCCAGCCCCCGCTCGGTGCCGAGCCAGATGACCTCGAGGGACTGCTCGCGCAGCAGGCGCGCCAGCGCGAGCGCCGGGAATACGTGCCCGCCGGTGCCGCCGGCCATGATGAGGATCGGCCGGCTCATGCGCCGCCCCGCACGGTCGCCGAGCCGCGCTGCTGGCGCATCGCCTCGTGATACACCCGCAAGAGCAGTCCCACCCAGGCGAGCGCCACGATGAGGCTCGAGCGCCCGTAGCTCATGAGGGGGAGCGTCAGGCCCTTGGTCGGCAGCACCCCCATGTTCACGCCGATGTTGATGAACGCCTGGATGCCGATCCACAGGCCAAAGCCCGAGGCGAGGTAGGCCGGGAACTTCAGGCCCGCCGCCGCGGCGAGGCGCGCGATCTGGAAGCTGCGCCACACGAGCCCGAGGAACAGCGCGAGCGTGAGCACCACGCCGACGAGGCCCAGTTCCTCCGCCAGCACCGCGAACAGGAAGTCGGTGTGCGCCTCGGGCAGGTAGAAGAGCTTCTGCACCGAGTCCCCGAGCCCCACGCCAAACCACTGGCCGCGGCCGATGGCGATGAGCGACTGCGTCAGCTGGAAGCCGCTGTTGAACGGGTCCGCCCACGGATCCAGAAAGGCGGTCAGCCGGCGCATGCGGTAGCTGGAGCTCACCGCCAGCACCGCAAAGCCCGCCCCCGCGATGGCGGTCATCGCGATCACGTAGCGCAGCCGTGCGCCGGCGAGGAACAGCAGGCCGAACCCGGTGGCGAACAGCACGGTGGCGGCCCCGAAGTCCGGCTCCAGCAGCAGGAGCGCGCACACGCCGAAGAGCAGCAGCAGCGGCTTGCCGAGACCGACGAAGGATTCGCGCAACTCCGCTTCGCGGCGCACCGCGTAGCTGGCGATGTAAATGAGCACCAGCACGCGCGCAAGCTCCGAGACCTGGAAGTTCGCGCCCGCGAGGCGCAGCCAGCGGCGGCTGCCGTTGACCGAGTGGCCCAGCCCCGGCACCAGCACGATGAGCAGGAGCGCGATCGCGATGGCGAGCAGCGGCAGCGAGGCGCGCTCGAGCAGCTCGGTGGGAATCGAGAACACCAGCGCCGCACAGGCGCCGCCGATCAGGGTCAGGAACAGCTGGCGCTCGAGGTAGTAGAACGGCTGGCCGCTCTCCTGGCCGGCGATGGAGACCGAGGCGGAGGTCACCATCACCAGACCAAGCAGCACAATCGCGAGGCTCAGCGCGAGGGTGACCGGGTCCAGGTGCACCGCTCCGTGCTTGGAGCTGGAGCGCGCAAATCCCATGAGTGAGGAACTCGCGCTCATGCGGCAAGCTCAGCCACTGCCTGCGCGAACACCGCCCCGCGGTGGGCGTAGTCGGTGAACATGTCGAGGCTCGCGCAGGCCGGCGACAGCAGCACCGTGTCGCCGGCGCGCGCCGCCGCGGCGGCGGCGCGCACCGCGTCGGGCAGGCTCACCGCGCGCTCGAGCGCGCACACCCCGCGCAGGGCGTGCTCGAGCGCGGCGGCGTCCCGGCCGATGAGCACCGCGTGGCGGACCTTGCCGCGAAAGCCCGCGGCCAGGGGCGCGAAATCCTGGTTCTTGCCCTCGCCGCCCAGGATCATCACCAGCGGTCCCGCCATTCCGGCGACGGCGGCCAGGGTCGCCCCGACGTTGGTGCCCTTGGAGTCATCGACATAGCGCACGCCGCGCACGTCCGCGACCCACTGTGAGCGGTGCGGCAGGCCTTCGAAGCTGCGCAGCTCCTTAAGCATCGCCGCGCCGGGCAGCGCCAGCGCCTCCCCGAGCGCCAGCGCCGCGAGCGCGTTCGCCGCGTTGTGCAGCCCCTGGATCTTCAGCTCCTTGAGGGCCAGCAGCGGCTCACCGGCGCGCGTCAGCCACCAGGCGCCCTCGTGCTCGGCCACCGCGTAGTCCGCGCCGATGGCGGCGCGCAGCGAGAAGCTGAGCGTGCGGCGCGCCGTGCGCGCCATCGCCACGACCAGCGGGTCATCGAGGTTGATCACCGCGGTATCGCAGCGGGCGAAGATGCGCGCCTTGGCGGCCGCGTAGCGGGCGAGGCTGCCGTAGCGGTCCAGGTGATCGGGGGTGACGTTGAGCACCGTCGCCGCGCGGCAGCTCAGGGACGCGGTGGTCTCCAGCTGGTAGCTCGACAGCTCCAGCACGTACAGCTCGGTCCCCGCGCTCAGCAGATCCAGCGCCGGCTCGCCCAGGTTCCCGCCCACCCGCACGCGCAGCCCGGCGCGCTCGGCCATGCGGGCGATGAGCGTGGTGACCGTGCTCTTGCCGTTGGTGCCGGTGATGCCCACCACCGGTGCGTCCGCGGCGCGTGCGAAGAGCTCGACGTCGCCCACGATCTCCAGCCCGAGCCGCCGCGCCGCGGCAAAGAAGGGGTCCTCGAGGGACACGCCCGGGGAGGCGACCACGCACACGGCATCCTTGAGCAGGGCGGTGTCGAGCCGCCCCAGGCTCACCGGGATCGCGGCATCAAGGGCTGCCAGCTGCGCCAGCTGCGGCGGGGCGTCGCGCGTGTCGGTCACGGCCAGCCGCCAGCCGCGCGCCCTCAGGTAGCGCGCACAGGAGAGGCCGGTGCGGCCGAGCCCGACGATTACCGCGTACGGTGGTGCTGGCATCGCGGCGCTCATCGCAGCTTCAGGGTGGCGAGCCCCGCCAGCACCAGGAGGAGCGAGATGATCCAGAAACGCACGATCACCTTCGGCTCGGCCCAGCCCTTGAGTTCGAAGTGATGATGGATGGGCGCCATGCGGAACAGGCGCCGGCCGGTGAGCTTGAAGGAGGCCACCTGCAGGATGACCGAGGCGGTCTCGAGCACGAACACGCCGCCCATCAGGAGCGCCACCAGCTCCTGGCGCACGATCACGGCGATCACCCCCAGGGCGGCGCCGATGGCGAGCGCCCCCACGTCGCCCATGAACACCTGCGCGGGGTAGGAGTTGAACCACAGAAAGCCCAGTCCGGCCCCGGCCAGCGAGGCGCAGAAGATGAGCAGTTCCCCGGCGCCGCGGATGTCGGGGATCTGCAGGTAGTGCGCGAACACCGCGTTGCCGCTGGCGTAGGCGAAGATGCCGAGTGCGGCGCTCACCAGTGCCGCGGGCATGATGGCGAGGCCGTCGAGCCCGTCGGTGAGGTTCACCGCGTTGCTCATGCCCACGATCATGAGGTAGGCGAGCGCGATGAACCCGAAGGCAGACAGCGGCAGCTGGAAGTTCTTCACGAACGGCAGAAACAGCGCGGTCTCGGCCGGTTCGGTCGCGGTGTAATAGAGGGTCGCCGCGGTCGCAAGTCCCGCCACCGATTGCCAGATGTACTTCCAGCGCGCCGCGAGCCCGCGGGGGTTGCGCACCACGAGCTTCAGGTAATCGTCGTAGAAGCCGATGAGCCCGAAGGCGAAGGTGACGCCGAGCACCAGCCACACCAGGCGGCTTGCCAGCTCCGCCCACAGGAGCGTGCTCACGAGCGTCGTGACCAGGATCAGCGTGCCACCCATGGTCGGCGTGCCGGCCTTGAGCAGGTGGGTCGCCGGGCCATCGTCGCGCACCACCTGACCGATCTGGTAACGCGACAGGCGCGCGATCATCGAGGGACCGACGAGCAGTGACAGCCCGAGCGCGGAGGCGGTCGCGAGAATGGCGCGGAACGTGAGGTATGAAAACACGTGCAGGCCGCTGATGTGGCCGGCGAACTGTTGTGTGATCCAGTACAGCACTAGTGCCCGCTTCCTGGGGTGGTACCGGTGAGTGCCTCGACGACGCGCTCGAGGCGGTTGGAGCGCGAGCCCTTCACGAGCAGGCGCACCTCCGGACCCGCGCCGCGCAGCGCCTCGTGCAGCGCGGCGGTCAGCTCCGCGGCCGCGCCGTACCAGCGCGCGCCGGCGCCGAAGCTCTCGACCGCGCGCTGCATCAGGGGCCCGGTGGCGTACAGGCGCTCGATCCCCTGGGCGCGCGCGAACTCGCCGATGTCGGTGTGCGCATCGGCCGCAAAGGCGCCAAGCTCGCCCATGTCCCCGAGCACCAGCCACTTGCGCCCGCTTAAGGTGGCGAGCACTTCGATGGCGGCGCGCATGGAGCTCGGATTGGCGTTGTAGGAGTCATCGATCAGCCAGGCGCCGCTGGCGCTCTGCTTGAACTGCAGGCGTCCGGGCACGGCGCGCACCGCCGCAAGACCCGCCGCGATGTGCTCCAGCGTGGCGCCGGCGGCGGCGGCGGCCGCCGCCGCCGCGAGCGCGTTGGCGACGTTGTGGGCGCCGCCCAGGGAAAGCTCGATCGCCGCGCTGCCCTGCGGCGCGCTGAGGCGAAAGTGGGTGCGGAAGCCGTGTGCGCCGACCGAGGCGCGCACATCGGTGGCCGTGAAGTCCGCCCGCTGGCGCACGCCGAAGGTCACCACGCGCGCCGGCGTCGAACCGCGCCACAGGCTCACGAACTCATCGTCCGCGTTGATGACGGCGGTCGCCGCGGGGGTGAGCCCTGCGACCATCTCGCCCTCGGCGCGCGCCACGCCCTCGAGCGTGCCGAAGCCCTCCAGGTGCTCCGCGCCCGCGTTGGTGATCAGGCCGATGCTCGGCCGCGCCAGGGCCACGAGGGCCGCGACCTCGCCGGCGCGGTTGGCGCCCATCTCGATGACGGCGAAGCGGTGCCCGGGGGTGAGGCGCATGAGGGTCAGCGGCACGCCGATGTGGTTGTTGAGGTTGCCGCGCGTGGCCAGGCACTCTCCCGCCTGCGCCAGGATCGAGGCGGTCATCTCCTTCGCGGTGGTCTTGCCGTTGCTGCCGGCGACCCCGACGAGCGGGCCGGCAAAGTGCGCGCGCCAGCTGCGCGCGGCGCGCTCGAGCGCGGCCTGCGTGTCGGGGACCACGATCTGCGGCAGCGCCACCGGCTGCGCCGCGCCCACGACGGCCCCGGCGGCACCGGCCTGCAGTGCCGCGCCGACGAAGTCCTGGCCGTTGAAGTTCGGACCCTGCAGCGCCACGAACAGCTGTCCGCGCTTGAGCGTGCGCGAATCACTCACCACGTCGGTGAAGGTGGCATCCGCCCCCTGCAGGCGCCCGCCGCAGGCGCGCGCGAATTCTTCCAGCGTGCGCTTCATGCCGGCAGCCTCGCGAGCTCAGCGCTCACCACCGCCTGGTCGCGAAACTCGCGCCGCTCGCCGCCGGCGATCTGGTAACCCTCGTGGCCCTTGCCGGCGATCAGCACCACGTCATCGGCAGCGGAGCGCTCGAGCGCCAGGCGGATGGCGAGCGCGCGGTCGTGTTCGACGACGTGCGGTGCGCCGGGGGCGATGCCGCTGAGGATGTCGGCGATGATGCGTGCCGGATCCTCGCTGCGCGGGTTGTCATCGGTGAGGATGAGGTCGTCGGCGAGCTCCGCGGCGATCTGGCCCATGAGCGGGCGCTTGCCCGCGTCCCGGTCCCCGCCGCAACCGAACACCACGCGCAGCTCGCCCCGGCAGTGCAGGCGCGCAGCGCGCAGCGCGTTGGCCAGCGCGTCGGGGGTGTGCGCATAGTCGACGATCGCGAGCGGCGTGCGCCCGCGCCCACCGAACATCTCCATCCGGCCGCTCGCCGCGCGGCTCCTGGAGAGGCCACGCACCGCGTCCTTGAGCGGGATCTGCCAGGCGAGCAGCACCGCGAGCACGGTGAGGGCGTTGTCGACGTTGAACTCGCCCACCAGGCGCACCGGCAGCTGCGCGGCACCCCAGCTGGAGTCCACCTCGATCACGAGTCCCCCGGTGTCGGGCTTCACGCGCGTGGCGCGTACGAATTCCGCGCCGGCGGGCAGCGCGCCGGCCGCCGTGCGCGTCGTGACGATCAGCGGCACCGGGGAGGCGATGGCGGCGAGCTCGCGACCGAAGGGATCATCGATATTGATGACCCGGTGGGCGAGCCCGGGCCACGCGAGCAGCCGCGCCTTGGCGGCCCCGTAGGCCTGCATGGTGCCGTGATAGTCGAGGTGATCGCGGGTGAGGTTGGTGAAGGCGGCGGTGTTGAAGCGCACCCCGTTGACGCGCGCCTGGTCGAGCGCGTGCGAGGAGACCTCCATGCACACGCACTGCGCACCGAGCGCGCGCAGCTGCGCGAGGTGCCGGTGCACCGTCACCGCATCCGGGGTGGTGTGCAGCGTCGGGGTCACCTGCGGCGGCATGCCGAAGCCGAGCGTCCCCATGTATGCGGCGCGGCGGCGGCAGTGCTCCAGCGCCTGCGCCAAAAGCCACGCGCAGGTGGTCTTGCCGTTGGTGCCGGTGATGCCCGCCACGGTCAGAGCCTGGGAGGGCGCACCGAAGAAGCGGTCGGCGATCTCACCCACGTGTGCGCTGAGAGCGGGCACCGCGGCCACGAACGTGCCCGGGCCGCCCGCCGGCACCTCCGCCGCGCCCTCGCGCTCGTAGAGCACGGCACGGGCACCGCGGCCGATCGCGTCGGCGGCAAACCGAAGGCCGTGGTGCGTGCGTCCGCGACAGGCCAGAAACAGGCTGCCGCGGGTCACCGCGCGGCTGTCGAGCGTGACATCGCTCACCCGCACGTCCGCCGGTGCCGCCACCAGCCCCGCGGTGAGCTCGGCGAGCGAGCGCGTTCTTGCTTCGGCGCCCGGCGTCATGGCATGGCCGCCGTGCGCACGGTGCCGAGCGCGGGCGCCGCCGGCAGCTCCTCCGGGGCAGTCACCCGTTGATCGGGCGCCACGGCGAGCAGGCGCAGCGCCCCTCCGACCACGCGCGAGAACACCGGGGCGGCCACCTGGCCGCCCATGTGCTGCCCGGCGCTCGGCTCATCGATCACGACCACCGCCGCCAGTCGCGGCGCGGTGGTGGGCGCCACGCCGCCGAACACCGCCATGTAGCGATCGGTGGAGTAGCCGCCGGCGGTCGCCTTCCACGCCGTGCCGGTCTTGCCCGAGACGCGGTAGCCGGGGATGGCGGCGAGTTTTCCGGTGCCCTCCGCGGCCACCACCGACTCGAGCATGCCGACCAGCTCGCGGCACACGTGCTCGTCGACGGCGCGCTCGCCAGGGGGCGGGCCATCCAGGCGCAGGAAGGAGACCGGCCGCGTCACCCCGAAGCCGCCCACGGTGGCGTACGCGTGCACCAGCTGCAGCGGCGTGACCGAGAGACCGTAGCCGTGCGACATGGTGACGATGCCGATCGGGCGCCACTGCGCGTAGTTGGGCAGCAGGCCGGCCGACTCCCCCGGATAGCCGCTGGTCGTCACCTGCCCGAAGCCCAGATGCGTGAGCGTGCGCCAGATGTCCTGGGGCGGCAGCGAGAGGGCGATGTGCGCCATGCCGACGTTGGAGCTCTTGGCGAGCACCGTGGCGATGTCGATCGCCCCGAGGTTGTGCTCGTCCTCGAAGATCTTCACCCCGACTTTGAAGAAGCCGGGCGAAGTGTCGATGATGCTGTGGTTGTCGTACTTGCCGGAGGCGATGCCCGCGGCCACGAAGAACGGCTTGATCGAGGAGCCGGGCTCGAAGATGTCGGTGGCGGCGCGGTTGCGGTAGGTCGCCGCCTGGATCTGGTCGCGGTCGTTCGGGTTGTAGGCGGGCTGGTTCACCATCGCCAGCACTTCACCGCTGGCGACGTCGATGACCACCACCGAGCCGGCCTTGGCACGCTGGTCGCGGATCGCGGCCTTGAGCTCCCGGTACGCCAGGTACTGGATGCGAAGATCGATCGAAAGCACGAGATCCTTGCCCGGCCGCGCCGGGCGGATGCTCTCCACGTTCTGCACGATGCGGCCGTAGCGGTCCTGGATGACGCGCTTGGCGCCGTCCTCCCCGGCGAGCCAGTGATCGAAGGCGAGTTCCAGCCCCTCCTGGCCGGCGTCATCGACGTTGGTGAACCCGAGCAGGTGTCCGCTGACCTCGCCTGCCGGGTAGTAGCGGCGGTACTCGCGCGAGGTGTAGACCCCGGGAATCCCCAGGGCCTTGATCTGCGCGGCCTCCGCGGGCTGGCGATGGCGCGCCAGGTAGAGGAACTCGCGGTCGAGATTGCTCGTGATGCGGCGCGCCAGCTCCTGGCGGTCGAGACTCAGGGCCTTGGCCAGGCGCGGGATCTGATCGGTCGCCAGCGCCAGCTCGCCCGGGTTCACCCAGATCGAGTCCACCGGGGTACTCACCGCGAGCGGCTCGCCGTAGCGGTCCGTGATGGTGCCGCGGTGGGCGGCGATCTCGAGAACGCGCGAGAAGCGCGCGTCGCCTTCCTTGGCGAGGAAGCCGTGATCGACGAGCTGCAGGTTCACCGCCCGGTACACGAGGCCGAGCGCGCACGCCGCCAGCAGGCCAATGAGCAGGTGCGCCCGCCAGCGGAAACCTCCCGCGGCGTCGTCCCGTGCACCGCGCGCCCTCATGGCGAGACGATCTCGATCTCTTTCGGGGGCGGCATCGCCATGTGCAGCTTGGCGCTGGCCACCCGCTCCACAAAGGCATGGGTGGACCAGGCGCTCTGCTCCAGCTGCAGCTGCCCCCACTCGATTTCCAGGTTGTCGCGGCGGGCGTTGAGCGTTTCCAGCTCGACGAACAGGGCGCGCGCGCGGTGCTTGCAGTAGATCGCGCCCGCGGCCGATCCCAGTGCCGCCACCCACAGGATCGGGACGGCGACGAAGAGCACCCCCCGGCCGCTCATGGCAGCCGCTCGGCCACACGCAGCAAGGCGCTGCGGGCCCTGGGGTTGCGCTCCAGCTCGGCTTGGCCGGGTCGCTGCTTGCGACCGATGAGCTTCAGGCGCGGCCGCGCTTTGGCGGGCACTACCGGGAGGCGCCGCAGGGCCGGGTCGACCTGGGATTCGCGCTGCATGAAGCGCTTGACCGCCCGGTCCTCGAGGGAATGGAAACTGATCACCGCCAGGCGCCCGCCGGGACTGAGCGCGCCGAGCGCACCCGTAAGACCGCGCTCGAGCTGCCCGAGTTCATCGTTGATGAACATGCGCAGGGCCTGGAAAGTGCGGGTGGCGGGGTGCTTGCCGGGCTCGCGCGTCCTTACGGCGCCCGCGACCAGGGCGGCGAGCGCCGCGGTGCCCGTGAGGGGTTGCTCGCGGCGCGCCGTGACGATCGCCTGGGCCACGCGCCGCGCGAAACGTTCCTCGCCGAAGGTGGCGATCACCTGGCGTATCTCGTCGACGCCCGCCCGAGCGAGCCATGCCGAGACGGGTTCGCCGCGCGTCGGGTCCATACGCATATCGAGCGGGCCGTCAGCGCGGAAACTGAAGCCGCGCCGCGGATCATCGAGCTGCGGCGAGGAAACGCCGAGATCGAAGAGCACGCCCCGGCACGGGCGATCGTGAGCGTGTGTGTGCACGAGCGCGCCGAGGTCCGCAAACGACGCGTGCACGAGCGTAAGCCGCACTTCGTCGGCAAAGCGGCGGCGGCCGGCCTCAATGGCCTGCGGATCCCGGTCGAGCGCGAGCAGGCGGCCTTCCCGACCCAGGGCCTGGAGAATGAGTGCGGAATGGCCGCCACGCCCAAACGTCGCATCGACATAGTAACCGCCCGCTTCCAGGGCCAGCCCTTCGAGCGCCTCAGCGGCGAGCACCGGTGTGTGCTCATCCACGCGCGAAGCGGTCCGCCCCCGCCTCCATGAGTGCTCTAGTCACGGGCTATGCCCAGATCAGCTCTTTGCCAAGGACCCCTCAGAGCGACAGCGATTCGAGCTCGGACGGCAGATCGGTGGCGGCTTCTTCAGTCTTCAGCCACAGGTCGCGCCGCTCGTTCCAGCGCCGCTCGTCCCACAGCTCAAAGCGATTACCCTGTCCGATCAGCATTCCGTGCCGCTCGAGCTGCGCGAATTCGCGCAGTTCGGGCGGCAGCAGCACCCTGCCGTGCCCGTCGAGGGGCAGATCGGTCGCGTGGCCGACCATGAGGCGCTGCAGCCGACGCGCGGTGGCGTTCAGGCTGGGCAACCCCATGAGCTTGCGTTCGATCAGCTCCCACTCGGGCAAGGGATAAATGAGGAGGCACTGGTCCTTATCGACGGTAACGACCAATTTCCCCTGGGCGAGCTCATTGATCTGCTCCCGGTAGCGGTTGGGAATGACCATCCGCCCCTTGTCGTCCAAGGTGATTTTTGTTGCACCGCGAAACATGACCCGTGAGGCGTGTTACCGCCCATTTCCCCCCACCTTCTCCCACTGGCCGCCACTATAGGAATCGGTGGCGAACTATGTCAATTGAAATAGTGTGAAATTCGTCGCAGTCACAACGACTTATGTGGAAATGAACAGTGTCCACTACAGCTCGCGGGCACATTCGTTCTTAGCAATCAGCGGCTTGAGGGGTGAACCTTATACAGCGGTTCACGAAGTCGGGACCTGTAAGGGCTCCACCCGGCGTCGCGGGCTCGAAATCCCCCGTCGCTGGGAGGAAGGAGCGCCGCGGAAAGCGAGACCTGGGAGGCGCGGGCGCGGGCTGGCACCTGGTAAGCGAGCGACCGCACGTCCCCGGGGGCGCGCGGCGGTGCCATCAGGTGCTGCTTACGTGTTGGATGTCAGATGTCTGAAGTTGATGTTGGGTGTGGGCTGCTGCGCGTCGTCGCGATCATTGCGCCGCCGCCGGTAACAGGCGCAGTTCGTTACCGTGCACCTGCGCCCAGCCGATCTCGCGGCGCACACGCCGGTCGGCATCGAGACTCAGGCGCCCGGTAAGCCCCTCGACGTTGACATTGTCGGTGACGCCGCGGTGCCGCAGCGCCTGCGCGAGACGGAAGGCATCGAAACCAAAGGCGAACAAGCGGCCGCGATACGGGCCGCCGCTCGGCCACGCCTCGCGCGTCGCCGCGCGCACCGCATCGGGAAGATCACCACCCAACACCCACGGCATGTCGGGGAACATGAGGCCATCCAGTTCCTCGTTGGCCTTCGCGTCGGGCTCGAAGGCGTCCGAGGTTGCGTACGTTGGAATGTCGCCGGCGTAGTGGAAGCGCAGCTGCGGGCGCAGCAGCCGCTCGGTGTTGGCCTGTGCCGGCGCGAAGATGAACTCGATATCCGAGCGTCGGCGCGGCTCGAACTGCAGCTTGGTACCCAACACCGACTCGAGGCGCTTGTAGCGCGCGGCGCTCTCACTGATGCGCAGCACCTCGGTGATCGAAGCGGAGTAATCGGTGCGTGCCGCATCGATTTGCCCGGTGGCGACCAGGTCGCCGCCGCCGGCGACGAGTTCCTGCTTGAACGCGGCGAGCACCCGCGTGCCCCAGTCCCCGGCCGGCACCAGCGCGACGCCGCGGCGGTGGTGGTCCTCCAGCACGCGCCGCGCCGCCAAGCGCGCCTCATCTTCGGGGGAGAGCGCAAACTGGTAGAACTGCGCCGGCGGGGTGCGCTCGCTCGGCAGGAAGTTCAGGGCCAGCAGCGGCGCGTGTACGCCGGGAAAATCCGCCGCCGCGGTGACTTCTTCGCGGGTGAGCGGGCCGACGATAAAGTCCGCGCCCTGCTCGCGCGCCTGCGTGAGCGCATCCGCGATACTCAGCGTCCCGGTGTCGTAGACGTGCACGCGCGGGCGCTCATCGGCGGCGGCCTGGTAGTACGCGGTCATGAACCCGTCGCGCACGCTAGCGGCGGCGCCGCCGGCACGACCGGTGATCGGCAACAGCAGTGCGATGTGCGCGCCGGCCGTGGCAGGCAGCGCGTGCGGCACCGGATGCTTGCCCCCGGCGGTTTCGCTGAGCGCCGACTTGATCAGCGCGTAACGCGCCGCGAGCGCGCCGGCGGGCGGCTGAGGAATGGCGGCGAACTGGCGCGCTGCGTCCTCGCGCTGGCCGCGCGCGAGCGCCAGCTGTGTATTCAGTAGCGCGCGCTCGGTGCCCTGCTCGGCCGACAGCGTGCCCTCGGTCAGCGCCAACACGCGCGCCGCATCCTCGGGACGGTGCCCGTCCAGGTAGTTGCGGGCCGCGCCCAGCAGGTAGTCGTTGCGGTCGCTGCCGGTGTTATGTGCCGCCAGGTCCTCGTAGGCTTTCGCGGCTTCGTGCGCCTCCCCCGCCT
>Ga0209811_10000232_pt1 | contig 25860 bp, 61 predicted proteins | sample Coa_R1_6_FD_187161 | JGI IMG/M metagenome (GOLD analysis project Ga0209811, IMG submission 187161) | Surface soil microbial communities from Centralia Pennsylvania, which are recovering from an underground coalmine fire. - Coalmine... | ecosystem: Environmental > Terrestrial > Soil >... | reverse complement strand
ACTCGGCCAGCTGGGTGGCGCTCATGTCCGGGGTGTACTCGTTGCGAAGCATGTCAGTTCTCCTGTTCCTGAACGATTCCGTTGCCTGATCGTTTCAGCTCGCGGTTGCGAGCCCTGGCCTCCCGGCCGCCGCATTTCTGCGCGCCGCTGACGGTTGTGTGGCTGTGCCGGCAGCCGTCCAGCTCGGCCGGGCCGCCGCCGGGCGGGTGGCGGAAGATCCGGGCGCGCCAGACCAGCCGCACCGTGCGGAACGGGGCACCGCCCGGTGCCTTGCGCCAGACGTCGCCGCGCGCCTGCACCGGCCGCTCGCTGACGTGCCAGGTGCCGTCTTTCAGCCGGGCCAGCCGGTCGTTCAGGGTCTCGCCCGGCGGGGCCTTGCCCGTCACGGCGGGAACCGCCGCATCATCTCGCGGGTCAGCGCGTTCCGCATCGCGTTCAGGTCGGCCAGGGCGTCCGCCATCGCGGCCGGGCGGCTCGCGCGCTGCGTCCAGGCCATGGCGATCTGCTGGTCGGCCAGGTCCTGGTACCGGCGGATCTTCGCCACGGTGAACGTGCGGTACAGCACATCAGCCTCGCGGTCCGTCTCGGCGGTCCAGCGCCTCACGGCGTCCACCGCCCGGCTTCGCGGACCTGGAGCGGGCTGTTCAGGCCCTTGCCCAGGGGGATCCAGAACCGCACTGCCCATACGGGGTACCGGGCGCGTATCTCGGCGTCCAGGTCGTCCGGGTGGTAGGCCATCTGGGAGGGCCGCTGCGTGCCTCGCTCGTAGGCACGGGCGATCCGGATGGCCTCGTCCCGGCTTCCGGCCGCGACCGCCCAGCGGGGGCTCAGGTAGTCGAAGTCCACCCCGCAGCTGCACGTGCTCATCACATCAGCCTTTCCGCTTCGCGGACCTGGAGCGGGCTGTTCAGGCCCCTGCCTAGGGGGATCCAGAACTGCACCGACCACACGCCCAGGTCGTCCGGGTGGCTGGTCGCCTGCGGGGGCCGTCGTGTGCCCCGTTCGCAGGCCATCGCGATCCGGATGGCCTCGGCCTTGCTGCTGGCCGCGACCGCGTACGCGGGGCTCAGGTAGTCGTAGTCCGTCCCGCAGCTGCACGTGCTCATCTGTTATCGCCTTCCTGATCGGGGGGCAGTTCCCGGGGCGGGTCCGGAAACGGCTCGCCGGTCTCCAGGTCCAGCACCGTGACGCCCGGGGCGCCGGCCAGCAGGTGGCCCAGCGCGTACGCCATCGGGTCGTTGTCCAGGTAGTCCTGTCCCGCTATCGCGTCCAGCTTGTCTTGTTCCCGGCGCTGCTCGATGCCGGCCAGGACCGGTGCCATGGCCTGCTCGGCGTCCCGCACGTCGGTGTGCTTCGGCTCGCCCTTCAGGACGAACACTGTCTCGCAGTCGGGGCATACTGACGTCCGGCCGCGCACCGGGTACGGGATCCAGCTGCCGCAGCACCGGATCTCCGGCTTCGCATTCGCGCTGCTCATCGTTTCGTCTCCTGATCTCGCTGTCTCTTACAGTATACATGACACGTGCTAAGCCGGGCTAGCCAGCGTCTTTCGGGCGGGGCCGCAGCCGCCGTCCGCGGCGGATTTCCTCGTTCAGGTCCCGCTGCTGGCGGGCCAGCGCGATGGCGGCGTGGCGGTCCGCCGTTGAGTACGGCACCGGCTGGCTGGTGACCCGCCAGTGGTAGGCCGCGCCCTTGCCCGTGTTGGTGATGAAGCCGCGCCGCCGCAGCTCGGTGGTGATCTTGCCGACAGCGGTTGGGCTCAGTCCCGTGTAGCGGGCGACCTGGCTGTTGTTGCCGGTGCGCCGGTCCGCAGTCAGCTGCCGGATCGCGGCGTAGACCAGGTTCTCGTCATCGGTCAGGTACTCCCAGCCGTCCCGGAGGTAGGTCATGACCGCGCGCCTTCCCGCTGCCACCTGCGGTGGATCTTGTGCCGGATGCGGCGCAGCTGCGGGCCGGTCAGGTACTTCAGGCCGTAGCAGAACTCGCGCTCCCGGCCAGGAACCTTGGCCTGCACGTAGTTCCGCTCGCGGTCCGTTGCCGACAGTGCCATGATCAGACCTCCCGTCCCAGGCTGGCCAGCCACGCGTCCGCGTCCCACGGCTCGCCCTCGCCGGGCACCTGGTACGCGCCGGAGTCCACGCGCCAGCTCTCCAGCGTGGCGATCACGACCCCGGCCAGCCAGGAAGCGTCATCGCCGGTCGCGCCTGCCGTGTCCGAGATGGCGTCCGCGAGCCGGGCCAGCTTCACGTCGGCGCGCTCGTAACCGGGCTGGGCTGCGCGCTCCAGCAGCCTTTCGGTGAATGCGTACTGGGACCGGGCGTCCTGGTCAGCCACGATGGTGCCCCACCAGATGGCGATGACGTTCCAGTCGCCGTCGTGCGCGATGTGCGCGGACCCGGCAGGGCCGGTCTCGTGCGGAGCGAGGGTGCAGGTGGCGCCGCCCTCGCTGTCCGGCCAGTACGGTTCGGTCGCCCCGCAGGGCTCACCGGAGTACTTGTCCGGGTCGGTCAGTTCCTCGTGCGGCACGCGCACAGGCACGCCGTTCATGCGGACGATCTTGGTGTCCATGTCATTCTCCTGATCTGGGTGATTCCGGTTATAGGGTGTGCCGGAGGCCAGCCGCGATGCTCGAAAGGCACCGCGGCCGGCCCCCGGGGTCAGGCGGCGGGCGGCTTGCGGGTCTGCCGGTCCCGGCCGCAGGTGGCGCACACGAAGATGTGCAGGTCCTCGAACCCGCCGTCCGTGTGCCGCGTGTCCACGCCGAGGTAGACCTGCTCGTGCCGCCGCTCCCGCTTCGGCAGGTCGGTTCGCAGCCCGCACGACACCGGCTTCCCGGCGTCGTCCACGGGCACCTCGTCCAGCGGGAACCGCAGCTCCGGCCGGAACTCCGCGCCCGGCTCGCCGCGGATGAACGCAGCCAGGCTGGCCGCGCACGCGTCGCAGATGTTCGTGTGCCCGCAGATGCCGGTCGTGACAGCCAGGCCGTCGCAGCCGGTGCAGAACCGGGTATGCGTCACGGGCCGGGCTCCGTACGTGGCGGTGTTAGCCATGGTTGCCTCCCTTCCTGGCTGCCCGGCCTTTCCGGGTCAGCTCACCTTCGCGCGGCTTCCTGCGCCGCGTGCCGCGCCTGCGCGGCTTGCGCCGCCTGCTCCACCAGCCAGTCGCTCAGCTCGCGCCGGGTGGCGATCTGCCGCTCGCTCGGCGTGGGATCGCTCATCCACTGGATCTGGAGGGTTTCGACCGCGAATCGCGCGACGCTGTCCTGCTGCCGGATTACCCGGATGATCGCCGGGATGTCATCCTGGTCGAAGCCGTACATTTCCGCGATGATGTTGGCCATCCCGCGCGAGTACTCGGGGTACTCGCCCGGGTCCTCGCCCGTGACGCCATCGTGCAGTCCGCGTGCCAGCCCGAGGGTGGTGATGATGGTGATCGGCCGTGCGTTCGTGCTCATGGTCTGTCTCCTGATCTGCTATCGCTAGCGGTTTTACGGTCCGCTGCTGCCCGAGCTGCTGCCCGAGCTGCTGCCCGAGCTGCCGGACGGGGTTGTCTTCGTGCTGTTCGTGGTGGTCGTGGTCGTCACGCCCTTGGCGCTGACCGCTGTCTTGTGCGTGGTCGACGAGGTCGCCGTCCCGCACGTGACGCTGGTCTTGGTGCTCTGGGAGTGCGAGCCGTTGCTGGATGACGTGCTCGTGCTCGTGGTCCCGGCCGGGACGCATGCGTTCGCGGCGGGCACGTGGACCGGCACGGGCGGGTTCGCGGGGCCGGGTGACGCCGAGACGGGGTAGCGCGGCGCGGGCACCGGGGCCAGCCCGGCATCACGTGCTAGGGCGTTCAGGTCCGCCCGGAGCTGCGCGTACTGTGGCTGCCAGCCGGGCGGCGGCCTGACCGCCGTGAGCCCGGCCGCGGACAGGTACGCGTAGCCGTCATCGCTGAACGCCCGCGCGTCCGCGTCCAGCCTGCCCGGGTTGCCGCCCGCCTGGTCGGTGTCATCGACCAGCACCTGGAGGTCTGAGCTGTAGCCGTCCGCGATCCACGCTTCCCGGTGATCGGCGTCCGCCTGCCGCTGGTCCGCCAGCACCGCCGCCAGGTCACCGTGGAGCCCGGCGGCGGTTACCTCCGCGACGACTTCCGCGTGCGGCGGCTTACCCGGATGGTGGCCTCCGCCGAGGCCCGCCAGCCACCCGCCCCCCAGCGCCAGCAGCACGGCAGCCAGCACCGTCACCGGCCCGTGGTGCCACGCCCAGTGCAGCACGCCTCGCTTCACGGCGCGTCCGGCTCGCCTACGAGCACTGCCGTGATCCGCGCGGCCGGGCACTTGTGCCGCGTCAGCCCGGTCTCGGGCAGCGTGTACCGTCTGCTGTTCGCGAAGCCGAGCACGCCCATAGCCGCGTCCTGGCCGCCGACGAACGCGTGCAGGTCAACGTCCAGGTATTCCGCGAACGCCAGTGGGTTGACGAGTACGATGCGGTCGCCCTGCCGGATGACGATGAACGGGCTCGTGTCCCGCCCGTCTCCGGTGCTCACCTCGATCTCGGTGACCGGGTGCGTGCCGTCTGGGTTGTAGAGGGCCATGAACTCGTCGTACGTCTTTGTCTGGGGCATGATGCTGTCTCCTGATCGTGTCTCGTGCTCAGTGTCTTACCGTCGCCGGGGCGGCTGGCGGAACTCCAGGGTCCACTCGTCCGGCCGGGCCATCGCCGGCGGGAACCCCCAGTACCGGCGGTGGTGGTTCTTGGCTTCCACCGGGATGTTCCGCGTCCACCGGATGCCGGAGTAGCCCACCTGGTAGACGGGGCACTTCTCCAGCGTGTACCGGGTCGGGCCGCGGAAGTCGCCGGGTGCGTAGCCGTTGCCGCCCTGGCCGATGGCCTCGAAGTCCAGCACCGGGACCGCGACCTCGCTGCCCACCCGGCTGTAGACCAGGCCGGTTTCTTCCTCGATGCCGTAGGTGATGTGTCGCATTTCATGTCTCCTAGTCGATAAGGTTTGCCGCCCGGCTGGACGCCATGAACGCCTCGTCGCGCTCAGGCCCCCAGCCGAGGTAGGTGCCGTCCGTGTCGTTGTCCAGCTCGCGCCAGTCGTACTCGGCCATGTGCGCCCGGACGTGCTCGTGCATCCAGGTGCGGTCAAGACGGCAGGTGCTCCTGGCCTCGCCGTCGCAGTTGAACCTGTGGCGCGGCCGGCACTCGCCCTGGTGCGGCGCGTCCAGCCAGCGCCCGTCCGTCTCCGTCACCGTGTAGACGAGCACGCCGTCAGCGCGCCGCGCGTAGAACAGCCAGTCGTCCTGGCCTAGCAGGGTCATCACAGCTCATCCCATCCGGGCGGCTGAAGGTACTTGTTCCACACGTACTGGGCGCCGTCCGGGTCCTCGATGTACGCGTCTATCTCCGCGATCTTGATGGCGCCGGGCTCCGGGCCGATGGCCAGGAAGTACAGCGCCCTGATCGCATCCTCGGTGCCGGTCGCGACCGTGTCGTCCGGCCATGTCCGGCTGTCATCGTGCAGCGACCACAGGCTCACGGTGCCGCGCCTTCCCAGCCCCAGTCAGAAGGGGCGTCTTCGACTTCCACCCACACCACGCGGACGTAGGTGGCTTGCTCCTGCGTCCAGTACGGCCGGGCGTCCTCGTAGCGCTCGCGCCTGGAGAACACCCACCCGCAGGTGTCGATCCGCCACCGGGCCGGGATGACGACCGTCACCCCGAACGCGACCATGGTGCTCTCGCGGCTCAGCCGGACGTCGCGGTACTCCATGGAGACGCACCCGCCGAACTCCTGCTGGTAGCTGCGGAACAGCTTGCCCTTGTCCTCGGTCCACGGCTCGTACCAGCCGGAGTCCCCGAACCGGGTATCCGTGGTCTCGTTGACGTAGACCTCTCTGATCCTCATCGCTCGCTCCATTCCAGCAGCTCGTTAGCGGTCTTCACCGCGTTCTCGATGATCTCGGCGGTGTCGTAGAGATCGCCGGGGTCGGGCGGGTCGTCCCACTGCTCCACGTCGCTCACCCGGAAGATCGGGCTGGCGATCCACGGCTCGTTCAGGTCCGACGCCGGGTGGATGATGATCCGGTACCCGTCGATCTCGCCGTCGCCGTCCGCCAGCAGGTCCACCGCCATCGCGCATGGCCCGCTGATCAGCGGGTGGTCCGATACGCCCGGCAGCGCCGCCTCGATCGCCAGCATCGCGTCATGGTCGTTCGCCACGCAGTGCTCAAAGACCAGGCTCGCCAGGCCGGAATAGTCCAGCTCGAACCTGGGGTCGGTGCTCGTCATGCTGTCTCCTGCCTTCCCATCAGCCGGTTCACGGCCTGGGTGTACTCGATGTAAATCTCGTCTGCGGCGATCACCGCGCTGGCCTGGCCGTCGTACGGGCGGTCGTCGTGGTTGCCCGGTATGCGGATCTCCAGCACCACGCCCTCGGGGCCTTCCGCGCGGCGGATGACGAACCACCCGCCGTACTTGTGCCGCTTGACCGTGAGCCTGCTCACTGGCTGGCCGTTCGCCATCACCCGGTCATCCAGCGGCGGCCGGGGCACCGGGGTCATCGGCGTCGCCGTCATGACGGCTGCTCCTGCCCGGCGTCGTAGGCGAGGATGAACTGCTCCCAGCCGCCCTCGTAGAGGCTGACCACGATGCGCTTGACCTCGCTGTCGGACAGGTCCGCCACCTCGCCCCGGATCAGCCCGCAGTCGGCGATCCAGCCGCGCGCCTCGCTCAGCAGGTCGGCCCGCTCGGTCAGCTCGTGCGGCACGAGGTGATCGCGCCCGGCGTCCGGGTCCACCGGGATCACCAGCCACACGCCCAGCTCGCCGTAGTCCCGCCGGACTTCCCACGTGCAGTCATCCCAGCGGACCTCGGTGCCCGGCTCGTAGGTCACGCCGGCCAGCGGGCGCAGCCCGTCGCCTTCATCGTTCAGGAACGGGTCCACCTCGGGGCCGTAATCGCGCTCGGTCGGGCCGTGCTCGCCGCACATCCACGAGTCCGGGTTCTCCCGGTGCTCCGCCATCAGCCCGGCCAGCTCGTAGGCCGCCATCTGCGGGTCCGGGTAGCCGTTGCGCGGCTGATTGCCTGGCGTGAAATCCCCTTCGCGGCCCAGGCTGACGAAGTACCGGCCGTCGTCCAGCACGATGAACCCGTCGCCGTTCTGCGAGCCCTCGTCCTCGTCGTCGTCGGCCGGGCTGGCGTCCACCATGGCGTCACCGATCAGCCGCGCCAGCTCGCTTGCTTCTGCGGCGAGGAACGGGTAGTCGCTGGCCAGGCTCTGCACGTTATCCTGGAGTTCTGCCAGGTCGTCGTAGCTCCACATGTCTGTCTCCTGTTCGTGATCTTCAGTCAGGGGGTCAGGTAGTAGGTCCCGCCCCGGTACGTGGTCTCGGTCATGTCCATCTCGCGGGCCGCGCGGATCTCGTCCCACTTGAGGTAGCTCCACAGCGCCTCGATGGCGTCGTGACCGTACGCGTCGCACAGCTCGTCCTCGCAGAACTCCGGCATGTGGTCGTCGCTGATCGCCGACGCGCGGCCGGACGCCTTGTGCAGGTACCGCATCTCGGCTTCCAGCTCGCGCAGTGCGGCCTGCTCGTCGGACTCGTCGGTGTACTCCGTGACTTCCAGCGGCAGGGGCAGCTCCGTCAGGTCGGCCAGCAGCGCCCGGACATTGGCGAGCGCGGTGAACGTGGCCGCGCTCAGGTAGCTGGCGAACGCACCCACGGTCGGGTCGGTAAAGGCCGTCTCGGGCACGCGGGTGTCTTCCACGTGCCACGGCCTGAGCACGGCGAGCCGGGGGGCGATGTCGTCGTAGTTGATGATCGGCTCGGAGCTGGTGATCTCGTCGTCGCGGGTCAGTTGCATGGTCATCTCCTGGTCTTGGTCCTGGCCTGGCATCATCGGTGCGGGACGGGCCAGCGTCCCGCAGACGCGCGGATCCTTGCGCTCGCCGGTATTGTCCGGACGTCCGGAGGATCCGCGCGTTTCGCCTACTGGCCGGTGACCTGGTAGTCAGCCGGGTCGGCGCTGTAGCCGTGCGACGCGGCGGTGACGACGAGCCTGGCCACGGCTTCCGCCCTGGTGCCCCCGGCGTCGTGGATGCCGTGGTTGTCCCGCAGCCGGGCACGCCATGCGCCCGCCAGGCCGCCGTAGACGGCGTTCTCGTCGTAGTACGCCTGGACTGCGATCACTGGTCCAGCTCCGGGTACTCGCGTCCGGGGTGCACCGCGTACCGGACGCCGTCCACCACGCGGGACAGCTCATCCGGCAGGTCGGTGTCGTCCGGCAGCTCGCGGTCGCCCGCATCGAAGCCGACCAGCACGTCCGCCTCGTGGCAGTACTGCGGGCAGGTGCCGTCCTCGGTGTAGTGCGGGTCCATGCTGCCGTAGGGGCACCCGTCGCCCAGGTCGTTGCGGTGCTCCGGCACGGCGGACCAGCCTGCGTGCTCGGCCAGTTCCTCCATCAGCAGCTCGGTGCCTTCCTCGTCCAGCGCGCCCGCCTGGTAGCCCCGGATGAGCTGGTCCAGCTCGTAGTCTCCGGTCGGTACCGGCGGGATGGCCAGGCCGGCCAGGGTCTTGCTCATGGTCACTCGCCGTCCTTCGCGGGCTCGTGGGGGTGGCGGCACGTACCCGCCTGGCAGTCCTCGCCCTCCCCGTCTTCGGGCTCCCAGTCGTCGCCGTGCTGGGCGCGCATCATCTTCTCGGCCGCGACGTCCTGCGCGGTGTCACCATCGGGCGCGGCGACGGTCTCGGCCCAGACGCCCTGCTCGTAGAAGCTGGACGTGTCGAAGCCGTAGAAGTCCGGGTTGCCGATGAGCTGGGCGTGGAGCCGGTCGCCGGGCGCCTCGCCGTGCACGGAGTGCGTGCCTGCGATCGCGCCGATCGGCACGGCCTCGTCGTTGTCCCAGATGCCGAGCACGGTCCAGGTGCCGGCGTCCTGCGCCAGGTAGGCGCGCACCGCTTCGGCCAGCTCGGTCAGGGCGGTGTAGTGGGTCTCCGTCTCGGCGTCGGCCTTGGCCAGCGCAGCGGTCAGCTCGTTGCGGGTTGTCATGGTCATGGTGGTCATACTGGTCTCCTGGTCTGTCATTTCTGGGCTGCTGTTCCGATGGTCAGATGTCGTAGCCGGTGGACCAGCCGCTGACTTCGTCACGGTCGGCGTCCATGGCTGCCGCGATCTCGGTGGGCGGCACGGTGACGAGGTACGCGCTCACCATGTGGCCGTCCTCGTCCACGGCGATGGCGTAGTTGTCCTCATCCAGCAGGATGATCACCTCGCTCGTCACCTCGTTGCGGAACACGGTCCCGCGCACGGCGGAAAGGACGTGCTCAACGGCCCCGGCCTGGGCCTCGGTCATCTCTGGCATGTTTGCCTCCTGATCGTTGTGCTGTCTCTTGCAGTATACGTGACACGTGCTAGTGGCCGTGTCGGCGCTGGTCAGCGACGTTCTACTCGTACAGCTCGCTGATGTTCTGGACCGGGTGCGGGCCGTAGCTCACGATCGCGGTGGCCAGCGTGATCGCGTACTCGATGGGGTTGTCGCCCTCATCCAGCACATCGACGTACTGGACGCCGTCTACCTCGCCGCAGCTGATGAACTTCCAGCCCTCGTAGTTCTCGGGCGCGGGCGCGCTCATGTGTCCTCATCTCCTGATCGCGGGTCCTGCGGCTGGTACCACGGCGGCTGCCAGTACGGGCTGTCCGGCTCATCGCCAGCGCGGTGCCGGCGCCGGCGTGCCGCGCCCTGGGCTGCCTTGGTCTTGCTGACCTGGGCCTGCTCCTGGCTCATGACGGCAGCGCGTCCCAGGCCGCGTTCTGCATCTGGTCACGCCGCGCGTAGTACGCGGACGTGTCGTTGTCGTCGTCCCAGAAGGACGGCCACAGCCCGCGCAGCTCGGCGCGCTCGTCCGCGCCCAGTGTCAGCTCGCCGCGCTTGAACACGGACCGGCCGCCGCTGGCCTGCCAGTTCGCCCAGGCGTCCTGGACCGGGATGAAGTCGCCCCGGCGCTGCTCGTTGTAGTCCTCCTGGCCCTGCGCGTACGCCTCGCTGAACGCCCAGTCGCCGCTGGTCGCCCCGGCCGGCGTGACCGTGGGCGTGCCGTATTCGGCGTGCACGAAGGCCGAGAACTCTTTGCGGGCATCATCGCGAGCCCAGGCGTAGGCCATCGCGGTGCGCTTGGCCTCATCGCGTGTCGTCATCTCGTCATCTCCTGATCGTGATCGGGCGGGAAGTAGCGCCGCAGCAGGTCTTGCTTGTACTCGGCGGGAGCCTCCGACATCTTGATGTAGCCCACTGCCATCGCTACCGCGCTGTTGAACTCGGACCACGAGCTGTCGTTCTGCCGGCCCGGTCGCTCGGGCAGGTGCATGATCCGGTTCAGGTAGTCCGCCAGGTTCCCCCAGAACTGGTAGTGCGGGGACAGCACCCGGTGGTCGTGGAACCGCATCAGCAGTTCCGCGTAGTGAATGATGTCCGGTCCGATGAGCAGTAGCGGGTCGCCCTCGGCGGCGGCGTTGCGGCGGCCGTCGTTCGCGGTTAGCGGCATGATTTCTGTCTCCTGTTCGTGATCGTCGTTGTTCCGGATGTCCGGAGTTTCTAGCTGGTGTGCTGGATCGCGCCGCGCTCGCAGCCGCACCGCTCGCAGTACAGCCACGACGCGGTGCTGTCCGGTGTGAACGCGTGCGGCTGGCTGCCGGCGCGCTCCCACTCGCGGTACCGGCGCTGGGTCTCGGCGTAGTACGCGTTGCTGATGGGCGTGCTCCAGGCGGTCATGTCAGGCTGGATTCGTGCAGCGCCGCGAGCAGCGCGTCCAGCACGCCGGCGACCTCAACGGCAGCCGCGTACTCGTCATCCGCGCTCGGCCCGCCGGCCGCGTCGTTCCATTCCGCGAGCGCTTCGCGGGCCTGTGCGGCCAGCTCGGCGCGACGCGCGTCCGCGGCCTCTAGCTCCGTGATCTGAGCCTGGGCGTCAGCGCTGTTCGGCCAGGTGCTCACGTGCTCGAACACGCCTACCGCACCGCCTTCGACGGGCAGCGCGTAGTAGACGTGGACGCCGCCGTCGTAGTCCCGCGTCTGGACCGGCTCGCCCGTCATCGCCGTGCGCCCTTGATGTCGGCGTACTGGGTGCCGGGAGCGTAGTCCTCGGCGTTCTTGCCCTCGAACCAGCGGGCCAGCCGGCCGTACTGGCGCATGGCACCGGACAGCGTGTCGAAGCTGCCGCCCCGCCCGCCGTCGCCCTCGGTGGTCTCGTGCCACGTCTGGACGCACCCGGTGTCCGAGTACGCGTTCTGGTGCCTGGCCAGCTCGGTGACCTTGACGACACGCAGGTCGTTGCTCCAGAACTGCGCGCCGACCGTGACGGGGAACCCTTCGATGCGGGCCTGGTTCGGGGGGTCGTAGTTGTCGGCGCTGAAGTACGTCGCCGACGTGACCTCGGCCGGCTCGGGCGGCTCGGCCGTCTCGAACTGGGCCTGCGCGCCCAGCCCTGCGGCCTCGGCCAGCAGCTTGGCCAGGTCCTCGCTGGCCGCCGGCGTGCCTGCACCGCTGCCGGTCAGCTCGGTGCTGGTGCCGTCCCGGTTGGAGCGCAGCAGCGTCCACGACCAGGCCGTGGTGCCCTCCGGGCCGACCTGCGCGTAGAACGGACCTGCGATGTCGGCCTCCTGGTCCGGGTATCCGGTGTCCTTGATTAGCTTCCATTCGGGCATGTCTGTCATCTCCTGATCGTTGCGGCCTGGACTCATCGGTGCGGGGAGGCCATGTCCCGCAGACGCGCGGTTCCTGCGGTCGCCTGGTTTATCCGGACGTCCGGAGGATCCGCGCGTTTCGCCTAGCTGTTGGTCACCTCGCCACCTCGTAGAAGGCGTGCACCCGCTGCATGCGGAGCGCGCCCCTGAGCCGGGTCAGCTGCCATCCTCGCGCGGCCGGCATCTGCGGCGACGTCTGCACGACCCGGTTGCCCCGGACCCCGAACAGCATCGCCTTGCCGCGTCCGACCGCGACGTACCACCTCACGGCCAGCCTTACCAGGTCTCGCCGGCGATGGCCGGGTCGAACCAGCGCGGGGGCGTGTCCGGCATGATCAGCTCGCGGTAGCCGCTGCCGCCCGTGATCACGGCGCCCGGGTAGGCAGCCTGCGCCTCGGCCTCCGACGCGAACCCGCTGTCCACGCAGGACCGGCGCTCCCGCCCGGCCAGCACGGAGTCTTCCGGGTAGGTGCCGTAGGCGTAGACCCCGTACTCCGGGGGGGCGCCGAAGGCTGGCCCGTACGTTTCGCCGGCGGACGGCTCGATGAACAGCTCCGCGTCCGGGTCGTGGCCGCTCACTGCGCGCTCACGGCGGCGACGGGTGCGATCTGGGCGTCGGCGACGTTCTGCTGCGTGCCGACCCACTTCGCGACGGCCTTCCACGTGCCCGTGAAGTAGCCGGGTGGCTGGTCATCGGTGTAGGTCGTGGTCACGCTGAATCGCGGCTGCTTCATGTCTGTCTCCTGATCGTGGTTCTTGGCCTGGCATCATCGGTGCGGGGCAGGCCAGCGCCCCGCAGACGCGCGGATCCTCCGGACGTCCGGAGGGTTCCGCGCGTTTCGCCTAGCTGGTGATGACCTGCGTGACGGTCTCGCCGTCCACCTCGGCCAGGTGCACGCTCACCAGGTGCCGCTTGCTCTTGGGCGGCTTGAAGTGCTCAAGCGCCTGCATCTTGGCTGCGTACAGGCTCTCCGCGTAAATCTCGGCGCGCTTGCTCTGGTACAGGGCGATATAGCCGAAGGTCTTCTTCTGGTCGTTCACTGGCTCGTCTCCTGATCGTTGGTTGTGCTTAGTCCTGGACCCCGGCGTCCAGCGGCTCGTCATCCAGCTCGCCGTTCAGCTGCTCCCACTCGTGCCGGGCCTTGTCCGCGACGTCCGCGGTGGCAGCGTCGGCCGCGTCCCCGGTCTCGCGCAGGTGCTCGGACTGCACCATCAGCGCGTTGGTCAGCACGTGACCGTGGCGCATGTCGAAGGCAGGCAGTGCGGTCTTCGCGGAGCCGATGGTCAGCGTCTTGAACACGGCCAGGGTTTCGTCCGCCTGGTCAGCCGCCTCCGCGAACATCAGCGCGGCGTGGTGCAGACCGCTGGTGGTCATCATGGACGCGTCCTGGCGGGCTCGCGCTTCCGGGTCAGCCATGATGGCGTCGTAGCTGGCCTGCGCTGAGGCGGACTCTCCGCGCATGTACCCCGCGTACCAGGCCAGCGCGCTGCGCACCGCGCCGCTGTAGGTGGTGCTGAACAGCTCCCACGGCGTGCGGTGGATCCGGCGCAGCGCGGGCGTCACGTAGGCCAGCAGCAGGGCCGGGTTCTCGGCCTCCCAGCCGAAGCCGCCTGTGCCCAGCGTCGGCTGGTCGCCCTCGAAGGCCGCTTCCCAGCCCTGGCCGGGCACGTAGTCGATGACCAGCGTGAAGGTTCGCGGCTCGTACGCGGGGGCGTTGTCGTTACTCATGTGATCTCTCCTGATCGTGTGGTCGGTTAGCCGTAGACGATCTCGCCCAGCAGCATGAACTGAAGCAGCTCATCGGCCAGCGGCGCGTCGAAGTCGGTCTCGTCGTTGTTGAACAGCAGGTGCGAGCACTCGCGCACGAGCCCCGCGCTTGCGAACCTGGGGGGCTCCGCGAGCACGGCCCGCGCCGCCGTCATGACCGCCTGGTGGCCGATGGTCTTGGTGACCTGGCCGCCGTTGCCGTCGTCGGCGGTGATCTCTGCCTGCCAGGCATCGGTGGCGTCGTACCCGTTCGGCTCGGTGCCGGTCACGCTGACTTTCAGCCACCAGTCCCAGCCGCAGCTGAACGCGCCGGAGCCGATCATGTGGTCGAACGTGTCCTGCGGGGAAGCGGTGTTCATCGTCATTGCCTGTCTCCTGATCGTGTGTGCGGGTAGGTCAGTAGACCTGGTGACCGGGGGACATCCACATGCGGTGGCTGCCGTGGTCCAGGTCCGTGATGTGCGTCTTCTGCTTGCCGTTCTTGTGCTTCCACGGGATCGCGCCCGGGTCGGCCAGGATCTCGGCCAGCGTCCAGCGCCGGGTGACGCCGCCGAGGTTGTTCAGCGTCTCGGCCCCGGTAACGAGCCACTGGCCGCTCGGCTGGTTGTACGGCGCGGGCACGTCGTGGCGCTGGATCTCGCCGTTGCCGTGCAGCGTCCACCGGGCGCCGTCGTAGTCGATGGTCCTGGTCATGACGAGCCACCCAGCAGGCGGTCGATCTTCCGGGTCGCGTTCAGCAGCGCGATGTCCCGTTCCAGGGACGCGGCTGTTTCCTCGGGCGTCTGCTGGACCCGGTAGAAGACGAACCAGCCGTCGCCGTGCGTGTCCTCGTCGGAGCAGTACTCCTGCGCGTCCGCGACCGTGAAGCAGTCGCCCAGCCAGATGTTCTCCTGCCCGAACCGGGACATGACCAGCGTGGCCGGCCCGTCGTCCGGGTCATCCGCCGGCTCGGGCAGATCGGGCAGCCCGTATTCCTCGATGACGTCTTCGATGTCGGTGTCGTACATGATCGTTTCCCCTGATCTCGGTGTCTGGCCTGGCATCGTCGGTGCGGGTAGGCCAGCGCCCCGCAGACGCGCGGCATCGCGGTCGCCCGGATGGTCCGGACGTCCGGAGGATGCCGCGCGTTTCGCCTTAGTCCACGTTCCCGCCCATCGACCACGAGCGCGGCCGGGCGTCGATGCTGCGCGCCTGCGCGTTCAGCACGACGCGACCCCAGGTCTCCCGGTCCCACAGCTCCACCTGCTGGTGGTCCGGCCGGCGGTTGACCGGCTTGTGCCGCATGATCCCGCGCACGTACAGCGTGCCGTCCGGCATCTGCACGACGCGGGTCGCGGTGTGCGAGTCGTTGACGTACCGCGCCGTGGCCTTGCCCCACTCGCGGGTGACGGGCACCAGCTCGCCGCCCTGGGCGAGCAGCCCGCGCTCGGTGGTGCCCGCCGACCGGACGATGAACACGTCGCCCTGGCGCAGCACCGGGATGCCGACCGTCTCCGCGTCCCGCACGTCCTGCGGCTTGAGCGCGCTGATCGCCTCGGCCACCGTGGCCGGCTTGACGCCGCGCGGCAGCTCGGACATGAACCACAGCGGGCGCGGCTCGTCGTAGTCGAACGACGTCACGAAGTACGCCCAGCGGTTCCGGGGCTTGACGGACACGCCGCCCTTGAACGTCCAGCCCGCGACCTGGTAGCGGGCGCGGAACAGCGACGAGCCCAGCCAGTGCCGCTCGGTCGTCCAGTGGTAGAGCCCGTCCGCGCCCGGCCCCATGTCCTCCCAGTGGTCGGTCAGCTCGCCGCTGTAGGCCGGCCCGTCCACCGGGTCGCTGTACCAGGCGTACCCGTTGTCGCCTATCCGGCGTACCTGCACGGTCCAGCCGCCCGCGCGGTTCGGCCACGCCTGCCGCCCGTGCTGATCGCTTCGCGGCGGCACGATGGCCGCCCCGGTCTCGTCCCGCCACACGTGCAGCTTGCGGTGCTGCTCCGGCACCTCGTCCAGCGTGGCCGCCGAGTGATCCTCGTACGTGTACGACTCCGGTTCCACGTGCACCGGCCTGATCGTGTCCGGCTCGATCCCGGCTGCCCGGAGCGCGGAGAACGGTACGATGAAGCACGGCGTGCCGGACGCCTGCGCGTTCACCCGCGCGATGTCGTTGTGCTCGTTCGTGCGGCCGAACCCGCCGCCCGGCCAGCGGTCGCCGTTCAGCAGCCACATCTTGCGCTTCCCGGACGGGTGCAGCAGCAGGTGCGCGAGCGGGAACCAGTCGCCGTAGGACTGGATCTCGATGACCCGCCCCTGCCGGTCCCGGCGGTAATACAGGCTGGACCCGCTGCCGTCCGGGAACCGCTCCCGGCTCCGGCCGCGCTTGCCCGGCTCGTAGCCGTCCGGCTGGCCGGCGTACGTCACGAACCGCTCGATGATCTCTGATCCGCTGTAACCCATGTCTGTCAGTCTCCTGTTCAGATCTGTCATTCCTGGCCTGGCATCCTCAGTGCGGGGAGGCCATCTCCCGCAGACGCGCGTGATCGCCGGCGCCGTCCATTGTCCGGACGTCCGGAGGATCCCGCGCGTTTCGCCTAGCTCGCGGCGGGCGTGCCGGCCAGCTCGGCCAGCCTCCCGAACAGCGTGCGCGCCAGCGCCTCGCCCAGCCCCGGGATCTCCTGCTCGCCGTCCAGGTCCCGGTTAATCAGGGCCGAGGCCAGGATGACCCTGGCCAGCATGTCCTCGGTGACCGCGATGGCCGGCTGTGCCTGCCCGGGAATCGGCGCATGGCCGACAGGCTCGGCAGACGGGTCCGTGAGCCGCGCCATGATCGCGTCGGTGACCAGCACGGCCAGCGGCGTTACGCGCGTGCCGGACGTCCCGTCGTCCTCGAACGCGGCGATGACCGCCGTGTCCTCGCCGTCAAACTCGGTCTGGACGAGCCCCACGGGCGTGCCCTCATCGTGGATGAACGCGAAGGTCGCGCGCTCGTCATCGGTCAGTCGTCGTGCCATGGTTGTGTCTCCCTTAGTTCGTTTCGTGTTGGTCAGTGGAAGGTTCCGCGTCCAGGTCCGTGACCGGCATCTGCCGGAAGTAGGTCACCTTGCGCGGGTCGCCGTCTGGCAGGGCGGTGGCGATGGTGCGCTGCCACGGCATCCCGGTGAAGCCCGGCCACTTCCAGTCCGGGTGGACGGATGGCGGCCCCCACGAGTACTCGGTCCGCAGCAGCTGGCCGGGCCAGCTGCGCTCTGCGGCATGCCAGACCGCGCCCGCCGGCACCTCGCTGGCCGGGCAGGCCGTGTAGCACACGTAGCCCATGTCAGCCGCCCCCGCTGATCTGCCACGCCTGCGGCTTCGTGTTCTCGTCCACCCGGATCACCTCCGGCCGGTCGGCCAGCTCGCGCATGGCGGAGTCGAACATGGAATCACCCCGCTTGCTGCCCTGGCCTGCGTATTTCCTGGCTATTACCAGGCGGGCCTCGCGTACGTCGTGCGCCAGCGCCACCGCCATGCCGCCGTAGTAGTCAGCGAAGGCGCCTTCCCAGACGAACAGCTTCATCTTTCCCTGCGGCATCGTCATCCCTCCTGTCTGTCGTGGCAGCAGGAGCGCTGGACCCGCCAGATGCCGCCGCCGTCCGTCACCAGCACGGCGTTCAGCTGATGACCGGTCCGGGTAATGTGCCCCGTTCTCATGCGGTCGTAGAACGCGGTGCGCGGCAGCGGCCGGGGCAGCGGGCAGTCATCCGCCCCGTGGCCGGCGTGCTCTGCCGCGACCCGTGCGCAGGCCGGGCACTCCCGCATCGCGGACGTGACGCGATCCTCGCGCAGCCCGGTCAGCGGCAGGCCGCATAGCGTGATGCTGGCGAAGTCGTGCGCGTCGTGGTAGTAGCTGGCGTGGTTCGCGGCCAGCGTGCAGCCGCGCCACGCGCGCTCGCCCCCGGCTCGCGCCAGGTCGATGATCAGGTCGCCGGCCATCTCAGCCCTCCACCTGGCAGATGGCCGCGCGCTCCACCTCGGCCCAGAACGCGTCCCGCGCGGCCTGCTCGTACGCCTCGGCGAGCGCCATGACCTCGTCTGCCTCGCGGTCCGGGTCGAAGACCAGGTTCAGGTCGTCGTACAGGTTCTCCGCTGTGTACCCGGCGCAGATGCCGGCCGGCTCGGACGGGAAGCTGTCCAGCACGGCCGGGTCGCCCTCGCGGATGCCGCGCAGCGCCCGCACGTACGTCTCGTGCGTGGTGTTGCCGTCGAACGCCCAGGTGCCGGCCGCGTGGCCGTGCTCCGCGCCCAGCTTCTCGGCGGCTTCCAGTGCCTCGTCCATCGGCACCTCGATGGTGTCACTTCCGGTGAGGTCGCTCATCGTCATTTCTCCTGTTCGTGGTCAGGCTGCCGTGACGGGTCCGCCGTCGATCGGCATGTGGTCTTCGTGGTCGTCGTCCAGGTGCACGAACCCGCCCTCGTCGGTCGGGCTGAGCGGCGAGCCGCACTGCGCGCACTGGCGGATCCTGCGCGGGCACGCCGGGTCGGTGCAGTAGTCGTACCGGCCGGCCGGGTCGTGGAAGTGGCCGGCGTGCTCCCGCCCGGCGTAGGCCAGGTGCTTGTCGGCGAGCGCGGCGAACGCGCTGGCCTGCTCCTGGGCGATGCGCGCGAGCGCGGCCCGCACGTTGCGCAGGATGGCTTCCGGGTCCACGCCGGGGTACACCCGCGCGTAGACCAGCGGCATGTCGGCCATCAGCCGGCCGCGCCAGTTGTCGTCGCCGCCGTGATACAGGAACCACTCGGCTACGCGCTCGGCGTCGCGGATGGACAGCTGCGGGCTGACCCGCATGACGGGCTTGCTCTGTACGGTCATGATCGTTACCCCTGATCTCGGTATGTGACTGGCCTGGCATCATCGGTGCGGGGAGGCCGTCTCCCGCAGACGCGCGGGCTGCCCGGCGCGGTGGTCGTCATCTCTTGCCTGCTCACTCCGCGTCGCATTCGCATGTGTGGTGAGAAGTGGCGGAAGGGATGTCACCGGCCGGGCAGCCTGCGCGTTTCGCCTGGGTCTACCAGCCGTTGTTGCTGATGACCTGCTGTGCCTGCACTACGTCGTCGCCGTACGCGTCCAGCGCGGGCCGCTGCGGGTAGTTGTCGGGCTGCTTGTTCCTGCGGTTCTCTGCCGCTGCGATGAGGTTCATCGTTCTCCTGATCTGTCGTGGCCTGGCATCGTCGGTGCGGGTAGGCCATCTCCCGCAGACGCGCCGCATCCTCCGGACGTCCGGACGATGCGGCGCGTTTCGCCTAGCGGTCTTCGGCGTCCTCACGGGCGATGTTCGCCAGGATGGCGCGCACCAGCTCGATCTGCTGCGCCTCGTCGCTGCCCGGTTCCGGCTCCGGCCGCTGGAGCGTGGTGACCCGGCCGATCCGCCCGTGCTTGTCGTGCGGGTAGTGGCTGTGATCCCAGTCCGGCCGGGTCATGCTGTCCGGGGTCATGTACCGCTCGGGCAGTGCCCGGAACCAGCGGTCAGCCGTGGCGGTCTGCCAGGAGAAGATGAGTTCATGCGTCATGCAGACCGCCGCGCTGCGCCCGATCCCGAGCAGCAGGTGCTCCTCATCCAGCCGCGCGCACTGCGCCTGGAAGTCCGCGTCATGGTGGTCCCACGCGGCCCGGCGTTCGGTGCGGGTCATGCCCTCGGTGATGACCGGCTCAGCGATCTGGCTGGCCAGCTGCGCCCGCAGGGCTTCCACGCTCATGGCTGAGCGTCCCAGGTGTCGTCGCCCTCGTGCGGCGTGGTCGTGATGCGCGGCGCGTTCAGCCTGGCCAGCTCCGCGCGCAGGTCCAGCAGCGCCGTCTCCACGGGGAAGCTGACCTGCTGCCCGGACGCGAACGCGTGATCCGCGGTGCTGTCCAGCGCGTCGATCGCCATCTGGAGCGCGTGCCGCGCGATGCCCGGGTTGTCCTCGTCCGCGCTGCGCTCCGGCTTGCGCGCCGGCATGTCACGCGGCGTCGGCGTGCGGACCTCCCGGACCACCTCGCGGATCTCCACGCGCCCGGTCGGGATGTCCCCGCCGGCCGGCTCCCACATCGGCCCTTCTGCCGTGTCGTGCACCGTGCCCAGCAGCCTGTCGCCGCGTGACCCGCCGCTGCCGCTGGTCATGTAGACGCTGAACGAGTCCCGCTCGTCCTTGTCGCCGTGGCAGGTGACCCGCGCGCCGGCGTTCCAGCCGCGCGTGTGGGTGCCGTACCCCGCCAGCGTGCCGGCACCGTAGTTCTTGTGCCGGCGGTTCGTGTAATCGAGGTAGAACCTCATGTCCTGTCTCCTGATCTTTCGTCAGTGTGTGTTCTCTGCCCTGGCCGGCCAGCCGGCTGGCTACTCTGCGCCCGTGGCCGCCGCCAGTTCATGGACCGCCGTGCCGATGTCTGCCGTGAACGGCATGGCCGGCCCGTGGCCCGCCGCTTGCGCGTCATCCACCGCGACCTGGAAATCGACCTCGGCCTTGGCTAGCGCCTGCGGGCTGTCCAGGCTGGACACGTTGCCGAACATGGCAGCCAGGCCGGTTTCCATTCGCCACAGCTTCCCGTAGCCCTGGTCCGGGCCGGGGAACTGGTAGTAGGGCAGGATGGCGCGTACCTGCGGTGCGATCCTGGCTGCCGGCACGACTGCCGATGCGGGCGCGCTCTGCTGCCCGCCGCATCCGGCTGTAAGCCCGGTGAGCGCGATGACTGCTGCGCTGACCGCGACGGCCGCAGCCGTGGTGACCGCGTTTCGTTTCCGCATGTGATTATTCCCCTGATCTTGGTTGTGGCCTGGATTCATCGGTGCGGGTAGGCCAGCTCCCGCAGACGCGCGGCATTCTGTGCAGTCGCCTGACTCTCCGGACGTCCGGACGATCCGCGCGTTTCGCCTAGCGGCGGGTGGTGCGCTCGCGCAGGTCGTAGCGCAGGGCGCTGCTGCCGTGCTTGCGGGCGGTCAGCCCGGCCGGGCCATCGGCTACTTCCAGGCCCTCCCGCTGGGCCGCGCGGACCATCAGCGCGTCCGCGGCCTTGTACGCCAGCCGGTACGGGCCGTACTGGGACGTGAGCTGGCTGATTGCCTCGTCCTCGTCCATGTTGACGGGGGCGACGGGGACGCCGGCGCGCCTGGCCAGGCTCCGCAGTGCGCGGCGCTTGTTGCTGGCCGCGTCCGGGCTGCTGAAGTAGTCGCCGCCGTTGTAGCCGATCTGGCCGGCCATGCCGCCTTCCAGCGCGCACGCCTCCCAGGTCACCCACTCGCCGGTCTCCGGATCCTCGGCGGCGACCCACCAGGAGCGCAGGTAGCCGGGCTCGGCGGGCTTGCCGTCGATGACGTGGCGCACGATCTTGCCGGCGTTGACGGTCTGGTCCGTGATGGGCCTGGCCAGCAGCACGCCGACCAGTTCGGCCAGCTCCCGCGTGTAGGGCAGCTGCTCGGTCAGCGGGTCGGCCAGCAGCGCGCGGGCTAGCTCGCGGATGCGCGGCGTGACGCGGGCGGTGGTGTCTGCGGCCGGCGCGTACTCGGTGTCGTTCATGTGATCGTTGCTCCTGTTCTCGGTTCCGGGCCTGCCGCAGTAGGCCTGGCAGGTCCCGTCTGTCTTGCGGCCGTGATGCTGCCCGCGCGGGCGCATCCGCCGTACTCTGTCCTGCGGTTGCATGGCCATCACCTGGTTAGTGGTGCGGTTAGAACGGCGGTTCGACGTTGGCCAGCGCGCGGGCGTCGCCCAGGCTCGTGAGGGACACGAACCAGCCGCCCGCGGCCGGGATGAACTTGTAGGACTTGTGATCCGGCCGCCTGGTGAGAATCCACCATGGCTCTTTACGCGCGCCGTAGTTGCGCAGCGCGTTCGTGATGGCGATGTCGCTCATCCACGTGTGCGTGCGCAGCAGCAGCGCGGCGGTACCCGGGAAGTAGAACGGGGGCATCAGTGTCTCCTGATCGTGATGGATTATCCGGACGTCCGGAGGGTTCAGCTGTCCAGGCCGTACTCGGCGGTAGCCGCTTCCGGGGTGAACTCGGTCACGCCGCGCGCCACCATGGCCCGCCGGATGATCTCGCACACGTCGGTGTGGTCCAGCGAGTACTCGTCCTCGCCGTAGGCGTCCCACCACTGGGCCATGACGTCCGGGTTGTGGCCGTCACCCGCGATGAACTCCGCGATGGCCTCCATGACGTACTGGGCGCCGTCAACGGTCAGGTCGTGCCTGATCACGGCACCGCAGATACCGCAGTGGGTGGGCGTGTCGGATTCGGTGTCGTTGAAGATGGCCGCCGGCGACTCCCAGCCCTCGAAGCCATCCCAGCCGGTGTACTCGCCGCGCGCCCAGGCATTCGCGTCCGGGATGCAGTTCCGGCAGTGGGCCGTGTCGCAGTCCACGTAGTAGCCGAGCGCGATGCCGTACTGTGATTCGGTCACGGCACACGGGCCGTTCCATACGATCGTCGTGATCATGGTGTCTCCTGATCTTGGTTTAGTCAGTCTCGATGGTCCGGACGTCCGGAGAGTCAGCCGCCCAGCGCGGCCAGGCTGGTCATGTCGTAGAGGGTGCCGGCCAGGGAGCCGCCGCCTGCCACGTCCTCGGCGATCCAGAATCCGTGGATGCTCCGGCCCGCCGTGGCCGCGAAGAACTGGGGCGCGGCTGGCGAGGAGGTCGGCTCGATGGCCGTCACGACGTACGTGCTGCCGTGGCCGAGCGGGATGGCTGCGACCACGGTTGCGGGATAGTAGCCGTCATGCCGGGCGTTCGGCAGCATGACCACGGTGGGCATCGGGGGCATCATGGTGTCTCCTGATCTTGGTTCAGTCAGTCTCGATGGTCCGGACGTCCGGAGTTTCTAGCGGACGGCCAGCACGTGGTAGTGCTCGGTACCGGTGATGTCCCGCTGGATCAGCGAGACGCGCATCAGCCGGTGCATGCCTGCGCGGCTGGCCGGCGTGCTCACGACGCTGCCGATGCGTGCGCCGCGCACGTAGAACACGAGGTACGCGTCCATGTCAGCCGTCCACCGCGTCCGGGTCGCTGGACCAGCCCAGCGCATCGACCAGCACGATGTTCTCCACCATGAGCCAGGCCACCTCGTCGGAGCAGTGCTCGTCGCCGTCCGCGCGGTCGCCCCACAGCGCGAACTCCGCCTCGAAGCTGTAGCCGTGCGTGGCCTGCGTGAGAGCGTCGCCGACGCTCTGCGGGCGCTGCGCCGGCGCAGGGCGGTGCTCGGCCAGCCACGCTGTCCACGCCTCGCGGGACGCGGGATACGGCTTGCGGTTGCAGGCCAGCCACGCCAGGTACGCCCCGGTGTCGGCAGCGGGCATGTCCAGCCCGCGATCCCAGAAGCCGGCGCCGTGGCCGTTGGCCGTCAGGATGATGTCGTGGCCGCACTGCGCCGCCTTCACGCGCCCGCGCAGCAGCACCGCCCAGTTGTCGCGCACGAACGCGGTCACCGCTTCGGTGAGGTAGGGCACCTCCTCGACCACGCGGGCCACGAACTGCGTCTCGCCGTGCAGGTTGCCGTCGTCGTCATCGGTGATCGGGAAGCCGTTCCCGTCCTCGGTCGCGTCGCTCGCCTGCCACAGCAGCGCGACGGCCGCGGCCTCGATCGCTTCCGTGATGTAGTTGTCCTGGTATGCGGTCATGATCATTCCCCTGATCTCGGTGTGTGGCCTGGCATCGTCAGCGCAGGTAGGCCATATCCTGCGGACGCGAGGATCATCCGGACGTCCGGAGGATCCTCGCGTTTCGCCTAGCGGCTGAGCATCAGCCCGGTGATGACGTGATCGCCGTCCGGGTCCAGGTGCACCACGATCGCGCTGAAGAACGTGTCGTCGTGCCGCCCGTGCCAGCCCAGCCGGGTGACACTCGGGTCGGTGGAGCGCATGAACGAGCCCAGGTCGTACAGCTCGCCGCGATGGCGCACGAACGACGCGGAATCGGTGCCCGCGTCGATGGCGTCCCAGTCCAGGTAGTCGAACTGCTTGCGCTCGTCCGGGGTTAGCTCGCAGTCATATACCACGTCGCCGTACTCGCGGTGGATGACCTTGAAGTCCTCGTCACGGAATGGCATGTCAGCTGCCCTCACTCTCGGTGTCGTCGTCGTCGTCCCACATCCAGTCGGTGCCGGGGCGGATCTGCTCGGTGTCCGCGGTGTCGATCGCGCGGATGGCCTGCGCCCTGGTCATGCCACGGCCGGACGCAACCCAGATGTTGTCCTCGGTGCAGTCGGCGTACTTCGTGCTGGGATAGCGCGTGCCGTGCTCGTCGGAGCGCCAGGTCATCGTCTCGTCGTCGTTGGTGGACACGATGTAGTGCTGGCCGGTGTCCGTGCGGCGGATCAGCGCGACGTCCGAGATCCAGTCCGGGAGACCGCTGCTGATCAGCTCGGTCTGGTCTAGCGCAGACGGGTCCGGGTCGGTGATCGCCGACGCCCGCCACAGCTGCGCCTGCCGCGTGGCGATCTGCTCCCGGCGGTCGTGCGTGACCTCGCGGAACAGGCGCTCAAGCGCGTTCAGCGCCGGCGCGTCCAGCGTCATGATGTCGGTGCTGTCCAGCATCGGGACCAGCACGCGCGCCAGCCACTCGATGTTCTCGGTCGTGTCGGTCGGCTCGGTCATTGTGATCATTCCCCTGATCTCGGTATGTGGCCTGGCATCATCGGTGCGGGGCAGGCCAGCGCCCCGCAGACGCGCCGCATCCTCCGGACGTCCGGAGAATGCAGCGCGTTTCGCCTGGTCAGTCGCCCCGGTTCGTGCCGGTGACGGTGACGTGGATGCGCTCGTCGGGGATGGCCCCGATAGGGTTTAGCACCTCACGCGCGATGCGCTCCGCGTCCTCCCGCGTCAGCGCGCCCTGGACGCGCCGGTCGATGAAGAACGTGGGCACCTGGCGCGACCCGGTCCAGCGTGCGCCGTCCGCGTTGTCCTCGATGGTTTCGACCTGCGCCTGGATGATCCACATGCGGGCCTCCTAGTAGCCGGCGCAGTACATGCCGCCGCCGTCAGTCTCCAGCCGCGCGATGTCGTGCGTGTCGGTGTGGCTGGGCTCGTCCAGCGGGCGCTCGTCCAGGTAGTCGCCGAACACGGTGCCCGCGCGGTTGTCTTCCGGCATGACCGGCGCGTGCCTGTCGGCCGGCTCGTCGCCCGCGTGCGCGTACTCATCCGGCGCGTTGACGTCCACGCGTTCCAGCGGCTCGCCGCACACCGCGCACATGATGCGCGGGGTCCAGTCGTCTTGCAGCGACTCGCCGTCCGGAGTCTCGGTGTACTCCCAGCGCGCCAGGTCCACCGCGTAGAACGCGTTGTCCCAGTCCGGGCACTCCAGCGCGACGTCTGCCTCGCCCACGTACTGTTCGACCAGCTCGCAGAGCCACGCGAATTTCTCGCCGTCGCCGTCGCGCGGGTCAGTCCAGACTTCTTCCGCCTGGCTGAACGAGCGCATCACCGGCATGTAGCGGTTGCCGGTCACCCACACGACCGGGTCGTCGCCCGAGCCGCGCGCCGCGCGGATGATCTCGTCCGCGATGTCCCGCGCGGCGGCCTGGACCAGCGCGTCGGTCATGATGCGCGGCTTGCCCTCCCACGGGTCGAACCAGTCCAGGCCGGGCAGCGCGGTGATGTACGCGGCCGGCATCATCGTGCCATCGGGCAGGTCCAGCCAGCCCGCGCGGCGGCCGGCGCGCCAGCCGTGCGCGATCACGTACGTGGTGAACTTGACGCCGCGGTAGTAGGTCACGCGGTGGTCTTGGTAGGTCATGTGATCATTCCCCTGATCTCGGTGTGTGGCCTGGCATCGTCGGTACGGGGCAGGCCAGCGCCCCGCAGACGCGCCTGACTCTCCGGACGTCCGGAGGATCAGCGCGCGTTTCGCCTAGCTCGGCCAGACGGTCCCGTTGGGGCAGAACAACGCGGACTGCATGTCGCCGCTGCCGCGCCAGACTGCGATGGCGGGCTTGCCGTGCATCGGCCCGCAGTCGCTGATGGCGTGCCAGATATAGCGCCAGTGCATGCCGCGCGGGAGCCCGCGCAGGACCGCTGCGCTGGCCGGCCGGGACTCCAGCGCGGCCACGATGAGCGCGAGCGCGAGGGTGGCCAGCGCGGTCAGCGCGAGCATGACCTGCTGCCGGCCTTCCGTGCGCGGGCGCTGCCGGCGGGATGGGTGAACTGTCATGTCTGTCTCCTGATCGTGAATCGTCCGGACGTCCGGACTAGCGGCTGGCCAGCACGTTGTACTCCGCCGCGCGGTAGCCGCGGTAGACGGGCGTGCGCGGGACGTTGTGCCAGCCGGGCGGGAACCCGTTGTGCGCGCCCACGACGACCTCATGGCCGCGCGGGTGCGCGAACCAGCGCTGCGCGTACAGCGTGCCGTTGAACCACTTGACGGTCCCGCCGGGCAGGCGCCGGCCGTC
>Ga0209811_10000231_pt1 | contig 25895 bp, 20 predicted proteins | sample Coa_R1_6_FD_187161 | JGI IMG/M metagenome (GOLD analysis project Ga0209811, IMG submission 187161) | Surface soil microbial communities from Centralia Pennsylvania, which are recovering from an underground coalmine fire. - Coalmine... | ecosystem: Environmental > Terrestrial > Soil >... | reverse complement strand
TCCCGCCGATCGTGACTCCGGAAGAAGACATCTCTCTCCGTAATCAATAAGTTAGCTCTTTGCTATTGTGTTTTTGAGGATGAATTCCGCGTGCTGCAGCACGAAAAACACCCCGCGACCACCTCGTAGGATGCCTGTCGAATGCACTTGCAGGCCCTACTCGCGCATTCCGGGGCGCGAGTGGCGGTCTGGGCCACCTGAGGACTTGAACGTCGATCCTGGAGCCTCTAAATACAGACCTAAGCTTTAAGAAATGAAATTCTTTTCGAAATGGTGGATAACTGCCGAAATGCCGGCAGTTCGAGCGACTGAGATTGAGATTGCGCTTTCCGAAAACGTACCATCGCCCCGTCCAAGGAAGACTCCAACGCTGTTGCTATCCGCTTCTGCCACCACCAAATCAAGTTTTCCATTCCCGCGTAAGTCGGCTGCTGCCAGGGAGACAGGGGATTGGCCTTGGGCTAGGGGAATAATCACGGGGAGGGCAAAGGTTCCGTCACCGTTCCCCAAATATTCCCAGAGCGTGTTCTCTCCGCCATTGGCAACGACAAAGTCTGGCCTGCCGTCACTATTAAAATCTCCAGTGACCACACCGCAAGGAATAAACCCAGCGGGCTCAGGCTTGCGAAATCCGAAACCAACAAGATTGACCACCGGGTTCACCACAGCGGGAGCAGCGGTCGATCGTTGAATGGATGCGTCCGTTCGCTTACTTTCTGACAGGAACTGAGCTGCCCTGTGCGGGCGCGAAAACCTGGGCAGTGATTGAGAGGCTTTCCAACCGGCAAACTTTGGCACCGAACTGCCACTTTCGTGCGAACGGTTAATCATGGAGTGATTTCGTCCAGCATGTCCGAAGAGCCGCCGTTCAGTCTGATAGGACTGCTGAGCTGCCGAAGCGCAACTAAGAAATAAGCAAAATACGACAGTAAATGCCTTAGAAATGCGTAACATCGGGTACTCCTTGTCCAGCGTCGCGATCCGTGTCGCGCCAGTAAAGGGGGGAGGCATTCTAGCTCTAGATCCGCAAAACGCAGCATCCAGGCAATCTTTGGTAGCACAAAAGCCCAGCAGTGTCAGTGAAAAGAATCACTTTTAACACACCGTCACGATCTAGCTGCATCGCGGTGACTCATTCAGGCTAATGGCGGACTGAAATAGAAAAGTGCACAGGTGTTGAAACTTATTTTCATCTTTGAGACAAATTTCAAAGGTCTCGTCTAATTCTGTCGGAGCAGTGCGAGTGAACTGGTGGGAGTGAGAACTCGGGATCGCGTTAAGACGGCGGAGCGGGAATCGTCGGCAGCATCGTGATTCCCACTTAATCAAGGCCCACGAAGGTCCACTGGCTTTCGCAGTCACCTTCCCGAGGAGTTGAAGAGAAAATCCGCACCCTAAACCTCGCAAAGGACGCGATTTTAGGATGGGGCACCCTTGGTTGTCGTTGCACCCTGCTAGCCACATGTCGCGAGAGAGACTTGAAATCGCAAGCAGTGTCGCTATGCCACGTGATCGCAGGGTGCGTGTCCAGTATCCTGTAGATGCGTTCCAGAATTTCGACGTCGGGGCAAGATGCAACCTCTTGTTACTTGCCTATTGTCGCCGGCTGAACCACACTCAGTGGCGCATTTCGGATTCGGACCACGGACCTGGAAATTCTCCTCCGTGCAAATCCAACTAGTCACTTACATCTGTAATGGAGGTCCTTGCGGCACTTAGGGGACTTCACGAAACTCAGGGCCGTCGCCAGTGTGCAAAGGAGGGCGGATTTTTATGTACCACCAACTTCGTCTGCTGCGTAGTTCGGGTCGCGTCCTATCACCGCTGCTTGCTGCATGGATGATTCTGTTTCTCAGTGCCTGTTCCAGTTCATCCAGTTCAGGCCCACCTCCGCCGCCGACGGGAAAAGTCAACTTCGTCTACACCGCCAATGCGGCGGGCAGTCCATCTACAGTTTCCGCGCTGTCTTCGGACCAGACGTCGGGAGTTCTGTCCACGATTTCCGGTTCCCCGTATAACACCGGGTCCGCTTCTCGAGCGGTGAAGGCCGATCCGACGGGCAAGTTCCTGTACGTTGCGAACACCTTTTCAGGCGACATCTCGGCCTTCAGCATCAACGCTGGCACCGGCGCCCTCTCGCCGGTTGCAGGTTCGCCTTTCTCCGTCGAAGGCGGCGTTAACGGGATCGCGATCGACCCCAGTGGGGCCTATCTCTATGCGATCAGCGGATCTTCCGGCAATCTGTGGGAGTTCTCGATCGATGCTTCGGGCGTCCTGCACAATCTGACCGGTTCGCCTCTACCGATCGATGCTGGCGTTAGCGATTCCGGCGCCCTCACCATTGATCCCTCCGGCAAGTATCTGTACGTGACGGCCGATGCCTCGCCCGCCGCTACCAGCATCTACGCCTTGACGCTTGATCCCGCCACTGGTGCAGCGAGCTTTATCGCTGGCGCTGTGTATCCCATTGATCTATTCAGCAACAGCATCGCTACCGATCCGGCGGGGAAATTCTTGATCGCGGTCAGTAACGGGAGCAGCACATCTTTCGGCCTGATCGCTGTCTTCAGTCTCGATAGCGCGACCGGAAAGCTCTCGGCCGCAGGGACGACCTCGCATACCGGTTCCGATCCTTCCTCGCTGACCCTGGATCCCTCTGGCAAATTCGTCTACGTTGCCAATACCGCCGACGCCACGATATCCGCGTTCACTCTCGATTCGACCTCTGGCGCGTTGTCGGTGGTGACGGGCTCACCTTTCCCCAGCGGCGGCAACGGAACCATCAATGGGCCGCTCGGCATTGCCGCAGATGCTGCAGGCAAATACATCTACGTGTGCAACGCGTCGAATGACATTTCGGTGTTCACATTCAATTCGCAGACTGGCGTCCTGACCGCTCTCGCTGGCTCTCCGTTTGCTTCGGGGGGAAATGCGCCTTCAGGAATTGCCGTTGTGCAGAAGAAGTAAGAGGACTTGTCAGGGAGCCTGCTTCGGCCGGTTGGGGACAATGCGAGACTACGGGCGGCAACAGATGCCGTACTGCTGCCAGAGACGGAACCAGGGACTTTGCGCTAGTTTTTCGTCGTGCCTGCGATTTGCGGCCGCGAGATCGCTCAGGTTGAGCGGACGAGTATCTGGGACCGCGAAGATTCGTTCCAGCAACTCGATGTCGGCAATGGTCTGTTCCGCGTCCATTCCACCTCCATGATCCACAACGGGGGCAGCGAGGTCAAATCGCCGGTGTGCCGAGAGCTTTCGTCACCTGCCGTCCGTTGAGTCGTTGAGGACCGCGGAATGTTGAAAATTCTACGTTTCCGGGGCTTTGATGCGCTGCGTTGGGGGTTGGACGAAGAAGTGTCGGTACTTTGGTACTGGAGACGGGACGCTTCGCGTCGTCTTGGCGACTTTGAACGCCTTCGTGCGTTCTCAAGCGAGCAAAACTCGGATGCTCGCCGAAACTGGGATAAGACCCATCAAGAAGGTGCTTTGGCTTTGCGGTAATGTCTTTGTTGGTGGCTGACTGTGTGGAGGCAGGGGCGCTCGTGCGAGGCTCGATCGGCAAAAGATCTGTGTTGGCATACGACCTTTCAAGCCGGGAACTCATCGTAAAGTCATCGCACCTCGAGAACAATAAAGTCACCTGGGACATAAACCATGCGGTTCCGCATGGACCGTTTGCGGAAGGAGGGCACATGCCAGCGCGCAGCGATGATCTGAAGGATCACCTTTCCCGGTCTAGCGAAATTACGATCACGGTGATTGGGAGGAAGTCGGGGCGGGCGATTTCAATCCCGATCTGGTTTGTTTTTGACGGGAAGCTTTACCTTATGCCGGTGCAGGGATCGGATACGCAGTGGTACAAGAATGTGCTCAAGAATCCGAAGATTCGGATCAAAACAGGCGGCATGGAGGCCGAAGTTAAACCTGTTTCCATCACTGATGCCGCGCAGGTGGCGGCGGTGGTCGAGAAGTTCCGCAAGAAGTATGGGGCTGGCGATGTGAAGAAGTATTATTCCAACTTTGATGTGGCGGTGGAGGCCGAGATTGAGGGTGCGTGAGGATTCGGTCAGGGTTGACTCCATGGTTTGAGGCGCGGCCACCAGCGACGGACGTTGTGGCAGTACTGTTCGTAGTCGGCACCGAACCGCTTATGGAGCGTCGGTTCTTCGTAGAAGAGAACGAAGAGATGGACGGCTGAAGCGGCGGCGGCGACTGCGGCGATGAGTCGCGGGTTGGCATGCCCGAAGACGATCCACAGGCCGATCCAGCCGATCGCAAAGCCAACATACATCGGGTTCCGCACGTAACGATAAAATCCAACGACCACCAGGCGCTGGGGCGGGAGCATGGGGGCGGGGGTGCCGCGCCCGGTCCAGCCGAAATCCCACACACAGTGGAGCGCGACCGCGAATCCGAGTATCGATGGGATCGCGGCCAGCCAGCGCCAGCGGGCCTCGCCTGCAGTGTCGACCCGAAAGCCGAGCCAAGCGGGGAGAATCCAGAACCAAAGGGCGAAGAATGCTGAGCCGACGAGCATGGCGGCTGCAGCGTGAATCCATTGCTGCAGGCGTTCCTTGGAGGAACCATGGTGAAGGGCGGTCTGCGTCATGCGAGCATCCTCCTGCCAGGCGTGATGAGGACTTCTTTGTCTTCGTACTTTGAGTTACATCGTCAACTTCCGAGCAAAGACCAGGTCGGAGCCGCAGTAGAAATCGCCTAGTTTTGTCATGCGTTCGAAGTAGTCCTGCGTGTCGGCGCGATTCTTCTTGAGGTTCGCGTACCACAGCGCGTCAAAGTAAGCAGAGCAGCGGCGATCTTCCGAGTTATCGGAATCCACCGCGGCTACAAAGGCGGACTTGTTTGTCTTGCCGGACAGCAGATCAATGAGGGCGCGGGATGAAGTGGATTTGTCGTCGAGTCGGCTGCGGGCATCGGGCAAGAGATCGCCGCGACGTTCGCCTCGGCCAAGGCGAAAGAGAAACTCTTCGACTTCCGCCGAAGATCGATCGCAAGCATTGTTCCTTTGTCCGGTGACGGGGACCTTGTCCATAAGTCCGTAGGCTTTCTGCAGCCAATCCAGTTTGTCGCCCTCGGGCGCAGGGACGCCAGTGAAGTGCTCGATTCTCGCGATGCTTCTCGCCGAGTAAGCTGCCGCGCAATGGAAGCGGGCGCCGCTGTGGAACACCGTGAGATGCATGTTGATGGCGGTGGGAATATCCACCGATTGCCCGCCCTTTCCGGTGATGTGCGCGTTGGCCATGATATTCAGGCATCCGGCGTGACCTTTCTGCGCGCACTTGTCCCAGCTGGAGTAGGCATCAGCTTCGGAATGGAAGTCGTTTCGCTGAATTAATCCGACCATATATTGAGCATTCGCCTGAGTTACAGCGGGGTCATATGTGTTCCCGACATGAGATATCACGCGGTTGAGGTCATCGAGGGCCTTGTGTGCAGCGGAGGAGTCGAGCGGCATGCCTTCTTTTCTACGAATTCCGTTAGACATGCTGGCGGCCAAGCCCCGATAAAAGTATGCAACCATGATGTCGGAATCATCGAGCGCGCCAGTGCCCAGGGCACTGGAGATGTGATCCTGATCCTTTTCGAGGTTCTCCAAATCATCCGGACCGCGATTGCTCTCCCTCTGAATACGCTCGATATCCTGAACCGCGGGAAGAAATTCAGCTTCGACGGCGGCGTTCGCGGATCCACGACCTCGAGTCGCAAAGCGATTGAACGCGCGAGGCGCTACGCGTTGGGTGGCCCGGTTTGCCAAGGATGGATCTGACAGACGCGCGGCGCGAATAGCTAGCCCAACCACTGCCAATGCACAGAAACCAACCGTTGCCAATACGGCCAAGCTAACGGGAAAAAACGCGGGCAACCGTGACGGTTTTGGCGGAGGAGTGCCAGACGGAAGAGGATCGGTGCCGAGGGCGTCGCGAACTTGCGCGCGAGCAAGACGGTAGGCGTCCGCTGCCATCACCAGAGCCACGGAAAGAGTTAGCAGCGAAACGACTCCGCTCCAGAACGGGCTGGTCGAGTAGACGACGATCTTCAAGATGTTCAGGAATATGAAAAGGACGATGCCTTTCGTCCGCTCTCCCAAATAGAAATAACCGAGTCCGGCGGTGAGCAGATTTAAAACTACGGCGACCCTGGGATTCGACGCATCGACCTGATCGGAAATGCCCTGGTTGATCTCCTGCGCTGTGAAGTAAGCATCGAGGAAGGCGAATATCCAGAGGCATACGACCAGAGACATGCCGATGCCGCGAACGTTATCTTCGGAAAAGAAACAGAAGCAGATTCCCAAAACGAAGAAGGCGAGTGTGATCGCCCCCCGGGCGCCTCTGCCGCAATAGAGTTGACCGGAGCCTGGAATGAGCAGGGATAGAACAAAAGCCAAGCCTGCGCTTTTGTGGCGAGGCTCAGAGAACTGACCAAAAGCCGGTCTGGGGGTTAGTCCGAGCGACACAGCCCACCTCACGGTCGAACGACTGGCTAATCCAAGCTCAGACCGGTGGAAGTGCACACTAGCCCGGCCAGAGCCGAGCATTGTACATCTGGATTACTTGGATGAGTTGGCTATCTTTGGTGCTTCGATGGTTGGGCGTTAGTGGTTCCCAGGCCAGTGTATTCGAATTCAGGCACGCAGGTTCCAGGGGTCCTTCGACCGCGTTGGCAAATGCCTCGCTCAGCGCAGGCTGACAAAGCTAGTGAAGGCTTAGTTCGCTGGCGCTCTAGTTATTTTGCTGTTTCTCCGGCCGCCGGTTTGTCGAACAGCTTGGGGTCGACTTCAGGATTGATGTGGACCTCGGTGAAAGTCACCACGCTGGAGTCCTTATTGTCCTGACGGTTGGTGTGCTTCGTAGGGATGTTTATGCCGTCGAAGACTTTCCAATCGGACAGATCGGTCTCGCCGCGGAATGGGCCTGCCTGGCCGGTCGCAGTGTAAGACTCGCGCAGCAGTATCCCCGAGGCCGGGTCGACATACCAACGCACGGCGGTGCCGTCGGCGTTGATGTCGATAATTTTCGCGTCGATATTGCTGATCTTCTCTGAGCCGTTAGCGGTGAATGTGAATTTCGGGTCGTCGGCATGGGCGGCGATGAAAGTCGGGTCGCGCTTGATTTGATCGAGGCTTTCCTTCGCGGCAGAAGGGGGAATTGGGCGCACCTGTCCTTGGGCCGACATGAAGGCTCCGGTGGGCGAGAAGACTACGGTCATCGGTCCCATCGGAGATTCCATCGCGAGGTGCATATGATCGGGATAGAGAACGGTGAGTTGCATTTCGGAGGCTGGCTCGTCTTTTGACTGCTGGGCGAGCTTGGCTTGCATGGAATGCACAGACTTTAATTTTTCAGAGCCGCCCATTTTCTCAGCGACCTTTGCAGCAAGGGTTTTGCCCTCGGGATTCGAAGCAGCGGGCGAAGACGGGGCGGCAGCCTCGGGCTTGGCGTCTCCGGCGGCGCCGCCTGACGCTGCTGGCTGCTCACCGGGAGGCGGCGGGATCGTGATGTCGATATTCGTGACCGGACCGAGTTCGGAGAGCTGCTTGTCGAAGTCCTTGGGATTGCCGACCACTAGCACCGCGAGCTGATCCTTGTGCAGGTACTTTAGGGCGACGCGGTTGACTTCGGTGGCTGTCGCCTTTTCGATGCCTGCGTGGTACTGCTCGAGGAAGTTCAGCGGATAGCCGTAGAACTCGTAGGCCATGCGCTCGTGCAGGACCTTGTCGGGAGTATCGAAATTGAAGATGAAGGAATTGAGGATGGAGTCTTTGGCGCGCTTGATTTCGTCGTCGGTAATGGGCTTCTTCTGCAGGTCGTCGACGTCCGTGAAAACCGCCTGGACGGCTTGTACAGTACTTTCGCTCTTGGTGCCCAACACGAAGCGCGTTACGCCGGGGTGGTCAAACGAGGTGCCGATACCGCCGCCCACGGAGTAAGCCAGGCCGAGGCGAGTGCGGATGTCTTGCACGAGACGGGAAGAGAAGCCGCCGCCCATGACTTCGTTGAAGACTTCGATGGCGAAGTAGTCGGGATTGCGGCGATCGGTGCCGGAAGCGACCATGCGCACGTTCGACTGATTAACGTCGTCTTTGCTGACGAGGTAATAGCCGGGCTTGGCCGGATGAATTTCGATTTTCGTTTTAGGAGCCGCCGGACCCTTTGGCCACGAAGCAAAAGCGGCTTTCAACTTGGCTTCCATGGCTGCGGAATCGAAGTCGCCGCTGATGCCGACGATCATGTTGTTGGGCTGAACGTACTGCTTGTGCCAGCTGAGAAGGTCGTCGCGTTTGACCGCAAGGATGGTGGCGTATTCGGGCTGGCGCGCGTACGGACTGTCGGATCCGTAGGCGAGCTTGATCGATTCGCGTGCAGCGATCGAGGAGGGATTGTCGTTGCGGCGGGCGATCGATTCCTCGAACTGACTCTGGGCGAGTTCCAGCTTGTCGGCGCGGAAGTCGGGATTGTGCAGCAGGTCGAGGACGATTTTGAAAACGTCGTCGTAGTCGGCCTTCAGACACGACCAGCCGATGGAGGTGGAGTCGCCGCCGCCACCAGTCTCGACCTTAGCCGCGCGGGCTTCAAGGTAGTCATCCAGCTGATCGCCGGTCTGCGTCTTGGTACCACCGGTGCGCCAGACTTCACCGTAGAGATCAACGAGGCCGAGTTTCGCAGAGGGCTCCAGCTGCGAACCGCCGCGGATGCGGATGGAGCCGTCGATCAGCGGGAGTTCGTGATCTTCCTGCAGGAAGATCACCATTCCATTGGGCAGGACGATGCGCTTCGGTTCGGCCGGATGAAACGCGGGGAGCGGGGGGATAGGAATTTGTTGCCAGCCGGTTTGCGCGGGAGCGGACACGGGTGCGATGGAGACGATAGCCACGAGCGCGCAGAGAGCAAGTAGACAAGAGAGCAGGTGATTGGTTCGGGTGCGAGTTGTCATTTCGCACCTCCCGCGGTCGGGCCTGCGGTTTTTATCGTTTCGTTGATGCCCACAGTGCGATTGCTCTCCGAAAAAGTCTGATTGGCTACTCGGCGGATGTCGGCCTTGGTGACTTTATCAATGCGGTCGACCGACTTAAATAACTCGCGCCAGTCACCGTAGCGCGACTGGTAGATGGCGAGTTGCTGCGCTAAACCCTGATTGTCGCCGAGGCCGCGGATCAGGTCGGCTTTCGCTCGCGTCTTGATCATCTTTAATTCGTCGTCGGTGATGTCTTCCTTCTTGATGCGATCAATCTCGGCGTGAATCGCGTCGCCTAGTTCCTGAGGCGTGTGTCCGGGTACGGGGACCGCGTAGAACGAAAAGAGGTGCGGATACTTGTTGCCCGGAAGCCCGGAGAATCCAGCGGCGAAGGCGGCGATTTTCTTGTCGCGAACTAGAGCGCGATACAGGCGCGAGGTGCGCCCGTTGGACATGAGATCGGAGATGGCGTCGTAGACGGCGTCGTCGGGATTGCGATAGTCGGGTCGGTGATAGCCCTCGATGTAGAAGGGCTGCGCGGCCTGGCGCAGCACGACGCGACGCTCGGAATTCTGCGGGGGCTCGGTGGTAGTGCGCTCGTCGGGTGTGGGCTTGGTGGTCAGGCGCCCGAAATATTTTTCGATGATGGGCATTGCGTCAGCGGCCTTGATGTCGCCGGAAATCGCGATGACCATGTTCGATGGGATGTAGTACTGGTCGAAAAAGTTCTGCGCGTCGGTTGCTGAGAAGGAATTCAGGTCTGACATCCAGCCGACGGTGGGGCGATGGTACGGGTGCGCCTGAAAAGAGGCGTTGACAAATTGTTCGACCAGGCGGCCGACCGGATTGCTGTCAGTGCGCATCCGGCGCTCTTCGATGACGACGTCGCGTTCTTTGTAGAACTCGCGCATCACCGGGTGCAGGAAACGCTCGGATTCGAGGTAGGCCCAGAGTTCGAGGCGATTCGACGGGAATGAGTAGTAGTAGTTGGTTTCGTCGTCGCTGGTGTTGGCGTTCATGCCCTCGCCGCCTTCGCGTTCCACGATCTCGCCAAATTCATTGGGTTTGACGTATTTCTGTGCCGCGGCGATCGAGTCTTTCCAGGATTTTTCCAGTTCCCTGAGTTTGTTGTCGTCCCGGCCAATGCGCCTGTCACGTTCGGCGATATATGCGGCGTAGGCGACTTCGACTTTGGCGAGAGCTTCTTTCTCGGCCGGGTAGTTGGTGGTGCCGATCTTGTCGGTGCCTTTGAAGGCCATGTGCTCGAACATGTGGGCGAGGCCGGTCTTGCCCATGGGGTCTTGAACGGAGCCGGCGTCGACGTGCGTGAAAAATGAAAAGACTGGGGCTTCAGGGCGTTCGAGGATGACGACCGTGAGGCCATTGGGGAGCGTTTTGACGGTGGTGCGTTTTTCGAACGAAGCTACATCCTGAGCGGCGGCGACGGTAATAAGAAGGAAGATCAGTACGGACACGCGAACAGCTACTTGCTTCATCGGACCTCCACTGCAGGTGGATATTGGTTCACGAAACGGCATCCCTTGATTGGACGGGCCAGAAACCGGGAAGAAATCCACAGTACTTGGGTGGGAAGGGGGATGTCAAACGGCGGTCGCTAGTCGTCAGTCGCTGGTCGCTAGCTAAAAGCGTCGTTGGTCCTTGGCTTTTGGACGTTGGCCGGACACGGTCATCTTCTCCCGCGGTGCCGGACCCGCCGCATCGTCGTTTGCGATGAGGACGTATCCGAAGTGACTTGGTGTCTAATGAGTTGATGAAAATGCGCTGGAGAGTCGTTTTTGCCATTTTCGGATTGTTCCTTTTCGCATGCGTCAGCGCTCAGGCGGTGCGACGCGACCAATCCTCGGGGCGATATTTCTGGTGGTCGGGGATTCCGCTCGATTCAAAGCGTCTTATGGCACCCGGGTCCGCTTGTAAAGACGGAACCGATCGCTGTGGCGAATGGGGGCCGGAGTCGATTCTGGTGGATTATGGACTGGTGACGAAATCATTGGTCGTTCTGGCTTTTCCGGCGTTCTTGCTCGGTGGCTTGATTGGGAAGGGGGTTGGCGCGGGTGGGCGTCAGCGAGGTCCATAGTTTTATGATCTTGACGCCGGTTTTGATCTCTGCCTGGCTCTACCTGGTTGGCTGGTTGGTCGATAGATGGCGACCAAAACGGTCCACTTGATTCACGCGGCGAATGGTCTCTTGACGTTAAAAATCAATCCTTGTGCCCGGTCGGTGAAAATTGATCTCCGCATCGCCTTGGTGGGCGCATCCCAAGACAATCGAAGTGTCTGAAGCCCCGTTATACTTAGCGGCGGCACAGGAGGGTGCGTGCCCAAGGGAGGCGGCTTGGCGATTTCGCCCGTGGTGGAGGTTGAGGGGAAGCGGCTGAACCTGTCGAATCTCGACAAGGTTTTGTATCCAGCGAGCGGGTTCACCAAGGGGCAAGTGATCGACTACTACGCTCGGATTGCGCCCGCGCTGCTGCCGCATTTGCAGGGGCGGCCGGTGACGATGAAGCGGTATCCGGATGGGGTGGAGTCGGAATACTTCTACGAGAAGAATGCGCCCAAGCATCGGCCCGACTGGGTGCAGACGGCGCCGGTGTGGAGTCGGCACAATCGGCGGCACATTAATTATTTGCTGGTGGACGATCTGCCTACGCTGACCTGGCTGGCAAATCTGGCGTCGCTCGAGATTCATCCGTCGCTGGCGTTGGCGAAGGACATTAACTGTCCGACGATGATGGTGTTCGATCTCGATCCGGGGCCGCCTGCGAATATTGTGCAATGCTGCCAAGTAGGGTTGTGGCTGCGGGAGATTTTCGAGCACTGGGGACTGCAGTGCTTTCCGAAGACCTCGGGCTCGAAGGGATTGCAGGTGTATGTGCCCCTGAACACGCCGACTACGTATCACGTCACAAAGCCATTCGCCAACGCACTGGCCCGCTTGCTGGAGCACGATCATTCTGAGCTGGTGGTTTCCGACATGAAGAAAGAGGTGCGCACTGGCAAGGTGTTCGTCGACTGGAGTCAGAATGACGAGCACAAAACGACCGTGTCGGTGTACTCGCTGCGAGCGCGGGAGAGGCCGACCGTGTCGACGCCGGTTACGTGGGAAGAGATCGAGAAAGCGCTCAAGAAGAAAGATGCGGGCTTGCTGGTGTTTGAGGCTCCGAAGGTGATTGAACGCTTTGAGAAGATGGGAGACCTGCATGCGCCGGTACTGGAACTGAAACAGAAGTTGCCGGATCTGAAGGCGGCTGTGGCTGCTCCGCAGCCGGCGACAGTGGATTTGGCGGCGCAGGCGGAGGAGGAGCCGGCCGAGCCGACGCGGCGCGCGAAGAAGACCGCCCACAAGAAGATAGCCGCTAAAACGACACTGGCTGCGAAAACTGCGGGGAAGAAACGACGGGCGGTATAGTCCGCGGACCAAGAACAAAGTTGAAGCGCTTAATTTGTTTGCCAATCTTAGGCGGACAAGAGTGTCCGCCCCACGCGAGCATCCATGGCTAAATTGTTTGCAGGCACATCAGGATGGGCTTATCCGAGTTGGAAGCCGGATTTCTATCCGCAGAAACTAGCGCAGGCAAAATTCCTAAGCCACTATGCAACGCAGCTGAATGCGGTGGAAGTGAACTTCACCTTTCGGCAGCTGGTTAAAGAAACGACGCTTGCCAAGTGGATGGCGGATAGTCCCGATGGATTTCGGTTCACGGTGAAGGCTCACCAGGTACTCACGCATAGCAAGCGGCTAAAGGGGACAGAAGACTTTCTACCTCGCTTTCTGGCAACGATCGCGCCGCTGGCTAGCGCGGGAAAGCTTGGGCCTGTGCTGTTCCAGTTGCCTCCTAACCTTAAAGTAGATCTTGAGGTTTTGAAGGGCTTTCTGGCGGCGTTGCCTCGTGCGCTTCAGTCGGCCTTCGAATTCCGAAATACTTCATGGTTTAACGACGAGGTGTATGCAGCTTTGCGTGAGTGCAAAGCTGGATTGTGCGTCGCTGAGACGGAGGAGATAACTACGCCCGAGGTGGTCACCGGCGATTTTGTGTATTACCGGTTCCGCAAGCCGAATTATCCGCCGGATGAGCGGGCTGCCATGGTGGAACGCATTCAGCAGCATCTCGCCGCGGGGCGCGATGTGTTCGCTTACTTCAAGCATGAGGAAACGCCTGAGGGAGCGATTTATGCGCGGGAGTTGCTGGGGGTCTTCCGCGGGAAAACCTCTTAACTCCTAGCGTCCCGAAGTGCACTACGAAAAGCTTGAAACGCTGAGGGCGCAGAGAACTGCCGCAGGGGACCCAGAGAACTAGTACCCTAGATTGAACTTGGTGAATCTTCCATTTTTCTGCTGTTTTGTCGCGCATCGGTGTAGGCACTTTGCTGTGTCCGATAATGCGTAATAGGTTTGGAGAGGCGGACAGGAGTGTCCGTCCCATACAGGCCATGTCTTCCGAAGCCAATGCGCGCGTCTTGTCTGGGTTTCTCGACTATCTGAAGGTTGAGAAGGGGCTGGCGCCCCTGACCGTTTCCGCTTACGCCACCGACATCTGTCAGTTCGCCGAGTTTCTCGAAGGGCGCAAGCGTGTGCTCGCGAATGCGCAACGCATCCATGTGCGCGATTTTATGCAACAACAATTTTCAAATGGGATCGATGGGCGCTCGGTAGGCCGGAAGCTTTCGGCGCTGCGGCATCTGTACCGGCACCTGCTGGTCGATGGGAAGATCGACCATGATCCCACGCTGAACATCGATTCGCCGAAGCAGTGGAAAGTACTACCCAAAGCGCTGGCCCGCGATGAAATAGAAAAGACTCTGGCCGCGCCGCAGGCGACTTCGAACTCTAAGTTCGCAAACGCGATCGCCTGGCGGGATCGGGCGATGTTAGAGGTCTTCTACGCGGCGGCGCTGCGGGTATCGGAAATTGTTCAAGCAAAACTTGAAGATTTGAAATTGGAGGCCGGATACGTGCTGGTTCGCGGTAAGGGAGACAAGGAGCGGATCGTGCCGTTGGGGAAATCGGCACAGCAGTCGCTGGAGAGTTATCTCGGGGAAGGGCGCCCGGTGCTCTCGGCTGGGAGAAGTTCGCCCTATCTTTTTCTTGCGCGCGGAGCCCACAAACTTACGCGGCAGCGGGTGTGGCAGATGGTGAAGGCGGCCTCTGCGACCTCCGGGCGCACGGCGTCGCCGCACATGTTGCGACATTCCTGCGCCAGTCACATGGTTGAGAACGGGGCTGACTTGCGAACAGTGCAGACGATTCTTGGCCATGCAGATATTTCTACTACGCAGGTTTATACGCATTTGGCTTTGGACAGGTTGAAGACGGTGTATCAGAAGCATCATCCGAGAGCGAAAGTGAAAGAATAAAGTTTCAGAGTTTGAAGGTTTCATAGTTTCTAAAGATCCGACAGGCTTGATTCACCACAGAGACACAGAGGCACAGAGAAACCTGAATCAAAATGTTTTCTGAAATGCCTCCGAGGGACAGAAATTCGGGAATTCGAAGAGAAGGTGTGCTTCCTCTGTGTCTCTGTGACTCTGTGGTGAAGAGTCGTTGTGGTGGTTTATGACCGATAGATCAAAGCAGAAGCGCACCACCGTTGAAAAAGCTACCGATGAGTTTCTGCGCGTATTGCGGGAGCGGAATGCTTCGGCGCATACGATTAAGGCTTACGCCGGCGACCTGGAGAATTTTGCTAGCTACGTGGGGGCGCGGGATTGGAAGAAGATCGACCACGTAGCGGTGCGCGGGTTCTTGTCGCATCTCTACGAAAAGGGACTGAGCAAGGCATCGGTGGCCCGGTCGCTGGCGGCCCTGCGGTCACTCTATCGGTGGCTGGCGCAGGAGGGCGTGGTGGAGCAGAATCCGGCGAAGCTGGTGGCGACGCCGAAGCTTCCTAAAAAGCTGCCACGGGTGCCGACCATCGAGGAGATGAATACCGTGCTCGACGGAGAGATGCCGGAGGTGGCCGCTTTTCCCGCGCGTGATCGGTTGCTGTTGGAACTCTTGTACGGGTGCGGGATTCGGAACTCGGAGTCAATTGGCATCAACGTCGACGATATTCGCGTGAGTGCGGAAGCTATCCTGATTCGCGGGAAGGGGAAGAAGGAACGCTACGTGCCCTTCGGCGGATCGGCAGCCTCGGCGCTTCGCGCCTATCTTCCGGAGCGGATGAAGTTGCTCGCGGGAACGAACAAGGCGTCGCCGGCCCTGCTGCTTAACCAGCGCGGCGGAAGGCTGACGGTGCGCAGCGTTGGTCGGATCGTGAAGAGGATTGCGGTGGCGAAAGGGCTCTCGCCCGACGTGCATCCGCATACGTTGCGGCACGCTTTCGGCACTCACATGCTGGAGGAAGGTGCGGATCTGCGGGCGATACAGGAACTGCTCGGTCACGAGCGGCTTGCGACGACGCAGCGTTACACGCAACTCTCCATGAAACATGTGCTGGCAGTGTACGACCAGACGCATCCGCGGGCGAAGTGAAGGTATGGCAGTCCTTCAAAATCGAGCGGCAAAAGTGCTCATGTTTTTTGGCGTGGGTGCCCTGACGATCGGGCTATTCGGTTTTTCGTATATGCATCGTGGTGATCGATGCGTGCTCTACATGGAGCATCGCCTGCCGAAGTGCCTCAAGGAACATCCGTCGCACTGTTAAATACGTTTCGAGACAGGGCAGATGAGCACAACGCAGAACAGTTGATTCGCGATTTGAGAACGAGTCAATGTGAGCAAATCGTGCGAGAGCGGCTCCTGACCAATCCGAATGAAGTCTGTCCGGTAATTCGGAGTACCATGAGGGCTTCGTTGATCTGGCTCGATCCAGTGCCGAGTTTTCAGAGTAGCGCACCATCTCGTCAACTGATCTTCGATCGGCCAGAAGCTCGGGCAAGGCTGGCTGTTTACTTCAATAGGGACGAGGCGGGTTGGGGGGTATCCACGGTCTCGGTCACGCAATAAACAGGCCTCAGTTTGAGATCGCAACCTCAGTCAGCTGCCTTCGCTTCAGCCACGGCCTCTAGTTCCTCTCCTCGCAATTGCTTCCACATCTCGACCACCCGGTCCTTCACCTTCGCGATGAGGGCTGAGTACGCTTCTTCAGAAGCCCGCGACTCGGGCGGCGGGTAGATGGGATCTCCGATAGTCATCTTCAGCGGGGCAAACTTCTGGAACCTCTTGCCGCGCGGCCACGCGTCGTGGAAGCCATCGATCGCGATGGGCACGATCGGCACCTGCATGTGCACGGAGAGAATGGCGGCGCCTTTCTTGAAGGTACGCGGCGTGCCGTCGATGCTGCGCTCGCCCTCCGGATAGAGGATTAAGTTGCGGCCGTGGCTCAGACCGAATGCGCCGGCGCGCATGGCCGGGATCAGGTTGGCGTCCGGATCGACCACCACCACGCGAACGGCCTTCGCCAACTTTCGCATGAATCCCGTGCCGAAGATTTCGCTGGTGCCTACAGCGAAGCAATTGGAGAAAACTTCGCGCGGCAGGACGGAGGCCAGGACTACCGGATCGAGATAACTTTGATGATTTGAGGAAAGAATGTAGGTGCCGCTCTTTGGGAGCTTCTCGAGCCCTGAGACAGTGAGGTGGAAGCGATCGCGCGCGATCAACTGCAGCCCGCGCGTTACAAAATACCAGAAGCCTTCGACTACGGGATGCGGCCGGGCTAGCTCGAGCACGTCGGGGTCGGTGGGATCCTCGCGCAGCACGGCGCTCCAGCCCGCGAATTGCGCCTTGGAGACGGTCTTGCCGGTGGCCGCGCTTTCGAGAACGGCATTCACCAGATCTCGCACCGTGTAGATTTCGGCGAGTTGGCCTTCCTCAACGTCGCCGCCAAGTTCTTTTTCGATTTCTACGAGCAGTTCGACCCGCTGCATCGAGTCGAAACCGAGATCCAGTTCGAGATTGTCGGTGGGCAGGACCCGGTCCGGTGCATTGCGGGAACTTTGCTTAATGACGCCGAGAGCTCGCTGGACCTCGGGCTTTTCGAGCCAGGCTTCGTCTTCGGTCGTTAACGCTTTCTGCGAGGGGACTTCAGCCTGACCCGTTGTTCCCCTGGCCTGGTTCGCGCGCACGCGCTTTTCGATTTCGAAACGCTTCAGTTTGCGGGTGGTGGTGCGCGGAAGGTCTTCTTGCCAGATTTCGTAGTTGCCGATGCGCTTGGTGGAGGCGAGTTGTTGCGAGAGCCCTTCGATATCGAAGCGAATAACTTCCTTCGCATTGACTACCTTGCGCTCCTTAAGAACATCGAAATTTGGGACAACGACGGCGTAGAGGCGCTCGGAATTCGGGTCGCCCGGTTTCGCTTCCAGGCCCATCACGCAGATTTCCTTGATGTAGGGCGACTTCAGATAGTGCGTTTCGATCTCCTCCGGATAGATGTTCTTGCCGTTGGCGAGAACGATCAATTCCTTGCGGCGGCCGGTGATGAAGAGATTGCCGCTGGAATCGAAGTAGCCGAGATCGCCGGTGTGCAGCCAGCCGTCTTTGATTGCTTCGGCGGTTGCGTCGGGACGGTTCCAGTAGCCCTTCATGACGATTGGCGCGCGGATGATGATCTCGCCGACGGGCTGGCCGGTTTCCTCGGAGGGCTGCGGGTCTAGGATTTTGGATTCAATGGTCGGCAAGGGCGGCCCTACAGAGCCGATCACAACGTGGCCGGGGGTGTTGAGGAAGGCCGCGGCCGACGTCTCGGTGAGCCCGTAAGCGTTCAGTAGGTCGATGCCGAAGTCGTGGAAGTCACGGGCAACTACGGGATCGAAGCGGGAGCCGCCCGTGATCAGGTAGCGCATGCGGGTACCGAAGGTCGCGTGAATTTTTCCGAACAGCAGCTTCCCCGCGTTGAGGTGCAAGCGGCGCAGGAACCGATTTACATGCATTAGCGATTGGAGAACCGACTCCGCGAGGCGGCCGCGCTTGCTGACTTCTTTGAAGATGCGTTCATGAATCAGATAGAAGAATTGCGGAACTACGGCGAACGCCGTGATTTGACGTTCCTGCAGAGCTCGCAGAAGTTCGGTGGTGTTCAGCGTTTCGAGATAGACGACGCGCGCGCCTTTGACCAGGGGCAGCATCAGGTTCGCCATCTGCGCCAGCACGTGGAACATGGGCAGGATGCCGAGCACGGCGTCGGTGGGGCCGATCTGCAGAAGGCCGAAGACGGCGTTGACCTCGCCCAGCATGTTGGCGTGCGTGAGTTGCACGCCTTTGGGGTCGGCGGTGGTGCCGGACGTATAGAGTAAGGCGGCGACGGTATCGGCCGGTGCCTCGACGGGGCGGAAGTTGCCGGGTCCGGCGGCGAAGATCGCGTCGAGATCGCCGACCCAGCTGGATTGCGGTTGCTTGTCTTCTTTGCCGGTTGCGGATTTCAGGGAAGTGGGATCGGTGAGCACCAGTTGTACGTTGAGTCCTTCGACAGCTTGGCGGGCGGTCGCAAGGTGCTTGACGTCCGTGACGAGCAGCGAAGCGCCGCTGTCCTTCAAGAGCTTGGTGACCTGGTCGGCGTGGAACGCGGTGTCGAGCGGAACGGCCGTGTAACCGGCGGCGATGGCGCCCAGGTAGGCAGCGACCCAGCGCGGATGGTTGTCGGCAAACAGAGCGACGCGCGCGCCTGCGGGTAGCTTTTTCTCGGTCAGCCAGCGGCCGACCGACTCGGACATCTTGCGGGCCTGGGCGTAGGTGTAGCTCTCGACCTGATCTTTGCGCTGGATTTCGAGAGCTATATGCTGTGGGCCGCGCTGTTCGGCTTCCACAAACTGGTCGTAAAAAGTAGGCATGAGGGGCGGGGAAAATATACCTGAAAAGATCGAAGTCCGATTGAGGTACGTTTCCCTGAGACGATGGAGGGGCGGGGACGCACGACCCTCCATTGCCCGAATTCGGGGGCGCCTGCCTGCTTGCTGGTTCGGACCTAACGCTCTTCGGCGGCATCCAATATGCTAGGCTTGAGTGGCTTTATACTGTGGGGTACGTGTCCCCCTCTGAAGGAACCCAGATTTGATTAACACCTTAGTAGCCAAGGTCTTCGGGACTAAGAACGAGCGCGAAGTGAAGCGGCTATTGCCGCAGGTCGAGGCCATTAACGCGCTCGAGCCCGCGATGAAGAAGCTGTCGGATGCCGAGCTGCGCGCCAAGACGGACGAGTTCCGGCAGCGCATTCAGGAGCGGCTGGCCAAGATCGCCGACGAGCCCGATGCCGATCCCGACCGCCAGAAGGCAATCGAAGCCGAACGGAGCCTCGTCCTGAAGGAAGTCCTTGACGAGTTGCTGGTGGAGGCTTTCGCCGTTTGCCGCGAGGCCAGCTGGCGCGTGCTGAACATGCGGCACTTCGATGTGCAGTTAATTGGCGGCATGGTGCTGCACTCGGGCAGGATTTCGGAGATGAAGACCGGCGAAGGCAAAACGCTGGTCGCGACGCTTCCTGTGTATCTCAACGCGCTCAGCGGCCGCGGAGTGCACGTGGTCACCGTCAACGACTACCTGGCCAAGCGCGACTCGGAGTGGATGGGCAAGCTCTATACCTTCCTCGGACTCTCCGTAGGCGTCATCGTGCATGATCTGGACGATGAAGAGCGCCGCGAAGCCTACGGCGCCGATGTCACCTACGGCACCAATAACGAATTCGGTTTCGACTATCTGCGCGACAACATGAAGTTCGATTTGAAGGATTGCGTGCAGCGTGTGCACAACTTCGCCATTGTCGACGAAGTGGATTCGATCCTGATCGACGAAGCCCGTACGCCGCTGATCATCAGCGGCGCCAGCGAGGAGTCGACCGACAAGTACGACCGTGTGAACCGCATCATCCCAAAGCTAGAGAAGGGTGAAGAGGTCGAGGTGCCCCCTGGCGAGCCGAAGATTTACACCGGCGATTTCGTGGTGGATGAGAAGCACAAAAACATTACGGTTACCGACGAGGGCTGGGAAAAAGTTGAAAAGCTGCTCGGGATTGGCAACATCGCTGATCCGGAGAACTGGGATCTTAAGCATCACGTCGAGACTGCGGTCAAAGCGCATTCGCTTTACCGGCGCGACGTCGAGTACGTGGTGAAGGCCAAGGACGACAATCCTCGTGAAAAAGAAGTGATCATCGTCGACGAGTTCACGGGACGCATGATGCCCGGGCGGCGCTGGTCTGACGGATTGCACCAGGCGATTGAAGCCAAAGAGAACGTCAAGATCGAGCGCGAGAACCAGACGCTGGCGACCATCACGTTCCAGAACTACTTCCGAATGTACAAGAAGCTGGCCGGCATGACCGGTACAGCCGAAACGGAAGCGCCTGAGTTCGACAAGATTTACAAGTTGGAAGTCGTCGTCATTCCAACAAACAAGGAGTTGCTGCGCAAAGAAAATCCGGACGTCGTCTACCGGACTGAGAAGGAAAAGTATTTTGCCGCGGCGGATGAGATTCAGCGGCTGTACGAGAGCGCGCAGCCGGTGCTGGTGGGCACTACGTCGATCGAGAAGTCGGAGAGGCTGTCGGAACTTCTGAAAAAGAAGGGGATTAAGCACGTCGTTCTGAACGCGAAGTTTCACGAGCGCGAAGCTGAGATCGTCGCGCAGGCCGGACGCAAGGGAGCCGTGACCATCGCCACCAACATGGCCGGCCGCGGTACCGACATTCTGCTGGGCGGCAATCCGGAATTTATGGCCAAGCAGGAGTGCGTGAAGAACGGGGTTGCGCAGCCTCTGCGGGCCGCGCAAGGCAAAGTGGAAGCGGCTGTCGATGATGCCACGATGACCCGTTGGTATTACGGTGGCAGCGAGTACGCGGTCCCGACCGATAAGTGGAACGAAGCCTTTCAACGCTACAAAGTACAGACTGATGCTGAGCATGCCGACGTGATCGGCGCGGGCGGCCTCCATATTTTCGGTACCGAGCGTCACGAAGCGCGCCGCATCGACAACCAGCTCCGTGGACGCGCCGGTCGTCAGGGCGATCCCGGATCGTCGCGCTTCTACCTGTCGCTGGAAGACGACCTGATGCGCATCTTCGCTAAAGAGTGGGTGTCGAACCTGCTGCAGCGGCTGGGGATGGAAGAGGGCGTACCCATCGAATCGCGCATGATCACCAAGCGCATCGAATCCGCGCAGAAAGCGGTGGAGGCGCAAAACTTCGAAGCCCGCAAACACCTGCTCGAGTACGACGATGTGATGAACAAACAGCGCGAGGCCGTCTACGGCTTGCGCCGCCGGCTGCTGGAGGGCCTGGATCAGAAAGACCTGATTGTTGAGGACTATGTTTCGGGAATTCTGGGCGATCTGATTGACCAGTGCTGTCCACTCAAAGAGCACGTCGACAACTGGGATCTTAAGGCTCTGAAGGATGGGATCTTCACGCGATTCGGCGTGGATATTTACGCAGAAGGCATCAAGCCGGAGACGCTGAACCGGGGCGAACTGGGTGACGCGATCTTTGACAAATTGAAGGAACGGTACGCGGCCAAGGAGCAGATGATCGGCCCGGAGGCCATGCGCTATCACGAGCGCATGATCATGCTGAGCGTGCTGGATTCGCTGTGGAAAGACCACCTCCTGAACATGGATCACTTGAAGGAGGGCATCGGGCTGCGCGGGTACGGGCAGCACGATCCGCTGGTCGAGTACAAGCGCGAATCCTTCGACATGTTTGAAGAGATGATGAAGAAGTTCCAGGAAGAGACGGTACGGTACCTGTACCTGATGCAGGTGCTGGAACGTCCGCCGGATAGCGGGATTGGGCCGGAAGGCGGACCGGGTGGGCCCGTGGGACAAGGCGGACCGGACGCTGGCGTTCCTGTGCTTCGTCCCGGGGGCGGAAATGGCAAGCCTCCTCGGCACGTTGCCACATCTGTCGATGACCTTGAAGAAGCTTTCCAACGGAAGAAGCGTCGCGAGCTGGAGTCGGCGCGCATGGCCGGGGGTGGGGAAGCGAAGACCGTGCAGCAAGTGGTTCGGGGCGCGGATAAAGTGGGGCGCAACGATCCATGTCCTTGCGGGTCGGGGAAGAAATATAAGAAGTGCCACGGAGCGTAGTTACGGCTGCGAGCTGCTAGCTTTGAGCCACGACCGATCGGGCGAGCGGTAGAACGACCTCACGTCGGGATCTTGCTTAGCTTCAAGTGTCCGCAGATCCCCCCAAAGCCCTCATTCACAGCTTGTCAGCAGTCGTACAATAGAGACAGGCAGTGCGGGAGGCTTCCCCATGATTGCACTTCGCCTCGTCCGACTCATCGAAACTCATTCCGAAGAACTGGCCGAAGGCTTAACTAGAAAACTCCTATCGTCGGATCGCACGCGCGACATGCGCAACGTTCCAGCCAACGAGCTTCACCATCGTTGTCACGAAATCTATCGCAATCTCAGCGACTGGCTCCTCAACAAAACGGAACACGATGTGGAGGAGGTCTATAAAGCGCTGGGTGCCCGGCGTGCCCAACAAAACGTGTCCATGGCTGCCTTGGCGTGGGCGATCCTGCTCACGAAGGAACATCTGTGGACTTTCCTTGAGTGGGAGGGCGTGCACGGTGGCTTGCACAATGTCTTCGGAGAATTGGAATTGCTGCGTTTGCTCGATCAATTCTTCGATCGTGCGGTGTATTACGCGACTGAGGGATATGAAGAGGCGACGGCTTCGCGGGCCGCGTAACTAGTCGTCAGTCGCTACTCATCAGTCGGCAGAACTTTTCAGGTGTCTCGCGATGACCGACGACGGGAGGCGGGCGACTGCTGGCGAATTGCTCGAAACGTCATCTCCTGAGCGCGACTTCGAGTCCGCCGCTTCCAGGCGAAGAATAATCCGGCATAGGTGTCGGTAATGTAGTCATCCGGCCGGATGCTCAGCAGCTTTGCGGTCTGATCGATCCATCGCGCGGAGCCTTCGATCTCGCCGAAGTTTCCGATGGGCGTCTCATCCACGACTACGTGGCCTCGGCCATCGCTCCACTCCGCTCGGAATTTCTCATAGCGAAACGAAGGTCGGAAGCCAAGTGCGTGCAGGATAGCGTCCATTTTCGGGCCATCATCCACTTTTGTTTCGCGTTCCACACGCGTTTTGTGACGGTCCGCCTTGCCTTTGGATTTGTGGGTGAGCAGCCACTGCTCACCATATTTGCGCAGCCGCAACAATTCCCCGCGCTGCCTTAAGGTTTGTCCCGGCAGATCGTAGAGCGTATTCATCTCGTGTGTTCGCGGAGTGACCAGACGGAATTTGGCGGACCTGAGGAGACGCCTGAGAGCCCGGGTATCGGTTACTCGGAATTTGATCTCGATCTCTTTGCTTGAGGTCATATCGGACCTAACGGAACGTGGGTAGCTTTACGAGATCGGCTGGCGGCACGACCTCAATGGGTTGTCCTGCTTTGCGCCATGCGGTCAGGCCGCCGACCAGGATGAACGCGTTGAATCCCTTTTCCCGCAGCATGTGCGCCACCCGGGCGCTGGTCGCTTCGCGCACTCAAGTGCAGTAGAGATACACGTCTTTGTCAGGCGGAAGTTTCTTCAGTTCGGCTTCGAGATTGTTGGGCTCGATGCGGATGGAGCCCTTGATGCGCGCAGTGTCTGCATCGTAGTAGCCGTGACTGCGCACATCCACGAGCAGCACTTTGTCTGCTTCTTCAGAAGCCAGTTTCTCGATGATCTCCTGCACTTGCACGCGAGGCACGACGCGATACACGCGGTTCTTGCGGACCAGCCAGATGCGGTAAGCGGCGTATACGATCAGTCCCAGCAGTAGCAATTCTTCAATCGCATGGCCGGCTGTCTGGAAGCTGCTGCCGATAGCTTTCAAGAAGTCGCGGCCCAGGAAGCCAAGTGTGAAGTAGGCCAGGATGTACAGGGCGGCGCCCAGCGCGTCGTAGCGCACGAACTGACTGAACGGCATCCTCATGCTGCCCGCGAGCGGCGGCCCCATGGTATTTACGCCGGGAATGAATTTTGCGATGACCAGGGTGGTCTTGCCGCGTTTATAGAAGGATTCGGCGGAGCGGAGGATGCAGGTTTCCGGATTGGCTGAGACCTTGCAGAGAAACCCGAGCAAGGTCCAGCCTGTCCACTTGCCGGCAAGGAAGAGCAAAGTATCGCCGAGCACCATCGCTCCCAGCGCCAAGGGCAACAGAATCGGCGCGTGCAAGACGTGACCGCCCACGGCCGCGCCTGCAGCCACCAGAGCTAGCGCCGCAGGGACGGGCAGGCCGATCGCCTCCGCGAAAACCAGCGCGGCGACGATCGCGTATCCGTGCCGGGATATGAGAGAAATCAGGTCAGACATGCCGTACAGCTAGACTAACGGTGATCGGGGAGCCGAGTCCAGCCGAGGACCTGGGCACAATTGCGAATCCGGCGTGTGCTGTCCGCATCCAAGACTTGGAAACAAAATGCATGCGAGGTCCTATGGCACAAGCAACGACTACCGATGCGCGACGCTACGTCAATCTGCCCGGCCGTCTCTCGACCCTTCCTTTCAGCGATGGCGTTCTGGTTGGGGACACCTTTTATCTGTCCGGTCGAATTGGCATCGATCCGGTGACTGGGCGAGCTCCGAGCGACGTGGATGCCGAGGTCACGCTATTGCTTGATGGCGTGCAGGCGGTTTTGGCGGAAGCGGGCATGAGCATGGACGACCTTGTCTCGGTGCAGATCTTTTCGCCCGATCTTTCTTTGTGGGAGCCGTTTAATTCGGCGTACGTAAAGCGCTTTGGCCGGGATCTGCCGGCGCGTGCGTTCATCGGATCGGGTCCGCTGTTACTTGGGGGCAGATTCGAATTGATGGGGATCGCCGTGCGCAGGTCGTAGAGGAGTAATCCGCTGCTTGCGTTGCGGCTGGGCCCCTGGCGGGCTTACGCCAGCTGCGCGTTGTGCCGCCCCGGCGGGGCTCTCCTCTTGATTACTATTTTCCCAGCACTTACGTGCTGGGCTATCCTATGCCGCCGCTGCGCGGGTTTTGTTCGGTCAGTTCATCTGCCAGATGCGGAAATTGAGATAGGAAGCGAACACCACCCAAAGCAGGTAGGGAATCAGCAGCCAGGCGGCCAGCAGAGATATCGGCAGGAAGGCGACGGCGGTTGCGACGATCATCGTCCACAAGACAAGGATTTCGCCGAACGCCGTGCCGATGCGATGAAGGCCGAAGAAAATCACGGACCATAACGAGTTCAAGACGAGCTGCACGCCGAAAAGAGCAAGGGGCAAACCGGCTTGGGACCAGGTTGAGCTGCGCCACACCAGCCAAGCGCTCATCGCCATCATCAAATAGAGCACGGTCCAGACCGGACCGAAGATCCAGTTGGGTGGCGTCCACTCGGGCCGCCGCAACTGCGTGTACCACGTGTTCACGGACGAGCTGGTGAAGAGCGCTCCGATCGCGGCTGCTGAAAAGCAGACGACGACGAAAGGCACCAGAGATATCCAGGATCCGCGGTCAAACATCGCAAGGCTCTTTCGATTCGCGCCCGTCGCTCGCTAGGGCAGAGTTACGGTGATCGCTTCACAAGGCCGCGTGCCGACGCGCCGGTAACTGTGTTGCACGGCGGAATCGAAATAGATGGCGTCCCCGGTTTCGAGCGAGAAGTCTTCGTTCCCAACCTTTATATCCAAACTACCACTGACCAAGTAGAGGAACTCGACCCCGGGATGATGATGAGGCTTACTTTTGTCTGGAGGCACGTCCTGAAACTCGGCTAGAAACGCATTAAATTTGCGTTCGGTTGCGGGATAGTCGAGACACTCGAAAAAATAAGCGACTTCGCCGGATCCGGGACGCTCGGGGAAGCGGATGCGGTCCTGCTTGCGCACGATGGCCACGACGCGGCGCTTTCTCTCATCCGTAAAGAAGAATTCAAGACCCACTCCAAATACCAGCGCAACGCGCAGCAATGTGGGCAGGGTCGGGAACAGCTTTCCGCGCTCGAGTTTTGATAGCAGAGCAGCCGAT
>Ga0209811_10000230_pt1 | contig 26145 bp, 19 predicted proteins | sample Coa_R1_6_FD_187161 | JGI IMG/M metagenome (GOLD analysis project Ga0209811, IMG submission 187161) | Surface soil microbial communities from Centralia Pennsylvania, which are recovering from an underground coalmine fire. - Coalmine... | ecosystem: Environmental > Terrestrial > Soil >... | reverse complement strand
CTCCTGCATCCCGACGCGGCCGGTCACTATCACATCGAACAACCTGCTGCGCCGGAATCAGCGGGGATCGACCCGAAATGCAACGGCTGGATCTACTGCGAGCTGCTGCTCGACTGTGAGGTATGGACGAGCACGGTGGTCATGCGGCGCGAGCTCTGCGAGCGCGTCGGTGGTTTCGACCCCGAGCTGCGCCGCGGGCAGGACTACGACTACTGGCTGCGCGCATCCCGGCTCACCCGGATCGACCGGCTGGACCTGCCGTTGGCTCTCTACCGGATGCAGGTTGCGCATGATCGAAAATTCCCCGACACCAACTGGGAACTCACCGTGATCCGCCGCGCCATCGAGCGCTGGGGGGCAACCGGCCCCGACGGACGCGCGCTTCCGGAGACCGAGCTCCGCGAGCGGCTGTGGGCGCTCAGCTACCGATTCGGCCGCATGCAGTACCAGGGCGGACGCTACGCGCTCGCACGGACGGCATTCAAAGCCGCGTTGAGCGAGCAGCCGACTCACTTAAAGACGATGCTCTACGCCTTCGCGAGCGGGCTGAGACAACTGGGCCCCTGGACGAGAGCGCGCCGCTAACGCCATGGGAAATCAGATGTCGATGCGACTTCGTTTCTACTTGCAGACATTTGCGTTGACGCTGCTGGTAATGCTGACGAGCCAATGCGCCGGGTCCGCGGTACAGGCCGATGTGCTGCGCGTTGGCGGCACGCATGATCTCAAGCGCCCGAGCGATGCCGCGCGGGCGGCTCGCGACGGCGACGTCGTCGAGATCGATGCCGGCGTCTACGCCGGCGACGCCGCGGTCTGGCGCCAGAATCGGCTCACAATCCGTGGAGTCGGCGGGCGGGCCCACCTCCGGGCCGACGGCGCCGAAGTCGAGGGCAAGGCCATCTGGGTGATCAAGGGCTCCGACACTACGATCGAGGCCGTGGAATTCTCCAAAGCGGCGGTTTCGGATGGCAACGGCGCGGGAATACGCCTCGAGGGGACCAACCTGACGGTGCGCGACTGCTATTTTCACGACAACGAGGACGGCATCCTCACCGGGCCCAACCCGGCGAGCGAAGTCGTCATCGAGCGCTCGGAGTTCGCGCACAACGGGACGGGCGACGGCCAGACGCACAACATCTACATAGGGAAAGTGAAGTCGTTCACGCTGCTCTACAGCTACGTCCACGATGCGGTCGTAGGACACAACGTGAAGAGCCGGGCTGCGCGGAACCACATCGCCTACAACCGCATCATGGACGAAAAGGAGGGCCGCTCGAGCTACGCGGTGGATCTTCCGAACGGAGGCCTTTCGTTCGTCATCGGCAACCTGATCCAGCACGGGCCCGCGGCCGAAAATCCCACCATCGTGTCCTACGGTGCCGAGGGCCTGCAGCACCCGGTCAACCAGCTCTACTTCGTCAGCAACACGGTGGTCAACGACCTATCTGCCGGCAACAGCCGTTTCCTGTTCGTGAAACCCGGCGGCGAGCCGGCGGAGATCGTGAGCAATATCTTCTCGGGGCCGGGAGAATTGTTGAACGGGCCAGGAAAGCTCCACGGCAATGTGACTGCCCCCAAAACGGATTTCGTCGATTCCGAGCGCTACGACTACCGGCCCCGGGCGGGCGCCAGGGCGGTGGGACGCGGCGTCGACCCCGGGAGTGCCGCCGGCGTCGATCTTCGTCCGACGGCGGAATACGCTCATCCCCTGCAGATGCGCCCGCGAAGGGTGGCCGGGAGCCTGGATGCGGGGGCTCTGGAATACGTCGGCGTTCCCTGAGTCCCTACCGCCGATTCTCAGTAGCTTCGCAGCCAGTCCTCGGTCCACTGCGCGACCTGATCGCGCCATTGGCGCGTCGAGAACGTGTGATTGGCTTCTCGCAGGTCACGCCGCGTGACGCGCCCGTGCTCGAGCAACCTCCGCCAATCCCTGGAGCCCGCGACCACATCCTTGAATTCCTGAGCCGTCAGGTCGTTCCCGCTTAGAATCAGCAGGACTTTTCCGGTGAATCTGCGCAGTCCGTCCGCCATCCTGCCCGGAAGCGCTTTCGCAGCAGTCGGTGATTCTCCGGAAGCGCCCGGCGCGGGACGGCGTCCTACCGCGTCGACGGCCAGCCTGCCCAGCGCGGTCGCGGCTTCCCTGACGTTGAACTTGCCCCGAGCTATCTTCAGCCAGAAGCTTCCCTGCAGCAGGCGCTGCAGGTAGTAGTGCCTGAAATGCGCGCGCGCGACACCCTGCTCGGTTCGCACCCAGGGGTTCAGCAATATCACCCCGCTCACCCTCGCGTCCTGGTGGGCGTAGAACAGGGCTGCGGAGGCCGCGTCGCACAGACCCCAGATCACGACATCCTTCAGTCCAGGAACGATTGCGAACAGCCTGTCGATCGCGTATCGGATATCCGCGTTCACGCTCTCGAAGGTGCGTTTGTCCCCCTCGCTGTCCCCCATGCCGCGGTAATCGAATCGCAAGGTGGGCACACCGCGGTCCGCTAGATGGCGCGCCAGGAGGATGAACTGCCGGTGGCTTCCTACCCGATACTGCGGACCGCCCACGACGATCAGCACCCCGCGCCCCGCCGGCATACCGGCTCCGCTGAGAACGCCGACCATCGAGCTGCCCTCGCAACCCAGGACCAGCGCTTGTTCGTTGCGGCTCATGACCGGAGCGCCTCGCGCACGGTTGCGGCGATTGCTTCGATGTCGCCCGGCGAGAGATCCTGGTGGCAGCCGATCTGGAAAACCCTATGCGCCCAGTCCGGCCCTTGGTCGCCCTTGAACACCGGGGTGCCGGGCCAGATGTCGTCCCACCGGAAGATCGGGATGCCCGAGGAACGCAGCGGCTGGTAGCTCGCGGCGGGATCGTCGACGTAGAGTGGGAACACGTACGGGGCGACGCCGTCCGGCAATTCCGGATGCAGCGCGCGTGCTCCTTCGATCCGGGAAAGATGCTTTGCAAGCGCCGCGTAATTGCGGCGGCGGTTGGTCACGATGCGCGACTTGCGCGCGCTGGCCGCGATCCATCGGGCCACCGCGACCGGCCGAGCCGAGTTGAGACGCGCATCGAGCGACAGTCCGGAGGATGGATTGCCGCCAGGAGCGCTACCGTCGAAGGCGCCTCCCCGCAGGCGATTCTTCATCTCGAAAGCGCCGCGCAGCAGCGTGTTCAGCCCCGGAAAGCGGCCGTGCATGGCTCCGACTTCCACGGCATTGGCGGCCGCCTTGATCTCGTCGAGCCAGTTGGACGGGGCAAACTCCAGCGCGTCGAGGGAGCGCGTATCCGACACGATCAGTCCGCCCTCGGGCACCGGAAAAAACTTCGGCAGGCTCGCGATCGCGAAGTCTCCCCAACTCCCCAGCGCCCTGCCCTCGGACTCGCCGAAGAAAGCGTGGGCACAGTCCTCGATCAACGCGATCCGACGCGCATCGCAAAAGGCGCGAAGCCTCGACATCGGCTGCGGAATCGCGAAGAAGTGGGCCGCCAGCAGCGCGCGCACACCCGCCAGGGGCGCCGCCGTCAGCCACTCCGGATCAGCCGCACCCGATGCCGTGATCGGATAGAACATCGGCTGCGCTCCGATCTCGACCACGGGTGCAACCATGGTCGGGCAGTGATAAGTGGGAACGAGAACCTTGTCGCCCGTTCCGATCTTGAGCGCGCGAAGAGCGAGAGTGATGGCGGCCCGGCCGCTGGTCGTGTAGCGCGTGTAGCGGCTGCTCAGCACTCCCGGAAGAGGCGGCGCGCGCTCCCCGGAAAATGCCGACCAGCCGAATACGGGGAACCTTGGATAGGATCGCATGCCGCTTTCGGAAGAGACGCCGGTCGGAGCCGCCGGCTCGAGCCGGTCAGTCGAGCAGGATCTTGTCGATGAACACGGCCTTCTGCTCGACGTAGAAGGGACGAATGTGATTGGAGTCGCTGTATATCGGTTGCCCGTCGGCGGTGATCGTCGGGCATTTCGAATTGTCGCAGAAATAGTCCATCGGATCGACGACCATCGCCCCCGCGCCGGCGGCGACCGCCTTGAGACGCTCGACCACCGGTTTCTCGAACTCGGCAAATTCGCTCCTGGCGACGTACGGTACCCGCTTCACCGGCCCAGCGGGGTCGAGCCGGTCCGGGAACATCGAGGAAGGACTGAAGGCTCGCGACGACGCATTGGGGAGCAACAGAACCACCTTCTTCCCTTGTCCGCGCAGCTCCATGAGCTTGCGCCCGAATTCGGCGAACATCCGGTCCGCCTCCGGATCGCTCCAGATCAGTGTGACCCGCGACGGATCCCGTATGCTGAAAATCGTGTTGCGAGGGGACGCACCGGCTTTTCGGGGCACGAAATACGCCTCCCACGCCGCACCGAACACGACCGTGTCGACATTGCGGTCTCCCGCCGCCTTCACCGCGAACTCGAAGAACTTGTGGCACGAGTAGCCGGGATCGACACGGTTCGCGTCGGGCACCGGCGGGCACCCCGGGCTCGTGGCAAAAATGGCCGAGCGCACCTGCGCGTCCTTCCGTTCGGTCAGCGCCTTGACCCGGCTCCAGTACTGCTCGATGTGGGAATCGCCGATGAAGATCACGCTGCTCTCGCGCGCGCCCCGCTCATGCAGCAATCGAAAGCCGTCGGCTTTCTTGAAGTTGAAATCGCCCGCGGGGTAGTTCCAGTCCCCGATCGCCCGGTCGATCTTGGTTGTGAACGGGCTTGTGAGCCGCGTGTGCAGCAGATCCGCAAGGGCGCTGGCTCCGATCAGCGCCATCACGCCCATCGAGGCGCATAGCGCGGGGACGGCCTTGCCGGATCTGAGGCGCCCGAATCTGATCGGTTTCTCGACCCATCGATAGGTTGCCCATGCCAGAAGGAACGCCGCGCCCACCAGAGTGAGCACGGTCGCGATGGCCATGCCGTCAGGCTGGACGATGCGGCCGAAGGCGAGAAGCGGCCAGTGCCACAGGTACAGCGGGTAGCTGATGAGACCCACGAAGACCGCGGCCGGGTGGGCGAGTATCCTGCGGTTGGCCCACGCGCGCGGGCCGGCGGCGATCAGCAGGCAGGCGCCGAGCGTCGGGATCAGCGCGCGCCACCCGGGAAAGACGCTGTCCCTGTCGATCCCGAAGAGCGCGAGCGCGATGAGGGCCAGGCCGGCAAGAGCCGCGCTGTCGCGAATTGCCGGCGTTCCCCAGTCCTGCGTCGCCGACGCGCCCGCGCGTCCGGCGTGCAACTGCGCCAGTATTGCGCCCGCCATCAGCTCCCAGAACCTGCCGGACAGCAGGAAGAAGTTGGCAATCGGCTTGTTGTCCGACGCCCAGACGTTGAACGCGAAGGACGCAAGGCAGATCAGCGCGGTTATGCGAAGCATGTTCCAGCGCCGCTTGCTGCACATGAAGAGAAAGAGAGGCCAGAGCAGATAGAACTGCTCCTCCACTCCCAGCGACCACAGATGGAGCAAAGGCTTGAGCTCGGCGGCGGTGTCGAAGTACCCGGTGTCCCGCCACAGCGTGATGTTCGCCACGAACAGGGCGCCGCCTAGGACGTGCTTCCCCAGGTTGCGGAATTCGCTGGGAAACAGAAACAGGTAGCCGAGCACGAGCGTCACCGCAAGCACGGCAACGAGCGCCGGGAAAATCCGCCGGATGCGGCGCGAGTAGAAATCCGCGAAGGTGAAGGATCCGCGATTCAGGCCGTTGAGGATGATGCCGGAGATCAGAAACCCGGAGATGACGAAGAAGATATCGACGCCGACGAATCCGCCGGGCACGCGCTCCGGGAAACTGTGAAAGGCGATCACCGACAGGACTGCGATGGCTCGCAGGCCGTCTATGTGCGGCTGATACGAACTGGGGTGATTGGCCTGCATTCGATGAAGTACCGGTTCCCGGTCTCTTTTCCGGTATTGTATTGGCTCGGACGCGAGCTGTGCAGCCGAAAACTCCCGCCCACCGGGCAAAACCGGTTTGACACTCCAGATATCCTGATGCATATTGCCACGGCGGTCCCCACAGAACGCTGTGGCGGATCAATTGCCGCGGCGGTCCGACAAGAAGCGATGTTACTCGACGACGTCAAGGGAGTGGTGGGCAGCGCATTGCAGATTGGCGGTCGCGTGCAGCAGATGGATGCCGCCGCACCGCTGCTTGGGGCCATTCCGGAGCTCGATTCGATAGCCGTAGTCAATCTCATCACGGCGCTCGAAGAGCATTTCGGAATCACTGTTGCAGACGACGAGATCGGCGCGTCGACCTTCGAGACGCTCGGCAGTCTCACACAATTTATCGAGCGCAAGCTTTCCCCCTAGGGTCGGTGCGCGCGCACGTGCCAAGCGCATTTTTCCTTCCGGCAGAGCCGGGCGATCGATTCTGCATTTTCCATCAATCCTCGGCCGGCACGGCTGGCGGAATCGTGTACGCGCATCCGTTCGCCGAAGAAATGAACAAATCCCGAAGAATGGCGGCGCTGCAGTCGCGCCGGCTCGCTGCCGAAGGGTACTCGGTCCTGCAGATCGACTTGTACGGCTGCGGTGACAGCGCCGGCGAACTTGCCGAGGCGCGCTGGGAGACCTGGAAGCGGGACCTGCGCGCCGCCGTCGCCTGGCTGAGGTCCCGGGTGAACGGCCCGGTGGGACTGTGGGGCCTGCGCCTCGGAGCGACTCTGGCGGCGGACGTGGCCCGCGATCCCGGCCTCGGGATCGACCAGCTTCTCCTTTGGCAGCCGGTGAGCAACGGCGAGCAGTATCTGACCCAGTTCCTCAGGCTCCGCCTGGCGGCGGAGATGCTCGCCGGTGGTGCAGCGCAGAGCGGCGTTCGCGAATTGCGGGAGACGCTCGCGCGCGGGGTGCCGCTCGAGGTCGCCGGCTACGATCTCCCGCCGGGATTGGCGGCTGAAATCGACGCGCTCAGGCTGGGCGATCTGGTGCCGGCGGTCAGGCGCGTTCATTGCTTGGAAGTCACGGGTGCAGAACAACTGAAGCTCTCGCCCGCGTCCCTGCGCGCCCTTGAATCGTGGCGATCGAAAGGACTGGAAATCCGCAGCGCGGCCGTTGCGGGCGAGCCCTTCTGGTCTACGATGGAGATCGCCGAGTGCGAGGCGCTGCTTGCAGCGACCGAAGGTAGCCTGAAGCCATGACTGACAAGTCGCGAACGTACACCGTCAACCTGTATACGGATCTGGCGGCCCTGCCCGACCGGTACGAGCGCCTTTTTGCTCAGGCGGGCGCGGAAAGCCTGTTCCACACCCTTCCCTGGTACCGGAACTTCCTGCAATCCGGAATCGTCCCGGCCGGGAACCTGCGAATTTTCGCAGTGGAAGCGGCGGGAAGCCCTCCCGCACCCCGCGCGGTGCTGGCGATGTGCCGCGAGGACACCGGCGCAAACCCGTTCCAGCCGAGAACACTGGGGAGCCTCTCGAACTACTACTCTGCCCTGTTCGGGCCGGTACTCGAGCCCGGCATTCCCGATCTGCAGGAGACCCTCGACGCGCTCGCCGGGGCGATCGCGAACGACGAATCCGGCCGTGATGTAGTCAACCTGAATCCTCTCGCCACGGACGAGAAGATATTTCCAGGACTGGTGGCGGCGCTCGGGAAAGCCGGGCTGCTGGTGCAGACATACTTCTGTTTCGGAAACTGGTATCTCGAAGTGAACAATCAGCCGTTCGGCGAATACCTCAAGACGCGCACGTCCCGGCTGTCGAAGACGGGCAAGCGTCAGCGGCGGATCCTCGAATCCGGAACCCGGTTCCGCTACGAGCTCTTCTCCAGCACCGACGGATTGGAGCGCGGGATGGCCGACTACAATACCGTCTACAACTCGAGCTGGAAGGTTCCCGAGCCTTATCCGGATTTCCTGAGCGGACTGATGCGGACTTGCGCGGCGCAAGGCTGGCTGCGGCTCGGGATTGCGTACATGGACGGAGTGCCGGCCGCGGCGCAGATCTGGATGGTGGTCGACGGCACCGCGTCGATCTACAAGATGGCGTACGACGAACGATACGCGAAGGACTCGATCGGCACGGTGCTGAGCAGCCTGCTCATGGAGCATGTCATCGACAGGGACAAGGTCAAGGTCGTGGACTATCTGAGCGGCGACGATGCCTACAAGCGCGACTGGATGTCGACCCGCAGAGAGCGCTGGGGCATCATGGCGTTCAACCCGCGCACGCTGCGCGGCGGGCTCGCCGCAGCGCGGCACCTGGGTGCCCGAGCGGTGAAGAAGACTCTGGCCGCCATCCGCAACCTCCGTCGCTCGCAACGTGAGCGATAGCTCGCGATACCGCACGGCTCCGCTTTCCGCGCGGCTCCGCAGCGGGCGTATTTTCAATAGAATCGCGCTATTGCCGGCGAGCACATCAGGAAACGCATGTCCGATCTGATCCACGACCTGCTGTTGCAAAGCGCAAGAAGCACTCCAGCGCAGGAAGCCTTGAACTGCCAGAGTACGCGCCTCGACTATGGCGCCCTGGCGTCGCTCGTCGTCGACTTTGCGGCGGGCTTGCTGAAACTGAAGCTGGATCGCTCCGAGCGAGTCGCGGTCTACCTCGAGAAGCGCCCGGAAACGGTGGCCGCGATGTTCGGCGCCGCCGCGGCGGGCGGGGTGTTCGTGCCGATCAATCCGCTTCTGAAGCCCGACCAGGTCGCGTACATCCTCAGGGACTGCAACGTACGCATTCTGGTGACATCGGTCGAGCGGCTGAAGCTCCTTGCGGGCAGCCTGCCCGAATGTCCCGACCTGCGCGCCGTGGTCACGGTCGGCGCCGGCCACGATCCCGTGCGAGGACTCGACATCCTTTCCTGGGACCAGGCGGTCTCGGCCTCCGGCACGGTCCGCCCGCACCGGGTCATCGACACCGATATGGCGGCGATTCTCTACACCTCGGGGAGCACCGGCAAGCCCAAGGGCGTGGTGCTTTCCCATCGCAACATGGTGGCCGGCGCTCGCAGCGTGGCGCAGTATCTCGAAAACCGCCCGGGCGACCGGATATTGTCCGCGCTTCCACTGAGCTTCGATGCCGGGTTCAGCCAGCTCAGCACCGCGTTTCACGTCGGCGCCAGCGTGTCGCTCATCAACTATCTCGTGCCGCGAGATATCATCACTGCGGTCGAGCGGGAAGGAATCACAGGGCTGACGGCCGTGCCCCCCCTTTGGATACAGCTCGCGCAGCTCAAGTGGCCCGAGCCCGCACGAAATTCCCTGCGCTACATCGCCAACACCGGCGGCCGGATGCCGAGGGCGACTCTGGACTCGCTCCGTGCAGCGCTTCCCAAGACGCTGGTGTTTCTCATGTACGGATTGACCGAGTCGTTTCGCTCCACTTACCTCCCGCCCTCGGAGCTCGATCGCCGCCCCGATTCAATCGGCAAGGCCATCCCGAACGCGGAGGTGCTGGTCGTGCGCGAGGACGGCACGCCGTGCGCGCCGGGCGAGCCGGGCGAGCTCGTGCACAGGGGCGCGCTGGTGTCGCTGGGCTACTGGAACGATCCGGAGAAGACCGCGGAGCGCTTCAAGCCGGCGCCGGGACAGCCGCAAGGCGTGGTGATACGCGAGACCGCGGTCTGGTCGGGCGACACGGTGCAGAAGGACGAGGAGGGATTCCTGTATTTCATCAGCCGCCGTGACGAGATGATCAAGACCTCGGGCTATCGCGTGAGCCCCACCGAGGTCGAGGAGGTCATCTACGCGACGGGATTGATCGGCGAGGCCGCGGCGCTCGGCGTCCCGCACCCGGTGCTCGGGCAGGCGATCGTCGTCGTTGCGACGCCTCGCGACGGCACTGCCCTCGAGGCGGAGGAGCTGCTGGCGCAATGCCGCCAGCGGCTGCCCGCGTTCATGGTGCCGGCGCGCGTCATGGTTCGCGGGGGAGCCCTGCCGCGCAATCCCAACGGCAAGATCGATCGCAAGCTGCTTTCGCAGGAAATGCAGAGCGCGTTCGAAACGGACCGCAAGCCTTAGGGCTCTCGCACGAGCCCCGTTCAGCCAGAAAACAATGACCAAACCCGCGCATGCGCCGATGACCCAGTTTCCGCTGGCCGCCGACTGCCTTCAGGTCGGAGGTGTCTCGCTCACCGAGCTCGCGCGGCGCGTGGGCCGGACTCCGTTCTATGCCTACGACCGTAACCTGATCACGCAGCGCGTCGAGCTGCTGCGCGAGCACCTGCCCCGCGAGGTGCATTTGCACTACGCGATGAAGGCCAACCCGATGCCGGCGGTCGTCGCCCACCTGGCGCGCCTGGTCGACGGCCTGGACGTGGCTTCCGCCGGAGAGCTCAGAGTCGCACTCGCCGCTGGAGCGCAGGCATCGACGATCAGCTTTGCCGGTCCGGGGAAAACCGAGACGGAGCTGGCGGAGGCCGTCGCGGCCGGGATCATCGTCAACCTCGAATCGGAGCTCGAAATGGAGCGCATCGCCGCGCTCGCCCGGCAGCGCTCGGTGGCTCCGCGGGTCGCGGTGCGGGTCAATCCCGATTTCGAGCTGAAGAGCTCCGGAATGAAGATGAGCGGAGGGCCGAAGCAGTTCGGCGTGGACGCCGAGCGCGTGCCCCAGATGCTCGAGCGGATCGGCAAGCTCGGACTCGACTTCCAGGGCTTCCACATTTTCAGCGGATCGCAGAACCTTCGCGCCGAAGCGATCAAGGAAGCGCAGGAAAAAACCATCGGCCTGGCGATCGAGCTCGCCAGGCACGCGCCCTCGCCGGTGCGCCTTCTCAACATCGGCGGCGGGTTCGGCATCCCCTACTTTCCCGGTGAGCTCCCCCTCGACGTCCAGACCGTCGGCGCAAACCTGCACCGGCTGCTGGAGAATCTGCCACGACAGCTGCCGCAGGCCAGAGTCGTGATCGAGCTCGGTCGCTACCTCGTGGGCGAGGCGGGAATCTATGCCTGCCGTGTCCTCGACCGCAAGATTTCGCGCGGCCAGGTGTTCCTGATAACCGACGGCGGCCTGCACCAGCACCTGGCCGCGTCCGGCAACTTCGGACAGGTCATACGCAAGAACTATCCCGTAGTCGTGGGTAACCGGGTCGTCGGGGAGAAGCGTGAGGTCGTGAACGTGGTCGGGCCTCTGTGCACGCCGCTCGACCTTCTCGCCGACGGCATGGAGATGGCGCAGGCCGGGGTCGGCGACCTCATCGTCGTGTTCCAGTCGGGTGCTTACGGTTTGACCGCGAGCCCGATCGCATTTCTGAGCCACCCGGCTCCGGCGGAGATATTCGTTTGAGGAGCGTCGCATGAGCGGACTGTGCGGATGGTTCGACCGGAACCGGCGCGGCGCCCCGGATCCGGGAATCATCGCGAAGATGGCCGTACCGCTCAATCGCTTCGACGGGAGCAAGCTGCGCGCCGCTTCGACCGGTTCAGGTGCTGTTGCGACGGCCGGTAGCGGCTCCGACGTTTTCGAGGACGGCGAGTGGCTGGTCGCCGTGTGGGGCGACGCCCACCTGACGGACCCGGACCTCGCCATCCTCGCAAGGCGCGACGGCATCGCGCGAGCGCTCGCGCAGGGTTACGCGCTCAAGGGAAGCGCAGTCCTGGATTCCCTCACCGGCGCCTGCGCGCTCGCGTTGATGGATGGACGCCGGGGCGAAGCCATGCTGGCGATCGATCGTCTGGGGACGCGCCCGCTCAGCTACCGCGTCGTAGGAGACACGCTCGTGTTCGGATCCACGCTCGACGCGATCGCCGCTTTTCCGGGAAGCCCCGCCCGCATCAACAGACAAGCGATCTACGACTACATCTATTTCCACATGATCCCGGCGCCTCACACCGTCCAGACCGGCGTCGATCGGTTGCTCCCGGGATCGCTGCTGAGCTGGCGCGACGGCAAGGTGGAGACCCGTCCCTACTGGGAAATGCGCTTCGTCGAGAACGGGCGGCGGCCGATCCCCGAGCTGAAGGAGGCCTTTCTTTCGGCGCTGCGCGAAGGCGTTCGGGGAGCGGCACACGATGGGATCGTCGGTACCTTTCTCAGCGGCGGCACCGACAGCTCCACCGTTGCGGGCATGCTCGGCGAGGTCACCGGGAAACCGGCGCGCACGTACTCGATCGGGTTCGAGGCGCAAGGCTACGACGAGATGAGCTACGCGCGCATCGCCGCGAGCCATTTCCATACGCAGCATCACGAATACTATGTGACGCCCGCCGACGTCGCAGCCGCAGTTCCGCGGATCGCCGATATCTACGATCAGCCCTTCGGCAACTCCTCGGTCGTGCCGACGTATTTCTGCGCAAAGCTCGCCAGGGAAGACGGCGTCGAAGTGCTCCTCGGCGGCGACGGCGGCGACGAGCTCTTCGGCGGTAACGCGCGCTATGCCAAGCAACACCTGTATTCGCTCTACAGCGACCTGCCCCGCACCCTGCGCAAGGCCCTGATCGAACCACTCGCCTTCCTGCCCCCCGAGATCGGCATCGTCGGCAAGGTACAGCGCTACATCAGGAACGCGTCGCTGCCGATGCCGGCCCGGTATGACAACTACAACCTCCTCGAGCGCCTCGGCCCGGCGAACATGTTCGTCCCGGATTTTCTCGCCACGGTGGACATGCAGGAACCCCGGACGCTTCTCGCGCAGGCCTATGACGGAGCGCACGCGGGCACCCTGATCAATCGCATGCTCGCACTGGACTTGCGGTTCACGCTGGCGGACAACGACCTCCCGAAGGTGTCGCGCGCCTGCGAGCTTGCCGGGGTCGAGGCGCGTTACCCCCTGCTCGACGACGCCGTCGTCGCGTTCTCCGCGGGGCTGCCTCCCCGGCTCAAGCTCAAGGGCACGCGCCTGAGGTATTTTTTCAAGGAATCGCTCCGCGGCTTTCTGCCGGACGAAATCATCACCAAGACCAAGCACGGATTCGGATTGCCCTTCGGCCCCTGGTTGCAGACGCACCGGCCGCTGAGGCAGCTCGCCCTCGACAGCCTGGCCGACTTGAAGCCGCGCGGCATCATCCGCCCGGAATTCATCGACGAGCTGACTTCCACGCATGTCGAAAGCCACGCCGGCTACTATGGATCTATGGTCTGGGTGCTGATGATGCTCGAGCATTGGCTCAAGCGGCATCCTTTTGTGATATAGAATGGGCTCCCCTGGCAGCTATCCGTCCCGGAGGCCGATCACAATGCTGGCGCGGTGCACCCCGATGACGGATCTCTTGCGGAAAATATCGGTGACAGGAGCGATCGCGCTCGGGCTGCTTGCGCCGATTCGCGGGTACGCGCTCACCGGTGAGCAGGTCTTCGAGCCCCGTCTCCTCGCCCTGCTCCCGCCGTACTGCAAGTACACGCAGATCTTTCGCGAACGCATGGCGGGTGGCAACAACGCGGCGGAGATCGAGCGATGGACCAACCTCATGGGTCCCACCTTCATCCATATGCATCACTACTGCCTCGGGCTGATGAATACCTACCGCGCGGCGATCCTCGCCAAGACCCAGCAGGATCGCGTGCACAACCTGGGCAATTCGATCCTCGAGTTCGATTACGTGATCCGTAATGCGACTCCCGACTTCTCGCTGCTGCCGGAGATACTCACCCGAAAAGGCGAGAGCCTCATCCGGCTCGATCGTGGAGCGGAAGGGGTGGCCGAGCTTCAGAATGCGATAAGCCGCAGCCCGGACTTCTGGGAGCCTTATGCGGCGATGAGCGACTACTACAGGGACCTTGGCCAGGTCGCAAAAGCGAGGGAGTGGGCGGAAAAAGGGTTGTCTGCCGCGCCGGATTCTAGAGCCCTGATGCGGCGCGTCACTGCGCTCGGCGGCGGGGGAAGCAAACAGAAATCCGCGTCAGGATCCTCGAGGAAGTCCACAGCGTCGCCTAACTGACCCGCAAGGTACGGCGGGGAATCTACGTGATGACGGCGTCCGCTCTCCTGCCGTCCGAGCTCGCGCCCGGCTCCACCGGGCTCTCGCTTTTCACCGGTTGATTCTCTGCAGCCTGGACGGCGCGATAGGTAACCATCAGGATGACGATCTCGTAGTAAACGAGGTCCCAATAGCCGATGTTGACGAACGCGCCCGCTGACGCGTAGCCGATCAGGCTCACCTGGATCGCTCGGGCCAGGTATCCCTCACGAGCGTACGCGGGGTTGTTGGTGCTCGCGTTGATGATCCGCCGCGCCGTTCTCCAGGCCGCGATGCCCAAAGCGAGGAACAGGAACAGGCCCACGTATCCGTGCTCACCGAGCATCTGAAAATATATGCTGTGCGCAGAATGGAGATCGGTCGGATCAGGTGCGTACATGACGAACGTTCGGGGCGTGTAAGGCTCGAAGCCGCCTCCCACCAGCGGTCGGTCGTTCGCGAGATTGAACGCCATGTGCCAGGCGTTCAGGCGCCCGAGGGCGGACGTGTCCTGGTCGTACTTCTCGATCGTTCCCATGCGCGCTACCCATTCCTGCGGCATGAACCCGATGGCGAGCACCGCTACGCAAAGCAGAACGATCCCCGAGGCGACCTTCTTGGTGGTCTTCAGCCAGAGGAACATGCCCATCATGAGAATCGCCAGAAACGCTCCGCGAGACTGGGTACCCAGGACCCCCATTGCGGTCAGCGCCATGGAACCGTACAGACCCAGCTTCATCCATTTCGACTCGGTCGTCGTGGCCAGAAAATGCATCAGCGGGATGACCATGATCAACGCGACCGCGATGGCGTTGTTGTCGGTCAGGAAGGATGTCCCCGGCGGACCGTACACTTTTTCGCTGCCGCCGCTCAGGATCGTGAATATTCCGCCCTTGATGCCGTAGAACCCGATCGACAGGACAATCACCCACAGCAAGCCCTCGACGTGCTTCCTGGTGTGCAACAGCGATGCGGCGACGAGGGCGAAAAAGAAGGTCTTCATGACCTCCTCCCAGCGCGGATACGCGTCTTGCGGCTCGAGCGCGAACAGGAACGTCACCGTCATCCACAGCGGCAGCAGTATGAGAAGCACGGTGATCGAGTTGTAGGGTAGCTTCGATTCCTTCCAATGCAACAGCATGCTCAGGACCGTCGCCCCTCCAGCGACCATGGCGAACTGGAAGTTGTACGCAAACCCCCAGCCGAACCGGTGCGGGCTGAAAAGGCTCACCCAGGCATAGAGCAGCACCCCGGTCCACGGGTATTTCAGCACCAGCGGGACGAACCCGATGATGACAAGAGCGATCGAGATGTCTCTCATTTATCCGGTCTCTGCGCGGGGCTTTCCATCATGTGGCAATGTACGACGCTTTTCCGAATATGCCAACGGCGCCCGCCCCTACCCGCGCAACTTTTCCCTGTAACGAGGCGCTCATGCTGCGGCGGAACGCGCGCAATTGAGGAGGAGCCGCACGCCCAGCCGGCTCGGGTTCCTGTCCCAGGGCCCGAAACGCGGCAATTGAAACATGTCACTGCCCCCGTGGGCGGCACCGTCACGGGTAGACACCGCGGCCGCATAACCGGCATCCCTCACGAGCTCCACATCGCGCGGCCCGTAGTCCCGGCCAGGCTTGCCGTTCGGATAGGCGAACAGAGTCACCGGAGCGCCCGTGATTTCTTCGAGGCGAAGCTTGTTGCCGACGATCTCATCGCGCGCCTGCCGCGCGTCGAGCACGGCCAGGATCGGATGGTTCGTGGTATGGCCGCCGATCTCCATACCTTCATCATGGAGCCTCTTGATCTGCGCCGTCCGCATCATGAGGTCTCCGGGGAGCGTAACGCGCATGGCCGCAGCGGCCCGCCCAACCAGGGCGTCGCGCTCGTGCGAAGGGCGGTACTTGATCTGCGCCAGCAGCGAATCGACCGCGGCGCGACGGCTGGCGTCGTCTCCCAGGTTGTGGCTGCCCAGGCCGAGCTCCGACAGATCGTGCGTCCCGGCCGGCGCGCGTCGCACCGCTTCGATCACGCCGTCGTTGAACATGATGCCGCCGTCGATGAAGCCCGTCGCCACGAAGAACGTCGCGGGAAGGCCAAATCGCTTGAGTATGGGCAACGCCGTCTGCTCGTTGTCGGCATAGCCGTCGTCAAAAGTGACGCAAGCCGCGCGCGCCGGCAGTGCTCCGCGCGCGAGGCGCGCGCAGGCCTCGCCGAGGGGCAGCACATTGAACGCGGCCGCGAGCAACGCCATGTGGCGCTCGAACGTGTCGGCGTCGATTTCGTCGTGCAGCATCGGGTCCGCAGTAGCCTGCATCCGGTGATAGGTCAGAATCGTGAGCTTGCCGCGGCCACCCGCGGGCGACAGCAGATCGCCGATGAAACGGAACAACGAGCCTCCCGGCGCGTTCGCGCCCGCTCTCGGGCTCAGCGCCTCAGTCATCACCAGCACAGCCCCATCACCGTGGCCTTCAGCGCATCGCGCTGAGGGATGTTCACAAGGTCGAGAACGATCTGGTCCTTGCGCACGCGCCGCGCAAGCGCTTCGAAGATTTTCTTGTCGCTCAGGCCGACCACGAGGACGTCAGATTCGTCGATCACGTTCTCGATTCCCTCGCGCATGAGCGACCCGATGTGCGGGACGTGCTGCTCGATGAACCGCCGGTTCGCCCCGAGCAGGCGCGACAGATGCACCTCGGGGTCGTACACGAGCAGGCTCAGCCCTTTGCCGATGAACTGCTCGGCGATCAGCACGAGGGGGCTCTCCCGCAGATCGTCGGTCCCGGTCTTGAAAGACAATCCGATCATGCCGACGCGCCGGCGCCCCGATGCGAGCACCTTGGCGATTGCGTGGTCGACATGCATGCGGTTGGACGCGAGCACGTTTCCGAGCATCGGCAGCTCCACGTCGCGTGTTTTTGCGAGATACATGGTCGCGCGCAGGTCCTTGGGCAGGCATGAGCCGCCAAACGCGAACCCGGGCTTGAGGTAAGCCGGGGAGATGTTGAGCTGCCGGTCCTTGCAGACCAGCTCCATGACCTGGAAGGCGTCGACGCCGAGCGCCTCGCACAAGCGTGCCGTCTCGTTGGCGAAGGTTATCTTCAGCGCGTGGAAGTTGTTGCAGCAGTACTTGACCATTTCGGCGGCGCGGATCGAGGTCGCGACGAACTCGCAGGGAAGGTGACCGAACAATTCCCGCAGGCGCGCGAATGCCCCCTCGGCGTTGGCCCCGACCACCGTAAACGGCGGCTTGTCGTAATCGCGGATCGAAGTACCTTCGCGCAGGAACTCGGGCTGAAAGCACACGTGGAAGCCTTCACCGTCCCGCTTTCCCGACTCGCGCTCCACGATGGGCCGCAGCACATCCTCTACCGTTCCAGGCACCACGGTCGAGCGGAATACGAAGACATGGTCAGCTTTCTTGGTCTTCATGGCGCGCCCGAGCTCGTGGGCGAGCTTCACGATCGCCGACTGGTCCTGGCTGCCGTTCGGCGCCGAGGGCGTACCGACACAGATCAGCGACAGATCGGAGTCCAGAACCGCCTGCATCACGTCGGTCGTCACGGACAGCTTGCCGCTCGCGGCAACCCGGGCCATGAGATCCACCATCCCCTCCTCCACCACCGGGGTCTTGCCCTCCCGGATCAAGTCGAGTTTGGTCTTGTCGATATCGACGCCGATGACCGAATGGCCGTCACGAGCGAGACAAGCGAGGGAAACCGCCCCCACGTACCCCAGACCGAAGATGCTGATTTTCATCACGAACTCCGATTTATACCCTTGGTGGGTAAAAGTACCCTGATTGCAGCAAGAAGCATGCTCATGCGCGCGCAGTCTGGAGCGCCCGAAGGCATATCTCCTCGAACACCCGCGCAGCCCGGCCAGCCCCCATGTTCTCCTCGACATACTTGCGCGCCTGCCTGGAAAAACGAGCGCTGCGCTCGCGGTCGTCGAGCAGAGAGAGCACCGCGGCCGCCATGGCGCCGGGAGAGTCGGCCTCCAGGTAATGGCGGTCGCGCTCGACGGGCAGGCCCTCGACGCCGATCCGCGTCGACACCACCGGGCACCCCATCGCCATCGCCTCGTAGACTTTGATGCGCGTTCCCCCGCCGACGCGAAGGGGAATCACATAGACGTGCGCATTGTGCACGAAGGGCCGTACATCGTCGACGAAGCCGGTGAACTCCCAGTTAAGGCGGAGCGCGCGAGCGCGCTCGACCAGAGCCGATGGCGGGCTGCGGCCGACGATCAGGCAGCGCGCGCGAGGCCGGGCCCGGGCAATCTCGGGCCAGACCTCGTCCATGAAGAAAGCGACGCCATCGACGTTCGCCATCCAGTCCATCGAGCCGGTGAATACCACCGTTCCATCCTGCCCGCTGGCCGGAGACGGACTCGCCCCGCAGGTGAAGTAGGCGAGGTCCACGCCTGTCGGAATCACGGAGACCCCTCCGACGCCGTACTCCCGCTCGAAATGCTCCCGGTCGCGATCCGCGACGGCCACGACTGCCGTAAACCTGGAGAGGATGTCCTGCTCATATCGTTTCATCTTGGCGGTCTGATCGCGCCAGATCGCCCGCTTGAGCGGGTTTGTGGCGACCTCCGCGTGACGGCGGAAAATCTCGGTCTCGACATTGTGGGTGAACATCACCGACGGACAGTGATACGGCGGCGGCGCGAGAACCGCCGCGTGCGGAAAGTCCACGACAAGGACATCGGGGCGCCGTTCGAGCTCCTGCGCGATCGCGCGGCGACCCGACTCGGAGTCGTCGGTCGCAACCGCTACCGGCAAGCTCGACACGAGATGGCGCAGGCGGGTCCACTGAAAAAGGGGACTCCGCGCGGGCTCCGGCCAGCCGGCGAAGCGGTCGCAGACGCCGTCGGTCTCCGCGGCATCGCCCGGCCGCGACGGCCGCGGAGAGGCGAGAGTGATCTCGAACGCGCCTCCTTTCATACCGCGCAGGATATTGACGGTCCGGATCTTGCCGCCGGAATCGGCCGGGAAAAGATATCGGGAACTGACAAACAGCAGGCGGCGCTTTCCGCTCATATTGCCGCGCCTGCCTTGACTACCGGCTCGCCTCTCGCATCGCGCCACGATCGCAGACATCGCTCGATGATGCCGTCCAGACGTTTCATCGAGCGATCCCAGGCGTGGTGCGAAAGCATGCGCTCCCGCCCGGCGACCGCGAGTCGCCAGCGCTCCGCGGGGTCGCCCAGGATGCGCAGAATCGCCTGCGCGTGCTCCTCGGGCGCGGAGCCCACCGCGAAGTGCTCCCCGGCGACGGCATCCACCCCGCCCGCCGCGACCCGGCTCACCACCACGGGCACTCCCGACGCCATGGCCTCCAGGATCTTGTTCTGAGTTCCGCGGGCGATGTTGAGCGGAGCCACCATGAGCGCGGAGCGTTTCAAATGCGGACGAACATCGGCCACCGAGCCCGTGACCGTGACACCCGGCAACTCTCCGAGTTTCCTCACTGCCGGTGTGGGATCGGCGCCGACGATGATGAGCTTGGCGCCGGGCCGCTGGACGCGCACCAGGGGCAACGTGCGCGCGCAGAAGTCGAACATGCATTCCTGGTTGGGATAGTAGTCCATCCGGCCGACGAAGCAGATCGTGTCGCGGTCGTACGGCTCGTCAGAGGGAGCGAAATAGGTGCTGTCGACCCCATTCGGGAACCAGTCGGTCGCGGCTCCGGTGCCATAGCCCTCGAGGGTTTCCCATTCCGCGCGCGTGGTTGCCGTACACAGGTCGAACCGACCGGCGAGGCGCCGCTCCTCGCGAGCGAGCTTCCTGCCCTCGAGCCAGTAGCCCGCGGAGAGCGGGAAAGGCTTGTAGCGCGAATATTCGAGCCACTTCTGCGAGTCCATGTCGCCGAAATCCAGGATCTTCGGCGTGCCGCGCACGTCCGCCACGTACTGGGCCACGGACGAACAGTGCACGAAGATCAGGTCGAAGCGCTCGCTGGACAGCCATTCGCGCACCCGTCGCGCGAGCGCCGGGGAATAGAAGTAGCCCATCGACGACGGAGTCGGCGTGGGAATGCGCAGGATCATGCGCACGATCTGGATCGGGCTGCTAACTTCGGCCATCTCGTAGCGCGCGCAGTGGGCGGCGAGGCCCGCGCCCTCTCCTGCCTCCTCACGCGAGCGAACGAGCGATGCCACCGTCACCTCGTGGTCAGCCGAGAGGTGTTTGATCATGTTGAACGGCCGGATCTTTCCTCCGCGCTTTGGGGGAAACGGAAACCGGTGGCAGACGTACAGGATCTTCACGCCAGCATCGCCTTGAGCTCCGCCGTGACGTCTTCGGCCGTATGTCCATCGAGATAGAGCCGCGACCAGATTTCGAGGTTGAGGAGCGCGAGCAATCGATCGGTTCCGTCGACCCGGTTGGCCTCGTGCGAAGCGATCAATTCCCGCACGGCCGGAAAGTGAAACAGGCCCCGGCTCCTCACGACCGGTTCCGACAGCAGCCCGCGCACGAGCGGCGCCAGATCCTGCTTGAGCCAGGCACCCATGGGCGTACCGAAGCCGCGCTTCTTGCGCTCCAGGATATCGCGGGGGAGCAGGCCCGAGACCGCCTCCTTGAGGACGTGCTTCAGCCTCCCGCCCCGGATCTTCACCTCCTCGGGGATGCTGGCGGCGAGCTCGACGAGCTCGTGATCGAGCAGGGGCACCCGGCATTCGAGCGAGGTCGCCATGCTCATCTTGTCCGTGAGGAGCAGCAGGTCGTCCGGCAACTGTGTCTCGGCGTCCACCGCCAGCATCCGGTTCAGCGCGTCCTCTCCCGCGGCGTGACCGAATGCGGCAGTGATCGCGTCCGGAGACTCCGCGCCGCCGGGCCCAAGCAGGCGCGCCACCTCCGGCAACGAAAATACCTGGAGATAGGCAAGATAGCGTGCCTCGAACGGCATTCCAGCGGTTGCGAGGAATCCTTTCGCGAGGCGAGAGAGGTTGAGCAAAGGCGAATGCCGGTCGCTCGGCAAGCGCTCCCCCAGGGCCGAGGCCGCGCGACGCGCCCACCCCGGCAAACGGTCGAAGTACGCCTGGTAGTGATTCCCCAGGTAACGCCGGTAGCCGCCGAATAATTCGTCGCCGCCTACGCCCGACAGGATCACGGTGACGTCCCGGCGCGCGAACTCGGACACGAGGTAGGTCGTGATGAACGCCGTGTCGGAAATCGGCTCGTCCATGTGCCAGAGTAGGCGCGGCAGGAGTGCGACGACATCGGGCCGCACGACGATCTCATGATGCTCGGTATGGAACAGGTCGGCGACACGGCGCGCATAGGGGAGTTCATTGTAGAAATCGTCGGCCGCCCCCCCTTCGAATCCGATGGCATACGTCCGTATCGGCCGGTCGCTGTGCGCCGCCATCAAACCCACCACCGTGCTCGAATCGATGCCGCCGGACAGGAACGCGCCGATAGGCACGTCGCTCACCATCTGCATGCGCACCGCCTCGTCGAGCCGGGCGCGAATCCGCTCGGTCCATTCGGCTTCGCTCGGTTTCCGGTCGATCGTCGGCAGCATGCGCCAGTAGCGGCGTTCCTCGACCCGGCCTGCCTCTACGGTCAGCATGCTCGCCGGCGGCAGCTTGCGGATACCGCGGAATATCGACCGAGGCGCCGTCACGTATCCGAGATTGAGGTAGGAATGGAGCGCCGCGGGGTCGATCTCGGCCGAAATACCCGGAAGAGCGAGCAGCGCTTTTGCCTCGGAGGCGAACGCGATGCGGCGCGCATCGCGGTAGACATAGATCGGCTTGATCCCGAGACGGTCGCGGGCGATGATCAGCCGCCTGCGGCGCGCATCCCACAGTGCAAAGGCGAACATGCCGTTCACACGCTGGAGGAAGTCTTCCCCATGGGCCGCGTAGCCGTGCAGGACGACTTCGCTGTCCGATCCGGTCTTGAAACGGTGTCCGAGCGCAACGAGCTCCTGCCGGAGCTCGCGAAAGTTATAGATCTCCCCGTTGCACACGAGCCACAGCGTGCCGTCGTCGTTCGACAGGGGCTGGTGTCCTCCCGCAAGGTCTATGATCGAGAGGCGGCGCATGCCGATCGCGCACGGGCCGTCGGCATGATGGCCCTCGTCGTCCGGCCCCCGATGCACGATCACGCGGCCCATCGCGGGCATCAATGCCGGGTCGGCCGCCGCGCCATCGAGCTGGAAGATGCCGTAGATCCCGCACACGGTCAGACTCCGGCGGCCGGCGCGGTCCTGACGCGGCCCGCGAGAATCCTGCCGAACAGCTCGATCTGCCCCCGCGTGGTCGCGCCCCAGCCGAACCCTTCCGCGTATCGCCGCGTTGCCGCGCGGTCCGGCGGGCGCGCGAACAGCTGCTTCACCGCCTGCGCCAGCGCCTGCGGCGTGCGCTCCGCCATCAACACGCCGGCCTCTGGCGCAGCCACCACCTCCGGCGTACCCCACACTCGCGTGGCCACGACGGGTGTCCCGCACGCCATGGATTCGAGAAGCACGTTCGCCCAGCCCTCGCGGCTGGAAGCGAGCACCAGTGCGTCGGCCGCGCCGTAGTAGCGCCGCAGCTCGGACTGATTCAGTACGCCGAGGAACTTCACGCGCTGCGCCAAGCCCAGCTCCCCGACCAGCTTCTTCAGATTCGTCGCTTCGGGCCCGTCGCCGGCGACCAGCAACATGGCCCCGGGAAGATCCGCGAGGCCGCGTATCGCGAGATGGTGCCCCTTGCGCTCGATCAGACCGCCGACCGAGAGCAGCACCTGCCCGGAAAGACCGAGCCGCGTCCGCTCGACTTCGCGGTCCACCGGGCGAAACAGCTCCAGGTCCACGCCGTTGCGCAGGACCTCGATCTTCGAGGATTCGACACCGAGCTCGACCAGGGTGTCCTTCAGCGCCTGGCAAACGGTTACGAGGCCCGCTGCCTTGCGCGCGGCCCATTGGATCATGCGCCGCGGCAAGGCGTGGCGCGGGATTAGGTTGAGATCGGTGCCGCGTGCGGTGATGACTACGGGCAGGCCCAGGCGCGACCCCAGCATCGCGGCGGCGACCCCGTCGGGGTAGAAATAGTGCGCATCCAGGAGATCGAACCGACTGCCGGCCGAAAGCAGTCGCTGCGCCTCGCGCAGAGCGGACGCGGCGAGAAGAAGCGGCGCGACGGTCATCCCGACCTTCGGCAGCACGACATAGCGCGGATGCAACACCTCGATGCCGTTGCGCACTTCCCTGTGCGGCGTGCGCGCGTATCCGGCGTATTCGCCGAATGCGGCGTGCGAAAACGGAAACCAGGGGACCGGCGCGAGCACGGTCGCCTTGGCCGCTCCGCTCGCCAGCAGGTGGCGCAGCCGCGTTTCGACGAAGATGCCGTGCGCCGGGTGTGCGGGGTTCGGGTACAGCGTGCTGAAGGTAAGGAGATTCATCCGATGGAAGCTCGATCGCCTCAGCGCTTCCGCGCCCTTCTGCATACGAGCCAGAAGCCGAGCCACGCTAGGTCCTCTTCGGATATGCCCCGGAGCGGCGCTGCCAGGTGCGGGCGCACCGCGGCCACATCGGCCGGGTCGGCAAGCGTCGTGGGCGCCAGGCGCTGCACGTCCAGACCCTGCTCGTGAAGATCGCGGCGGTAACGGTCCACGCGCCACCGGTTGGGGACGCCTTTGCCGCTGTACATCATCGACCAGAGCCAAGCGGGCCAGGTGAGGAAATCGAGCGGATTGGAACGGTGCAATCCGTGGCTCCTCAGGTCCACTTTCTGGACCGCAATGCCGTCGTTCCGCAGGACCGCGTGCTGATCGGCGAACGTCGCCGACAAGTCGTTGACGTGCTCCAGCGCGGCGCGCGAGATCACCAGATCGGCGTGATCGCGCAGGCCGGAGAGTCCGCTGGGATGCACGACGTACCTCAGGCGCTCCTCGCGAAAACCGCTCTCCGGCGCACCCCTCACGCGAAAGCACTCCTCGGCGCGGCCGCGAGCCGGTGCAGGCAACCTTTCGATCATGCGACGCAGCACCTCGACGTTCCTCGCGCTGAGGGAAACCAGGGCGAAGCGATCGACGCAGATGATCTCTCGCGCGCCATGCGCCAGCATCAGCATGCCCACAGCGGGAACGTCTCCCGGGCCGTATTCGACCACACTCTTCCCTTCGAGCCAGGCGGACACCTTTTCGCGTTCGATTTCCAGGACCTGGAAATACTCGGTGAAACATTCCTCGAAATACGAAGCGATATCCGCGATGGACTCCTCCCCGCCCCCTCGCCCGGTCTCGTGGGTCAGCTTGAGGTACCAGCCTGGCGCGAACCGCGCGATCTGGTTGGTGAGGATGGCGGGAACGGCGCGCCTCGCATCCGCGATCAGGCTTAGCCCGTACATGGCTCTGGCTCCTTCGTCCTCAGGCGCCGGCAACGGCTAGATCGCCCGCTGGCGCGCCGGCGGCACCCGCTACATTTCGGAGGAACGACTCGAACATCAGCAGCGCCCACAGCGGGGTGCTGTAGTCCCGCACGCCAGACTGGTGGTCGTCCACCAACGTGCGCAGGTAACGCGGGTCGAGCCAGCCAGTGTCGGCGAGCACAGGCCCGAGCACCGCCTTTCTCACCGGCTCGCGCAGCGGCCCACGGAACCACCTTGCAAGCGGCACGGCGAATCCCATCTTGGGCCGGTACAGTATTTCAGGAGGCAGGTAGGGCTCGAGCGCTTTCTTGAGGAGACGCTTTCCCTCGCCGTTGCGCAGCTTGAACTCGGGCGGCAGGTTCGAGAGCCACTCCACCAGGGGATGGTCCATGAGCGGCTCGCGTACCTCGAGCGAATGCGCCATGCTGGCGCGATCGACCTTGGTATTGATGTCTCCCACCAGATACGTCTTGAGGTCCAGGTACTGGATGAGGGAAAGCGGGTGGTCCGAGGGCGCGCGCGCCGCGTGCCGCTTCAGCACTTCGATCGCCGCGTATCCCTGCAGCTCGCTGCGGAAACGCTCGCTGAAAAGCTTGCGGCGCATTCCGTCGTGCAGCTGGGAGACACTGTGGAAGTACGCTTCGACCGAGTCGCGCGCCAGCGCCTCGAGAGTGGATTTTGCCCGGAACACGCGGGGCGCCCAATCCGCCTTGGGATAGAGCCAGCCGGCCAGTCCGAACACGGGGCGGCGAATGCCGAGCGGCAGCAACGAGCGAACGCGCTCCTCGTTGAGATGCCAGCGATAGCGACGGTACCCGCCGAAACTTTCGTCGCCCCCGTCGCCCGACAGCGCAACGGTCACGGTTTTCCTGGCGAGCTCGCAGACCCGATACGTGGGGATCGCCGAGCTGTCGGCGTAGGGCTCGTCGTACAAGGCTGCGAGGCGGTCGACCAGGCTGAAATCGTCGGGGTCGACCTGCTCCACGTGATGCCGCGTCCGGTAGCGCTCGGCCACGGTACGCGCGTAAGCCGACTCGTTGTAAGCGGGATCGCCGAACGAAATCGAGCAGGTCACCACCGGGTCTGCGGAAAGCTCCGACATCATCGCGACTACTCCGCTCGAATCGACCCCTCCCGAAAGAAACGCCCCGAGCGGAACTTCCGAGATCAGGCGCAGCTTCACGGATTCGCGCAGGCGTCCGATCAGCTCCTCCTCGGCTTCCCTCTCGGAGGGTGCGGCGCCGACCTTGAACGGCACATCCCAGTATTCGACGGGATTGGGCGCCGGATTGCCGCGCTTCAGCGTCAGCGTGCATCCGGGAGAGAGCTTGTACACATCCTTGAATATGCTGCGCGGCTCGGGCACGTAGCCGTAGGCGAAATACTCCTCGACGGCGATCGGGTCGATCACGCGATGCAGCCCCGGGTGGATCAACAAAGCCTTCAGCTCCGACCCGAAGATCCATTGGCCGTCGGGAAGCTGGGCGTAGTACAAGGGCTTTACGCCCAGGCGATCGCGCGCGAGGAACAGCGTCTCGCTGTTGCGATCCCACAGCGCGAAGGCGAACATCCCGCGAAACCGTGTCACGCACGACGCCCCCCACTGCTCCCAGCCGTGCACGATCACTTCCGTGTCCGAGCGCGTGCGGAAGGTGTGCCCGCAAGCGGCGAGCTCCTTGACGAGCTCCTGGAAATTGTAGATCTCGCCGTTGAACACGACGGTCACGCTGCCGTCCTCGTTGTAGAGAGGCTGCTGTCCCGTCGAGAGGTCGATGATCGAAAGCCGCCGGTGCGCCAAGGCGACCCCGGGCTCATGATGCACCCCGGCCGCGTCGGGGCCGCGGTGGTGCAGCGAAGAGCTCATGCGATCGACCAAGGCGCGATCGATGGCGCGCCGCCCCCTGCTGTCGAATACGCCTGCGATGCCGCACACGATCTTTATCCTTTGGTCACCGTTGAAATTCAGATCCGGG
>Ga0209811_10000228_pt1 | contig 26562 bp, 19 predicted proteins | sample Coa_R1_6_FD_187161 | JGI IMG/M metagenome (GOLD analysis project Ga0209811, IMG submission 187161) | Surface soil microbial communities from Centralia Pennsylvania, which are recovering from an underground coalmine fire. - Coalmine... | ecosystem: Environmental > Terrestrial > Soil >... | reverse complement strand
ACCTGCCGGAGCCTGCGGACGCTGCGGACGACCGTCCGCAGCCCGGGATCCAGGTAGTCCCGCAGCATGGGTGGGCGCGGGTGCTCGAGGTAGAGCCGCGGCCGGCGGCGCACCTGGGCCGGGGCGACGAGCCCCAGCTCCTCGAGCCCCGCGAGCTGCTGGATGATGCACGGCACGTGGGTGACCCCGGCCTCGCGGAGTGCGTAGGCGCGGTGGCTGCCATTGTTCAGGATGAGCCGGCCGGCGGCATGGAACGCGTTCATCAGGTTGCAGCCGAAGCCGACCGCGAGGCCCACCATGCCCACGAGCGAGCCGCGCGAAGCTGGGCCCGCGAGATGCTCGGGCTGGACCGCCGAGACCCCGAGGTAGCGCAGGTCGTTCGACGGCGAGAGGAACACGAACTGCCCCTTGCGCGCGCCCGACCACGACACCGGCGCCCGCGGCGGCTCGCTCGGCAGGCACAGGCGGAACACGGCCGCCTCGTCCACCTCGGACCCCAGGCGCTCGCGCAGCCGGCGCACGTGCGCGAGATCGATGTGCTTCTGGTAGACCACCAGCTGGTCGAGCGGCACGAGGACGATGTCCGTGGGCAGGGTGTTGAAGCTCCGGCGGACGAGCGGGTTCTTGAAGAACTCGAGCAGGAGCGGCTCGTATCGACGGGGGAGGTCGGCGATCTGCGGGCGATCGGCCGCGCCCGCCTCCTGGCGCTCGAGCACGGTGAGCCGCGCACGCGCGGCCTGCCACAGCTCCACGAGCGATGCGCGGTCCACCGGGTCGCGGGCATGTGCCTGTACGTAGCGCACGAACCCGCGCAGCGACGGCAGGCCGGCGAGATAGATCCGTTCCTCGTCCGCGGTGGCGGCGCCGTCGTCGAGCGCGCGCGGATCGTCGGCAATGGTGTGCGGGGCGACGGGGATGGGCGGGACGTTCATGGCAGCGCTCCTTCCTATGACCATGACCAGAACTCGACCTTGAACGTGCGCGCGAGCCGGCGCCCGATGAGCCCGGCGATGCTCTTCCGTCCGCACACGATCTTCGCCTGGCCGGTCATCTCCGGCCGCAGCAGCAGGCCGCGGTTGTCGATGAGCGTGGTGACGAGCACGTGGCGCGCGACCTCGGTCGCCGCACTCGCGGTGCTCGTGGTCGTGGCGGGCCCGGGCTCTGCCGCCACCGCGACCGCCTGCACCGTGCCGCGGAACGTCACCCCCGGCTGGGCGCGCGCGCGCAGCTCCACCGGCTGGCCCACCTGGACGTCGGCGATGTCCTGCTCGGAGACCTCGATCTCGGCGGTGAGCGTGCGTTCGTCGTACACCTTGGCCACCAGGTCGCCCGGATCGACGTGGCGATGCAACAGGTCGTGCAGCACGAGCGCGGGGGTGGCGACGACTCCCGACGCGGGGCTGCGGATATCGAGCTTCTCGCGCTGGTCGCTCACCGCGCGGCGCTGCACCTCGAGCGCCGCCAGCTCCGAGCGCACGGCGTCGATCTCCGCGGGCCGCGCACCGGTGGAGACCGCGCGCAGGCGCTCGCGCGCCTCGTCGACCTCGTGCTGCGCGGTGACCGCCGCCTCCTCCGAGAGCTTCAACTCCTGGCGGGAGATGATGCCGCCGGCGACGAGCTTCCGGTTCATCTCCAGCCGGTCGCGTGCGAAGGGGACGTGCCCTTCCGCCGTCTTGAGCGCCGCGGCCGCCACCTTCACGTCCTCGGGCCGCGGACCGGCGAGCAGCAGTTTCAACTTGGCGCGGCACTGGTCGATCTGCGCGTCGAGCACGCCTGCCCCGGCGTCCAGGTCGTCGGGCGAGAGGCGCGCGATCACGTCGCCGGCGCGCACGGTCTGGCCCTCCTGCACCGCCACCTCGGAGACGATGCCGCCCACCAGCGCCCGCGCATCCGCGTTCTGGCGCGGCAGCGCGCGGAACGCGCCGCGGACCTTGAGATCGACGGGCACGAACGCGAGGATCACCGCCGCGCCCGCGGCGGCCACGATCCACGTTGCGCGGGACGCGATCCATGGCCGCGCCGAGACCCCGGGCGCACGCCCGGCTTCCGCCGGCAGCGCGTCGCTCGTCACCGCGCTCGCGGCAGCGCCGCTCGCGGCCGCCGGCAGCGGCGCGTCCGTCTCCGGGTCTTCGTCTTCGAAGGCCTCCGCGTCGTCGTCGCGCCCGGAGAAGATGCGCTTGAGCTTGCGCGGCAGCTTGACGCTCAGGAGCCCGAGGAACGCGAGGAACGGCAGCAGCCGGTCCTGCGTCGCGTAGCGGCCCAGCTTCCCGATCGCGTAGCCCAGGAAGCCCACGGTCGTCACCAGCGCCACGGCGCCATAGGCGAGCACGATGAGGCGCTGGCGCGGATCCGCGTCGACGTTCAGCGGGCCGGCGCCGCCGAACCAGCGCCGGAGCACGTCGCCGATCGAGCGGAATGCGCGGCGGCGAAGGTTCGGGATCTCGAGCAGGTCGCTCAGCAGGTAGTAGCCGTCGAGCTTCAGGATCGGGCTCAGGTTGATGAGCGTCTTGATGCCCGAGGTGGCGACGATGATCAGCGCCAGCTCGTTCACGCGCGTGTCGACCTCGGTGACACGCCACAGGACCGTAGCCAGCGCCCACACGCACAGCTCGAGCCACGGGCCCGCGAGCGTCACCATCACGCGCTTGTGCTTCTCGGGGAAGAGCCAGGCGTCGCTCACGTTGCAGTAGGCGGCGGGCTGGAAGTAGATGAGCAGCAGGCCCAGCTCGTGCACCTCACCGCCCAGGCGCTTGCACGTGAGCCCGTGCGCCAGCTCGTGCAGGAGCACGACGCTCCACACCGTGAGCCAGATCTCCGGGATGGCGGACACCCGATAGAGCCGGCCGGCGTCGCGGACCACGTCCGGCCAGTCGACGACGGCGATCCCGATCGCGAGCAGGATGATCGCCGCGAAGATCGCGACGCAGGCGGGGTGGTAGAGGAACCCGAGGTGCTTCGCGAGGCGCGTGAGCAGCGCATCGGGATCGGCAAGCGGCACGCGCAGGTAGAGCATGCTGCCGCGCACGCGGCGAGCGGGGCGAGCGCGCTCGATGACGCCCGCGGGGGGTTCCAGGAGCCTCGCGCGCTGGAGCGAGGCGATGAAGCGGTCCAGTGATTGCCGCGGCAACTCGCCGTCGAAATGCCGCTCCGCCTCGTGGAGCACGTCGTCGACCGGCGTCACGCCGTCGCAGTGCTCGACCAGGAAGCGCTCCACCGCACCGAGGCGGAAGAAGTTCCGGGACACGGAGTCCATGACCACGGCACCCGCACCCTGGGTGCTCACGGTGACGCCACTTCTCAGTCGGGGAAGCACGGCGGTCATGAGAGAGCTTTCCGATTCCAACGCTGAACTGGAACTACGAGGAAGGCTGCCGGCTTACGATCCGGCAGCCTTCCCCCATTCGGTTCCGAGTCGTCGGGACCCGGACGTCACCCTTGAGCCAGGCCTCCATGACCTGCCACGGGTCGATCGCCCCGGCCGAACCAACGGTCAGGCTCAGGAGCGGCTGCCCGAGTTGTTGGTGTCATCGTTCGAGCCGAGGCCCACGCCGACGCCGATGCCGATGCCGATCCCCAGGTCGGGAGCGACGCGCTGTTCGAGCTTCTCCAGCTCGGGATTCAGGAGCTTCATGACTGCCACCTCCTCTCATTGTTCATGGGTCTATCGCGACTGCTTTGCGGCCGGATCGTTCGCACGGAGCTTCCGTGCTTCATACGCCATGGATGGCGGGATGCGAGAACGCGATTCGCGAACAGATTCCTGTGCGCACGCATTTGGCGGGTGCGTGACGAGCGTGTCGGAGCACGACCGGACGGCGGGACAGGTCATCACCGGCGGTGTGTCGGAGAAACGCCGGAGGCGCACGAGTCGTTACCGACCCGCCGTTGCCGGGCGGCGTGGAAACGCTAGACTGCGGCGCATGGGCCGCGGGTGCGAAGCGATCGAGAGGCGTGCCGCACGACCGGCGGCAGGGCGCGCATGAGCGGCGGGGCGGGTTCTGACCTCGACCGACGCGTCGCCGAGCTGCTCGAGGACGCGCGCCGGCGGCGCGAGCGGGGCCGCGACACCATCGCCGCGATCGTCCGCAACCAGCCCGACGCGATCGTTCGCGCCTATTCGCGCGTCCGCTTCCTGATCCTGCGCCAGAGCTTCCTGGACGCGATCGGTCAGTACTTCCCAGAGCGCGGCGAGATCCTGGATCTCGGCTGCGGCTTCGGGCTCTTCTCGCTCTACTACGCGATCATGGGCCCCGAGCGCCGCATCACCGGCGTCGACCTGGATGCGCGCCGCATCGAGATGGCGAAGCGGTGCGCGGCGGCCCTGGGCGTCACCAATGCCAGCTACCATGCCGAGGACGTGCTGCGCTGGCGCGACGAACGCACGTTCGACGCCATCTACATGCTGGACCTCGTGCACCACCTGCCGCAGGCCTCGGTGGCGCAAACGCTCGAACGCCTCACGGCGCGGCTCGCGCCCGGCGGCACGCTGATCATCAAGGACGTCGCGGACAAGCCCACGTACAAGATGCTGTTCACGCTGGCGCTCGACCGGCTCATGGTCGGCATGGAGCCGATCCGCTACTGGCCCGTGCTCGAGCTCTCGAGCCTGCTGCGCGCGCTCGGCTTCCTCGTGCGCGTGCATCCCATCCGCGACGTGCTCCCGTACCCGCACGTGCTGTACGTGTGCCGGAGGAGCTAGCTCGGGCTAGGGCAAGCCACCTACCGGCGCCATCGTCAGGCGCCCGTTCTCGAGCATCAGCGGCGGTCCATAGGGACCGATGAGCTCGCGCGTCCACCACGCACCCGTGGCCCTGCGGGTGGCGGCGTCGCTGAAGTGGTAGTCGTAAGCGAGCGCGCGCACGTAGCGCGGCGGCGATCCGGGCAGCGGGTCGCGACCCATGAGCGCGCGCACGCTCGTCGAGCCGCGGAGCAGCCCCGCGCAGAAGGCGATGAACCAGCGGTCGCGGCCGAACTCCGAGAGCGCTGCGAACCACATCTGCCAGTCGAGCCGCGGATGGTAGGGCGCCATGTACGCGGGCCTGCGCGCGACCGGGCCGGGTTTCCAGCGGAATGGGTACTCGCGCCAGCGCACGCCGTCGTCGCTCACCTCGATCGAGATCTCGAGCCGCCGCGTGGTCATCACCGCGAAGAGGCCGTAGCGGTTCACCACGTCGAGCGGTGAGAACAGGCGCTCGAGCGCGGGGAGCGGCCCGAGCCAGGCGCGCGGCCAGCCGAGCACGTCGGAGAGCGGCACGAGGCTGAGCGCGAGCAGCACCACGGCGATCGGGCGCACGAGCCAGGCGGGCGCGCGTGCGGCCGTCACTGGCGTGACGGCCGGCATCACGTGCCGGAACACGCGGTCGTCCAGGAGCGGCACGCAGAGTGCGATCGTGAGCCAGTTGAAGAACCCGTAGTTGCCGGTGAGGGCGATCAGGAGCTGGAAGCCGATGGTGATGAGCGCGCCCGCGAACCGCAGCCGGCGCGGCGCGAAGAACAGGAACGGAACCACGCCCTCGATCACGAACATCGACGCACACGAGAAGCGCTGGAACGCGAGCGGCAGGTGGTGCGCGTACCACGCCGTCCACGGCGGCAGGCACTGCGTCTCGTAGTGGTACGTGAGCGCGGTGAGGTGTCGCCACGAGGGATCGCCGCTCGCGAGCTTCGCCGCGGCCGACGAGAACATGAGCCGGAAGATGAGCCAGCGCGCGAGCCAGCGGGCGAGCCGCGGCGGCTCGGGATCGCTCTCGGGCCGTGAGAACCACCGCCACGGGCTGAGGAAGATGGCGATGAAGCCCGCTTCGAGCAGCAGCGAGTCCCACTGGAACGAGAGGAAGTCCTGGCCCACGGAGACGAGCGAGAGGTAGCAGAACCACAGCGCTGCGAGCACCAGCGGGGGAGCGACTCCCACCAGGAGCAGCGCCGCGAGCCCCGTGCCCGCGAGGCACACGCCCACGAGCGCGCCGTCGCCGGCGCCGAACCAGAACAGGGTCGGCACGTACCAGTGGCCCGCGGGCCCGAGCTGCGCGCGCACGGCCGCGAGCCAGTCGCGCGCCGGCAGGATGCCGTCACCGCCGACGAGGCCCACGATCTGGATGGCGAGCGAGGTGAACGCGATGGCGTAGATCAGCGCCAGGAGCCGGATGAACACCCACGTCGTGAAGCGGTTGCCGGGCGGGACCAGCGACGGTCCCCAGAGCCAGCCCGACACGCGCGAGAGGACCGGGCGGTGATTCGCGATCTGCTTGTAGGCGATGTTCGACAGCGCCGCGACACCCGGCACGTGCTCGTAGAGCCACAGTGGCCACGCGCGCCCGGGCGCGAGAGCGAGCGCGCGGAACACGGCCTCGGCGCCGAACGTGACGCGGCCATCGGGCTCGGCGAGAGCGACGGCTTCAGCGAATCGTTCCCGCGGGATGTCGGGAAAGCGCCGCGCGGCCGCTGCGGAGGTCGCGTATTCGATGGCGTCGCCGGTCGCCGCGCGCCAGCGCTCCACCCAGCGACGACAGAACCCGCATTCGCCGTCGTAGATCAGGACCGGGCGCGTCGCCATCGCTTCAGTGCCGGAACAGCGCCAGCGCGATCTCGAGCGCGATGAGCAGCACCACCACCACCTCCAGCGTCTCGCTGCGGCGCGCGATCGACTCGGCGTTCAGCATGTCGTACGTATCGCGCACGATCCGCATCTTGCGGTCGATCCCGCTCCGCCACACGCGCTCGCGGAACTCCTCGAGCGCCTGCGCGTAGACGCGCGCCAGGAACACGTCGTCGGTGATCTTGAGCGAGTTCTCCACGCGCTCGACCAGCTCCACCGAGTCCGCCACGCGCCGCTGCAGCCGCTCGAGGAGCCGGCTGTAGCGCCGGCCGAACAGGTGGAAGCCCTGCCGGGCCTGGACCAGGAGCGTCTGGATGCCGGGCAGCTCGGCGTCGAGCACGGCGTCGTACCAGCGCAGCTCCAGGAGCTGGGCGTTCGCGAACTCGAGCACGTATTGGACGTCGGTGTCGTGGCGCACGGGCTCGACCACGAGCGCCGCGCCCCAGGTGAGCACGGCGAGGTCGTCCTCGAAGTAGGAATGGCGTGGCGACAGCAACTCCTTCCGCGCCGAGGCTGCGAGCGGGCGCTGCTCGCCCAGCAGCAGCCGCGCGATGTCGATGTCCTCGAGTGCCGCCGGCGGGACCGGCGCACCGTTGCCGTCCACGAGCTGGTGGACGCGGAACACGGTGTAGTCCTCGGTGAGCGGCGAGACCACGGGCTGGTCGATGGCGGGCGCGATGCGCGCGATCAGCTTGTCGCGCACGCGCGGGAACACGTCCGTCCACGGGGCGACGCCCACCGCCGCGCCCCACGACGCGAACGCACTCCAGCCCCAGCCCGGAGGCGCGCCGATGCGCGCGCGCAGCGAGATGGCGCCGAAGTCGAACACACGCGCGCTCATCTCCACCTCGACCACGTGTCCCGCGATCTCCAGCGTCTCGGTGCCGAGCGATGCCGTGACCGGCGGGTTCGGGATCTGGATCGTCTGCGCCTCGCCGCGCGACGGCCGCCGCCGCTCCGGCGCGGCGGAGGCGAGCAGGTCGAACGCGCGGTCGAGCGCGATGCCGTAGCCCACGTCGAACAGCCGGTAGACGATCGCCTCGCCGTGGACGCACGGCTCGGCGGCGGACAGGGCGGCAGGGGTCATCGCCCGAGGATAAGCGATGGCTCGACGTGGTGTGTTCGTATCGATGGTTCGCCGTGCGTGGCGGAGTGTCTCCCGGAATTGCCGCGGGCCCCGTCACGCTGCGCGCGCGACGGGGCCCGTAATCTGTGCGGCCTGGACGACTACTTCAGCACGGCATCCTTCATCGCCTTCGCGATGCGGAACTTGAGCACGCGCTTGGCGGGGATCTTGATGGCCTCGCCGGTCTGCGGGTTGCGGCCCATGCGCGCCTTGCGGTTCACGACCACGAGCTTGCCGACGCCCGGGAACACGAAGCCGTTCTTCGCCTGCTTCGAGGCCAGCAGCGCGAGCTCCTCGAGGATGGCCGTACCCGTCTTCTTCGTGACTTCGAACTTCGTCGCGATGTGCGCCGCGACCTGCGTCTTCGTCATCATCTTCGCCATGGGGATCCTTCCTCCTTGACCGGAACCAGCGCTTCGAAAGTGGACAGGCGCGAGTCGCACGCCTTGGCCGTTGGTGTGTATAGCAGCGGCGGCCGCGGATTCAAAGGGAAATTCGAAGGCTCGGGCGACTTCGCGCAGGCCTGACGCGGCCGGAACCGATCCCGCGATTCAGTCCGCGAGCACGAGCCGCTGCGTGCGCGTCTCGGATCCATCGCTCGCGCGCACGAAGTAGACCCCCGCGCGCGCCCTCGCGCCTCGCTCGTCGCGAGCGTCCCAGGCGATCTCGTGGCGACCCTGGGCGAGCGTTCCATGCGCCAGCAACCGGATCCGACGCCCCGCCGCATCGAACACGCTCACATCGACTTGGGCGCTCGTGGCCAGCGTCATCTCGAGCCTCGAAGCGGCCCGTGACGGGTTCGGCGAGGGCGCCGAGAGCGCGAGCCGAGAGCCGCTCGTCGACGTGGGAACGGCAAGCGGAACGGTACCAAGGTCGAGCATCCATACGGACCGTCCGTGGGTGAATGCATAGAGCCTGCGGCTCGCCTGGTGGAGCTCGAGGTCCCAGACGGGCTGGATGGGCATGTACCCCCCGAGCGCGGTCCAGGTCTGGCCGAGGTTCCGGGTGACGAACACGCCGAGGTCGGTCCCGGCATAGAGCGTCGAGGTCGCCAGCGGGTCGACGATCAAGTCGTTGACGGGCGCGTCCGGCAGGTTGCCGGAGATCGACGTCCAGGTGCTGCCGCGATTGGTACTGCGGAAGACGCGCGGATCGTGCTGGTCCTCGCCGAAGCCCGAATGGGTGACGTAGAGGGTCTGTGGATCGAGCGGGTCGGCGGTCACGTGCGTGACGTAGGCGGCGGGCAGGCCGGCGGTGATCTCCTCCCACGCGCCGCCGCCGTTCTGCGAGCGCCAGACGTGGCCGTCGTCGGTGCCGGCGAGATAGAGGGTCGTGTCCGCGGCCGAGATCGCCACCGTGGTGATGGTGCCGTAGTTCACCTGGGCGCCCGGGCCGCTCGTCAGGTCGCCGCTCACCGGCGCCCAGGTCACGCCGTTGTTGGTGCTCTTGTAGACCCGATGGCTGGCGGCGATCATCGTGTTCGGGTTCTTCGGGCTCGCCACGTACGGCGTGTTCCAGTTGAAGCGGTCGGTGCTCACCCAGCCGGTGGTGCCGCTGTACGAGGCGCCGTTGTTGGTGGAGCGCCTGAGCCCGCCCTGGTCGCAGCAGTACTGCCACTCGGCGAAGATGGTGCCCGAGCCGGGCGGGTTCACCAGGCACTCGAACCCGTCGCCGCCCAGGATCCCGGCCCAGCCGAACGCGCCGGACTCGGTCTTGCTCGTGCCGTTGTCCTGCGCGCCGCCCAGCACCTTGTTCACGTTCAGCGGGTCCACGGTGCCGGCATAGAACTGGGTGATGGGCAGGTTGAACGACTTCTGCCACGTGCCGCCCGAGAGCGCGTAGAACCCGCCGTCGTTGCCGAGGAAGACGTGCGTGGGATCGACCGGGTCCATCCACAGCGCGTGGTGGTCCACGTGCAGCGACCCGGTGACGTCGTCGAGCGTGAGGCCACCGTCGGTCGAGTGCAGCAGGCGCACGCCGCCGGTCCACACCTCGTCGGGGTCGAGGGGCGAGACCTCGAGCATCCCGAAGTACCAGCTGAAGCCGCCGAACGCGTTGTGGTGGGTGGCGCCCCCGTCCGCGCGCTCCCACGTCTGGCCACCGTCCTCGCTGCGGTAGAGCCCGAGCCCGGTGTAACCGCCGATGGCGCCGCTCGTCACCGAGGCGTAGACGCGCGACGGCCGCGACGGCGCCACGGCGATGGCGATGCGGCCGAGGTTGTCGCCCGCGGGCGGCAGGCCGTTCACGATCTTGGTCCAGGTGCCGCCGCCGTCGGCGCTCCGCCACACTGCGCACTCGGCGCCGAACGCCCGCCGGTAACGGAGGCGGCGCACGCGCTCCCAGGTCGAGCAGTAGACCGTCTCGGGGTGCGCGGGGTTGATCTCGATGTCGGAGACGCCGGTGCTGTCGCTCACGTACAGCGTGCGTGTCCACGTCGCCCCGCCGTTCAAGCTCCGGTAGAAGCCGCGGTTGGAGTCGGTGGTGAACGCCTTGCCCATGGCACCCACGTAAACGCGGTTCGTGTCCGTGGGATCCACCGCCACCGCGGCGATGTGCGCGGTCTCGCGCAGGCCGCGGTAGATCCAGCTGGTGCCGCCGTCGCGTGACACGTAGAGCCCGGTGCCGTCGTAGCCGTCGAGCGTGGCGTTGGCGTCGCCGGTGCCGCACCACAGCGTGTTCGCGTTGAGCGGGTTCAGCGCCAGCGAGCCGATGGAGGAGAGCCCCAGGCGATCGGTGAGCGGCAGCCAGGTGAACCCGCCGTCCTCCGAGCGCCACACGCCGCCGTTCGCCGAGCCGAGGTAGGCGGGCGCTCCGTAGAGGCCGGCGACGATCGCGTTGACGCGACCGCCGATCGCGTAGGGCCCGATCGGTACCCAGTCCTGCGGCGAGCTGGTCGTGAGCTGCTGCTCGGCGAGCGCGCGCTCGAACTGGAGCTGCTCCACCGCGGCGGCGATCCGATCGCTGGGGATGGTGCCGTCGGCCATCGCGCGCTGGCGATAGAAGTAGTCGGAGGGCGCGTCGCTCTCCTCGGCTTGCGCACGCTCCGGCCGCGGCGCATGCGGCACGAACGCGATCGCCGAGAGGACCGGGATGAGCAGGAGGTGGTGGAGGCGAAGGTGCATGAGGGCGGGCAAGGTCCCCGGTCGGGATGCTTCGCTGGCCCGCTAATTCTACGGGCGGCGAGGCCCCCGGGCAATCGCCGACTCAGCCTCGTTTCGCCTTGGGGATGACCAGCTTGAGCGCGCCCAGGGCGTCGGAGAAGCGCACCACCTTCACGTCCACGAGCCCGGACCGTTTCGCCGCCGCCCTGACCGTATCTTCCGAGAGGTCGCGCCGGCCCTTCGGGTAGACCGCCCAGACGCCGCCGGCGGGTTCGATCGCGGGGGCGAGCTTCGCCACCTTCGCCTCGTCGCCGGGCCGCGCGAGCAGGACGAAAACCAAGTCGCAGCCCTTCGTCGCGCGCGTGAGTGGCTTGGCGCCGAGCGCGCCGGCGACGTCGCGCAGGAAGCCGGCATCGAAGCCGGCGAGCACCGCGACCTTGGTGCCGGGCTTCACGCCCAGCTTCTCCACCACGCTCTTCGGATGCCGGATCGCCTCGGCCCACTTCTCCGCCGCAGGCCCCAGCGAGAGCGCCAGCGTGCCGCCGGGCCAGGTGAGCTCGAGGACGCCGCGACTCGCCTGGACATCGGAGATCTCGCGCAAGGGCACGCGCGCGCGGAAGTCGCCGCGGAAGATCACGTCATCGGTCTCGAGCAGCGCCTTGCCCTCGCCAGCCTCGCGCCCGAGCCGGGCGCTGCACGTCGCTTCGCGGCCCATGTCGTCTGACTACCACACGCGCGTGCGCGCCGTCATGACGGAAGCGCACGAGCGAGGGCGGGCTTCAAACGGGCGGGGGTGGTGCGGGCGAGGCTCACACGCTCGACGCCCACGTGCCGGGCGAGCGAGCGCAGCGCCTCGCCGATCCCGGCGATGGCCTCGTCGCGATCGATCGCGCCCCACGACACGCCGGGCGGTGCCTTGCCCGCGGCGAACCAGGGCTCGAAGTGAGCGTGCCTCGCCTCGAGCACACCGCGTTCGCGGTGCGTCTTCAGGTCGACGCGCGCGACGAGCTGGCCGTCGTGCATGACCGGCAGGCTGTAGTAGCCGTGCTGGCGCTTGTGGCCGGGAACGTAGATCTCGATGCGATAGAAGTAGCGCCACAACCCGTGCACGCGCTCGCGGTGCCAGAGGAACGAGTCGAACGGCGACAACAGCGCGGTGCCGAGCGAGCCAGCGCGCTTGCGACCCGCGGCCGCCAGCGCTCTCACGTCGGCAGAGAGCGCGTACCACGGCGGCTTCTCGCCCTCGACCTTCACCTCGCTCACGACGTCCTCGTCGATCAGCTTCTTGAGTGTGGCGCGCTGCTCGGGCATGGGCCACATCGGCCACGTCCAGTAGGCGCGCAGGTCGGCCATCGAGGCAGCGCCCATGGCCGCGAGCGAGCGCGTCATCCGCTCGCGATACGCCTGCTCGAGCGCGATGGGCTTGGTGTCCGCGAACCGCGGCAGCACCTTGGGCAGGCTGGCGTAGCGCTTGTGAAAGTGGACGCGCGAGTGCACGCCGATGCGCCCCGCCTTCAAGAGGTAGTCGAGCGCGTGCGTGCTCGGCCGCCAGCTCCACCAGCCGCCGCGGTCGCCGGGCTTCTTCTCCTGGCCGAAGTCGGCGTTCCCGAGCGGCCCGCGCTCGGCGATGGTGCGGTCCACCTCCTCGATCATGTCGCGTTGCTTGCGCAGCCAGCCGCGATGCCGGCGCTCGAACCGATTCGGCGTGTCGGCCATGATCGCCTTGTGGAACGGCAGGTCGCGCGCGTCGACGAAGCACGCCACGTGCGTGAGGTACTCGAACAGCACGCGTTGCCTGTAGATCAGGCGCTCGAGCTTGGCGCGGTCGTACTCGCCGAACCGGCTCCAGAGCGTGAGCTGGTGCGCGCGGTCGACCACGTTCACGGAGTCGATCTGCACGCCGCAGGTCTGCGCGGCAAATCCAGCGAGCGTGGCGGCCGAGAGCTTCCGCTGGCGCGGACGGTCGAGCCACTGGCGCTCGAGGAACAGCGCCGCCACGGCGCGGCGCGACACGGTCGGCGGCGTCACGCGCGCGCACCGCCGGTGGGGAACGCCTCCCCGAGCAGCTCCACCAGGTGGACGAACCGCGGCGTCATGCCGCGCTCCTTGGCGCCGCGGCGCATGTGCAGCAGGCAGCCCGGGTTCGAGGCCACGACCACTTCCGGTGCCACGCTCGCCACCGCGTCCAGCTTGCCCACGAGCTGCGCGTCGGCCATGTCGGGGTGGGTGAGGTTGTAGACGCCCGCGCTGCCGCAGCACCAGTCCGAGTTGGGGAGCGCCACCAGCTCCACGCCCGGGAGCGAGCGCAGGAGCCGGCGCGGCGCCTCGCGCACGCGCTGCGCGTGCGCCAGGTGGCAGGCGTCGTGGTAGGTGACGCGCAGCGCCTTCGCGGGATCTGCCTTGGAATGCAGAGGCGCCGGAGGCGCCGGAAGGTTGTAGTGCGCGAGGATCTCGGCGACGTCGCGGGTCTTCTCCGAGAGCTTCGCCGCGGCCTCCGCGTCCGTGCCCTCGTCCACCAGGTGACCGGTCTCTCGCAGCGCCGCCCCGCAGCCGGCGGAGTTGGAGACCACGAAGTCGAAGGAGCCCGCGAACGCGCGCGCGTTCTTCGCCCCCAGCGCTTTCGCGTCACGGCGCAGGCCCGCGTGCGCCTGCAGTGCGCCGCAGCAGGTCTGCGCGCGCGGCACGGTCACGCGCACGCCGGCGAGCACCATGAGCCGCACGCTCTCGTGATTCTGCTCCGGGAACATCGCCGGCATGATGCACGAGGTGTGGAACGCGACATGGCCCTTGGCGCTCCCCGCCGGGTGGAAGACGAGCGCGTCGGCGCGCGACTCCATGCGCGCGCCCGCGGGCAGCCTGGGTGCCACCGCTTCGAGCGCTCGCTCGCGACGGGGCTTGAGCGCTGGCGTCATCGCCAGCCCCTGCTTCGCGAACCGCGGCATCAGCGCGCGTGCGATCCCAGTGCCAAGGAACGCCCCGAGCGGGCCGGATTGGCCCATGCGCAGGAAGTCGGCTGCCTGCGCCACGCGTCCCGCATTCGGCAGCACGGAGCGGAGCACCCAGTGGGCGAGCAGTCGCAGTGGCGAGCCCTTGCGCCAGCGCCGCGTGAGCTGGCCGCGCGTGGCCTCGAGCAGCCGCGAGTAGGGCACACCCGCCGGGCACACGGTCTCGCAGGCGCGGCAGTCGAGGCAGCGGTCGAGGTGGCCCACCAGCGGGTCGCTCGGCGCGATGCGCCCCTCGGCGAGGCCGCGCATCAGGTAGAGCCGTCCGCGCGGCGAGTCGGGCTCGATCTTGAGCGTGCGATAGGTTGGGCACGCGGTGAGGCAGAGCCCGCAGTGGATGCAGGTGTGCAGCTCGCGGGTGTGCGGCGCGTCCTCACCGTCGAACCACGACGGCAATGGCACGATGTGCTCCGGTTCGTGAGCGCTCACGACCCGTCGTCGTCCGTGGGCACGTGCAGCGTGTGCATGATGCGGTGGAGCCCGGGCGCCAGCAGCACGCCCACGCACGCGAGCAGCATCACGCCCGAGTAGAGCGCGTAGAACGACGCGAACAGCTTGCCGGGGACGGTCGTGGGCGGCGCGCCGATCGGGCCCATGCCGCCCATGATCATCGACGCGCTCAGGAGGCAATCCACCCAGTCGGGAATGCCCACGATCCAGTGATAGCCGGCGACGCCGATCGCGAGCGAGCCCCCGAGCAGTTGCGCCGTGACCACGGCGCTCGAGAGCATCCGGCGGCGGAACACCGAGGGTGGGGCGAGCGGCTCGCACATGTTCTCGAAATCGATCATCCCGCGGAGCCCCGGGATCGGCGGCAGCTTCGGGTTGCCCGCGGCTTTGGTGGGCGTCATGGCACCAGCACCAGCTTGCCGAACACGTCGCGCGCTTCGAGCCGCTCGTGGGCGCGGCGCGCCTCGGCGAGCGGCAGCACCGAGTCCACGACCGGCTTCAAGGCGCCGCTCGCCACGTGCTTCAGCACCGCGTTCAGGTCCGAGCGCCGGCCCATCCACGAGCCGAGCAGCGCGAGGTGGCGGCCGAAGAGCAGGTTCAGGTCCAGCGTCGCCTTGCTGCCGAGGGTGTCGCCGCAGGTGACGAGCCGCCCGTCGCGCGCGAGCGAGGCGACCGCGGCCTCGAACACCTGGCCGCCGACGTGCTCGAACACCACGTCCACGCCCTTCTTCCCGGTGAGCGCGCGGGCGCGCGCGGCGATGTCCTCGGTGGCGTGATCGATCGTCTCCTGAGCCCCGAGCGCGCGGGCGCGCTCGAGCTTGGCGGGGCTTCCGGCGGTGGCGATGACGCGCGCGCCGTGCAGGCGCGCGATCTGCACCGCGGCGCTCCCCACGCCGCTGCCGGCGCCGATCACCAGCACGTCCTCACCCGGGCGGACGTGCGCGCGCGTCACCAGCATGTGCCACGCGGTCAGGAACACGAGCGGCACCGCGGCGGCCTGCTCCCACGGCAGGTTCTCGGGGTAGGGGAGGCAGTTCGCCGCCGGCACGCTCACGACCTCGGCGTAGCCGCCGTTTCGCCTGCGGCCGATCACGTCGTAGGAGCGGCAGAGGTTGTCGTCGCCATTGGCGCACGCGACGCAGTGGCCGCAGGAGAGCGTGGGATTGACGAGCGTCTTCTCGCCCACGGTGAGATGCGTCACGCCCGCGCCCAGCTCGGTGATCTCGCCCACGATGTCGTTGCCGAGGATGTGTGGCATCTCGGGTTCGAGGCCCGGAAGCCCCGCGCGCACCCACAGGTCGAGGTGATTGACGCCGCACGCGCGCACGCGCACCAGGGCTTCGCCGGCCTTAGGTGCCGGCGCCGGCCGGTCGCCGAACGCGAGCACGTCTGGCCTGCCGAAGCGCTCGAGGTAGACCGCCCTCACGCGCGCACCCGGTCACTCGTCATAGAGCACGGTGGGCTCCTCGTAGAAGCGCACCTCGCGCTTCCGGAGCCGCTCCTCGGTCCATGTCGCGACCCACGCGTTCTTCTCGTCGAGCGTCTTGCTCGTGTCCGCGCACATCGCTACGGGCACGTTCACGCGCAGCGCCCGCCAGCGGATCAGGTGGCGGGTGATGCCGGCGGGCAGGTACTCGCCGGCGCTCGCCAGGTCGATCACCTCGGCGGGATCGAAGCGCGGGAACACCACCAGCGCGCGCACCTCGGGATGCTCGCGCCGTGCGGCGCTCAGCGAGTCGCTGGTCACCCGCGTGTAAGGGAGTCGGTCCTGGTAGAGGTGGACGAGGACGTTCAGCAGCTCGTTCCGCTCGTGGAGCGTGGTGCCGCCGTGGACGACGATGGCTTCGTCGTCGTCCAGCACCACGCACGCCAGCGCCTCGCGCCGCGCCAGCAGCGCGCGCGCGTGCACGTGGTCCTGGAGGCTCACCGACAGCGCCGGTTGCGAGCGGAGCCCGTGCTCCAGCAGGTCGCGCGCGTCCGCGGTGAGCGCGTGATACCAGGTGTAGAGCTCGACCGCAGGCACCACGTAGCGCACCACCTGCACCAACAGGTGCGGCCAGCCTGCGGCGCGCGCCGCGGTGCTGCGGTTGGCGCCGTCCAGCACCACGAAACGCGGTTGCACGCGCATGCCGTCGCCGATCTGGGTGACGATGGGCGGGTTCCGCAGCATGCCACTCGCCTGCAGTCGCTCGACCAGAGGCGTCGTGCGCTGCAGGTCGTGCAGCTCGTGGGGAAAGATGTCCTCCGTGGGCACGAAGCGCAGGTCGGGCATCCTCATGTCGGTCTGGCTCATGGCGGCGGGACTCTAACGCAACGCCCGTGGCGGCGCGTGCGAGGCGAATGGGCTCGACGGATGCAGCGGCAAGTCAGCCCCTCGGGTCCTCGAGGAGGTGGAATACATCGGTCTGTATCTTGGATGGATCGGCATCCCAACTCGCTTCCCAGTGTCCATAGATCTCCCAACGAACGCCGGACAACCGATGCCCGTGCTCGGCACACCACTCGCGAATCGCAGCGTGGGTCCGCCCCAGCTGGGCATATGGACCGAAGTGGGTCGTGGTCACCACGCGGCCGGCGGGTAACTGCGAGCAAAGGACGCGGTCGTTGCCGGCGAAGCGCTCGGGCACCTCGGCCCCGGCCTCGACGGATCCGCCATCCAGGTACAAGGCGACGTGCCTTCCCGGACGTGGCAGACCAGCGGAACGGGCGAACGACCACACTTCTCCGCACGCAGCGGGAACGAAGTTCGACAGCTCGCTGGGCTGCACGCGGCTTCGGATCACCGCGGTGAGTACCGCGTCCACGCGCTTCAGCTCGATGGGATCGGACATGGGTGATGACAGCGTACGGGTTGCGGCCGTTCTCGGGCAGCGTCTAGCTTGCCGCATGCTCCGAGCTTGCGCGCTCGCGCTCCTGTGTGCCGCCGCGGCCGCGCGCGCGGCCATGCCGCTGCCGCACGCGGGCGAGCGGATCCCGAATGCGATCCGCGCCGGCTTCACCGAGACCGTCGTCGCCGACTCGCTGGATTCGCCGGTGAGCATGGCGATCGCGCCCGACGGCCGCGTGTTCGTGTGCGAGCAGGCCGGGCGACTGCGCGTGATCCGCAACGGCAGGCTCCTCGAGAAGCCCTTCGTCACCGTGTCGACCAAGGCGATCGAGGAGGAAGGCCTGCTCGGCGTGGCGTTCGATCCAGCGTTCGCGCGCACGAAACACGTGTACGTCACCTACACTTCCTATACGCCGACGCGCCACAACGTCATCGCGCGCTTCACCGCCTCGGGCGACACCGCGCTCGCGGGCAGTGAGTGGATCGTCTACGAGTTCGACACGCACGGCGCCCACCAGCACGTGGGCGGCGCGCTGCGCTTCGGCCGCGACGGCATGCTCTACGCCAGCTCGGGCGAGTGCGGCGACGGATCGCTGTCGCACAGTCTCGCGTCCACGGCCGGGAAGATCCTGCGGATGAGAAAGGACGGCAGCATCCCCGGCGACAACCCATTCCCGAGCGAGACGCGCGGCCGCCATGGCGCCATCTACGCGCGTGGGTTCCGGAACGCGTTCGCATTCGACATCCATCCGCAGAGCGGCCGCATCTTCGTCAACGACGTCGGCGGCGCCCGCTTCGAGGAAGTGGACGAGCTGGTGCGCGGCGCCGACTACGGATGGCCGGTCGCCGAGGGGCCGGCCCACACGCCGATGCTCGCCGACCCGATCCACGCCTACACGCACGAGCACGGCTGCGCCATCACCGGCGGCGCGTTCTACGCTCCGGCGAAGGCCAGCCTGGGCGAGCACTGGCGCGACGGCTACTTCTTCGAGGACTACTGCGCGAACGAGATCCGCTGGCTCTCGCCGGCGCGGCCGCCGCGCGTGGAGACGTTCGGGAAGACACGCGTCCCCGGCCCCGTGGACCTGCGCGTGGCTGCCGACGGCTCGCTCTGGTACCTCGCCCGCGGCAACAGCATCCCCACCGGTGGGGCCGGAACCGCCTGGGGGATGGTGGTGCGGGTCAGCAAGTAGCGTCCCCGGTTCTCCTGCCCGGGTAAGGAGTTCCCCGGAGTTCACAAGAGAGTGACCGGCCGCACGGCGAGGCGTAGAATGGCGGCTCAACCGCAACCCGGGAGGTTCCCCGAAAGCTTGCTACTACCTGCACGCGCCACCGCGCGGGTGGTGACTCCGTGCAGCAGGTGAATCGGTAGCATCCCGCGCATCTCGACAGGGGCGTTCGCGTGCTCGCTCGCAACCTCTCGAAGCGCTTCCCTGCGATCGCAGGGACGGCGCGACTGATCCCCGCGCTCCTCGTGTCGGCGCTCCTCTGCCTGGCCGCCGCGGCGCCGCAACAGCAGGTCGCCGGTCCCGCGCCGCCGCCGCCGCTCCAGCCGCCATGTGATGGGTTCGCGAGCGCCGTCGCCGGTGACAGCGTGTTCGGGATCAGCAACGCCGGGGTCGAGCAAGCCCTCCCCGCGGGGATGAGCGTCGCCGCGTGCAGCCTGGGCGTCCATATGTCGATCAACACGTTCGGCAAGCTCGAGCTGCGCGATTGGGATCCCAACACGCTGGCGCCGGATCCCGGTGCCATCGCGCTCAGGCGCGCGTTCTTCGACGGCTCCAATCTCTGGTATCTCGGCGGCTGGATGCCGCGAGCCACGTTCGTGCCTCCGGTCGTGATCAGCAGTGTTCCGGGTGTGGCCGAGCCGCCGAAACCCAGTGTCGCGATGCAGTTCACTGGATCGGGCTGGAGCCCGGATCCCACGGCGATCAAGGCCATGTTCACGCCCGAGGGCCCGGCGGAGCTGCCCGCCGCCGTCAAACTGAACTCGGATGGATCGCGTGAGGCGCTCCCCGGACCGCATCCCGTGCTCGCGCACGCCGTGTGCGCGGGCGATACCGACCTCGCGACGCTGCGGATCGTGCAGGCCGTTTCGCGCACCGACGTGAAGCCGTTCCCGATGCCGCGCGAGTTCGCGCAGCGATTCCGGGTGCCGCAGCAGGTGGAGTTGCGCTGGATCGAGCTGGGCATGGCGGGGTTCACCTCGTTCGGCGGGACGTACGACGATCCCGGGGTCAGCGAGTTACCGATCCTCGCGGTCGTCGATGGGGAGTCGATGCCGAGTCCCGTGCCGGGCATGCCGCCGTCCCTGGTGGAAGCCCGGATCGATCTCAACGCGCTGTCCACCGCGGGATTCGCTGGCCCGTGCTGGGGCTCGCACCTCGACTTCGATCACACGGTCACGCTCGAGCCCGACCACGACTACTGGATCTACGTGCGCGAGGCGGCCACGAGCACGTTCATGAATCGCCGCATCAAGGGCGACGAACCGCCCGAGTTCACCGCGGGCATCGGACCCTACTTCTGTCGCGCCGACAGCATCGGCGAGTGGATCCAGGCCGCGAACCAGGTGCTGGCGTTCCGCATCGTCGCGCACCCCACCGCGCCGCCGCCGCCACCCGCACCTCCGCCCATCGCACGCCCCGCGTCGCCGCCGACGCCGCCCATGCCGACGGTTGCCGCGTTCGCGCTCAACACCACGCCGAATCCGACGCCCGGCTCGGTGCGCGTGGATTGGTCGGGCGCGGTGGGGCCCGTGCGCTGCGAGGTGCTCGACGCGCGCGGGCGCAGGCTGGCCGAAGGCTCGGGCGGAGCGGCTGGTTCGTGGACGTGGCAGGGCACCGACCGCGACGGCCGCGCTGTCGCCTCCGGCGTCTACTTCGTCCGCGCGCACGATTCGGCCGGGCGAGCGAGCAACCAGCGGGTGATGATCGTCCGTTAAGATGCTCGTCACCTGACATGCTCGTCCACAGAATGGTCTCCCCATAGGCCGCCTCGCGCGCGTCGCCATCCGCTTCGCACTCGCGGCCGCGATCCTCGGCTTCGCGCCGTGGATCCTGGAACCGTTCCACGCGTTCAAGGCCGTGGTGCTGCGCGCGATCGGGCTGCCGCTGCTGGTTTGGGTCGCGGCGGAGAGGGTTGCCGGCCGCGGGCCGCGGCTCACGCCGCTCGTGTGGAGCGTGTTCGCCTGGGTGGGCGCGACCGCGCTCGCCACGTTCTTCTCGATCGCGCCCCGGCTCTCGATCGCGGGCGAGCCGAGCCAGCGCGAGGGACTGCTCACGGCGCTCGCGCTCGCTGGTCTCGCGCTCGCCACGCCGCACGCGCACCGCGACCAGCGCCACGTGCGCGGCACGCTGGTCGTCGTGCTCGTGTGCGGCGTCGCGGCAGCCGTCTACGCGCAGCTCCAGATCGCCGGGCTCGATCCCATCCGCTGGCAGGGCGAACAGACGTACGGTGCGCTGCTTCGCCCCGCGGGCCCGCTCGGGAATCCCATCCTGCTCGGCATCGTGCTCGCCGCGGTGTTGCCGCTGCCGCTGGCGTGGCTCGCGAGCAAGGGCGACGCGGCGTGGCTCCTGCCCGCGGCGGCGCTCTGCGCGGCGTCGCTGGTGATGACGCTCTCGCGCGGCGCCTGGCTTGCCGCGGCGGTGGGCGTTGCTGCGGGCGTGGCGCTCGCCTGCGCGGCGGGTGGCTCGGCGAAACGCGCGCTGTGGACGAGCGCCGCGAGCCTCGCGCCCGCGCTGCTGCTCGGAGCGTTCCGCGCCGGGGGCCAGATCGCCGCGCGGCTTGCCGAGGGCGCGCACGGCCGCTCGCTGGAGCAGCGCGGGGATATCGCGCGCGGCGCGCTCGCGCTCTGGCGCGGGCGGCCGTGGCTCGGCGTGGGGCCGGATGCGTTCGGCGTCGCGTTCCCGCACGTGCAGGACGCGGCGTTCTGGCGCGACGAATGGGTCGGCATCCCCACGCACGCGCACGCGGCGTGGCTCCAGGTCCTCGCCACGCTCGGCATCGTCGGTCTGCTCGCGGGCGCTGCCTGGCTCGTCGCCGCAGCGCTGGCGTGGGGTCGCGCGTGGCGCGAGCACGCGGAGTCGCGCGCCACGCTCGCCGCGATCGCCGGCGTGCTCGCCGCGCTCCTCGCGGCCGGGGCCACGAACGTGGTGGGACTGGCGGGTGCAGCGTTGTTCGTGGTCTCGGCAGCACTGCCGGACGCACTCCGTGCGCATCCCGAGCGAAGAGCTGCGCGCCTCCATCCCGCGTTCCCGGCGATCGCGGCGGCCGCGATGCTCCTGTTCGCGATCGAGCGCGGCGCGCGCGAGGGATCGGCGCTGGCGCTCGCCCAGCCGCTGCGCGAGCCCGGGCCACGCGGCAGCGCCACCGACGCCGAGTGGCGGGCGACCACGGCAGCGCGGGCCGCGGTCGCGTGGACGGCGGCGCGACGCTGGCCGGGGGAGGAGACGCTGTGGCGGCTCGCGTGCGACGCCTCGCTCGCCGAGAGCGACGCCGCGCCCGGGCCTTCGGGCGTGACCGCGGCGCTCACCGCGGAAGGCGCTGCAAGGCGCGCGCTCTCGATCGTCCCCGTGCGCGCGACCAACGTCTCGCAGCTCGCGAACGCGGTCGGCGCGCGCGCGCTGCGCACGGGCTCGACGGCGCTCGCGGACTCGGCCGAGGCGATGTTCGCGCGCGCCACGTCGCTGGCGCCGGCCGACGGCTGGCTGCTGGTGTCGCGGATCCGCTTCGAGCTCTCGCGCCGGGACGGCGAGCACGCGCTCGCCTCGGCGCGGATGCTCGCGACGCTCTACCCGGAGGCGGCACTCGGGCACTCGCTCTCGGGCGCGGCGCTGCTGCTGCTCGGGCGCACCGACGAGGCGCGCGCGGAGCTGCTGCGCGCCCGCAGCGCGCGCTGGGAGGAGGACGCCGGCGAGCAGCGAGCGGCGTTGGAACGGCTCCTCGCCCAGCTCGGTCCCGCTCGAGCACCGCAAACCCCGCGCCCGTAGTGCCGGGCGCCGCGCTGGTCGGCGGGGTACCGATGGCCCTAGGCTCCGCCCGTAGCCTCCCGTGCCGCTCCGAAACCCCTAGACCCTCCCGGAGGTCCCTTCGCGATGCTACGCAAGACCATCATGTTGCTCGCTCTCGGCCTGCTGCTCGCGCCCATCGCGCACGCCCAGTCCGTGGACGACATCCTCGCCAAGCACTACGAGGCCTGTGGCGGCCTCGCCAAGCTGAAAGCCCTGAACACCATGCGCGTGACCGGCTCGATGACGATGGGGCCAGGCATGGAGGCGCCGTTCACGATGGAGCGCAAGCGTCCCGGCATGCGCCGCATGGAGTTCACGATCCAGGGCATGACCGGCATCCAGGCGTTCGACGGAGCCAAGACGTGGTCGCTGATGCCGTTCATGGGCAAGAAGGATCCCGAGGTCGGCACCGACGAGGACAACAAGAACGCGCTGGACGACGCCGACTTCGACGGCGCGCTCGTGGACTACAAGACCAAGGGCCACACGATCGAGCTGATGGGGAAGGAGCCGGTCGAGGGCGCGGACGCGTACAAGCTCAAGGTGACGAAGAAGAACAGCAACATCGAATACGACTACCTCGACGCCGAGACCTACCTGCTCGTGAAGACCGAGGGCAAGATCAAGCGCCGCGGCACCGAGATGGACGGCGAGACCACGTACTCCGACTACAAGGACGTGGATGGCTTGATGCAGGCGTTCTCGATGGAGGTCGGGACCAAGGAGATGAGGCAGAAGCTGGCGTTCTCGAAGATCGAGCTGAACGTCCCGCTCGATGACGCGCGCTTCGCGGTGCCCGCGGGCGCCACGGGTGCCAGCGCACCGGCCGCCGCCGCCGCCGATTCGAGCAAGGCGGGTAGCGCGAGCACCGCGGCAGCCCCCGCGGCCGATTCCACGAAGAAGGACACCAAGGGCAAGTCGAGCAAGTCCTCGACCAGCAAGAAGAAGGGCTGATCCCCGACATGGCCGCCCACAGGTTCGCTGCGCGCGCACTGGCGCTCGCGGCCGGTCTGCTCATGGCCGGTGCCGCGTTCGCCGCTGACGACTGGAAGATCGACGCCGAGACGTTCGAGGGCCTGCGCGCGCGTGCGCTCGGGCCCGGCGTCATGAGCGGACGCATCGCCTGTATCGACGGCGTCTCCGGCGATCGTGTCACGCTGTGGGTGGGCACCGCCGGCGGCGGCGTGTGGCGCTCGAAGAACAACGGCACCACGTGGCAGCCGGTGTTCGACAACTACACCCAGAGCATCGGCGCCATCCGCGTGGCACCCAGCAATCCGAAGATCGTGTGGGTGGGAACGGGCGAGACCTGGGCGCGCAACAGCGTCGGCTACGGTGATGGCATCTACAAGACCACGGACGGCGGCGACTCGTGGACGCGGATGGGCCTGGAGAAGACCGAGCGGATCGCGCGCATCCTCGTCCATCCCGCGCATCCCGACACGGTGCTCGTGGCCGCGACCGGGCCGCTGTTCAACGACAGCCCGGAGCGTGGCGTCTACCGCACCACCGACGGCGGCAAGACGTGGACCAAGACGCTCTACGTGGACGCGAGGAGCGGCGCCGCGGACCTGGCGATGGACCCGCAGAACCCGGACGTGGTCTACGCCTCGATGTGGAGCGTGAGACGCCAGGCGTGGACGTTCGCGTCCGGCGGTCCCGGCTCGGGGCTCTACAAGAGCACCGACGGCGGGGTCACGTGGCGCAAGCTCACGAAGGGCCTGCCCGAGGGCGACCTCGGCCGCATCGGCATCTCGGTGTCTCCGGCGAAGGCGAGCCGCGTCTATGCGCTGGTCGAGGCGAAGAAGACCGCGTTCTACATCAGCGACGACTCCGGCGAGAGCTGGAAGAAGGGCAACGACTCGAGCCAGGACGTGACCTGGCGGCCGTTCTACTTCGCGAACGTCGTCGCGGATCCCAAGAACGCCGACCGCGTCTACAAGGGCGGACTGAACCTGTCCGCAAGCGAGGACGGCGGCATCACGTTCGCGGGGGTGAGCGGTGGTGGCGGCAGGAACGGTGGCCCGACGCCCTACCACAGCGATCTGCACGCGGTGTGGATCGATCCCAAGAACCCGGAGTGGCTGGTGATCGGCACCGACGGCGGCGTCTATGTCTCCACCGACCGCGGCGCGACGTGGACCTCGTGCCCGAACCTCCCCGTGGGCCAGTTCTACCACGTGAGCTACGACATGAAGGTGCCGTACAACGTCTACGGCGGGCTCCAGGACAACGGCACGTGGGCGGCGCCGAGCACGCGCTCCGGCGGCGTGCCGAACCGGCTGTGGGATAGCCTCCTCGGCGGCGACGGCTTCTGGGCGTTCCCCGACGCCAAGGACCAGGACGTCGTCTACTGCGAGTACCAGGGCGGGCACGTCTCGCGCGTGCGCATGTCGACGGGCGAGACCAAGGACGTGCAGCCGCTGCGCGGCGCCGGCGATCCCAAGCTGCGCTTCAACTGGAACGCGCCGCTGCACGTGGGACCGAGCGGCGCGCTCTACATGGGTGCGCAGTACCTCTACCGCACGCGCGACATGGGCGATACGTGGGAGAAGATCTCGGGCGACCTGACCACGAACGACCCCGCGAAGCTCCAGCAGGACAAGTCGGGCGGGCTCTCGATCGACAACTCGAACGCAGAGAACCACTGCACGATCTACGCCATCGGCGAGTCGCCGAAGGACCCGAACATCGTCTGGGTGGGCACCGACGACGGCAACCTTCAAGTGACGCGCGACGGCGGCAAGACGTGGACGAACACGTGCAAGGCGCTGCCTGGCTTGAAGCCGTGCACGTGGATCTCGTACGTGGCGCCGTCGCCGCACGACGCCGCCACCTGCTTCGTCACCGCCGACGGCCACATGCTCGGCGACTTCGCGCCGCACGTGTTCGTGACCCACGACTTCGGCAAGACGTGGACGGCGCTCGCCGATCCCGCGGTGATGACGGGCTACGCGCACTGCGTGCGGCAGGACCTCGTGAATACCGACCTCGTGTTCGCCGGCACGGAGTGGGGGCTCTACGCCTCGCTGGACGGCGGCAAGCAGTGGGCGCAGGTGAAGGCCGGCATCCCCAACGTCGCGGTGCGCGACCTGGCGATCCACCCGCGCGAGGGCGACCTGCTGCTGGCCACGCACGGCCGCGGCATCTACGTGATCGACGACCTCTCGCCGCTGCGCTCGCTCACGCGCGACAAGCTCGCGGCCGACGCGGCGTTCCTCGACACGCGGCCCAACCCGCTCGCGATCCCGCGCCAGGAGCAGCGCTTCTCCGGCAGCAACGGCTGGAGCGGCGACGAGCTGCCCGAGTCCGCGATCATCACCTACTACCTGAAGAAGCGGCACCTGATCGGCGACCTGAGGCTCGAGGTGTTCGACGCATCGGGGAAGAAGCTGGCGACGATCAACGGCGGCCGCCGGCGCGGCATCAACCGCGTGGAGTGGCCGATGCGGTTGAAGGGCCCGAAGCTGCCGCCGGCCGCGAACCTGGTGCCGAACCAGTTCGCGAATGTCGGACCTCGCGCCGCCGCGGGCACGTACACGGCGAAGCTGACCAAGAACAAGGACGTGTTCACGACCACGTTCACACTGGTGGGGGACCCGCGTTCCACGCTCACCGCCGCCGACCGCGCTGAGCAGGTGAAGCTCGTGAACCGGCTCTACGACCGGCTCGGCGACCTCACCTACACGGTGGAGAGCATCCAGGGCGTGCGCGATTCGGCGCGTGCGCGCGCGAAGGCGCTGGGGAAGGACGGGCTCGCGACCAAGCTCAACGCGTTCGCCGACAAGGTCGAAGCGTTCCGCGGCACGATCGTCGCCGCGCGCGAGGGCGGCCGATTGACCGGCGAGGAGCGGCTGCGCGAGCAGCTGGGCGACCTCTACGGCAAGGTGAACGGCTACGACGGCAGGCCGACGAACGGGCAGATCGCGCTCGCGGACGTGCTCGACAACGAGTTGAAGAAGGGCGAGACCGACTTCGACGCGCTGCTGGCGAAGGACCTGCCGCCGCTCAACAGCGGGCTCAAGGGGAAGAAGCTGCCGGAGATCGCGCGCGAGCCGCGCGAGGCGTGGAACAAGCGCAGCGAGGATGCGGCGCGCGGGACCGGTGGGCTGGAGTTCGCCGAGTCGTTGATGTGGCTGGAGCCTTCGGGCACCGACGAAGCGGAGTGACGCTGCACGGGGCCCCGTCCGGAGTCCCGGGCGGGGCCGCGGCGTTCAGCCGCGCTGTAGCAGCAGCAGTGCGTAGCCCAGCGTGTCGAGCCCGTGGCGCTCGACGAGTGCGCTCCAGCTCGCGATCCGCTCCGCGAATGCCGGCGCGTCCGGGTCGTGGGGATGCGCCGTGCACCACACGCGCACGTTGTCGGCGTACGCGCGCTCGTAGGCGTCCCACTCCTCGCGCGTGCTCGCGTGCGCCTGCCGAACGCGCCAGCCCGTGGCCTCGGCACGTGCG